>Ga0207658_10000572_pt1 | contig 33323 bp, 29 predicted proteins | sample KBSS33metaG_FD_184322 | JGI IMG/M metagenome (GOLD analysis project Ga0207658, IMG submission 184322) | Switchgrass rhizosphere microbial communities from Kellogg Biological Station, Michigan, USA - KBS S3-3 metaG (SPAdes) (version 2) | ecosystem: Host-associated > Plants > Roots > Rhizosphere...
GCCATTGGTAAATTTGAGTGGGCAGGTCGTTGGTATTAATGTCGCGATTGATCAAGAGGGAAGCGGTATTGGTTTTGCGATTCCGATTAATGATGTGAAATCATCACTGGAAAGCATTAAAACCTATGGTCGTATTATTCGAGCTACGCTTGGGGTTCGTCATATTATTTTGACTCCAGAAAAGGCAAAACAGCTTAAAATTGATATTGATCATGGTGCTTTATTGGTTGGAGATGAAGCAAATGGTGAATTTGCGGTTATTCCAGGAAGTGCTGCTGATAAAGCGGGGTTAAAGATTAAAGATGTGATTTTGAGCGTTGATGGGAAGGAAATTACCCAAGCCTTTACGCTTCAAGATGCGATTATGGCTAAAAAACCAGGCGATACGGTAGATTTGAAGATTTGGAGAAGTGGACAGACTTTGGACGTTAAAGCTACTTTAACAGAAGCTAAAGATGAGGCTTCGACCTTACAGTCAAAAGTGTAATAGCTTGATTATCGCTTGAGATTTTTTTGCGATTCGCTAGAATAGGTGAGCTTCAAACGAAAGAAAAGAAGCTCACATGCGCGCGGGTGGCGAAATGGCAGACGCACTACCTTGAGGTGGTAGCGCTCGAAAGGGCATGGAGGTTCAAGTCCTCTCCCGCGCACCAATCAGCAGCGAACATTCCACTCCGCAAAAACACGCGTTGCGGTTTTTTGCTGCGTTTCATGTTCTACTGCTTCATTCCCCAAACGGTTCAGTCGCTTCGCTCCTTAGACCCGTTCGGGGGCCCCGACGAGGAACTTCTTTATTGGATTGAGGGGATTTTATGAAATTCCACCTTCGGTGGACGGTGGTTCATTGAGTTTTTGGCGGAGTTTTTCGTCCAAGATGCACATTTCGTCATCGTTGTAGCCAAAATAGTGGGCGATTTCGTGTTTGAGGACGACTTCGAGAAGTTGTTTGAGTTCTTCGATGGTTCGGGCGTTTTTTAAAATTGGGTCTTGGAAAATGCTGATTTTGCTTGGTTGATCGCCCATCGTGGCTTGTCCCCACTGTGGTTTTGCCAAACCGTCAAAAAGTCCAAGCAGGGTTCCGTGGGCATGGGCTCGTTGTTGTTGTTCTGTTGTTGGATTTTTTTCAATGCGGATCGTGACATTCTTCATTTCAAATTTAAAGTTTGCTGGAATGGTTTGCCATGCTTCTGTTAAAAAATCTTCGAATTGATCATCAGTGATTTCAAGCATAAAAGTTTGGATATTATTTTTTCAATATTTTTTGGCAATCTTTGCAGAGCCCAGTGAATTCTAAATAGTGTGATTCAATTTTAAATTTTTTGTCCTTTTCAATTTTTTGTTCAAGTTTTGTAAGATCTTCGCCTTCAACTTCATCAATTTTGTGGCAATTTTTGCAGAGAAGATAATGATGGCAAAAGTTTTTTTTGCCGATTTCATCAGTGTTGCAGCGGATGTATCCGTTTACCGCCAGAACTTTGTGAACGAGCGCAAGATTTTCTAAAGTTTCTAAAACGCGATAAATTGTTACAACATCTGCATTAATTTTTTGTTTTTTGAGTGTGTCTCTCATGTCATATGGAGAGAGCGCTTTATCGGTTTTTGCCAAAAGTTTTACAATCATTTCGCGCTGAGTGGTAAGTTTAAAACCTGCGTCTTTCAGCGTTTTTAATGCGAATTGTGTGTAGTTTTTCATAGAATTTTATAAGCTGGATATTATGTATATCACAGTTGTTAAGTTTTTTACAAAAAAGCTGTTCTTTTGTTTTGATTTCCCTCAGCTTGGTGGTAACATATTGGCAAGTTTTTTGGCTCATATACAGGCCGTTTTACCCCCGACTGAACCATGATTTTTTTTAGCCAACTGCTTAGAGTTCCAATTATCGACAATAAACAAGAGACTGTCGGTCGGCTTAAAGATGTCATTGTAAAGGCTCAGGAAGGAGAATATCCAAAGGTTCACGGAGTAATTTTTCAGGAACGAAAACATCTTTCATTTATTCCGTATCAATATATTGAAACATTAAGCCGTGGCGAAATTACCTTAAATAAATCGAATTGCTGGAAGGTTGATTATCAACCGGAGAATGATGAGTTTTTGTTAACACGAGATGTTTTGGATCAACAGATTTTTGATGTGAAAGGAATTCGTGTGGTCCGCGTGAATGATTTGCAGTTGGTAAAAATTGACAATGGTTTTTCGATTGTGGGCATTGATGTCAGCAATAAAGCTTTGCTGCGCAGACTTGGTTTGAGTTATTTCCCGTTGTTCACTCGAATGGAATCTAAATTTATCGACTGGCACAATGTGAGTTTGGTGAAGGGGAGTGTGGGAAGTCTTCAATTGAAAACGACACATGAGAAATTACAAAAACTTCATCCTGCGGATATTGCGAATTTGATCGAAAATTTAACACTTCCTGAAAGTACAAAGCTGGTTCAATCTTTTGATAATGAAACTGCTGCGGAAGTTTTGGGTGAAGTTGATCCGAAATATAAGGACACATTGCTTGAACATATTAATCCAAAATCTTTGGCGAATATTATGGAAGAAATGCCAACGGATGAAGCGGTTGATGTTTTGAAAGATCTTTCAGAAAATAAAAGAATTCAGGTGTTCCGACGGTTGGGAGTGCGAAAAGCAAAAACTCTTCACAAACTTTCCGGATATAAAGATGATATTGCTGGTGGCTTGATGACGTCGGAATTTATGACGATTCACCGTGATTCAACGGCTGATGAAGCGATCAAAATTATTCGTAAAACTTCTGATCAATATCGTTCGCTTTATCATGTGTTTGTGATTGATGACGATAAACATTTGTTGGGAGTTGTTTCGATCCGTACTTTGCTTTTGTCTTCACCAAAACAAAAAATCGTGGATTTGATGTCAAAAGTGGTTAGAACATTGCGTCTTCATACGAAATCTGAAGACATTGCTCGATTGATGACGAAATATGATCTTCTTTCGATGGCTGTTGTTGATAAACAAAAAGTTATCCGTGGAATTGTGACGGTGGATGATATTTTGCGCTTACTTATTCCTGATGCGTAATATGGAAACTTTAGAAAAAACAACCAAACCGTCGCGCATTCAGCGCTTCAAATTAAAATGGCTGATTATTCTTGGTGTTATTGGACCAGGAATCGTGGCTGGTACTGCTGATAATGATGCGGGTGGAATTGCGACGTATTCTGTGACTGGAGCGAGTTTTGGTTTCAAGATGTTGTGGATTCTTTTTTTGATTACGTTCGTTTTGGCGATTACTCAAGAAATGGGTGCTAGACTTGGTTTGGTAACGGGTAAAGGTTTGGCGGCTTTGATTCGTGAAAACTTTAGTATTAAAACGACGACGTTTGTTGTGATCGTGACTTTTATCGCCAACTGGACGAACATTCTTGCTGAATATGCAGGACTTTCGGCGGTTGCGGATGTTTATGGGATTCCAAGATGGGTTGTGATTCCGATTGCTGCTGGTTTGACTTGGTTTGTGGTTTATAAAGGCTCGTTTAAGTTTGTTCAGAAAATCTTCCTGACATCTGCGTTACTGTTTTTTGCTTATATCATTGCTGGATTTATGGCTCATCCGGATTGGTCTCAGGTTGCTTCCGGAACATTCCTTCCTCAGATCCAATGGACCTCAGACTTTTTTTATACGGCCGTGGCTTTGATTGGTACAACGATTACGGCCTGGGGTCAGTTCTTTGTTCAATCGTATTATGTGGATAAAGGTGTGGCGGCAGAACACATGAAATATTCTAGATGGGATGTTTTTGCCGGCGCATTCTGGACGAACTTTGTGGCTTTCTTTATCGTTATTGCAACAGGCGCAACACTTTATAAAGCTGGTGTTACCATTAGTGATGCGGGCCAAGCTGCAGTAGCCCTGGAACCTTTTGTGGGAACTTTTGCCAAACATCTTTTTGCTTGGGGACTGTTGAATGCTTCATTACTTGGATTGGCTGTGGTTTCCATGACTTCAGCTTATGTGGTGACTGAAGCTTTTGGATGGGAAGGCCGTGTGGATTTGAAGCAGGAATCGCCTTCGTTTTATCGTATTTTTGCTTTTTGTATTTTTTCTGCAGCTGCAGCAATTTTGATTCCAGGTTTGCCATTGGTGCCTATTTTGGTTGGCTCACAAATGCTGAATACGTTTGTTTTACCAGTTTTGTTCGTAGCGATTTTGATTCTTTTGAATAAAGAGACCTTAATGGGCAAACATAAGAACAGTTTGAAGATGAATATTATCTCCTGGGTTTCGATTATTTTTGTGATGGGAATGGCTGGAACTCTTTTGGTGATGACAATTTTGAACTTTGGACATTAAAAAGCTTGAAATGGGCATAAGCTTATGTTACTTTTCCTTCGCTTTTGAAAATCTTGTTTTGATCTTCAAAAACCATTCCCCGGACGATTAGCTCAGTTGGTAGAGCATCTCGTTTACACCGAGAGGGTCGTAGGTTCGAGCCCTACATCGTCCACCAGGAAAAATTACATTCGTCTCATTGGTTGCGTAATGAGGCCTTTTTCGTTTGGAACTGTTGAAAGTGTCAGTTCACGGATTTCGCCGGTTTTTAATGGTTCCAGCTGTCGATGATGTTTAGGAGAAATTTTTCTGAACCCGGTTTCAAGAATCTGTAAAGAATCTCCATGAGAAGCTAAAATAAATGTTTTCCCAGTATATCGTTCTTCTAATTCAGATATCAGCAAAGTAGTTCTGGTTTGGACATCATTTGCGCTTTCTACCGCCCACATTCCATGATGAGGATAAAGTCCATCTGCAGTCCAAACAGTTTGATAGTTTTTGTTACTTTTCTTTTCGAATTCACCGAAATTTCTTTCCCGAAGTTTTGGATTAATGAAGATTCCATTATTGCCGCCAAGTGTTTTTTGAGTGATTTCACCCGTTTCAAAGGTACGCTGAAAGTCTGAAGCAATAATCAAGCTGTCTCTATCAATAATTCCTTCCTCAACTGCCATTGCCACTGATACGCGAACTTCTCTTCGGCCTTTATCAACAAGTCCATATTGGCCAATGCCATTTTCAGGCTTACTGATAATAATTCCTTCTTCGTTCGCTACGCTAAGTCCATGTCTTAATGCGATATAACGGTTTTTTAGTGCTTTGAATTGTTGAAGGTGATTCATTCCTTCTAAAGATGCATTCATTTTTATGGTTTATGGAAGGGGTTATTATATGTTTAGTCCCTAAAATGTCAAAATATTTTTTTGAGGATGAAATATAAAAAAACCTCCTGTTTTTATATTATCAGGAGGCTTTTTGAAAAAAGTTTGTTCGTTTAGATCGTTGGAACTTCAATGGCAGGTTTTACGATAATTGTTCCTTTCATGGTTGGATGAAGAGAACAGTGGTAAGTGAAAGTTCCAAGATTATTGAATGTAAAAATGTAGACCTGTCCTGGATCAAGCGTTGTGCTGCTTGTGAATTTTCCGTCATCGCTTGTTATGGTGTGTGAGACATTATCTTTGTTCACCCATGCAACTTTTGCTCCTTGAGCAACTGTCATGCTGTTTTTTACAAATTGCATGTTTTGAATGTTTACCACTAAAGCATCTTGGGTATTCCAAAGAGTTGGTTGTTGTGTTTGTTGAGTTGCAGCAGGGACATTCATTGGTGTGTTTTTCAACGAGTTATATAAAAGTTGAGCCAATTTACCACGGGTCATGCCTTGTGCAGGATAAATCATGTTTTTGGAATCTGGGGTTAACCATTTTTGTTCTTTTGCGTATTCCACAAATTTTGCATACCATTGAGCAGCCATTGCATCTGCATAAGGATTTCCGCTCACAACAACTTTATCTAAATTGATGTTGCGGGCATTGATGAGCATTTTAAGATTTTCCACCAAGTTTACGGTTTGTGTTGGTTTAAATGTGCCATCTGGGTAACCGTTTACGATTCCAAGAGTTTTTGCCTGAAGAAGATATTTTGCATACCATTCATGAGCCTGGGTATCACTAAAACCACCGGTTCCTGTGTTGTTTGGAACAAGAATGTCTGCGCCCAGTAAAATAATTTTTAATGCTTCCACGCGATTGACCATTTGATCTGGTTTGTATGTTCCATCTGGATAACCGCCAATGATTCCACGTGATTTTAAATCCATAATTGCGGTGTAGTACGGACTATTTGCTGGAACATCGCTAAAGTTAGCAGATTGAGCTCCTGCCGTAACAACACTAAGCTGTAATGAAAGCATCAACATAGCTCCCATCGCAATTTTGCGGATGATTTTTATTTTCATAAAATGAAAAAAGATATAAGGATTTTACTGAGTATTTTACCTTATATCTTTTTTAAAGTGAACGTGATCGCGATTTGTTTGCGTTTAAAGAGGGAATCTTTTAAAGAAGTATCGTTTCAAGAATTCCGCACTTACAAAGTAAACAGCGATAATTGCGCCAATAAATAACATCATATTTACGTCGAGTGTGACAAACTCAAACAGTTTTCCAAATGGTGTGAAGACAATGAAGACTAATGAAGCTACAACAGCAGCAGACATGAAGAAGAGGAGCTTAGATGGTTTACTCTTATAGAAAGGTTTTGACGTACGAATCGCAAATGTCACAACGACTTCGGATACTGCAGATTCAAAGAACCAAGCTGTTCTGAACAAAGTTGGTTCAGCTTTAAAGACAAACAATAACGTTAGAATAAGAGTCATATCAAAGACCGTACTCAATAATCCAAAGAACGTCATAAAGTTTCTGATCATTTTAAGATCAAGTTTTTTTGGTTTTTTGAGTTGTTCGTTATCAATGTTGTCTGTTGCGATCGCCAACATTGGAGTGTCAGTGATCAAATTGTTGAGCAAAATTTGTGAAGGTAAAAGCGGAATGAATTTTAAAAACAATGAAGAGAAAGCTACGGTGAACATGTTGCCGTAATTCGCACTCACAGTGTTTAAAATGTACTTTGTGATATTCGTAAAGATTTTTCTTCCATCAATAATACCTTCAACAACAACATTCAAACCTTCTTCCAAAAGAATGATGTCAGCAGCTTCTTTGGCAATGTCAGTCGCAGTATTTACGGAAATACCAACATCAGAAATTTTAAGTGCTGGTGCATCGTTAATACCGTCACCCATAAAGGCGATGGTTCTTTCCGGACCTGTGTTTAATGTTTTTACAATGCGGTATTTATGATCAGGTGTAACACGTGAAAAAACATTATATTTTTCAATAGCCTCCGTGAACTCTTTTTCGTCCATTTTATCCAAATCATCACCAGTGAGAATTTTTCCGCCTTTAATTTCGAGATCCACTTTTTTACAAATTGCTTCAGTAACAAGAGGATCATCGCCACTGAGAACTTTGATTTCCACACCAAGTTTGCGCATTTTTGCGAGCGCAGCTTTCGCACTTTTACGTGGAGGATCAACAAAAATCAAGAATCCAATGATCGTAAGATCTTTTTCATCTTCTTTGGTTGAATGGTCGCTATGCCATTCTTTAATCGCAATACTGATCGTGCTTGAACCTTCGCTACGATATTTATTAATAATTGAAAGGTAGTTTTCTAAATGTTTGTGATCAATATGAATGTCTTTGCCTTTGCTACGGATTTTGCTTGCAGCTTCAGTTAATTGTTCAAGTGCACCTTTTACTACAAGGTATTTTTTGCCGTTTGGAGCTTCAATCACCACACTCATACGACGACGGTGGAAATCAAATTCGTTATGATCAACAATTTTATATTTTTTGTATTCAGCCATAACTTTTTCTTTGAGTGGGCTTTCCCAAATGGCTTTATCAATACTGTTGCCTTCAACTTTGTCTTTTCCAACAATGGCGTCATTACAAAGCAATCCATAAATAAGAAGCTCATCGTCATTTTTTTCATCCATATCAAAATATTTTTCCAATCCCAATTTTCCTTGTGTAAGTGTTCCTGTTTTGTCTGTACAGAGCACATCCATGTTCCCAAGATCTTCAATTGAGTTCAGCTTTTTTACGACCACTTTTGATTTCGCTAATTTTTGCGCACCTTTGGAAAGAGCAATTGTAATAATCACAGGCAATGCTTCTGGAGTAATTCCTACTGCTAAAGCCAATGCAAAAAGGAATGAATCAAAGACGCCGTGCTGTAAAACGGTGTTGGTAATAAAAATAAAGAAAGTCATGATCAAAATGATCTTCAGCAAGAAATTACTGAAATGACTCATGTTTTTTTCGAAATCTGAAACGACTTCTGGTTCTTTAAGATATGATGCGGTTTTGCCAAAGAAAGTTTTTTCTCCTGTGGCAATGACTACACCAAAGCCATTCCCACTCATCACGTGGGTACCCATGAACGCGATGTTTTTGAGGTATTGAGGAAGTGTTCTGGCGTCTGGAGTGGTAGCTGTATCTTTCATGACTGCAACAGATTCACCCGTAAGTGAAGATTCATCAATCGTCATTTCGTCCTGTTTGAGCATGCGGATATCTGCTGGAACAATGTCTCCAATATTTAAATAGACAATGTCACCAGGAACTACGAATTTAGTATCGATCTGGATTTTTTCTCCATTTCTTAATACTTTAGCTTTTTGAGCTACAAGTTTTTTGAGGGCACGAACTGTTTGTTCAGCACGGAATTCTTGAACGAATCCTAAAACTGCATTAATCAAAACGATGATAAGAATGATTAACGCATCTGTTCGTTCACCCAAAAAGAAAGAAATCACGCTGGCAACCATTAATACAAAAACCAACGGATTCATGAATTGTTGAAGCAGAATCAGAAACCCGGATTTTTTGTCTTTTTTGGCAATTTCATTAAAACCAAACTCCTCGGTTCGTTTGATTGCTTCATTTGCGGAGAGACCTTTTTCACTCGAGTTTAAATTTTTTAAAAGTTCGTCGGTTTGTTGTGCCCATGGATGGGTAGGTGTTGGTGTTTTTTTTGTCATAAGAAAGGCAAATTATTAATCTTCTTATTATATCATGTATAATGATAAAGCTCAATCATTCATACACTCTTTTTTATGTACGAACTTACGCCGCAACTCCTGAACCTCTATCAAGATTGTCCACGCTGTTTTTGGGTTGAAATCCACGAAAATACAAAGTTGCCTTCCAGAGGAATTACTTCACTTCAAAGTGGAATGTATTTGGCTTTAAAGAAGTATACGGATGGTTATCGAACGAAAAAGAAGCTTCCACCTGAACTTTCTAAGCAAATTGAAGGCGTTTTTTTACCTGATGAAACATTGGTTAAAAAGTGGAGAGATCATAAAACAGCCCTTTCTTTTGAAGATAAAACCTTGGGTTTCCGTTTTACTGGTAATTTTGATGATTGTATTTTGCGTGAAGTTGATGGAAAACCTGTTTATATTCCTATGGATTTTAAAGTTCGCGGATTTAATTTAGAAGAAGAGAATCATGATCAACATGCTCAACTTAAATTAGATTGTTATGATCTGCTTTTAAAAAAGAATAATTTTGAAACGAGCGGAACAGGATATCTTATCTATTATATTCCGGAAGAAGTTAAAGAACTTGGGGCTGTTCAGTTTAATGTTCAGGTTATTCAGTTTGTTTCTGATGATAGCAGAGCCATGAATTTTATTTATGAAGTTGTAAAGGTTTTAAACGATAAAATTCCTTCCGGGGCAAAAGATTGTGAATATTGTGCCTGGGGTGATGCCGGGGTAAATATGATGAAACAATCTTTGTTAAAATAAGTTCTTTTTTAGGCGGATTGTGGTAGAATTCAAGCAATTTCTTCATTTGTTTTTATGAAATTTTCAAAACGTTTTTCTGCACTTTCTTTCATGATGCTTGGAAGTGTTTTGATGTTTACGGCTTGTAATAATGGTAATTTTTCTAATTTACAGTCAGCAGTTAAGGATATTGCTCAAACGGAACAGGGCGTTGATGTAGGTTTGAAAATTTATGATCCAAATGGTAAAACTCAACAAACTCAATCTGTAGAAAATGGTTTAAAGGTTACAGTTGTAACCCCTGATTTATCTCAACCTCTCAAAAGTCCGGTTACCATTCACGGCAAAGTTGCGGGAACATATTTTTCGGAAGGAGTTTTTCCGGTTTTGTTAATTGATTCAAAAGGGAATGAAATTGCCCGTGTTCAGGCCCAGGCCGATGGAGAATGGATGACTCAAGATGCTGTGCCGTTTACTGCCCAACTAACTTTTACGACTCCGACAGATCCAAATGCTAAATTGGTTTTCATGAAAGATAATGAATCTGGTTTGCCTGAAAATGATTTTTCACAATCGTTTGCAGTTACTTTGCAGTAGGAATTATGAATAAAGGTATTTGGAAATTTTTAACTTGGTTTGGTCTTTTGCTTGCAGTAGTTGCTGTTGGAATGATTGCAGTTTTACGAATGCAGATTTTTGATTTTGGACATGTTTTTCTTCAAACTCAGAACTTTTTTTCTTCTCAAACTCAAGCGATTACCCAAATGATGACTCAGCAAACTGAACAAAGTTTGGACGTTGTGAATGTTGCTGATGTCGCAAATTTACAAAGAATGCAGCAAAATTGTTTTTCCGGGAACGATTGTATTCCATCCATTGATGAGCCGAAATTTATTTCTCCAAAGCTGGCTTCAAAATTTTTGAAGGATGATGATTTGGTTATTGGTGTGGCTTTTCCAAATGCTGAAAAAGAGGATGATCCGGTTAAGGCTTATCCAATTAAAATTATGAATTGGCATGAAGTGGTAAATGATTATGTAAATGAAACTCCGGTTGTTGTCACCTATTCAACACTGACAATGGCGCCTCGGGTTTATGTGACTTTGATGGGCGGAAAAGGTTCAATGTTCGGTGTTTCCGGAATGATGATCAATAGCAATCTGGTTTTATATGATCGTGAAACGAAATCTTTATGGAACCAATTTGATGGAAAGGCTTTAACAGGTTCTCAACGAGGAAAAGCATTAAAGGAATATCCTCAATTTACTGAACTTACGACTTGGGGCGAATGGCTTAAAAAATATCCAACGACTGAGGTTCTTTCTGAAGATACCGGTTTTGATCGTCAGTATGATGAATATCCTTTTGGTGACTACCCGGATAACGAAAATATTTATTCGTCATTGGAACATAGTGACACTCGTCTTAATCCCAAAGAAGAGATTTTTGGAATTATGATTGGTAATCAACAAAAAGCTTATGGTCTTACAGAACTACAAAAAGCTTTACCAAACGGTGGAACATTGAATGACGATTTCGCTGGTCAAAAATTAACGATTAACTATACCAAAAATAGTTTGAGTATTTTGAATACTCAAACTAAGGAACAACTTCTTCCTCATGTTTCCTACTATTTTGCATGGGAAGCGTTTTATCCAAATACAGAAGTTTTTAAACCTTCTACATAAAGATCATTTCATCGCGGCCAACTCCTGTTCCAATAAAGTCGATGTGACAGCCTAAGAGTTCCTCAATTTTTTTGACGTACTTTTGAGCGTTCTCCGGCAAATCTTTAAAGGTTTTGGCATCTTTGATGGAAGTTTTCCAGCCTGGCATTTCAATATATTCAACTTCAACATTACTTAAGATGTCCGCTGAAGCAGGGAAGCTTTCAAGTTTTTTACCATCAGAGAAATATCCAGTCGCGATTTTGATGGTTTCCATTTCATCCAAGACATCAAGTTTTGTAAGGTTGATGCTGTTCATGTCATTAATCATTACAGCGTATTTTGCACCAAATGCATCAAACCAACCACAACGACGTGGACGACCTGTGGTAGAACCGAATTCTCCTCCTTTGGTACGGAGTTTTTCTCCAATTTCATTTTCAAGTTCAGTTGGGAATGGACCTGATCCAACACGAGTTGAATAAGCTTTCATAATACCGATAACAGATGTAAGTTTGGTTGCTCCAACTCCGGTTCCGGTAATAAGTCCACCGATTGAAGCGTTTGAAGATGTCACGTAAGGATATGTTCCATGATCAACATCCAAAAGAGTGGCATTCGCGCCTTCCATCAAGATCTTTTTGCCTCCTGCGGCTGCCGTATTTACCATCAATGCTGTATCAGCAATGAAAGGTTTAATTTCAGCGATCATGTCTCGGTAATAGTTGAGTTCTGCTTCAATATCGAATTTGAAGTCGTAAATCTTTTCAACATTTGCCACATTTTCACGCATGTGTTCTTCAAATTTGTGGAAATCTAAAAGTTCATGCAAACGAATGCCAACGCGGGAAATTTTATCTGCATATGCCGGACCAATTCCTCGGCCGGTTGTTCCTACTTTGTTTTTGCCTTTGCGTTCTTCCTGAATGTTGTCGATTTTTTTGTGATATTCAAAAATCAAATGAACACGATCAGAAATAAACACACGTCCGTCCACGGAAATGCCATTATCTTTAAGAACTTTTACTTCATCAAAAAAAGTTGGAATGTGAACTACACAACCATTTCCAATGATGTTGGTGGTTTTTGGATATAAGGCCCCGGAAGGCATTAAATGGAAAACATGTTTTTTGTATTCGCCGTTTGGAGATTTTACATAAACGGTGTGTCCTGCATTGGCACCTCCTGTTGCACGAACAACAAAATCATAATGTTCCGCCATGATGTCTACGAGTTTTCCTTTTCCTTCGTCACCCCATTGTCCGCCAACGATTGCGCATACATTGCCATGTTTTTGAAGAAGATCAGCCATGTGGAAAGAGTTTTAAGACTAAAATCGACAGCACATTATCATGTTCAACTTGGAAAAAAAAGTAAAGCTATGGTAAGTTTTGTGCACTTCATAATTTTATTCCTTTTATATGCTTGATCAGAAAGATCTTATTGCCCAAATTCCTTATTGCTTGGACAAAACTGATTTTCCGCAACTTGGAGAGAAATACGAAGGAAAAGTTCGTGATAACTATATAAAGGGAGACCGCCGTGTGTTGATTAGTTCCGACCGTTTGTCGGCTTTTGACCGTGTTATTTGCACCATTCCTTTTAAAGGTCAGGTTTTGACCCAAATGGCGAAATTTTGGTTCGAAAAGACAAAAGATATTATTGGAAACCATGTGATCGAATATCCAGATCCGGATGTTTTGATTGGTAAACAATGTAAACCTTTGCCGATTGAAATGGTGGTTCGTGGCTATATTACTGGTGTTACGACAACAAGTGCTTGGTATAACTATGAAAAAGGTGTTCGTAATTTCTGTGGGAATATTCTTCCTGACGGTCTTAAGAAAAACCAAAAATTTGATAAGCCGATTCTTACGCCTTCAACAAAAGCTGAACATGGCGAGCATGATGAATCTGTTTCCCGTGATGAAATTTTGAAAAGAACAGATTTAACTCCTGAACAATACGATAAAATTGCTGAAGCTTCATTGAAACTTTATGAACGTGGTGTTGAAATCGCGGCAAAACAGGGGATTATCTTGGTTGATACAAAATATGAGTTTGGACAAACACCTGAAGGAGAAATTGTTTTGATTGATGAAATTCACACTCCTGATTCTTCACGTTTCTGGTTTGCGAATGAATATGACAAACGTTTTGCTGCTGGTGAAGAACAAAAGAAAATTGATAAAGAGTATCTTCGTGAATGGCTTGCAGAACGTGGATTCCGTGGAGAAGGTGAAATTCCTGAAATTCCTGCAGATATTAAAGCTGAGACTGGACGTCGTTATATTGAAGCGTATGAACTTATTACTGGTCAGAAATTTGATGCACAGGTTGGCTCAGTTATTGATCGTATTACGAAAAATCTTCAACAGTATATGTAATAGTAGAACTGTTTATTTCTTCACATTATCCTAACTCCTCATTCTCAATTTATGGCTGATAACATGATTGTTCCGGTTCTTCTTGGTTCAGATAAAGATAAAGATTGGGCTAAAAAAATTACTGATGAGCTTGATAAATGGAATATTCCCCACAAAGTGATCGTTTGCTCCGCTCATAAAGTTCCAGAAAAGTTGGTGAAAGTGATTGATGAATATAACCATTTTGATGGAAAGGTTTGCTATGTCACGATTGCCGGACGTTCCAACGGACTTTCTGGCTGTACAGCTGGTTCTTCCTATCATCCAGTGATTGCTTGTCCTCCATTTGCGGATAAAGTTGATATGATGGTGAATTTGAACTCAACCATTCAAATGCCTTCAGATACACCTGTTTTAACAGTTCTTGATCCTATGAATGTTGCACTCTGCATTGTTCGCATGTTTGCTTTAAGCGATGCTGATCTCCGCAAAAAATATGAAGCGCATATTCAAGAAGTGAAAGCTTCGTTCAAAATCTAAAGGAGCGTTCAATCCCTACATTCAACATTCTCCATTTTATTATTCTCAAACAATGCGTGACTCGATCTACAACATTTCTCCGCTTGATGGCCGTTATGATATGAAAGTTGAGAGTTTGCGTCAGTATTTTTCTGAAGCCGGACTTATTCGTTATCGTATTTTTGTTGAGATTGAATGGTTTATCTTTATTTGTAATGTTTTAAAGCTCGAAGGTACGAAGGTATGGAGTTCCAAAGAACTTCAAAAGCTTCGTGATATTTATGAAACCTTGGATTTGGAAAGTGCGAATAATGTTAAAGGTATCGAAAAAACAACGAATCATGATGTAAAAGCTGTAGAATATTTTATTAAAGAAAATCTTAAGGGTTCAGTATTTGAGCCATATTTTGAATTTATCCATTTTGCCTGCACTTCCGAGGATATTAATAATCTTTCCTACGCTTTAATGCTTCGGGATAGTTTATATGAAGAAATGATCCCTGCTATTTCCAGTCTTATTGGAGATGTGTCAAAACTTGCTGAAAAATATAAAAGTGTTCCAATGATGGCAAGAACGCATGGTCAACCAGCAACTCCTACAACACTTGGAAAGGAGTTCGTCAACGTTGAGGCGAGATTGGATCGTCAGTTGGAAACTCTTTCAAACGTGAAAATTTTGGGAAAAATCAATGGTGCCGTTGGAAATTTTAATGCTCACGCTGTAGCTTATCCTAAAGTAAAATGGATTGAAGCGAGCAATAAATTTATTCAGACACTTGGGCTCGAAGTAAATCTTTATACAACCCAAATTGAGCCTCATGATTATATGGCTGAGATGTTTGATGCGATGAAAAGAATCAATACGATTCTCATCGACTTGAACCGAGACGTTTGGACTTATATTAGCTTGGGTTACTTCAAACAACGCCTTAAAGAAGGTGAAGTCGGATCTTCAACTATGCCTCATAAAGTGAATCCGATCGATTTTGAGAACAGTGAAGGGAACCTTGGACTTGCAAATGCACTCCTCAGTTATTTTTCAGAAAAATTACCGATTTCCAGAATGCAGCGTGATTTAACAGATTCTACAACCCTTAGAAATATTGGTTCAGCATTCGCTTATTCACTCCTTGCGTATAAAAATTGTGTTCATGGCCTTGGGAAGTTAGAATTGAATAAAGAAAGTATTCAACGTGACTTGGACAACTCTTGGGAACTTTTGGCCGAACCAATTCAGACTGTTATGAGAAAGTATAAGATTGAGAAACCTTATGAAAAGTTAAAAGAACTCACAAGAGGGAAGGATGTCAATCAACAAACGATTTCAAAATTTATCGATTCGCTCAAAATTCCAGCAGATGAGAAAAAGAGGTTGAAAACTTTAACTCCTTCCACGTATATTGGCCTCGCCGTAGAACTTGTTGATTCTTACCCTTATGATTCTCTCTGATCGCGACATTAAAGCTCGCATGCTAAAAGGTGACATTGTTGTTGAGTCTCCTGACAATGACCATTTAGGAAATGTAGGTGCTTCTTCCATGGATTTGCGCCTTGGAAAATATTTCAAAATTTATGATCATACTAAGTATTCTGTGTTGGACCCGCTTCAACCGGAAACTTTTAAAGATATTGCCCGTTTGATTGAAGTTGATGAAGAGCGTGTTCCTTTCATTGTTCAGCCAGGAGAGTTTGTTTTGGGCGTAACTTTGGAAAAGATTAAAATTTCCGATGATATGGTTGCACGTGTGGAAGGAAGAAGTTCACTTGGCCGTTTGGGTATTATTATCCATTCCACAGCTGGTTTTGTCGATGCTGGATTTGAAGGCACGATTACTTTGGAAATTACAAACATTAACCGTATGCCAGTGGCTTTGTATCCTGGAATGCGCGTTTGTCAGTTGGCGTTTGAAGAGATGAGTTCGCCTGCTGATGTTCCTTATCACAAAAAAGGAAGTTCAAAATATCAGGGACAGGTTTATCCTGAAGAAAGCAAGATCGCGAACGATCCTGAATTCCTCAAAAAGATTTTGAAACGGGCTCTTTAAAATTGAACCTGATTTTTTAACGACGTTTTGAAGCGAGATTTCTCAATGCAAATTCGATGTTTTGTCGTGTGATCCCCATGGAGTTTCTTGTCTGATCTACCACACGAAGGATAGCTCGTGATTTTTCGTCTTGGATTTCTGTCGTATTGATTGTTTTTGTGCTTATACCCAAAACATCAGCCGTTACAGGATCTATGAAAATTTTATAATCATCATCAATTTCAACCGCTTTTTGGCCAGCGTTTTCTCCTGGTTTAATATCTTGAATTAATTTCAGTTGTCCATCACTGGTTTTTGCATTTGAAAGAATATAAAGACCGTCAATTTTGGCTAACTGAATGTCTTCGTCAATGTAAGCTTGCGTGCCTGATTCATTGCGAGCTCGGATTTCTCTTTGTAATGCTTTTTGTTGTTTTTCCTGAAGTTGAGGAATACGAGCATAAAAATGAACTTTATGTCCCGCCTTTTTAACTTCTTCCGCTTTTCCTTTTAATTTATAAGCGTCTATTTCAAAACTGTAGGCTTCAGGAGTAAGTTTTTCATCTAATACATATACGTCAGAACTTAATTGAGGGCTGGATTCACGCATAATATTCAAAAAATAAAATAAATATTTAGCAAATTGTCATTTTTTTGGATGGATATTAATTTTTTTTAAAACTGTTTGCAATATTTTTTGATTTTTCCGTGTTGACGAGCCGTTTTCCCTTTTTTTCTGCGGAAAATCTGCTAAAATTTAAAGGTCTTATTTTTTAGATTTTTATGTTTAATCCGGTTGATCCTAAGCAGTCGTTTCCTCAGATGGAGGAGAAAATTTTAAAGTTTTGGGAAGAACAGAAAATTTTTGAAAAATCAGTTGATGCTCGAAAAGGAAAAAAGAAATTTGTGTTTTTTGACGGACCTCCTTTTGCCAATGGATTGCCGCATTATGGCCATATCATGGCGAATTCATTAAAAGATGCAGTGACTCGTTTTTGGAATATGAAAGGTTTTTATGTGCCACGAACCAACGGTTGGGATTGTCATGGACTTCCTGTTGAATATGAAATCGAAAAGGAGCTTGGTTTGAATGGAAAAAAAGATATCGAAAAAATGGGCGTGGAAGAGTTCAACAAAAAATGTCGCGAGAGTGTTTTCCGTTACACCAAAGAATGGGAAATTTTATTGAAACGTATTGGTCGCTGGGTAGATTTTAGTCAGAGTTATGCCACTTTGGACAATAATTATATGGAATCGATCTGGTGGGTATTCAGCCAGATTTGGAAAAAAGAGATGGTGTATTCGGGCTACAAGAGCATGCACATTTGTCCACGTTGCGAAACTCCGCTTTCTAATTTTGAAGTGAGTCAGGGATATAAAGATGTGACTGATGTCTCTGTGATGGCGAAGTTTAAATTAGTGGATGAAGATGCTTATGTTTTGGCTTGGACAACGACTCCTTGGTCACTTCCTGGAAATGTGGCGCTTTGTTTTGGACCAAAAATTGAATATGTAAAAGTTGGTGTGAAATATGAAGATGGAAAAGAAGAGGTTTATATCGTGGCCAAAGATCGCGTTGAAGCGCTATTCAAAGATATGAACTATAACGTGTTGGAAAAAGTTGATCCTAAGAAAATGGAAGGTCGTCAGTACGTTCCTTTGTTTGATTTTTATAAAGATGAAGTTGCGGAGCACGTGGTTGAGAAACATGGCAAACATAAAGAAAATTTTGCTTCAGGTTATCGCATCGTTTTAGATTCATACGTTTCAACGGAAGAGGGAACTGGAATCGTTCATATTGCTCCAATGTTTGGTGAAGACGATTATAAGGTCGCTCAAAAATATAATTTGCCATTGATTCAACACGTTGGCATGGATGGCCAATTTAAGGCGAAAGTTACGCAATGGGCAGGAAAGTTTGTGAAAGGCCAAGATCAGAATATTGCTGAAGATCTCAAAAAACGCGGACTTTTATTTAAAGCTGAAAATATCCGTCATAGCTATCCACATTGCTGGAGATGCGATACGCCTTTGTTGAACTATTCGACCCGTTCGTTCTTTATTCGAGTGAGTGAATTGCGACCAAGACTTTTGAAAAATAATAAGAAAATTCATTGGCAGCCTGAACATATTCAACAAGGTCGCTTTGGAAAGTGGCTTGATGGTGCTCGTGATTGGGCGATTTCACGTAACCGTTTTTGGGGATGTCCGATTCCGGTTTGGACTTGTGAAGAAAATCATATGGTTTGTATTTCTTCGATTGAGGAACTTAAAGAACTTACTGGTGGAAAACTGCCAATGCGTGATGGCGAAATCGATCTTCATAAACCTTATATTGATGACATTACGTTTAAATGTGCGAACTGCAATAAAACCATGAAACGTGTTCCGGATGTTTTGGATTGTTGGTTTGAAAGTGGTTCGATGCCGTATGCTCAACTTCATTATCCTTTTGAAAATAAACAGGAGTTTGAAGATAATTTCCCTGCGAATTTTATTGCTGAAGGTTTGGATCAGACTCGTGGATGGTTTTATACACTTCATGTTCTTGCTTCGATTTTGTTTGATCAGCCTGCGTTTAAAAATGTGATTGTGAACGGAATTTTGCTTGCTGCGGATGGCGAAAAACTTTCCAAACGTAAAAAGAATTATCCGGATCCGAATATGTTGTTTGATACGAAAGGTGTGGATTCGACGAGAATGTTCTTGTATTCAAGTACAGCTCCGCTGGCAGAAGATGTTCGTTTTTCTGAAAAACACGTTGAAGAAATGGTGAAGAAATTCACGCTTCCTTTGTGGAACAGTTACAGTTTTTTTGTGACGTATGCCAAAATTGATGGTTGGAAACCGAAAAAGAATGTTGATCCTCAGCATAAATTAGATCAATGGATTTTGTCTGAACTCCATGAATTGATTCAGGAAGTTACAGAAAATATGGACGAATATAATCTTACAAAGGCAACCCGTCCGATGTTGGATTTTGTTGATAATTTAAGTAACTGGTACATCCGTCGCAGTCGTCGTCGTTTCTGGAAGTCAGAAAATGATGGTGATAAATTTGAAGCTTATCAAACGCTTTATACCGTGTTGGTTGAGTTCTCCAAGTTGTTGGCGCCGTTTATGCCATTCTTGGCTGATGAGATTTATAAAAATTTAACTGGTGAAGAATCTGTGCATCTTGCTGATTGGCCAAAAGCGAAAAAAGCTTTGATTCATCCGACGTTAAATCAGGAAACACATTTGGTTCGTGAAATTGTGGCCCTTGGTCATGCGGTTCGTGATAAGGCGAATATTAAAGTTCGTCAGCCATTGAGTCGTGTTCAGATTGGTTTGCCAGCTTCAGTTGATGAAAAATTAGTCTTGGCTCAAAAAGATGTGATTTGTGAAGAGTTAAACGTGAAGAGTTTGGAAATTTTGAAAGATGTTCAGGACATCGTGAAATACGTAGTCATGCCAAACGCGCGTTTGCTTGGACCTAAATACGGCAAATACGTTCAAATTATTATTCAAAAAGCTAAGGCAGGGGAGTTTGTGATTGAAGAAAGCGGCAAAGTTCGCATTGGCGAATTTACCCTTGAACCAGATGAAGTTCAGATTGGATTCCAAGGACAAGCCGGATTTGATGTTGCGAGTGCCAATGGCGTTTCCGTGGTTTTGGATACAACCGTCACTGATGAGCTAAAACAAGAAGGTTATGCTCGTGAAGTGGTTCGCTTCATTCAAGATTTGCGTAAAGATGCTGATTATAAAGTTGATGATCGCATTTATGTTTTGGTCGCTTCAGAAGGAGAAATTGCTGCAGCTGTCACAAAATTTGCGGATTATATTAAACGCGAAACATTGGCTTTAGAGCTTCAACAAGCCGGAGATTTGGAATGGGATAAAGAAAAGGTCGTTGATGTGGAAGGCACATCAGTTAAAATTGCAGTTAGACGAGGTTAAAGCTATAATCTTTCAGTATTTTCTCTTTCCCCAATGTTTAAAAAGATCCTTCTCGGCATCGTTCTCAATGGAATTGCACTTTATGTGGTGAGCAGACTCATTGCTGATTTGCAGTATACTGGAGGATTTGTGTTTTTCTTGATCGGTGGCGTGATTATTGGAACATTGAATACATTTGTAAAACCTTTGATGAAATTGTTGTCTTTTCCGATCGTTTTATTGACGGCGGGACTCTTCAGTTTGGTCATCAACATCATCATCTTCTGGTTGACCGTTAAGGTCATAAATGGTATACATTTCTCTGATGTTACGGTCACGATCACGAGCATTTGGACCTATATTATTGCTGCGTTGGTTTTTGGCCTCATCAACTGGATTCTTCATATTTTAGTTCCTAATAAATAATAGTTTTCGTTATGTTTCACACGCTTTTAAAATATTTCCAATTGGTTGTTTCGATTTTGCTTATTTTGTCTATTTTGGTTCAAAACCGAAGTTCAGGTTTGAGCTCAACGTTTGGTGGTGGCGGTACTATTCACGTTAAAAAGCGTGGTGCGGAAAAAGTGCTTTTTAATGCCACAATTATTTTGGCTATTTTGTTTGTTCTCAGTGCAATCGCGGCCCTTTTTGTTTCTTAGTCGCTATTCGTAAAACGCTTCAGTTCTTTTTTTTAAGGTATGAAACGTCTGTGGAAGATTTTCGTCAGAGTTCTTCGTTCGTATAGTGTAGAAGAAAAGGTGATTAGCATCATTGTTTTTGGTATCGTGATTTTTACGTTCGCCCAGACAGTGGTGGATTTTTTTAAGTCTCCAAATAGCATTCTTCAAGACAATAAATCTTTTACAGAAGCCATGGTGAGCGATCATCCGGTTGTTCTTAATCCGCTTTATGTGGATTTTAATGAACCGACACGTGATATTGCTGAATTGGTTTTCTCCGGTTTGAGCAAATATGATCCTTCCAAACAGGCTTTTGTTGATGACATGGCTGTTCTTACGGTTTCTCCAGATAAAATGACATACCATTTTGTTTTGAAGCCGGGTTTGCTTTGGCAAGATGGTCAGCCACTTACAGCTGACGATGTTTATTTTACGTTCCACGATATTATCCAAAGTCCTGATTTTCAGAATCCGGTCTTAAAACTGGATTTTGATGGTGTTGATATTAAAGAGGTTGATGCATCAACTATTGAATTCAAACTTAAAACACCAAACGCATTCTTTATTACGAATATGAATGTTGGAATTTTGCCGAAACATATTTTGGGGCAAACTCCTGTTGCACAGCTTACTACGGCTCAATTTAATCTTAATCCTGTTGGTTCTGGTCCTTATCAAGTTGATTCTCCGGTCCAGGTTTTTGATGATGGCAGAGAGAAAGTTTCATTAAAGGTTTCTCCAAGTTATTATGCGGCACGTCCAAGTATTAATCAGGTGCATATTACTATTTATCCTGATTTCGAAACGCTTTCTCGAGAAATTAATACTGTAAATATTATTTCTAAAATCCCAGTTGAGAATTTTACCGATGTGCAGAAACTCAACAGATTTACATTTACGAATTATCAGCTTCCTCAATATACTGCGGTTTTCTTTAATATGAATAACGCGATTTTGAAGAAAGATAAGGTGCGCGTGGCATTGATGAAAACAATCGATAAACAACAACTTTTGGCTCAACTTCCAGAACTTTCTGAAGTTGATACGCCACTTTTGGAATTGAATCAGCAGGATTGGATTTACAAACCAAATCTTCAGGAAGCTCAAGGTGCTCTTTATGATTCTGGATATAAAATCGATAAAACAAAGACGGCCCCAGCAATTCCTCCTTCTTCAAGTTCTCAAATAACTTTTTCTCCTGCGCTTACCCAAGTTTTAGATAGTACGGCATCAACTCAGCAACAAACCCAGGCGACTCAAGCTCAGATCCAAACTCAACAAACTCAGACAACTCAAGCTACAACGCAAGTTGCTCAAACTCCTCCAGCTGCTGTGGCCACAACAACTCAGACCCAGCAAACTTTACCAGTTCGTGTGGATAGTAATGGTAAACAGCTTAGCTTTACGCTTTTGGCTCGTGCTTATGAAGATGGTAGTGAACAAGCTATGGAAACTCAGAAAACTATGGATTACTTAAAAAATGCTTGGGCGCAGCTTGGAATTGCGATTGATGTACAGTTGGTTAATCCAGATGAATATTTGCAAAGATTGCAGGCTCGTAATTATGATATGGCTTTGGTTGGACAAAATCTTGGATATAATCTTGATACGTATTCTTTTTGGCACTCAAGTCAGGCAACCTCGAATGGTTTGAATCTTTCGAATTATAAGAGTTTTGCCGCTGACCAATTTATTGAAAAGATCCGTGATACTTTTGATCAAACTCAAAAGGAAACTTATCTTAAACAGCTTGCTCAAGTGATTTCTGATGATGTTCCTGCGATTTTCTTGTATCGTCCAAAGTATATTTTCGCTTCTGATAATAAGATTCAGGGCATTGCTCTCCAGAATTTGGCATTCCCAAGCGATATTTTCGCCAATATTTCACAATGGTGCGTTCAATGTCAGGCAAAGTAGTGTTTCGTTGGTCTTTGCAATTTATTGTTTGATTCAGTACAATTTAAACGATTTATTTTTTAATTTATTAACATGCAGGTTATTCTGAAACAGAACGTTCCGAACCTTGGTAAGAAAGGGGAGCTCAAAAACGTGAAAGATGGTTATTTTATGAATTTTCTTCAACCACGTAATTTGGCTGAAGTTGCGACAGCAGAAAAAATTAAACATGCTGAAGAAATGAAGAAACGTGAAGTTGTTCAAAATGAAAAAGTGAAAGAACAAGCTGGCGAAATTAAAGAGAAACTTAAGGGTGTTAAAATCGTGCTCAAAGCAAAAGCAAAAGGCGATAAGCTTTATGGATCTATTACTGAAAAGGAAATTTTGAATGCATTGGAAGAAAAGATTAATGTGCGTTTGGGAAAAGAGAATTTGCTTTTGTCTGAAAATATTAAAGTTGTTGGAACCTATGAAGTTCCGGTTCGTTTAGCTGAAGGTGTTGAAGGAAAGTTCACATTGGAAATTAAAGCGGAAAAATAATATGCATGAAAAAGGTAAAATTTTGGCGATTGATTATGGTACCAAAAAAGTCGGCCTGGCTGTCAGTGATGATGCCAGGCTTTTGGCTTTTGGAAGGGGCATTTTTGATCGATCAAAAGGGTTTAAAACTTTGGTGAAAAAGTTGGAGGAACTCTGTTCAGCTGAAAAAATTGTGGAGTTTGTGTTTGGTTTAGCTTTGGATGATGAAGGCGAAGAAGGTGAACAAGCTCAAAAAGTCCGTAATTTTGCAAAGAAAATTGGATTATCATTTCCTGATATTAAAATCAGTTTTATTGATGAATCTTTTTCTTCTTACGATGCTCAAAATATGCTTAAAGAAAGCGGACAACACGGCCATGACGATGAAATGGCGGCTGTTATTATTTTGCAACGTTACATTGATAACGTTGTTCACGGGGACAAAAGCTCTCTTTGATTCGCTTTTTTACCCTATTTTGGCTATAATTTCTTTGGAATACTAAGTTTTTTAGGTGTATGGATTTTCTGGAATTTCTGTTGTGGCTGATCGGCGGTGTCGTGGGAATCGTAGTGTTTTTTGTTTTCATAGAGCTTTTTATCCGTTATCAGCAGCATAGAAAAGCTGGAAAAGAGCCAACAACTGTTCTTTCCGTGCGTGTGGCTAAAGATAACGAAACTGGGCCAATTGTGGCTGAACAGATTTTTTCAACGATTCATGGCATTGCCCGAAAAATCGGTTTTTTTGAACGTTTGGGCGGGGCAAGCCAGGATCAGGTGAGTTTTGAAATTGCGAATATTGGCCGAAGTATTCGGTTTTTTGTACATTTTCCTACGAAACTTAAGAATTTGGTTGAAGGCCAAATTTACGCTCAATATCCAAATGTAGAAATTGTTGAAGTTGAAGATTATGCTTCGCCACGTGAAATTGAGATTGCGAGTCCCGACCAAACAACAACTTCTACTGATTCAACTGCGATTGTTGCAGCGGATAAAGTGCCAGCTGTAAAAGAACAGATTCAAGATTTTACGAAAATTAATGAGTTCCAGTTTGCCGTTGGTTTGGAACTTACCTTGGCCGACCCGGATATTTTTCCGATCAAGCGTTATCCTCAATTTGAAGACAAAAAAGCAAAGGTTTCTTTGGATCCTCTGGCTGGTGTTACAGCAACTTTGGCCAAAATGAATGATGCTGACGAACAGGCCTGGATTCAGATTGTAGCTCGTCCAATGGAAGAAAAATGGCGTTTGGTTTTTGTAAAATGTATTCGTATTTTAAAAAAAGGTGTTTTCTTGAATATTGATTCGTTGCAGAAGGCTTATGCGAAGGCGTTTTGTACGCGCAGTAAGCTGATTCGCATTATCTTTTTTCCTGTGTATTGGATGATGTGGTTTCAAGGAGTTTTTTCCGGAACGAATGTTTTAGATGGTGAAGGTGGAGGCCACGGTGGGGAAGTTGAAGAGCAGGTTTCAAAATCTCACGAAAAAGAAACGACGATTGTGGCTGCGATTGATAAGGTCGGTAAACTTTTATATGAAGCCAATATTCGCATTGTGTATGTTCCTAAAGATAAAAATACGGACATTGCGATGCTTAAATTACGTGAAATTGCCGGTTCTTTTAAACAGTTTAATATTCCGCATTTAAACGGTTTCCATATTGAAAAAATTACTCAGAATTCTTCCATCGTTGAGGCTTATCGAAAGCGTGAAATGCATAATCCGTTTGTAGTGAATGTGGAAGAACTTGCAACGATTTATCATCTTCCAAATATTACAGTTGCCACTCCGAATATTTACTGGGTTCGTTCCAAAAAAGTTGAACCACCAAACGATTTACCAACTCCAAAATCTGTTCCTGAATCTGATTTTACGATGCTTGGAAAAACAAATTTCCGTGGAGGAAATCAGGAATTTGGTATTAAAACTTTGGACCGACGCCGTCATATTTATATCATTGGAAAGACGGGTATGGGAAAATCTACACTTTTGGAAAATATGATTTTTTCTGATATTCAGGCCGGAAAAGGCGTTGGTGTGGTTGATCCCCATGGAGATTTGGCTGATGCGGTTTTGAATTTTGTTCCTTCTCACAGAACGAACGATGTAGTGTTATTTGACCCTTCTGACCGTGATTATCCGGTGGCGTTTAATATGCTTGAAAATATTGATCCGGCTTTGAATACGATTGTTTGTTCAGGAATGGTGGGGATTTTCAAAAAGATTTATGGGGAAAGCTGGGGACCTCGTTTGGAACATATTTTAAGAAATACGATTTTGTCTTTGCTTGAATACCCAAACACCACAATGCTTGGTATTCCTCGAGTTCTTCAAGATAAGGATTATAGAGCAAGGGTTGTGCGCAAGATTACCGATCCTATCGTAAAAAGTTTCTGGGTCAACGAATTTGAGAAAATGGAGCCAAAAAATCGTATTGAAGCGATTTCGCCGATTTTGAATAAAGTTGGTCAGTTCCTTTCTTCTCCAATCGTCCGTAATATTCTTGGACAGCCGAAGAGTACTTTAGATCTGCGTTTTGCGATGGATCACAAGAAAATTATTATCGTGAATTTGTCCAAAGGTAAGATCGGTGAAGATACGTCGTCTTTGCTTGGTTCCATGATGATTACCAAATTCCAGCTTGATGCTATGAGCCGTGCGAATATTCCGGAAAGTGAACGTACAGATTTTTATTTGTATGTTGATGAATTCCAAAATTTTGCGACGGACTCTTTTTCTACGATTTTGTCTGAAGCCCGAAAATATAAATTGAATCTTACGATGGCGAATCAGTATATTGCTCAAATGCCGGAAGAGGTTCGTGACGCGGTTTTTGGTAACGTTGGTTCGATTCTTTCTTTCCAGGTGGGTTTTGATGATGCTGAGTATATTTCCGGTCAGTACGGGGAAGAAGTTTTGCCAAATGATCTCGTAGCATTGAGCAAATATACGGCTTACTCACGATTGTTGATTGATGGTATGCCTTCAAAAACATTCTCTTTTGATACATTGGCACCACCAGCTTTAGAAGTGGAAGAAGGCCGTAAAGAAAAGGTGATTAAGCTTTCCCGTGAACGTTATTCAACCCACCGCGACATTGTTGAAGATAAAATCCGTCGTTGGAGTGAAGGCGCTACAATAGGAGAAGGTGAGGACGCAAAACCTTTGTTTAAACCCAAAGCCGCTCCTGTTTTGGAGGAGAAAAAGACTGCGGCATTGCCGGAACCAAAAGCAAAAACTGTGCCTGCGGTAGATAAAAATATTAAGAAAAAACCTCCTGCTCCACCTGCTAGTCCAAAGAAATAATACAATAAAAAGAGCTCCTTTTGATCAATTGGAGCTCTTTTTAGTTATTGTTATTATCGACGTTTCTTTGATTTCTTCATAGGTTTTTTGGTTTTCACTGTTTTCTTTCCTTTCATTTTTTTAATAACTTTTTTTGTACCTGTTTTCTTTTTAGGCATAGCTTTGGACTGTTTTTTCTTTCCTGCTGGCTTCTTCTTTGAAGTCGATTTCTTTTTTGTCACAGGCTTTTTCTTAGCAACTGGTTTTTTCTTTGCCACTGCTTTTTTCTTCAAGGTAGGTTTTTTCTTTTTGGAAACAGCTTTTTTCTTTTTCGCAGCAACTTTCTTTTTAGGTGTAGCCTTTTTGGCTGGGGAAGATTTTGCTCCCTTCTCCATCAAAACTTCAACTCCTGGAAGAACTTTTCCTTCCAAAAATTCAAGCATCGCGCCACCACCTGTGGAAACGAATGTGAATTGATCTTCGCCAAAACCAAGACGTTTGACCGCTTCAACCGTGTCTCCGCCACCCAAAATGCTTTTTACGCCTTTCGCTGAAACTAAAGTTTGGGCGATGGCAGCAGTTCCTTTGCTGAAAGGTTTCATTTCGGAAAGACCAACCGGACCGTTCCAGATAACTGTTTTTGAATCTTTAATAATTTGAGCGAATTTTTGAATGGATTTACTGCCGATGTCTAAAATTTTCATTTCTCCAATGACATCATCAACAGGAATGTCGATCGTCGTGGCATCGTCTTTGATTTCATCAGCTACGATCACATCTTCTGGCAAAATAAAGCCGATATGGAGCTGTTCAGCAGCAATGAGCGTGTCTTGAGCAACTTCCAATTTGTCTGGTTCATAAAGAGATTTTCCGACGTTGTATCCTTCGGCAGCCAAAAATGTGTTGGCCAAACCTCCACCAACTAAAAATGTATCAGCTTTTTTGAGGAAGTTTTCGATGATACCAATTTTCGTATCAATTTTTGCTCCGGCAACAATCACTGTTAAAGGTTTTGCTGGTTTTTCTGTAATTGATGAAAGTTCTGCGACTTCGTGTTGCATCAAAAATCCGGCGTAGCTTGGTAAATATTTGGTTACTCCAGCTGTTGAAGCATGAGCACGATGCGCAGTTGCAAATGAATCGCTCACAAAAACTTCGGCCAAACTTGCTAATTCACGAGCAAACTTTGGATCATTTTTTTCTTCTTCCAAATGGAAACGTAAGTTTTCTAAAAAGAGGATTTCTCCTGGTTTTAATGCTGCTGCAGCTTTTTGAACTTCTGAACCAACGCAGTCTTTCATTGTTTTTACTGGTTTTTTGAGAAGTTTGCTTAAGTATTGAGCAATCGGATTCATGCTCATTGAAGGCACATTTTTTCCTTCAGGACGACCCATGTGTGAACAAATGATTAATCGGGCATTTTGTTTAAGAAGTTTTTCAATCGTTGGAAGTGTTTGAACAATACGGCTATCTTCCGCGATTTTACCGTCTTTCATTGGAACATTGTAATCGACGCGTAAAAGTACACGTTTCCCTTTAAGATCTACGTTTTGGAATTTGCGGATGTTCATAAGTGAGAATGATAGAATGTGGAATGGTAGAATTTAGCGTTTGAGTAACATTGCCATTTCGATCGCAGCCTCGGCGAACTCTTTGCCTTTGTTCATTTTGCTTTTGGCAACACGATCTTTGGCTTGTTTGAGATTGTTTGTGGTTAAAACTCCAAAAATGATCGGCGTATCGCTGCATAAAGAAATATCCATTAACCCGCGATAACATTCGTTCGCTACTAAATCAAAATGCGGTGTGTCACCGCGAATAACGATGCCTAAACAAATGATGGCATCAAATTTGTCTTTGAGTGCTAAAACATTGGCAATGACCGGAATTTCTAAAGCTCCTGGTACGCGGAAAAGCGTAATGCTTTTTTCTTTGGCACCGTTTTTTAATAATGTCTCGTGCGTGTTTTTGAGCAATTCTGAGCCTAAATCGTCGTTATAACGAGAAAGGATGATTGCAAATTTGTGACCTTTTGCGCTTAATTTTTCTGGTGTTGATTTTGAAGTTTTCATGATGTGAGTTTATCAGATAAAGCCACGTTCTTGAAGAAAAAAGTAGTTGGATTCGTCTTCTTTGGCATTGAGCAGACTTTCCAAATATCTTGCGATGATATCAATTTCAACATTAATTTTACTTTGTGCTTGAAGTTGATGAAGGTTGGTATGAGTTAAAGTATGCGGAATAAGGCTTACTTCCAAACTATCATCATTGATTTTGGAAATAGTAAGACTTACGCCATTTAAAGTTACGGAACCTTTCAGACTAAAATATTTTCCAAAATTATGTGGATAGGTAATGGTGAAAATTTGTGAATCACCCTCGGGTTTTTTATCAATGACTGTTCCCATAAAATCGACGTGACCACTGACCATGTGGCCATGAAAACGATCAGTCATTTGCATTGCTGGTTCAAGGTTGAGTTCAGTTCCTTTTTTATAGGTTCCAGAAATAGTTAATCGTAAAGTTTCCGGAATCGCTTCAACTTTGAACTGATCTTGGGTTTTTTCAATAACGGTTAAACATGAGCCATCAACGCTGATTGAATCACCAATATTGAGTTTCGGTGTGGTTTGAATAGCTTTAATCGTAAAAGTTTTTATTCCGTTTTTTTCTTGGACTTCTTCAATCGTGCCGATTTCTTGGGTGATTCCTGTAAACATAGCTGTGATAAATAGTGGCTTTATTGTTGTTGAATATCGCAAAAAATGCAAGTGGCGTTTTAGGGATTTTTAAGGTTTTGTTGAGATTTTTTTCATGACTCGCCCGGTATGGTATGAGCACTATTTTTTAACTTTTCACTTATGAGAAGTGTGAATAAAGTCCTCTTAATGGGGCATTTGGCTACTCAGCCAGAAATGAAAATGACCGGAGCCGGTCATACGGTCACGACATTTAGCGTGGCTACAAACCGTGATTGGGTTTCAAAAGACGGTGAAACCAAGCCAAATGCGGATTTTCACAAAATTGTTGCATGGCGCAAACTTGGGGAAGCTTGTGGGGAATATCTTAAAAAAGGTTCGAGTGTTTATATTGAAGGTCATCTTTCCAATCATAAATATCAGGACAAGCAGGGTAAAAATCGTAAATCTACAGAAATTGTGGCGGATGTTATCAATTTCATCAGTGTTAAAAAGACAAATGATGTGGATCAAGTGACACTTATTGATGTTCCAGCCTAGTTTTTTTTCAATTTTAAAAACTGCGTTTTACATGAACCATAGGGTCGACTACAATAGAAGAAATTATGCCGATCCTATGGTTTTGAGTGTTGTTATTCCGACTTTTAATCGCGCTGATATTCTTAAGGAATGTCTTGCTGCTTTGTTAAAACAGGATTTGCCTGCTCAAGATTTTGAAGTGATTGTGGTTGATGATGGTAGTACAGATGAAACCAAAAAAGTCCTGGAAAAATATGCTGCCAAACATCGTAATTTTCGTTTTTTTAATCAGAAAAATCAAGGACAGGGGATTGCTCGCAATCTTGGAATTGAACATGCGAAAGGGAATATTATTGTTTTGATTGGCGATGATATTATTGTGAAAGAGAATTTTTTGAGTGAACATTTGCGCTATCATTTGCGCCACGCCAAAGAAAATGAAGCGGTTCTTGGTTTAACATTATGGCATCCACGTCTTCATGTGACGCCTTTTATGAAATGGCTCACGAATGGTTCTTCGGTTTTTGGAAGATTTGGCGGACATCAGTTTGCTTATGAAAAATTGGAAGATAAAGAGGAAGCTGATTATAATTTTTTCTATACTTCAAATATTTCTTTAAAACGAATGTTGTTGGATAAGTATCCGTTTGATCCTTCTTTTTCCGGATATGGTTGGGAAGATATTGAACTTGGGTATCGATTGCATTTACGTGAAAAATTGCGGTTATACTACAATAAAGAGGCGATCGGTTATCATGATCATGTGATGACTGAAGCGAGTTTAGCTGACAGAATGCGAAATATTGGTAAATCTGCCTGGGTTTTTCATAAACGTTATCCTGAACTTGGAAAAGTACCGGGAACGTTTAAAAAAATTATGTTTAAAATATTGTCTTTCGGTCTTTTTATAAAGGTTTTTAAGTTTTTGAGCCGTGATTTTTATTACTACAGTCTTTCCAAAAAATATTTTTTAGAAGGTTTGGCTGAAGGATCAGAGGTAAAGTAAGAGATATTCATTTTGTGATAAAAGCTTTCGTTTCAGGCGGAAATTTTCTATAATAGAGGAAGTTTTTTCTTTCTTTCCTTATGCGTCTTCATCGATTGGTTGCTTCGGGTTTACTTGTTTGTTTAAGTTTTGGCCTTTTGGCCGGTTGTGTCAAAAAAGATCAGCCAGTGGTTACAAAAACCGACAAGGTGACTTTGGTTTTCTATAGCCTTTTCGACGACGAAGATATTTATCAGCCGCTTATTCAGCAATATACGGCTAAGCATCCGAATATTACGATTAATTACCGCAAATTTACAAATCCGGTGGATTATATGAATTTGATTATTAATGAATTGGCCGAAGGCCAAGGCCCGGATATTTTTTCTGCACCAAACTATTGGTTTTTAAGAAACGTCAAAAAGATTTCGCCAATGCCAACTGCAACCCTTTCTCCAACTCAATTCCAGCAAACATTTGTAAGTGTGGCAAACGATGATTTGGTTTTAACTGATCCCGCTGATGGTCAGAAAAAAGTTTTTGGTATTCCTCTTTCTGTTGATACTCTTGCTCTTTATTACAACAAAGGCGATTACGACGATAAAATTCCATCTCAAGGTCATCCGGCAACAACTTGGGAAGGGATTAAGAATGATGTTTTCCAACTCACAAAAACAGATAACAGCTTTGAAAGATTCCAGGTTTCAGGAATTGCGATGGGCCGTTCTGACAATATTGCCCGGGCTGTTGATATTCTTTATTTGCTTTTGCTTCAGTATAATACTCGTTTCTATAATTCGACTCTTTCTCAAACTGCTTTCCAAAATCAACAAACAACTACAACAAGTGGTCTTTTGATTAATCCGGCTGCCGAAGCACTTCGTCTTTATACAAGTTTTGCGTTGCCTGCGAATAAAAATTATTCATGGAATCAATATTTGGCGACTCCGGATTCTCCTGTAAAAGAAATGGAAACTTTTGCGCGTGGCAAAGTTGCGATGATTTTTGGTTATTCTTATCTTTATGAACAAATAAAAGCTGAAGTTGCAGATCTTAAATCAAAAGGCGTGAGTACGATTGATCCAAAAGATATTCAAATCAGTGATGTTCCTCAAGTGAACGATCCGGCGACTTCAACTGAAAAACGTGTGGCCTTTGCAAATTATTATGCACAAACAGTTGCCAGAACTTCTCAGCATCCAACAGAAGCTTGGGATTTCTTGATGTTCTTAAGTTCTAAAGATAATTTGAACTATTACAACAGCAAAACTCATGAACCTACGAGCCGTCGCGATATGATTCAGGATCAAATGAAAGATCCGATCTATGGCGTGTTTGCTGAACAAACTGGGTACGCCGAAAGTTTACCAGTGTATGACTACGATCGTTACGCTGAAATTTTCTCTCAAGCAATTGATAGTGTGTTGGCAACAACATCGCCAGATGATGCGATGAGAAATGCTTCCTCAGCAATCGATGCGCTTCTTCCAGCAACTGGAATGATTCCTGCACCAGCAACTACGAAATCAACACAGCAGAGTACGAAATAAAGTCTCAAGTAATTTTGTTTTGTCATGACGACTTTTTTGCATCAAGCCCGAACATCTTTTTCTGCAATTGGATTTCAGTGGGCCAGTTTTTGGAAAACGTTGACGTTTATTAAAGTCAGCAGAATTTTGTTAGTGCTTTTTTTGTTGTTTTTCCCGTTTCAAATTCGCTCAATGGTTTATAGTTCTCTTTTTTATGCATCGGGTGAATTTGATTATTATACATCTTTTTTTGTTTATTTAAGCGATATTTTTTTCATCGGTTCGTTCTTTTGTTGGAGTATAAGTTTATTGAAAAAGGAAAATGAATCAAAGTTCACGCTTGGCGATCCGATGCTGACATTTATTTTTTTGGCGATGCTTTTAATGATGGTTGGGAATGTGTTTTTTGTTTCCGAACCTCAGCTTCATTTTTTCCAAACATTTAGATTTGTTGAACTGTTCCTGCTTTATTTAATGGTGGTTAACCGGGTTTTAAAACAGGAAAAGATTGTTTTGTATCTGTTGTTCGGAATGTGTTTTCAGGCTTTTATTGCGGTTTATCAGTATGCTTTGCAGAGTTCGATCGGATTAACCTTTTTGGGCGAAGCTGTCGCAACATCTTCAACCTTGGGCGTTGCAAAAATTAGTACTGGTTCACAAACGTTATTACGCGCCTATGGAACTTTGCCCCAAGCAAATGTTTTAGGTGGGTTTTTGTTTATGGGAATTATTTATGCGATGGCTTTAGTCAAAAAATATCGTTGGTTTATTTTGGGAGTGTTGTGGTTATTGGCCATGGGATTGTTATTTTCATTTTCACGAAGTGCTTTTTTTGCTTTAATTGCAGGTTTTTTGATTTATATCTGTGTTCAAAATAATAAAATCGTTTTACGTTACATCGTTTTGGCAGCAAGTCTTTTGCTCTTTTTTATTGTTATTTTTAATTTGGAAAATGTTGTTGTGAACAGGTTTTTATTTGAAGATACGGCTTCAACTCAAGAAAGGACGTTATATTTAAAGATCAGTAAAAATATGCTTTTTGATC
>Ga0207658_10000576_pt1 | contig 33039 bp, 26 predicted proteins | sample KBSS33metaG_FD_184322 | JGI IMG/M metagenome (GOLD analysis project Ga0207658, IMG submission 184322) | Switchgrass rhizosphere microbial communities from Kellogg Biological Station, Michigan, USA - KBS S3-3 metaG (SPAdes) (version 2) | ecosystem: Host-associated > Plants > Roots > Rhizosphere...
GCGTCGCTCGGCCAGGGCGAGATGGCGGCCGCCGCGCCGGCGGCTGCGACTCGCCCCGGCAACGCCGAGCGACGCGGTCCGATCCACGCCAGCAAGGTGCAGCGGCCGGCGTCTGACAAGAAGCCGGCGTTGATGGCCAAGAGCGTGCCGACCCCGAGGGCGACCGGTACGGACGACTGGGAAAGCTTCTGAGGCGTCTGGCGCGCTTCGACTCACGCACTCCTCCCCCTCCGCGCAGCGACGCCTGCGTCTTCATCCCGGTTGGGGATGAAGGCCGCGGCCGCGCGGCGGTGCTCTGCTAACGTGAAACGACCGGGCTCTTCACGGCCCGGACGGGGGGCGAGCAATGAGGGCCAACGTGCGTGGCAGCGGGCTGGCGGGCACGACGAACCTTGCACTGGTGGGCAAGGTTCGCGAAGGCTTGGCGCCAGGCTTCGAGCCGGTCAGCTACCTCGAGCGGCTGCGCCGCCTCCTCGACGCGATGCACGCCTCGCGCCGCAACGCGCGCGAGTCGGAGTTGCGAGGTTCGGTCTTTCCCGACCCGATCGGCCGCTTCGGGATCATCAGCGCGTTTCGCTATGCGCTGGTGCCGCCGCAGCATCTCGGGTCCACGGGCTGGCACCTGTCGCTCAATGTCAGCTTCGACGGCGGCTGGGAACCCTACATGCGGGTGATCTACCGCGACATCGGCCCGCTGCTGGATGCACTGCTGTGCCATTGCGAGGGCTACCCGGGCTCTTGCACCAGCGACTTCGACACCTACTGCCGATGGGTCCGCGCGGCCGAACTGGACGCCGGGATCTACTACACCGATTCGCCCGCCACGTTGGCCGATCAGAGCTATCTGGCCGGTGTCGAGCGGCTGCAGCGGGAGCTCACGAATGCCACCGCCGCGGACCTCGCGATCGCCAGCTACGCCGTGCCCGACCAGCTCGCGCAGACCCAGAAAGGTCTGGCCGATGCACTGGGCAATCCGGGGGCCCACCTGCCGCTGTATTTGCGATCGCTCAAGGGCCTGTACCAGCTCAGCGCCCTCTGGTCCGGTGACGACGGCAAGATCCTGCTGCGCTTCGCGCAACTGGCGCTCGGCGGATTCCAGCAGGCGATCACGAAACCGGAAGTCACGGAAAACCCCGCCTGGCGCGTTCTGGCCGACAAGGTGTTTGCCGACGAGCTGGCCTGGCTCGCGCAGCCGCTCGAAGCCCACAGGCCGAACGAGCGCCTGACCTGGGACACCGCGTCGCTGCAGGCCGGGATGCTGGCCGAGGGCGCACGCCCCACACACGGCGCGTTGGTGCTGCTGCGCGTGACCGACCCGGTCGCCGCGGCAGCGCACCTGACTTCGCTCGCGCCCCGCTGCGCCGCTCCGGCAGCGGCCAAGGGAGAGTGCCGCCTGCACGTGTCGTTCACGATGGCCGGATTGCGCGCGCTGCAGATCCACCCCGAGCGCTTGGACCGGCTGCCCGCCGAGTTCGGCGAAGGCATGGAGCCGCGCGCCGGCCTGCTGGGCGATCTGCGCGGCAACCACCCCGACCACTGGCGCCGTCCGCTGCGCCATGGTGTCGACCCGGCGCGAGAGGACCGCATCGACCTCGGCGTGGTGCACGTTGCGGTGATGCTGCGCACGATCGACGCGAAGGGTCCGGGCCACGGGCTGCACCCGCTGCTGGGCGCCGAAGTCACCGCGCTCGGCCAGGCCGGCACCGGACTGTCGGTGCTGGCGGTGGAAGCCACGCGCAGCCGCGCCCATGGGGCGGCCGGACGCGAACACTTCGGCTTCGCCGACGGCATCAGTCAGCCGATCGTGGTGCCCGATCTCGTGCCCGACCCGCAGCAACACCAGGTACGCCCGGGCGAGCTGGTATTGGGCTTCGGCAACGACCGTGGCGACGGCCCGTTCCCGGCCGAAGCCGATGGTCTTCTCGACCGTGGGAGCTTCCTCGTCGTGCGCAAGCTGCGCCAGCGACTCGACCATCTGGGCGAAGCACTCACCCGGGCGGTCGGCGGGAACGCCGGCCGCCGCGCCGAACTCCTGGAGCGCATGATGGGCCGCCGCAAGAACGGCGATCCGATGGTCACGCCGGGACTCGCAGGCAACAACGACTTCGACTTCCGCGGCGCCGACGGGCCGCAGTGCCCCTTTGCGTCGCATGTGCGACGCGCCAATCCGCGCGACGGCCGACCGGCGATGCCGCGCATCCTGCGCCGAGGCATGTCCTACGGGCCGTCGGCGAAGGAAGCGCCGCCCGACGCGGAGCGCGGCACGCTGTTCATGGCCTTCTGCGCGAGCATCGCCGAGCAGTTCGAGACGGTGCAACGCTGGGTCGCCGGCGGCAACAGCACCGGCGTGGGGTCGACGCAGTCCGATCCCTTGCTCGGCGTGCCGCACGAAGGCGAGTCAAGGGTGTTCCGTTGGGTGGGTGCGAATGGAAAGCCGAAGCGCGCCGACCTCGGGTCGAAGGCCTTCGTCGAATTGCAGTGGGGCTTGTACCTGTTCGCGCCTGCGCTGCCCGCACTGGAGCGGCTGGCCGACTTTCGCAATGCGCCGATTCCGTCGCCCGCACCGGACCCGGCACCGGTGGCCGAACTCGACCGCTGGCGCGCCCGGCTCGAAGACCGCGACAGCGGTCGCGCCACGTGGGCGCAGGTGCGCGCGCAGCACGGTGGCGTACAGGACGCGCCGCACTACGGCCGCTTGGTGGGGACGGCCACCGGTGTGTTCGAGGCACTGGCCGATGCCCAGTGCGCGAAAGTGTCGGTGCAGGGCTTCGGCGAGCGCATGCATGCCACCGTGGGCGTCAACCATCTGGGCATGGACCCGGCCGATGGCCACACGGCTGTCGCAAAGGTGATCAACCCGGAGATCGCGGCGATCGACGAGGGCCAGGCCTTCGCGGTCGCGACGCAAGTGACCGCGGGCGTGCTGGCCGGGTTCGCGCAGGTCTCGAGCGGACCCTTCGCGCTGCACCACCCCGACGGCAGGTTGCGCCTGCCGGTGGACCTGATGAACTTCTCCGAGCAGGTCGTCGGCGCGCTCGCGAAACTCTGGTTCGGCTTGCCCGATGACGTGCACATGGAAGTCGGCGGCCGGTTTCCGATGCCCGACCCCGCACGAAAGCCGAGTTGCCCGGGACACATCATCGGCCCGTCGCGCGCGATCTTCAGCACCCATCCTTCCGAGTCCGTCAAGGCCGAAGGCGCCTTCCACGGGCCGGGCGTGCTGCAGGCCGTCAAGGATGTGTTGGCCGCCGCTCCGCCACCCGGGCCGGGCCAAGTCACGGCCAGGATTCGCGGCCCGCTGACGCAATTGGGCGATGCCTACGGCGCCGACCTGCTGGCACGCGAGGTCGCCGGCCTGTTGCTTGGGTTCGCGCCCACCGTGCACGGCAACTTCCTGGCCGTGATGAGGAACTGGATCGAGAGCGGGAATCTCTGGGTGCTGCAACAGGACTTCGCCGAACGAAGTCAGGCCGGTGCCACGCCGCTGGCCGCCGCGCGCGCCGTGCTGCTGCGACCCATGCTCGACACGATGCAGCACGAGCCCGTGCCGCCGATGGTCTGGCGCCGGCCGGTCGTGAAAGGCGCGCCCGACCCGGCGGCGCCGCCGGTCGTGCTGGGGCTGGCCTCCGCGATCGAGAGTCTCGACCCGGTACGAGACCAGGCGCGGCGCGACGCGCTGCTGTTCGGCGGTGACTACTTCGCAGACAAGGCGTCGGGCCGCTGGGGCCTGCACGCCTGCCCCGGCTCGAGGATGGGCGTTGGCGTGCTGCTCGCGATGGCGGCTGGCCTGCTCGATGCCGGCACGCTGCGCCCGACCGGCTCGCCGGTGCTGCTGATGCTGACACCGAAGGTGCCAGTGGCGGCGCCGACGCCCTGACCAACTAAAGCCGCTTGCGAAGCTGCATCGCCTGGGCCAGGTGCCACTCCATCGCCATCGTGTCGAAGGCCGTTGCAGCCTCGTCGATCAGCTCACGCGCACGCGACGCTGCATGCGTGGCGACCGCGAGTTCCGCCTCGGCGAGTTGCGTGACCGCCAGCTCGTGCGCCGAACCGCGCCCGCGCGCCACGCGGTAGGCACAGGCCAGTTGGCGCTGTGCCGCGACCGGCCGCCCGGCGGCATGCGCGGCGCGCGCCATCGCGCGGCAGGCCATGGCCAGGCCGACGCGGTCGCCGCGGCGTCCCCGCTGCAGGGCCAGCACGGCGTGCCGATACGCCTCGACCGGGCGGCCCAGCGACAGCAGGCCCTCGGCCAGCCAGCCGTGATTCAGGGAGCGGAACAGCCCGCTGTCGCGCGGCAACAGCCAGTCGGTGACCGCGACGATGCTTTCCACCGCCTGCGGCTCGCGCTCGAGCATCCAGTGTGCGTAGCCGTCGATCGCACGCGCGATCGAAAGCTGCCACAGGCTGCGCGTCGCCTCGGCAATGCGGGCCGACTCGGTGGCGGCCTCGCGCGCCGCCGCCCAGCGGCCCTGCCACAGCAGCACCGCGCCGCGCCAGCCCTGGATGCTGGCGCCGATCTGGTGGGTCAGGCCGACGACGCAGTCCAGCGCCTGGTCGAAGTGCTCGGCAGCCGAAGTGAAGCAGCCTTGGTCGCCCAGCAGCACGCCGCGGCACACCAGCGAGTACGCCAGGCCCACGTTCGTGCGCCGGCCGCTGCGGTGGCTGCGCTTGACCTCGATCGCGCGGTCCAACAGCGCGGCCGCGCGTGCGTACTGGCCTGCCGCGGTGTGCGCCTCGCCCAGCGAGGCCACCACCTGCACCGCCAGCGGTCCGTCGCCTGCCTGCTCGGCTTCCAGCAGCGCACGTTCGCCGTGCGCGACCGCCACACGCGGCTCGCCCAGCGCGTAGTTCACGCAGCCCAGCCAGTGCCGGGCCCGCGCCACGCGCAGCGGATCGCCGTGGCGTTCGGCCAGCAGCACCGCGCGCTCGGCCAGCCCGATCTGGCTGCGCTCGGGATCGAACATGCACACCATGGCCAGGCGCTGCACGATGTCCACCCAGCGCAGCGCAAGTTCGCCGGCCAACTCGCCGCGCTCGAGTGCGGTCAGCGCTGCGCGGTAGTGCGCGCGTGCGCGGTCGAGCGCCGAGACGGCGAGCGCGCGGTCGCCGGCACGTTCGGCGTAGTGCGCCTCCAGTGCCGGGTCGCCACCGGCACCGAAGTGCAGCGCCAGTGCCTCGGCGTCCTCCTCGCCGCCGGCGGCGGCATGGTGCATCAACGCCGCGCCAATGCGCAGATGCAGCACCTGGCGCGCGAGCAGGCCGAGCGACGCGTAGATCACGTCGCGCGTCACGCCGTGCTTGAAGCGCAGCGTGCCCACATGCTCACCGGGGAACAGGAAGTCGTGTTCGGCCAGCTCGCGCACCAGCGGGCTGTCCGCGGCACAGCCGACGATGCGGGCCAGCAGCCAGGCCGGCACCGAATTGCCGATGACGGCGGCCGTGCGCACCATGTCGACGAGTGCCGGGCTCAGGTGCTGCACGCGCGACTCGATCAGCTGGTCGATCCAGCCCGCGGGGCTGGACGGCGGCGCCAGGCGCCCGCTGTCGCCGCGTGCGGCCGAGTGGCACAACTCCTCGATGAACAGCGGATTGCCCCCGGCGCGCGCGCAGATCTGGGCCACGACAAACGGGTCGGCTCCGGGCAGGTGTGCCGCCACGGCCTTCGCGGCCGTGGCCTCGTCCAGCGGCGCGAGCGCGATCGTTTCGAAGTCCTGCGTCGGTACTGCGGGCCCGCCGCTTGCCCGCCGGGTCAGCACGATCAGCAGGCGCGTGCCGGCCAGGCGCTGCGCGGCGGCCAGCACCTGGTGCGAGGCGTCGTCGGCCCATTGCCAGTCGTCGACGAAGAGGACCAGCGGCTGCTCGGCGGCCAGGCGTTCGAACCACTCGCACCAGGCGCGCGGCCCCGACGGCGGCTCGGCCACGCCCAACGACTGCGACATCTGGCGAAAGGGCTGCAGCGGCGTCCCGCCGAGGTTGCCTTCGCAGTTGCCCCGCAGCACGCGGCAGTCCCGCTGGCGCGCGTGGTGCAGGAACTCCTCGACCAGCCGCGTCTTGCCGATGCCGGGCGGCCCCGCCACCTCTGCGCCGGCGGGCCGGCCGGCGCAGGCCGTCTCCAGCGCCTGCGCGAGCCGCGCGAACTCCGCCCGGCGACCGACCATCGGTGCGCGCGGGCGGCCGCGGGCCTCGATGCCGGCGGATCCTTCGGCGAGCGCCTCGATGCGGTAGACGAGGATGGGCGTCTCGCGGCCCTTGACCGAGAGCATGCTGGGCGCGCCGGCGCCGAAGAAACGGCGCGCCGGACCCAAGGTCTCGTCGCTGACGACGATCTCGTGCGGACCGGCGGCGTCCGACAGCCGGGCCGCGATGTTGGGCACCGCACCCATCAGCTCGAAGCGCCCGCGTTCGATGTCGCCGGCGCCGATCAGCACCAGGCCGGCATGGATGCCCGTGTGCAACTGAAGCTCGAAGCCCGCAGGCAGTCGCGGCGCCAGGCGCCGCACGGCCTGGTGCAGCGCGAGTGCCGCCTCGACCGCACGGCGGCCGGCGTGCTCGTGCGTGACCGGGTGGCCGAACATCGCCAGCAGCCCGTCGCCCTGCACACGCACGATCGTGCCGCCCGAGCGAGGCACGGTCTCCTGGTAGGCAATGCGCAGCGTCGACAGCAGCGCCGCGTACTCCTCGGCTTCCATCGCGCCGGCCAATTCGGTCGAACGCGACAGGTCCGAGAACAGCAGCGTGACGTAGTGGCGGCCTCCCTCCAGCGTGGCGTCGACTCGTGCCGCGGCGGCGGGTTGCTGCAGCCCCAGGTCGCTCATCGCGCGGCTCCGCGGCGTTTCAGCGCATCGGGCATGTTGGTATGGACCTCGTTCCCCAGGCGCCATGATGGCACGGGTCCGTTCCGCACCACCGATCGCGCCGAGGAGCAAGCGCGGCGCCTCGACGAGCGTTCTACTTCAGCTTCGGCGGCGCGCCACGCTCTCTTTGGCGAGCGTCTGACGGCCGCAGCCTATGAAGCCGCCCTCAGCGCGGCCACGATCGCCGCGTAGTTGCCGGAGTTTCTCGTGAAGGTGTCGTGAACGCTGACGCCGTTTGAATCGAGCGTGCGTGCCCGGCCCTGGTGTTTGGCGGCATAGAGATTCGCGTCGGCACGCTGGAGCATGGCTTCGAGCGTGTCGCTCTGCGAGATGCGCGTGGCGATGCCGGCGCTGTAGCTGAGCGTGAACCCGAGATCTCTGGCGGCGGCCTCGGCCAGATGCGCCCGCATGCGTGCGTCGAAGGCCACGGTGGCATCGAGGCCTGCATGGCTCATCAGGATGCAGAACTCCTCGCCCCCGTAGCGGCCGACCAGGTCGCCGGGGCGTACGGCCGCCTGCAGCGCCGCGGCGACGAAACACAGCGCGCGGTCGCCCGCGTCATGGCCCCGGGTGTCGTTGATGTGCTTGAAGCGGTCCAGGTCGATCATCAGCACCGCCACCGGATGGCCATAGCGCGCGCTGACCGCGAGTTCGGTGCGCGCCAGCGTCTTCCAGGCCCGGCGATTGAGCACGCTGGTCAGGCCGTCGACGGTGGCCAGTCGCTCCAGCTCGCGTGCGGCCTCGTCGCGGTGTGCCAGCAGGATGCCCACCAGTGACAGCACGGTGGTGGCGTTGGCGAGCAGCGCGAACGCCAGATTCATCGGGTGAGGCGCCAGGAAGGTCGGATAGCTTTCGGTGAAAAAGGCGCCGAGAACGCCGCGGCCGGCCGTCGCCAGCATCTGCGCCAGCAGGCTGAACACGAGCAGTGCGCGCCAGCGACCGACCGGAACGGCCGGCTTGCGAGCCAGCGCGACGGCCACGAGCCCCATCTGCAGCGTCAGCAATCCGTTGGCCCAGCCCACGCGGAACGCGTAGCTCGAGAATCCCAGCGCATAGCCCAGCGGCATCAGGATGGCGATCACGAAGGGCGCCTGGTCGTGCGCCTTCCTGCCGCACCACAGGTCGAAGGAGGTCGCCAGGAGCGCCAGTCCGCTGGAGATGCCCACCATGGCCAGCGTGGAGCAGGCGACGTCCAGCGAGGAGCCGGCGTCCACCGTTGCGGATGCCAGCAACAGGGCCCACCCGGCGGCCTGCAGCATGACGCCGGCCTGCGCGCGCCGGGCCGCCTCGTTGACCTGCCCCATCACCGCCGGAAGTGCCACCGCCATCGTGATCATGGACAAGGTCATGGCGACGAGGAGGCTGGCGATGTCGATGTGCATGGGTGGGCGGGTGTCGTCCGCGACGAAGGGCTTGCCCAGATTGTCGAGGCTGGTGCCGTCTTCAAAGCCTCGAACAGACGGCAGGCAGTGCCGCAGTCCGCTGCCCCGCACGGTGAAACAGCCTGGAACGAGTGCGTCGGTCTTGCGCCGAAAGCGAGAGCCGCGCCCGACGTGAAGTGCCCTTGCGGGACGTGAAGAGGCGCAAAGCCTGTACACGCCAGCCCGTCGGGCGCGTTGTAGAGGCGTCCTACACCTTTACCGGAGCCTCACGTGAAAGCACCGCTCGTTCTCGCCGCCCTGACCTTGTCCCTCACCGCGGTCGTCTCGGCGCAAGCCCAGACGCCCGACGCCCCGGCGCACGCCGACTTCGCGTCGCGCAAGTCCGCGATCCTCGCGCACCTCGACCAGCGCATGGCGGCGATGTCCGCGATGCGCGCGTGCGTCGCCAATGCCGCGGCCCGGGTGGACCTGAAGACCTGTCACGAACAGAATCGTGGTGCGATGAAACCGAACCACGCGCCGACTTGATCGCCACGCGCGTGCTTGCCGGCAGGCGAGGTGCACTTCGCCAATGTGGCCCGATGAAGACCTTCGTCGTCGCACTGCTGTCGATCTGCGGCCTCTCGCTCGGCCGGGCTGCACCGGCTTCCGAGCCGTCGCCGCGCGATCTGCACGCGGCCCAGTGCGTCGCCGCACTTGAGGTCAACACGCGGGATCTCGCGCAACAAGTCAAGTCAGGCAAGGAGGTGTCGCGCCCGGTGCTGCTGGACCGCCTCGTGTCGGGCACCGCGTTCGTGGGCGACGCCTACCTGCACGGCAGCAGTGACGAGCAGCAGGCGCGCGCCCTCGCCAACCAGGCGCTCGAGACGCAGAAGAGCTTGTCGGCGCCGCAACTGGCGGCGCGTCAGGCCGCGTGCGCCGACGAAGGCGCGAAACTGTTCGCGTCCAGCAACGGCCTGCAGCAGGCGGTCGTCAAGCGTCTGGCGAAGAAGCGGATGGACAAGCTGCTCAGCAGTTGAGCCGTCTGGGCGCGCGCCCTTCAGCCGAAAGCGGGGCTCGTCCGTTGCGGCTTGCAGAGCATCAGCGTCTGGATCCAGATCGATGATTGCGCGGCGGGCTCCCGGCAACGCTGGGGCTGGTACAGCAGACCGATCGCGACGCGCCCGGTCCACCAGACGCGCCGGCCGGTTCCCGGAATCACGAACTCGCCGACATGGCCGGGTGGGATCGCCATCGGCGGCGCCGACGAGCTGTGGTCGATGCCGCTGTGCTGGGTCGTTGCGGCGTCCTGATGTTGGTGAGACATGGTCGACTCCTGGAGTGGTCCTTCCATGATCGATCCGATCGCGGGATCGGACACCACCTCAGTGAGGGGGAAGGCAACACTCGGAGCTACCCGATCTAGGGGGTGGTGCGGGCTGCCGCGAGTCGTGGGTTTCCGCCCCTGCGGCAAAGGGTAGTTCCCCGGTTTGAAGCGAATTCATGCGTGCAAAGATCGTCGTCTCGCGCTCACGGCCAACGCGGGCCGGAGTTCGACGCTGCCCCTATTCGACAGGAGACGACGACATGGTGATGACGAGGCGTGAATTGATCCAGGCCGCGGCGGCGGCCGGTGTGGCATCGATGGCCGGGCGCGCGGCCGCGCAGGCCGGCGTCCTGAAGATCTCGCACCAGTTCCCGAGCGGGACGTTGACCGAAGGCGACTTCCGCGACCGGCTCTGCCGGCGCTTCGCCGCCGATCTCGAGAAGCGCAGCAACGGCGCGCTGAAGGCGGCGGTCTACCCGGGCTCGTCGCTGATGAAGACCAACTCGCAGTTCGCGGCGCTGCGCAAGGGTGCGCTCGACCTCAGCCTGGTGCCGCTGTCGTACGCCGGCGGCGAAGTGGCCGAGACCAACATCGGCCTGATGCCGGCCCTGGTGCCGAGCTACGAGGTCGGCGCTGCATGGAAGACCTCCGAGGTCGGCAAGATGCTCGCGAAGGTGCTGGACGAAAAGGGCATCGTCGTGTTGAGCTGGATCTGGCAGGCCGGCGGTGTCGCGAGCCGCGCGCGGCCGCTGGTTGCGCCGGACGACGCGAAGGGCCAGAAAGTGCGCGGTGGCAGCCGCGAGATGGACCTGATGCTCAAGGCCGCCGGCGCCTCGGTGATCTCGCTGCCGTCGAACGAGATCTATGCGGCGATGCAGACCGGTGCGATGGACGCGGCGATGACCTCGTCGACCAGCTTCATCTCGTTCAAGCTCGAAGAGATCGCCAAGCACCTGACGACCGGCCGCAACAAGGCCTACTGGTTCATGTTCGAGCCGCTGCTGATGTCGAAGGAGATCTTCGCGAAGCTGCCCAAGCCGCAGCAGGACATCGTCATGGCGGTCGGCGCCGAGCAGGAGCAGTTCGCCACCGAGGCGGCGCGCGCCGACGACCGCAATGCCGCCGACGTCTACACCAAGGCCGGCGCGAAGGTCTACGACCTCGACGAGCCCACCGTGAAGAAGTGGCAGGCGATCGCCCGCGAGACCGCCTGGAAGGACTTTGCCGACCGCAACGAGTCGTGCAAGGCGTTGATGACGGCTGCGCAGAAGCTGCTGTGAGCGCGGGCCTCGAGGCGCCGCTCGGCCCTGGCGCCAGCAGCGACGCGATCGATCCGGCCACGCCGCGCTGGCTGCAGCCGCTGGCGCGCGCGCTGCGGCTCGTCAATCGCGCGATGACGGGGCTGGGGATGGTCGCGCTGCTGGCCGCTTCGGTGGTGCTGACGTACAGCGTGGTGTCGCGCTACTTTCTGAAGGCCTCGACCGACTGGCAGGACGAGGCCGCGGTGTTCTGCCTGGTCGGCGCCACCTTCATGTGCGGCGCCTTCGTGCAATCCCTTCGCGGGCACATCGGCATCGACGCGGTCGCGTCGCTGCTGCCGCCGGGCGCGAACCGGGTGCGCATGTGCCTGGTCGACCTCATGTCGTTCGCGTTCTGCAGCTTCTTCGCGTGGAAGTCGTGGACGCTGCTGCACGAGGCCTGGGTCGACGGGCAGACCACCTCGTCGTCGTGGGCGCCGCCGCTGTGGATTCCCTACGGGCTGATGGCCGCCGGCATGAGCCTGCTCAGCCTGCAGCTGCTGGTGCAGAGCATCGCCACCCTGAACCGCCTGCGCGCGGGGGATCGCTGATGTCGATGCTGGCGATCGGGACGCTGTTCGGCGTCGTCACGCTGCTGCTGATGTTCTCGGGCGCGCCGATCTCGTTCGCGCTCGGCAGCGTCGCGGTGCTGTTCATGTACTTCTTCATGCCGGCGTCGTCGCTCGACACGGTGACGCAGAACGTTTACGAAGAGATGTCGAGCATCACGCTGCTGTCGATCCCGCTGTTCATCTTGAAGGGTGCGGCGATCGGCCGGTCGCGCGCCGGGCAGGACCTGTACGCCGCGATGCACGTCTGGATGCACAAGGTACCCGGCGGGCTGGGCATTGCCAACGTGTTCGCCTGTGCGCTGTTCGCGGCGATGGCCGGCTCGAGCCCTGCCACCTGCTCGGCGATCGGCAGTGCCGGTATCCCGGAGATGCGCAAGCGCGGTTACTCGCCGGGGTTCGCGGCCGGCATCATCGCCGCGGGCGGCACGCTGGGCATCCTGTTGCCACCGTCGATCACGATGATCCTGTACGCGGTCGCGGCCGAGCAGTCCCTGGGCCGGCTGTTCCTGGCCGGCATCGGGCCGGGGCTGCTGCTGGTCGGCTTGTTCGCCTTGTACGCGGTGCTCAACTACCGCAAGGAGTATCGGCGCGCCAAGCTCGCGTTCGAGCGCGACGGCACGGCGTCGGCGCTGCTGAACGACGAGCACTTCAGCCTGCGTGAGAAGTTCGAGATGCTGCCGCGCGTCGTGCCTTTCGTGCTGTTGCTGATCGGCGTGATGGTGGCGCTGTACGGCGGCTTCGCGACGCCTTCAGAAACCGCCGGCCTGGGCGGGTTGATGGCGCTGGTGCTGATCGCGGTGATCTACGGCGTCTGGCGCATCAAGGATGTCGCGCCGATCCTCGCGGCGACGCTGAAGGAGTCGACGATGCTGATGTTCATCATCGGCATGTCGCTCCTGTTCTCGTACGTGATGAGCTACCTGCACATCAGCCAGTCGACGGCGCAGTGGATCGTCGCGCTGCAGTTGTCGAAGTGGGTGCTGCTGGCGGCGATCCTGCTGCTGGTGATCGTGCTCGGCTTCTTCCTGCCGCCGGTCAGCATCATTCTGATGACGGCGCCGATCTTCCTGCCGCCGCTGAAGGCCGCGGGCTTCGACCTGATCTGGTTCGGCGTGCTGATGACGATCGTGATGGAAACCGGCCTGATCCACCCGCCGGTCGGCCTGAACATCTTCGTCATCAAGAACATCGCGCCCGACATCGCGTTGGCCGACATCATCTGGGGCGTGCTGCCCTTTGTCGTGCTGATGTTGTTCGCGGTGCTGCTGATCTGCATCTTCCCCGGCATCGCCACCGCATTGCCCGATCTGGTGATGGGGCCGGTGCCCGGTAAACCGTGACCACCCGCCCCGGGTGCGAGTTTCAGGTGTTGTAACCAAATGAGTCTTCCCCCCTATAATTAGGGGGATGCGTTCAACGCCGCCGCGAACGCCTGACCGGTTTGTCGCCGGTCCACGCAGGCGACGCGCTCCGGTGAGGTTCAATGAGTCAAGGCGAGTCCTCGATCGACGTCCTGAGCGTGCTGCGCGGCCGGCTGCCCGCGGCGACCGCCGATGGCGTCGACCTGAACCTCGCGCTGCCGTTGCTCAGCCCACTACCCGCCGGTCCGGCGCCAGCCGATGGCGGCGGTTGGGAACGCTCGTCGCTCGAACTGCTGACCGGAGTCGAGGTGACCGACTTCTCGGAAACGATCTCGGGCGAGGTCTTCTTCGAGCTGTTTCGGCGCTGACGAAGTCCGGGTCCGGCCTATGGGCGCGGGGGCCCCTTCGGCAACGGGTCATCGCCCAGGCTCATCCATTCCGAGTTCGTCATGTCGAGCTCCACGACTTCGGGCAGGCGCGGCTCGAGCCCCCGACGGCGGTCATGCTTGCCGGGCGGCGCGCCCTCGATGCGGCGGCGATCGTCGCCGGAGCGTCGTTCCGAGGGGGTCGGTGTTCGGGTTGTCGCTTGCTTGGGCATGGCTGGGAACGTGTACGAAGCTTGCTGCCATTTCGGGCCGCCGGTATCAGGCCCGAGGCTAACAAACTTCGTGCGCGGCTGGCGCGAGGGCAGGCGTCGCGATCGTGAATATTGGGGGCGCCGGCGGCAGCCTATGGTCGCGGCCCCGGTGGTGCGAGCAGCTGCCCGATCGGCAGCGCGATCTCCGACTTGACCTCCTTCAGCACGATGCTTGAGCGCACGTGCGTCACGCCGGGCAGCTTGAAGATCGTCTCGTGCAACAGCCGCTCGTAGTGCTTGATGTCGGGGGCCAGCACCGTCATCAGGTAGTCGGCCTGGCCGGTGGTGGACTGGCAGCGCGCGATGTGCGGGCTCGCCGCGACGGCCTGCTCGAAGCGCTGGACCAGTTCCTCGCTGTGGTGCGTCAGGTTCACCTCGACCATCACGGTCAGGTGCAGGCCGACCTTCTCCGGGTCGACCAGCGCGGTGTAGCCGCGGATCACGCCGGCAGCCTCCATTTCCTTCACGCGCTTCCAGCACGGCGTGGGCGACAGGCCGACCGCGGCCGAGAGCTGCGCCACGGTCTGGCGCGCGTCGCGCTGAAGCTCGAGCAGGATCTTCAGGCTGTAGGTGTCCAGAAGGAAGGAAGCGTCGTTCTTTGCCATGTTCGGTTCGATTTTCACCAATAGCTGGGGCATTTCATAGCGGAATTGAGAAGCATCTTCTCCGTCTTCGGCGCAACAATGCCGCGATGATTGCGACCGCCATTGACCCTTCCGTGCGCCGGCCCGACTACCGGCTGTCGGACAACCTGTGGGCGCCCTCGGGCGCGATCTTCCTGACCGGCACACAGGCGCTGGTGCGCCTGCTGGTGATGCAGCGCCAGCGCGATGCGGCCGCGGGTCTGAACACGCAGGGCTTCATCAGCGGCTACCGCGGCTCGCCGCTGGGCATGGTGGATCAGGCCGTCTGGAAGGCCGGCAAGAAGTTCGCCGAGGCCGGCATCCGCTTCGTGCCGGCGATCAACGAGGAACTCGCCGCCACGCAAGTGCTGGGCACGCAGCGCGTCGAGTCGGACCCCGAACGCACGGTCGACGGCGTGTTCGGCCTGTGGTACGGCAAGGGCCCGGGCGTGGACCGCGCGGGCGATGCGATCAAGCACGGAAACGCCTACGGCTCGTCGCCGCATGGCGGCGTGCTGGTGGTCGCCGGCGACGACCACGGCTGCGTGTCGTCGTCGATGCCGCACCAGAGCGACCACGCGTTCCAGGCCTGGCAGATGCCGATCGTGGCGCCGGCCAACGTCGCCGAGATGCTGACGTTCGGCCTGTACGGCTGGGAGTTGTCGCGCTACTCGGGCGCATGGGTCGGCTTCACGGCCTTGTCCGAGGTGGTCGAGAGCGCGGGGACGGTCGACCTGGACGCCGTGCTCGCACAGGCCGACGCGTGGGTCGATGCCGATACGGTGCGCGAGCGCACCGGCCACCAGGCGCCGGCCGATGGCCTGCACTACCGTTGGCCCGACCTGCCGTCACTGCGCATCGAGTCGCGCCTGGCCGACAAGCTCGCCGCGGTCGCCGCGTTCGCCTGCGTCAACTCGATCGACCGTGAGGTCATCGCAAGCCCGCAGGCCACAGTCGGCATCGTCACCTGCGGCAAGGCGCATCTCGACCTGATGGAAGTGTTGCGCCGGCTGCAGATCTCGCCCGCGATGCTCGCAGCGGCTGGCGTGCGCCTGTACAAGGTGGGCCTGAGCTTCCCGATCGAGGCCACGCGCATGCACGCCTTTGCGCAGGGCCTCACCGAGATCCTCGTGATCGAAGAGAAGGGCGCGATCGTCGAGACCCAGATGCGCGAGCTGTTCTACAACGCGCCGGCGCATTCGCGGCCAGTGATCGTCGGCAAGCGCGATGCGCAGGGCGCGCCGCTGGTCGCGGCGCTCGGCGAATTGCGGCCCTCGCGGCTGATCGAGCTTGTTGCGCACTGGCTTGCCGCTCACTTCCCCGACGACAGCGTGCTCGACTACCACTTGCAGCATGTGCGCGACTTCACGCCACCCGAGCTGCTCGCGAACGATTCGGACAGCGTCAAGCGCGTGCCGTATTTCTGCGCCGGCTGCCCGCACAACACCAGCACCAAGGTGCCCGAGGGCTCGACCGCGCGCGCCGGGATCGGCTGCCACTTCATGGCGAACTGGATGGACCGCGGCACCGCGGGCCTCATCCAGATGGGCGGCGAAGGCGTGGACTGGATCTCGCACGCGATGTTCACGAAGACACCGCATGTGTTCCAGAACCTGGGCGACGGCACGTACTATCACTCAGGCTATCTGGCGATCCGCCAGGCGGTCGCGGCGAAGGCGACGATCACGTACAAGATCCTCTACAACGACGCGGTCGCGATGACCGGCGGCCAGCCGGTCGACGGCGTGATCAGCGTCGACCGGATCGCGCGTCAGGTCGAGAGCGAAGGCGTCAAGCAGGTCGTCGTCGTCAGCGACGACATCGACAAGTACGACGCGATCAAGAATCGATTTCCAGGTGGTACCGAGTTCCACGACCGCACCGAGCTCGACGCGGTGCAGCGCCGCCTGCGTGAGGTGCCCGGCGTCACGGTGCTGATCTACGAGCAGACCTGCGCGGCCGAGAAGCGGCGTCGGCGCAAGAAGGGCGAACTGGTCGATCCGCCGAAGCGCCTGCTGATCAACGAGGCGGTGTGCGAGGGCTGCGGTGACTGCACGGTGCAGAGCAACTGCGTCGCCGTGCTGCCGCACGAGACGGCGATGGGCCGCAAGCGCAAGATCGACCAGACCGCGTGCAACAAGGACTATTCCTGCGAGAAGGGCTTCTGCCCGAGCTTCGTCGGCGTGACCGGCGGCAAGCTGCGCAAGAAGAGCGGCGCGTTGTCGGCGGGCAAGGATGCGTTTCTCGCGAAGGTCGGCGCGTTGCCGGCGCCCGCCGCGCATGCGTGGGATGGCCCATGGGATTTGCTGGTGACCGGTGTCGGCGGCACCGGCGTCGTCACGGTCGGCGCGGTGATCGCGATGGCCGCGCACCTCGAGGGCAAGAGCGCGAGCGTGCTCGACTTCATGGGCTTCGCGCAGAAGGGCGGCTCGGTGCTGAGCTTCGTGCGCTTGGCCGACGTGCCGCAGCGTCTGAACCAGGTGCGCATCGACACCCAGCAGGCCGACGCGGTGCTGGCCTGCGACATGGTCGTGGCCGCGTCGCCCGAGGCGCTGCAGACGGTGCGCCACGGCCGCACGCGCATCGTCACGAACGTGCACGAGATTCCCGTTGCCGAGTCGCTGAAGAATCCCGACGCCAACCTGAGGACCGAGTCGCTGCTCGCGAAGATGCGCTTCGCCGCCGGCGACGACCTCGTCGAGACTTTCGACGCGCAGTCGCTCGCCGAAGAGTTCCTCGGCGACACCGTCACCGCAAACATCCTCGCAATGGGCTATGCATGGCAGCGCGGGCTGATCCCCATCGGGCTGCCGGCAATGCAGCGCGCGATCGAACTGAACGGTGTCGCGGTCGAGAGCAACCTGCTGTCGTTCGCGCTCGGGCGGCTGGCGGCCGGCAACCCGGCGGCGCTGCGCGAGGACGCAACGACGAAGGCCGACGACGACACGCTCGAAGGCCTGATCGCGCGTGGCGTCGCGCACCTCACCGGCTACCAGAACGCCGCCTGGGCGCGTCACTTCGAGGCGGCCGTGCGGCGCGCGCAGCAGGCGGAGCAGGCGTGTACCGGCAGCGATGCGTCGCTGCCGCTGACGCGCACCGCCGCGCGCAGCCTGATGAAGCTGATGAGCTACAAAGACGAATACGAGGTCGCGCGCCTGTACACCGACGGCGGCTTCCAGCGTCAGTTGGCCGACCAGTTCGAAGGCGACGTGAAGCTCGAGTTCCACATGGCGCCGCCGTTCCTGGCGCGGCCGAAGAACGGCCAGCCGCCGAAGAAGATCGCACTCGGCGCGTGGATGCTGCCCGCGATGAAGCTGCTCGCGAAGGGCAAGGCCTTGCGCGGCAGCTGGTTCGACCTCTTCGGCCACACCGAAGAGCGGCGCATGGAGCGCAACCTGGTGATGCAGTTTGAGCGCCGCATCGACGAGCTGCTCGCGAACCTGACTGCCGAGCGCCTGCCGAGCGCGATCCAGATCGCGGCGCTGCCGCAGAGCATGCGCGGCTACGGTCACGTGAAGATCGCCAACGTCGCGCTGGCCCGTGCCCGCGAGGCCGAGCTGCTGCACCGCTTCATGCCGGAGCGCTATGCGAAGCCCGCGCCGTCGGTGCCCGCCGCGGGGCAGTTCCGCGGCATTGCCGTCGTGTCACGCTAAGCTGCGCGCCCATGAGCAGACTCGACGACCATTCACACGACATCGCGCACGATCGCGAAGTCGGCGCGCGCGACAGCACGCTGGACACGACACGCATCGACGACGTGCGCATCGGCGCGGTGCGCCCGCTGATCACGCCGGCACTGTTGCAGGAACGCGTGCCGCTGCGCGACGACACCTTGCCGGTGGTCGAGAAGAGCCGCGCCGCGATCGCCGACGTGCTGCACGGGCGCGACGCGCGGCTGGTCGTCGTCGTCGGCCCGTGCTCGATCCACGACCACGACCAGGCGATCGAATACGGCCATCGGCTGAAGGCCGTGGCCGATGAGTTGCAGGACGATCTGCTGATCGTGATGCGCGCCTACTTCGAGAAGCCGCGCACGACGGTGGGCTGGAAGGGCTACATCAACGACCCGCACCTCGACGGCACGTTCGCGATCAACGAAGGGCTGGAGCGTGCGCGCCGATTGCTGCTCGAACTCACGTCGATGGGCTTGCCCACCGGCACCGAGTTCCTCGACCTGCTGAGCCCGCAGTACATCGCCGAACTGATGGCCTGGGGGGCGATCGGCGCGCGCACCACCGAGAGCCAGAGCCACCGACAGCTCGCCTCGGGGCTGAGCTGCCCGGTCGGCTTCAAGAACGGCACCGACGGCAGCATCAAGATCGCCGCCGACGCCATCCTCGCGGCGCGCGCACCGCACGCGTTCATGGGCATGACGAAGATGGGCATGGCGGCGATCTTCGAGACGCGCGGCAACGACGACTGCCACCTGATCCTGCGCGGAGGCAGCGCGCCGAATTTCGACGCCGCAAGCGTGGCCGCGAGCTGTGCGACGTTGCGCGCCGCCGGCCTGCGCGAGCAGGTGATGATCGACGTGTCGCACGGCAACAGCAGCAAGCAGTACCGGCGCCAGATCGAAGTGGCCGACGATGTCGCGGCGCAGATCGCCGGCGGCGAGCGCCGCATCGTCGGCGTGATGATCGAAAGCCACCTCGAGGAAGGCCGGCAGGATCTGGTCCCTGGCCTGCCGCTGAAGTACGGCGTATCGATCACCGATGCCTGCATCGGCTTCGCGCAGACCGTGCCGGTGCTGCAGCGGCTCGCGACGGCGGTGCGGGCGCGCCGTGGCGTGGTGTCAGGCAGCGCCCGCTGAGGCCGCCTCGTCCCAGCGCTGCATCGCCTGCAGCGCGGCGTCGCGCGTCGCCGCTGGCATGAACGAGGCCCTCGCCGCGCTGCGCATCAGCGCTGCGAGTTGCGCGACGCTCAGCCCCGGTTGATCGTGGATGGCAGCGAGTTCGCCGCTGAGCGTCACGCCCGACATCAGCCGGTTGTCGGTCGAGCAAGACACCGACAGCCCGGCCTCGACCATCGCGCGGATCGGGTGCGCCGCCAGCGACGCGTACGCGCCGGTGTGCACGTTGCTGCTCGGGCAGACCTCGAAATGCAGCCCGCGCTCGCGTGCCGCGTCGACCCACTGTGCGGTCTGCGCCGGCGTCTTGCCCATCATGATGTGCACGCCGTGGCCGATGCGGGTCGCGCCCAGCGCTGCCGCCTCGAGCACGCGCGAGCCGGCGTCGGCCTCACCGGCATGGCAGGTCAGGCCGAGCCCGGCGTCGCGGGCGCGCGCGAACGCGGCGGCATGCACGGCCGGCGGGTGGCCGCGCTCGGCGCCGGCGAGGTCGAAGCCGATCACGCCGTCGCCCGCATGGCGCGCCGCGAGTTCGGCGGCGCGCAGGGTCTCCTCCGGCGCCTCGGTGCGCATCGCGCAGACGATCAGGCCGCAGGGCAGCGCGCTGCGGCGCAGCCCGGCCACCAGCGCCTCGACCGCGGCATCGCCGCGCAGCCCGAACGGCTCCAGCAGCAGCGGCGCGATGCGGAACTCGGCGAGCACGCAGCCGTCGAGCCGCGCGTCTTCGGCGGCCTCGAAGGCGACGCGCTCGCAGGCGTCGCTCGAGGCCATCGCCTGTACCGTCAACGCGAAGCCGCGCAGATAGCGTTCCAGGCTGCCGGAGTTGGCGTTCGCGTGCATCCATTCCGCGAGCGCGTCGGGGTCGTCGGTCGGCACCGCGAGGCCACGCGCGCGCGCCAGTTCCAGCAGCGTCGCGGGGCGCAGGCCGCCGTCGAGGTGCTCGTGAAGCAGCGCCTTGGGCAGGCGCTCGAAGGCGATGGGTTCGGCCGAGCGGGGCGGTGCGGGTGGGTTCAAGGGCAACAGGCTTTCGTGGGATGCGGCAGTGGTCGGGAGGGCGCCGCGACCGCCGCGGCGATCGCGCACGAATCGAGCCACGATGATGCCGCACCCGGCTGCGGGAAAGCACCCGCGAAACGGGCTCGGTTTCTGCTTAGAGTGCGAACGCCAAACGTTTGCGCCTCGTCACGGTGCGAGCGCTGCGCCATGATGCTGCTTCCGACTTCGCCGCCCAACAGAGAACCATGAACACCACCTACCGCCTCGGATTGCTGGCCGCCGCCCTGGCCGTCAGCCTGTCGGCACACGCCGAGCCCGCCGTCGTCTACGACATGGGCGGCAAGTTCGACAAGTCCTTCAACGAGGCCGCGTACCGCGGCATCGAGCGCTGGAAGAAGGAGACCGGCAAGCCCTACCTCGAGTTCGAGATCGCCAACGAGACCCAGCGCGAGCAGGCGCTGCGTCGCATGGCCGAGCGAGGGGCGAGCCCGATCATCGGCATCGGCTTCGGCCAGGCCGCGGCGATCGAGAAGATCGCGAAGGAGTTCCCGAAGCTGCAGTTCGCGCTGATCGACATGGTGGTGGTGCAGCCCAATGTGCAGTCGGTGGTGTTCAGGGAGCAGGAGGGCAGCTTCCTGGTCGGCGTGATGGCGACGCTGGCGAGCAAGACCGGCAAGGTCGGCTTCGTCGGCGGCATGGACATCCCGCTGATCCGCAAGTTCCAGTGCGGCTACGAGCAGGGCGCGAAGTACGCGAACCCCAAGACCGAGATCTATTCCAACATGACCGGCACCACCGGCGCCGCGTGGGCCGACCCGGCGCGCGGCGGCGAACTCGCGAAGGCGCAGTTCGGCAAGGGTGCCGACGTGGTATTCGCCGCGGCGGGCGGCACCGGCATCGGCGTCTACCAGGCGGCCAAGGATGCCGGCAAGCTCGCGATCGGTGTCGACAGCAACCAGGACCACCTTCAGCCCGGCACGATGCTGACCTCGATGCTCAAGCGCGTCGACGTTGCCGTGTACGAGGCCGCCAAGGCTTACAAGCCCGGCGTCACGGTGCTCGGCCTGAAAGAGGGCGGCGTCGACTACGCGATGGACGAATACAACGCCAAGCTCGTCAGCGCCGACATGAAGAAGAAGGTCGACGCCGCGAAGGCCGACATCATCGCCGGCAAGATCAAGGTGGCCGACTACATGGCCGACAACGCCTGCAAGTTCTGAAGGCATGAATATTCCTACTGCGCGGGCCGATCTCGGGCCTGTGCTCCTCGCCGTACGTGGGTACGGCGCCGGTGCGCCGCCCGACCTCGACCCGCTCGCTACGGAATCTTCACGCCTTCAGGCGCGCCGGATTGCATGACCAAGAGAGCATCTTGAGCACCATCAAGCATGTCGCCGCGCGCGCCGGCGTGTCGTTCACGACCGTCTCGCACGTGCTGAACGGCACGCGGCGCGTCAGCGAGTCGGCGCGCGAGCGCGTCGAGCGTGCCGTCGCCGAGATGGGCTATGCACCCAGCGCGGTGGCGCGTGCGCTGAAGATGAGCGAGACCTGCATCCTCGGTGTGCTGGTGCCCAACATCACGAACCCGTTCTTCGCCGAGCTGACGCGCGGCATCGAGGACTGCTGCCGCCGCACCGACTACTCGGTGTTCCTGTGCAACTCCGACGACGATCCGGCGCGCCAGTCGCGCTACCTGCAGACCCTGCTGGAGCGCCGCGTCGACGGGCTCCTGCTGGCCGCGGCCGCGGGCGAAGCATCGGCACTGGCCCAACGCCTGAGTTCGACGCGCGTGCCCACCGTCGTCGTCGACCGTCCCATTCCGGGGCTCGCGGCCGATCTGGTGCGTGTCGATCACCAAGCCGGGGCGCGGCTCGCGGTCGAGTACCTGCTGGGGCTCGGACACCGCGCGATCGCATGCCTGTCGGGCCCGTCGGAGTTCGCGGTCAGCCGCGCGCGCGTTGCTGGCTGGCGCGAGGCACTGACGCACGGCGGCGTCGCCATCGATCCGGGCTGGCTGCTCGAGGGCGACTTCAGCGCGGCGGCCGGCCACGCGCTGGCCTCGCGCGTGCTTGCGCGCGGCGGCGTGACGGCAATCTTCGCCAGCAACGACCTGCTCGCCATCGGCGCGCTGCGCGCCGCGGCAGAGCGCGGCGTGGCGGTGCCATCGGCGCTGTCGGTGATCGGCTTCGACGGCATCGATCTCGGCGCGTATGCCTATCCGGCACTGACGACCGTCGGCCACCCGATCCGCGCGATGGGCGAGGCCGCCGCCGAAGTGCTGATCGCGCGCATCGCCGGCGGCCCGGCAGCGTGCCGCGAGGTCGTGCTGCCGGCGCAACTGCTGATGCGCGAATCGACCGGCCCGGTGCCGCAGCGCTGACCCGGACCGCATCGTGCCCGCCATCGAAACCATCGGTTCGTCGTCGCCCGCGGTGGCGGTGCGCATGACCGCGATCAACAAGCGCTTCGGCAGCGTGCAGGCGAACGCCGACGTGAATCTGAGCGTGATTCGCGGCACCGTGCACGGGCTGGTCGGCGAGAACGGCGCGGGCAAGAGCACGCTGATGTCGGTGCTGTACGGCTTCTACGCGGCCGACGGCGGCGCCGTCGAGGTGTTCGGCGCACCGGCGCGCATCCGCAATGCGTTCGACGCGATCGCGCTCGGCCTGGGCATGGTGCACCAGCACTTCATGCTGGTCGAGACGCTCAGCGCGATCGACAACGTGATGCTCGGTGCCGAGCCGCATGCGCTGCTCAAGCGTGCCGATGCCGTCGTGCGGGCGCGCCTGACCGAGCTGATGAACTCGACCGGGCTGCGGGTCGAGCTCGACGCGGTCGTCGGCGAGCTGTCGGTCGGCGACCGCCAGCGACTGGAGATCCTGAAGGCGCTGTACCGCGGCGCGAAGATCCTGATCCTCGACGAGCCGACCGCGGTGCTGACGCCGCAGGAGACCGAGGCGCTGTTCAAGGTGCTGGCGCGGCTGCGCGAACAGGGTACGACGATCATCCTGATCACGCACAAGCTGAAGGAAGTGATGCGGCTGTGTGATCACGTCACCGTGATGCGGGCCGGCCGCGTCGTGCACGAGTGTGCGATTGCCGACGCATCGGTGCAGGGCCTGGCCGAGGCGATGGTCGGACGCCAGGTCCACATGGGTCGGCAAGGCGACGCACTCGCCGCGCCTGGCGCCGTGACGCTGCAGGCCGAGGGGCTGACGGTGCGCGATGCGATGCAGGTCGTGCGGCTGCATGGCGTGTCGCTGAGTCTGCGCGCCGGCGAGATCGTCGGCGTCGCCGGTGTGGCGGGCAATGGCCAGAGTGAGTTGCTCGACGCGCTGTCCGGTCTGCGCGAACCGGACCAGGGCAGCTTGCGCGTGGCGGGCGAGACCTTCGAGCCCGGCCGCTGGCTCGACCCGCGCCGCGCACGCGAGCTCGGCCTCGCGCACGTGCCCGAGGACCGGCACGCGCGCGCGATGGTGATGAGCTTCGCGGCCTGGGAGTCGGCGGTGCTCGGCTACGAGGGGTTGCCGGCGTACAGCCGACGCGGCTGGATGCGCCACCGCCGCATGGTCGATGCCACCGCCGCGCTGATGCAGCGCTTCGACGTGCGTCCCCGCGACCCGTTGCTGGTCAGCGCCAAGTTCTCCGGCGGCAACCAGCAAAAGCTCGTGCTCGCGCGCGAGATCGGCCAGACGCCGCGCGTGCTCTTGGTCGGCCAGCCGACGCGCGGTGTCGACATCGGTGCGATCGAGTTCATCCACGCGCAGCTGCGCGCGCTGCGCGACGCCGGCTGCGCGCTTCTGGTGGTGTCGAGCGAGCTCGACGAGATCCTCGCGCTGGCCGACCGCGTGCTGGTGATGAACGAGGGCCGCATCACCGGCGAGCTGCCGATCAACGAATGCACCGAGGCGCGCATCGGGTTGCTGATGGTCGAGACGGCGCACCAGAGGGAGGCCGCGTGAGCGCGCCGTTGCCGCGCTGGGCCGACGTGGTGGTTCTGCCGCTCGTCAACCTCGCGATCGCACTGCTGGTCGCGGCGCTGGTCGTCGCGCTGATCGGGCAGAGCCCCGGGCAGGTGATGACGATGCTGGTGCAGGGCGCGTTCGGCACCGAGCGGGGGCTGTCGTACACGCTGTACTACACGACGACCTTCATCTTCACCGGCCTCGCGGTCGCGCTCGCCTCGCATGGCGGCCTGTTCAACATCGGCGCCGAGGGCCAGGCCACGCTCGGCGGCCTGGGCACCGGGCTGGTCGCGCTGTGGTGCTCGCAGACGCTGCCGGCGCCGCTGTTGCTGCCGTTGATGTTCATCGGCGGCGCGTTGTTCGGCATGATCTGGGCCGCCGTGCCCGGCTACCTGCAGGCCTATCGCGGCAGCCACGTCGTGATCACGACCATCATGTTCAATTTCCTGGCCAGCAGCTTGCTGGTCTACCTGCTCGTGAACCGGCTGAAGGCGCCCGGCAACATGTCGGTCGAGAGCGTGTCGTTCGGACCGGCCGCCCACTTGCCGGGGATGCACGAGGCGCTCGCGTGGGTCGGCGTCACGTGGCCGTCGTCGCCGCTGAATCTGAGCTTGTTTCTGGCATTGTTCGCGGCCGTGGGGGTGTACGCATTCCTGTGGCACAGCCGCGCCGGTTACCGGCTGCGCGCGGTCGGCTCGAGCGAAGGCGCCGCGGCCTATGCGGGCATCCGGCCGCGGCGCCAGATCATCGTCGCGATGGGCCTGTCGGGCGCGCTGGCCGGCATGGTCGGGATGAACGAGATTGCCGGCGTGAACGGCAAGCTGCTGCTGGACTTCGTCGGCGGCGCCGGCTTCACCGGCATCGCGGTGGCGGTGATGGGGCGCAACCACCCGCTGGGCGTCGTGCTCGCGAGCCTGCTGTTCGGCGCGCTGTTCCAGGGCGGCGCCGAAGTCAGCTTCGAGGTGCCCGGCTTCAGCCGCGACATGGTCGTGACCCTGCAGGGTTTCATCGTGCTGTTCTCGGGGGCGATGGCGTACGTCATCGCGCCGGCGTTGGCCGCGCTGGTCCAGCGCGCGAAGTCCGCGCGCGGCGCGGCCGCTGCCGTGCAACCGTCGCAGGCTCCGCATGGATGAGGCCCTGATCGGCGCGCTGATCGCCTCGACGCTGCGCGTCGCGACGCCGCTGATCCTGTGCGCCCTGGCCGGGCTGCTCGCCGAGCGCTCGGGCGTGGTCGACATCGGCCTCGAAGGCAAGATGCTGTTCGCCGCGTTCGCCGCCGCCGCCAGCGGCGCCGTGGTCGACTCGACCCTGCTCGCGCTCGGCCTGGCGATGGCGGTCGCGGTGTTGCTGTCGTGGCTGCATGGCTTCGCTTGCGTCAGCCAACGCGGCGACCAGGTCGTCTCGGGCATGGCGATCGACATCATCGCCGCCGGCCTGACCGTGGTGCTGGGCATCGCCTGGTTTCACCAGGGCGGGCAGACGCCCCCGGTGGCCGACACGGTGCGCCTGCACGCGCTGTGGCCCGGCGCGCAGGCCACGCTGGAACGCGTGCCGGTGCTCGGCGGCTGGCTCGGCCCGGCGATCGGCGAAGGGCTGCTGGGCCACAACGCCCTGGTCTACGCAGCGCTCGCGCTGGTCGGCGCGGTCTGGTGGCTGGTCTACCGTACGCGCTTCGGCCTGCGCCTGCGCGCGGTCGGCGAGAACCCGCAGATGGTCGATGCGGCCGGCGTCTCGGTGCTGAAGCTGCGCCATGCGGCGCTGACGCTGAACGGCATGCTTTGCGGCTTGGCCGGTGGCTATCTCGTGCTGGCGCAGAACGCCTCCTTCGCGCCCAACATGACGGCCGGGCGCGGCTTCATGGCGCTGGCTGCGCTGATCTTCGGCAACTGGCGGCCGCTGCCCGCGCTGCTCGCGTGCCTGCTGTTCGGCTTTCTCGATGCGGCGGCGATCCGCCTGCAGGGTGTCAGCCTGCCCGGCATCGGCGAAGTGCCGGTGCAGGCGATCCAGGCCTTGCCGTATCTGCTGACGGTGATCCTGCTGGCCGGGTTCATCGGCCGCAGCACCGCGCCGAAGGCGCTCGGAATTCCCTATGTCAAGGAGCGCTGAGCGCGCGATCCTTCAACGATGCTGACCGAAACCGAACAACACCAACTGCTGCGCGCCGCGCGTGCGGCACAGGCACAGGCCTACGCGCCGTACTCGCATTTCGCGGTCGGCGCCGCGGTGCTCGACGAACACGGCCGCGTCCACGCCGGCTGCAACGTCGAGAACGCGGCCTACCCGGAGGGCGTGTGCGCCGAGGCCGGCGCGTTCAGCGCGATGGTGCTGGCCGGTGGCCGGCACGTGCGCGCGCTGGCCGTCGTCGGCGATGGCGCCGGGCTCGTCACCCCCTGCGGCGGCTGCCGCCAGAAGCTGCGCGAGTTCGCCGCGCCCGACACGCCGGTGCTGGTCGGCGACCGCACGCTACTGCGCGCGCGCTTTAGCCTCGCGCAGCTGCTGCCCGACAGCTTCGGCCCGGAGCAGCTCGCGCCATGACGGCCGCTTCACCCGCCGTGCAGCAGCTGCGCGCACTCGCGCCCAAGGCGCGGCCGCGCATCGCGGTCGTGCTCGGTTCCGGCTGGGGCGGCCTGACCGAACATGTCCGCGACCCGCTGCGCATCCGCTACGACGAGCTGCCGGGCTTCCCGCAGGCCACCGTGCTCGGCCACTCCGGCGAGCTCTGGCTCGGCCGCATCGGCGCGCACGAGGTCGCGGTGATGAGCGGGCGCAAGCACGCCTACGAAAGCGGCGACGTGAAGGGCATGCAGTTGCCGCTGCAGACGCTGCGCGCGCTCGGCTGCGAGGTGCTGGTGCAGACCAACGCGGCCGGTAGCCTGCGCACCGAGATGCCCGCCGGCAGCCTGATGGTGCTGACCGATCACATGAATCCGTCGCAGCGCTCGCCGCTGGTCGGCGCTGGCGGCTCGGAGCGCTTCGTCAGCATGCTCGATGCCTACGACCCCGAGCTGCGTGCCACCGCTCATGCGGTCGCGGCGCGCAGCGGCGTCGAACTGCACGAGGGCGTGTACGTGTGGACGCTGGGCCCGCAGTTCGAGACCCCGGCCGAGGTCCGCATGTTCCGGCACTGGGGCGCCGACGCGGTCGGCATGAGCACCGTGCCCGAGACCATCCTGGCGCGTCATGCCGGCATGCGCGTGCTCGCGCTGTCGCTGCTGACGAACATGGCCGCGGGCCTGTCCGAGGAGTCGCTGAGCCACGCGCACACCTTGTCGCAGGCGCTTGCGGCCGGCGACGTGGTCGGCAGCGTGCTCGCCGACATCGTGGCGGCGATCGAACTGTGAGGCGACGATGAGTGTCGATCGAGACCTGCAAACCACTGCCCGGCTCGCGCTGGCCTGCCTGGACCTGACCAGCCTGAACGACGCCGACACCGAGGCCGACGTCGTCAGGCTCTGCGCGCGCGCCCAAGGGCCGTTCGGTCCGGTCGCGGCGGTGTGCGTCTGGCCGCGCTTTGCCGCGTTGGCGCGACGCGAACTGCCGGCCGGCATCGCGGTGGCCGCGGTCGCGAACTTCCCCCACGGCAGCGCCGACATCGCCAGTGCGGTGAGTGACACGCGCGCGATCGTCGACGCCGGCGCGCAGGAGATCGACGTGGTGTTGCCGTTCGCCCGCCTGCGGCAAGGCGACGAGCGCGTGGTGGCAGAGCTGCTGCAAGCGGTGCGCGCGGCGTGTCGCGGTCTGCTGCTGAAGGTGATCCTGGAAACCGGCGTGCTGGTCGACGACGCGCTGATCGCGCGCGCCGCAACGCTGAGCCTGGACGCCGGCGCCGACTTCCTGAAGACCAGCACCGGCAAGACGCCGGTGAGCGCCACGCCGCAGGCCGCGCGCGTCATGCTCGCGGCGATCGCCGCCGATCCGCGCGCCGCCGCGCGCGTGGGCTTCAAGGCCTCGGGCGGCATTCGCAGCGTGGCCGATGCGGCGCTTTACCTCGACCTGTGCGAGCAGGCGCTGGGCCGCGACGCGCTGCGAGCGGCGCGCTTTCGCATCGGTGCGAGCAGCCTGCTGAACGACATCGAAGCGGTACTGGGCGGCGCGCCCTCGGCGCCGCCGCCGGCGCCCGGAACCTATTGAGGCTTCGCGGTGCTCGCCCAGGAAATCATCCGCCGCAAACGCGACGGCCAGGCGCTGGACCGGGCGCAGATCGACGCGTTCGTCGCCGGCCTCGTCGACGCGTCGTGGAGCGAGGCGCAGGCCGCCGCGATGGCGATGGCGATGTTCCTGAACGGCCTGTCGCAGGCCGAGACCGTCGCGCTGACGCACGCGATGACGCGTTCCGGCGACGTGCTCGACTGGGCTGACGCGAAGCTCGACGGCCCGGTGCTCGACAAGCACTCGACCGGCGGCGTCGGCGACAAGGTCAGCCTGCTGCTCGCGCCGATCGTCGCGGCCTGCGGCGGCTTCGTGCCGATGATCTCCGGGCGTGGCCTGGGCCACACCGGCGGCACGCTCGACAAGCTCGACAGCATCGCCGGCTACCGCACGGCGGCGTCGGGCGCACAGCTGCGTACTGCGCTGCGCAGCGCCGGCTGCGCGATCGTCGGCCAGACCGCGACGCTGGCGCCGGCCGACCGACGCCTGTATTCGATCCGCGACGTCACCGCGACGGTCGAATCGATCCCGCTGATCACAGCGAGCATCCTGTCGAAGAAGCTGGCCGCCGGGCTGCAGGGGCTGGTGATCGACGTGAAGGTCGGCAACGGCGCGTTCGCGACCGCGCCGCCGATGGCGCGCGCGCTCGCGCGCTCGCTGGTGCAGGTCGCCGGCGGCGCGGGCCTGCGGACGCGCGCGTGCCTCAGCGACATGAACGAGGTGCTCGGCCACAGCTGCGGCAACGCGGTCGAGGTGCACGAGGCACTCGCCTTCCTGCAGGGCACGCGGCGCGAGCCGCGCCTGCTCGAACTCACGCGTCGGCTCGGCGCCGAACTGTTGCTGCTCGGCGGGCTTGCGGACCGCATGGACGGGGCGCTCGCGCGGGTCGACGAAGTGCTCGCCGACGGCCACGCAATCGAGCGCTTCGCCCGCATGGTCGCAGCGCTCGGCGGCCCGGTGGATTTCGTCGAGCGTGCCGCGCGCTACCTGCCGGCCGCGCCGGTGCAGCGCGTGTTGCGGGCGCGGCGCGCCGGCTGGGTCGGTGCGATGGCCACGCGCGAGATCGGCATGCTCGTGGTCGAGCTCGGTGGCGGCCGGCGCCAGGCCAGCGACGCGGTGGATCATCGCGTGGGCGTGAGCGAGATTGCGGCGATCGAGCGGCGCGTCGATGTTGGCGATGCGTTGGCGATCGTGCACGCTGCCGATGAGGCGTCCGCGGCGGCCGGCTGCGAACGCCTCGCGGCCCTCATCGAGATCGCGGACGTCGCGCCAGTACCGCGCGCGGTGGTGATCGAATGCATCGACGAGGTCGCGCCATGACGCATGCGCCGGCCGCCGTCCCGGACGTGGTCGTCGTCGGCAGCCTGAACCTCGACCTGGTCGTGTGCGCGCCGCGCCTGCCGCGGCCCGGCGAGACGTTGATCGGCAGCGACTTCGCGACCGACGAAGGCGGCAAGGGCGCGAACCAGGCGGTTGCCGCGGCGCGCATGGGCGCGCGCGTGGCGATGATAGGGCGCGTCGGCCGCGATGCGCACGGCGCGCGGCTGCGCGCGGCGCTGCAACGCGAAGGCGTGGACGACGCCGGCGTCGGCGACGACGATCGGCCGACCGGCGTCGCCTCCATCGTCGTCGCCGCCGGCGGCGAGAACTGCATCGTCGTCGTGCCCGGCGCGAACCAGGCGCTGCAGCCGCGGCATGTCGAAGCCTGTGCCACGCTGCTGGTCGCGGCACGGATCGTCGTGCTGCAGTTCGAGATTCCGATGCCGGCCGTGATCGCGGCGCTCCAGCAAGCCCGCGCCGGCGGCGCGACGACCGTGTTGAACGCGGCGCCGGCCGCCGAGCTTGCGACCTCGACATTCGCGCTGGTCGACTGGCTCATCGTCAACGAGGAAGAGGCCGGCAGCCTGCTCGGCGCACCGGTGACCGACCCGGCGCAGGCGCGCGCCGCAGCCGTGGCGCTGCGCGCGCGCGGCCCGCGGCACGTCGTCGTGACGCTCGGGGCCGCCGGGCTGGTGCATGTCGACGCGGGTGGTGCGCTGCTTCTCGGCGCGCCGCCGGTCCGGGCGCTGGACAGTACCGGCGCCGGCGACACCTTCGTCGGCGCGCTGGCCGCAGCGCTTGCGCGAGGTCTGCCGGCCGACGCCGCGCTGCGCTGGGGCGAGGCCGCCGCGGCGCTGGCGGTGACGCGACCCGGCACGCAGTCGGCGATGCCCATGCGCGCGCAGGTGCTGGCGCACTGGGGCGATCCGGCGACGCGGTTGTTTCCCGAGGCACGACGATCATGAAGATCCTGTTCGACACCGACCCGGGCGTCGACGACGCGATGGCGCTGTTGATGCTGGCGCGCGACCCGCGCGCCGAGTTGCTCGGCATCACGACCGTGTTTGGCAACGCAGCGGTCGAGCGCACGACCGCGAACGCATTGGCGCTGTGCGAGCGCTTCGGCATCGAGGCGCCGGTCGCGCGCGGCGCGGCGCGACCTCTCGTGCGCGACCCCGCGGGATTTGCCGAGGCGATCCACGGCCGCGACGCGATGGGCGACATCGGCATGCCGGCCGCGCGCACGCGCCGCGCCGAGGCGCTGGCGGCGCCGCAGTTCATCAGCGCGCTCGCGCGTCGCCATTCGGGGGCGCTCACGCTGGTCGCGGTCGGGCCGCTGACCAACCTCGCGCTGGCGCTGCAGCACGACCCGCAACTCGTCGACCACGTCGAGCGCGTCGTGGTGATGGGCGGCGCCTTCGGCATCAACGGCCACCACGGCAACGTCTCGCCGGTGGCCGAGGCCAACATCGCCGGCGACCCGCATGCCGCCGACCGCGTGTTCGGCGCGCGCTGGCCGGTGACGATCGTCGGCCTGGACGTGACGCACGAGGTGCTGCTGAGCAGTGTCTGGCTCGACACGCTCGGGCGCGAGGGTGGCGCCGAGGGTGCGTTCATCCGCGCCATCACGCGCTGCTATGAAGACTTCTACCACCGGCGCACGGGTGGCGGCATCTACTCGCACGACGCCAGCGCGGCCGCGTGCGCGCTCGACCCGGCGCCGTTCGCACTGCGGCCGGGTCCGGTGCGGGTGGTGCCCGATGGCATCGCGGTGGGCCAGACGGTCCAGGAGGTGCCGGAGGATTCGCTTCCGAGCGCCGCGTCGGACGACAGGCCGTCCCAGTCGGTCTGCATCGCGGTCGATGCCGAGCGCGTGCGGGCCGAGTTCCGCGCTTGCTTTGTGCGCTGACGGCGCGGTTTAGGGCAGGGCGTGCACTGGGGTGCACCGCCGCGAACCCCGAGAGCGATGCATTTGCACCGCAAAGTCACCGCGGTGTCATTCTGGCTTGGCAAGCTCCTTGCTCTACGTCCCTCACAAGCTGTATCCCCCACGAAAACGTTTGCGCGCGTCCCGACCGTGATCTCCTGACATTGCCGGATGTGCGCCTCCCGACAAAAGGATCAGCAACGCTGAGCAAACGTTTGCGCGCCGCCGCCGTCACGTTCTTGTCCGACCAGATCGCCCTTCCACCTACCGAACTCCCTCTCGCACGCTCCCCAGAAAGGACACCTTCCGATGCGCACTTTCACGCTCAATGTCGTGGCCCTGGCCATGCTCGCCATGCTCGGCGCCGCCCGAGCCCAGTCCAGCACCGAGCTCAACAAGGTGACGGTGACTGGTGAGGGAGACAAACTGGGGGCCGGCCTGCTGATGGACGAAGACGCGCCCAAGGCACGCAGTTCGGTGACCAAGGCCCAGCTCGAAAAGACCCGCTCCAGCGGCAACCCTTTCCAGGCGCTCACGCTGCTGCCGGGTGTGAACAGTTCGAGCTACGACGCGACCGGCCTGTTCGGCGGCTCGCTGCGGGTGCGCGGCTTCAACAGCGATCAGATGGGCTTCACGGTCAACGGCGCGCCGGTCAACGACTCGGGCAACTTCGCGGTGTTCCCGCAGGAGTACATCGACCAGGAGAACCTGTGCTCGCTGTACGTGACCCAGGGCGCGCCCGACACCGACGCGCCGCACGTCGGCGCTTCCGGTGGCAACGTCGGCATCCAGTCATGCGCGCCCGAAGATGTGCGCCGTACCCGCATCGCCCTGTCCGGCGGCCAGCTCGGCTTCTACCGCGCATTCGCACGTGTCGACACGGGCAAGGTCGGTGACTTCAAGGGCTTCGTCTCGCTCTCGAAGTCGGACGCCGACAAGTGGAAGGGCCCGGGCCGCGCCGATCGCAAACACCTCGACGCCGCCGCCGAATACGACCTCGGCAGTGGCAACAAGGTCTCGGCCAGCCTGCTCTACAACAAGTCGTTCACGAACAACTTCCGTGCGTTGGCGTATGCCTCGGCGAACCCGGCGACGCCGACCTTGTCGAACGGCGGGCTCCACTACGGTGACGACTTCACCAGCGTCGTGCCGCAGCACCTGACGCCGGTCAACGGCACCGCGCAGAACGAGGCGTCGATCGCGTCCGGCCTGGCCTACGCCGGCTACTCGTTGAACCCGTTCGAGAATGGCCTGTTCAGCGCCAAGGCCAGCTTCACGCTCACCGATCGCCTACGCCTCGAGGTGCAGCCGTACTTCTGGTACGGCTACGGTACTGGCGGCACTCAGCAGACGTCGCTGGCGGAGTCGAACAGCAGCACCGCGCTGCACGGCGGCATTTCCGACATCAACGGCGACGGCGACCGGCTCGACACCGTGATGGTCTACCGCGGGAGCCTGACCCAGACCTACCGCCCCGGCATCTCGGCCAAGTTCACCTACGCGCTCGACAACCAGAAAATCGATGCGGGCGTATGGATGGAGCGCGCGCGCCATATCCAGACCCAGCCGGCCGTGCGCGTCGACAACGGCGGCGGCATCGGCGACCCGTGGCTGGGCAGCAATACGATCACCTACAACGACGGCTCCGCCTACCAGGGCCGCGACTGGCGCACCATCTCGACCGGCCAGAGCGTCTTCATCCAGGACACGATCGATCTGCTCGCCAACAAGCTGCAGATCACGCCGGCGTTCAGCTATCGCCGCCTGAACCGCGACTTCACCAACTACGCCAACTCCGGCTTC
>Ga0207658_10000583_pt1 | contig 32753 bp, 29 predicted proteins | sample KBSS33metaG_FD_184322 | JGI IMG/M metagenome (GOLD analysis project Ga0207658, IMG submission 184322) | Switchgrass rhizosphere microbial communities from Kellogg Biological Station, Michigan, USA - KBS S3-3 metaG (SPAdes) (version 2) | ecosystem: Host-associated > Plants > Roots > Rhizosphere...
GCTCTCGTCAATCTGACGATCCATGGTCTTCGGGTCCTCGACCGGAAGATTGGGATCAAGCCGCGCCACGACGCCTTGCGCCAGTCGTAACATCGGCTGGGGAGGCATGGCGGAGCGGATGTAGAAGCTCATGGAGCCCAAAGTGTCGTCCTGCCTGTAGGGCAGGTAGAACTGCGGAATCGTCTCTTCTTTCACTCCTCCATACTTTGTATCTTTCACCACGCCGATGATCTGAGTGTCGAGCTTGTTGCCAGCTTCCGCTGCCATCCACTTACCGATGGCTGCGGTACCGGAAAGATATTTCGCGGCGAAGGTCTCATTTACAATGGCGACTTTTCCGGTTGACGCCGCGTCTGACGCTCGAAACTCGCGACCCAGCATGAGTGGAACGCCCAGCGTCTGGAAGTAGTCGATGCCGATCTGGTTGAAGCAGGCTTGCGCCACGGGGAGGCCCCTGCTGTCAGTCCGCGCCTTGAATCCTTGTACCGATACCGCTGTACAGAAATCGGTATTGGAAAGTATGGGCACCATGGCGGTGCTCACAGTCGAGACACCCGGCAGCTTCGACAGCTCGCTCTCCAGGCGCTCGAATAGCGCTCTGGACCTGACGGGCGTATAGCCATTGAGCTCGGGGGAAACGCGGAAAGTCACCAGATGATCGCTGTTCACTCCGGTATCGATGCGCGCCACGTTGGACAGGCTCCTGATCAAGAGTCCACCCGGCACGAGCAGCGTCATGGCCATGATGGCCTGGACCACGATCAGCAGAGACCTGGCACGTGCGGCTCGATGCCCGCCGGCATGCCGCGTGCCGCACCCCTTGATGGTGGAATAAAGATCGGATCGTGCGCTACGCAAGGAGGGCAGCAGTCCGAAGAGCAATGCCGTGCCCAGTGCAGCGCCGCTCGCGAACGCAAGTGCCGGCGCGTCTATTGTCAACGATGCGACGCCAAGGAAATCCTGGGGAAGAAATAGTGCGATGATGCGCAGAGTCCAGTATGCGAACGCGAGACCCAGGAGGCCGCCGCCAAGAGCCAGCAGGCCCGACTCGGTGAGCAGCTGGAACAGGATCCATCGGGGGGTTGCACCCAGCGATAGTCTGAGAGCGATCTCGCCGGCGCGCGCTGCGCCGCGCGCGAACAAGAGGTTGGCGATGTTGGCGCAGGCGATGAGCAGGACGAGGCCGGTCACCGCCAGCAGCAGCGTGAGCGGCAATTGCAGCTGGCTTCTGATCATGCTGCGGCCATATGAGCCAGCTGAGAGCTGTATCTCTTTGGCGCGGAATTGAGCGACGGTCTGCGGATCGGAGTTCGGTGGCAACTGCGCCTCGACGTCGTTGAGGATGCCACGATAGGGTATCTGGATAGATGTCTTAGCCTGCTCAAGGGAGATGTCTGGCTTCAGCCGCGCAAATAAGTTCACCCAATAGAACCGGCGCTCATTGAATGAGTCGAGCGTGCCGAGAGTACCCTTGTCGGGCAGGGCCTTCAGTGTGATGGGGACGAACACTTGCGGCTTGAGCCCGATAGCCGTGCCCATGAAGCCGCGCGGAGCGACCCCGCTAATGGTCAGGGCCTGACCGTTGACGATCAGCGTGTCGTTGAGGACATGGGTGCTCGCGGCGAAACGTGATCGCCAATAGTCATAGCTCAGCACCGCGACCAGGCTGGCTCCCACTTTGACGTCATCAGCCCGGCTGATGAGCCGGCCGAGGGCCGCCCGCAGGCCCAGGACGTCGAAATAGCTGCCCGATACGCACACGCCAGCGCCCGTGGCCACAAAGCCCTTGTATGCCAGATTGGCTTTGAATAACACGTGAGCCGCGATCCCGGTGAAGGGCTTCTGGAGGCGCTCCAGATCCCGGAACATGGGGTAGCTGAAAACTTCCTCTCCGGATCCCTCTAAACCTGCGTTGGTACCGCCATTTTTAGGACCGGGAGCGGACAGATTGACGAGGCGGTCCGGTTGCGGCACGGGCAAGGAGGCCAGGACAACCTGGTGGAATAGTGAAAATATGGCGGTGTTGGCACCGATCCCCAATGCCAGCACCAGCATCACGGTCACGGTGAATCCGGGTGCTTTGCGTAACGATCGGATCGCCCATTTTAAGCTTGAAATCATGGTTCTCTTACTCCGCTCTCAGCGCCACCAGCGGATCAACCCGGGTCGCTAGCCGTGCCGGAATCCAGCACGCCAGCACCGCCACTGTCGCCAGCAGCAGGCAGACGCCGCCCAGCGTGAGCGGATCGACCGAGCTGATGCCGTACAACAGGCCGCGCAACAAGCCGGTCAAAGTGAGTTCAGCGCAGACTCCCAACCCAATGCCGATTGCCGCGACAATGGCGCCCTGCCTCAGCACGAGACCGAGCACATCGATCGCTTGGGCACCCAGCGCCATCCGCACACCGAACTCCCGGGTTCTCTCCGCCACCATGTATGCCGTCACGCCATACAGCCCCAGCACGGCGAGCAGCAAGGCGCCTCCCGCGAACAGTCCCAGCAGGCTGAGCTGGAACTTCCGCTCGCCAAATGAGGCGGAGACCACCTGCGGCATGAGCTCAAAGCGCGGCGCAAGGTTTTCGTCCAGACTGCGCAGCACGGTTCGAAGTGTGGGAATAATGGCGAGCGGCGAATTCGTCGTGTGCATGACCAGTGAGAAATGGGTCGGCTGGCGCTGCAGGGCGTTGACGTAGATCGTGGGCTCCGGATCGTCCTCCAGGCCGCGATTGCGGGTGTCTCCTACGACGCCAACGATCTTGAGGGGGCGCATGTCGCCATCCATGCCGCCGAACTGGATGAGCTGTCCCACCGGATCGCGGCCCGGCCAGCGCTGCCGTGCCAGAGTCTCGCTGATCAGAGCGACCTGGGACGCATCGGCGGCATCGCGCGCATCGAACCAGCGACCTTGTCTCAACGATATTTGCATCGTTGCGAAATACCCTGGACTTGCAGCTTCGTACCAGGCAAATCCGGTCCGCTCCGGATTCTTCATCGCCTGCTTGAGCGATTCCCAATCCTGCATCCTCTGCGCATCCATGTTGCCTTCCATCATTAGAAAACTGCCGTTGGAGATCATACCTTCCGTCAGCGGGCGATCCCTGATGACGCCGGCGCTGTCGACTCCCGGTACGGCACGGACACGACGCTCGATCTCCTCGATCAGGCGCCCACGCTGCAGTCTCGCGGCGACTGCGCTGGGCTTGTGCTGATAAAACTCCAGATAATCAGCTGAGGTCAGATAGAAGTCCGCGCTGAGAATGTTTTCCGTGCGATAGCCGGGCCGCACCTCCATCACCTGTAACAGGCTGCGCGCCAGCAGTCCGGCCCCCGCCAGCAGTAGTGTCGCGACGGCCATCTGCGTGACAATCAGGGTAGCGCGCAGCCTGACGTCCCGAGTGCTTCCTGTTTGCCGGAACTCTCCCTGCTTGAGGTTCTGAAAGAAATCTCGCCGCGCGGCGCGCATTCCCAGGAACACACTCAAACCGGCCGCGGTCACCAGGGAGAGCGCCGTGCTGAATGCGAGAATGGGCACATTGATGGCGATGTCAGACACGCCGGGCAGATGCCGCTGTCCGAGTCCAAGCAGCGCATTCACGCTCCAGTCGGCGCAGAATACTCCGAGGACACCACCCGCCAGGGACAACAGGCAGGCCTCGATGAAGAACTGCCAGAGCAGGCGCCTCAAGCCCGCTCCCAGCGCCACACGGACCGCCAGCTCCTGCTGTCGCGAGGCGAACCGGGCCAGCAGAAGATTGGCCGTGTTCGCGCATGCGGCGAGCAGCAATATCCCTGCCGCTCCAAACAGAATAAGCAGGACGGTCTTGGTTTGACCCATGAGGTCGTCCCGCAATGCGATCACGGCCGCATCGGACATCATGGTGTCGCTGCCCAGCCGTGCTTTGAGCGCGTGGGTGATGCGGCTCACATCGCGCTGCGCCTGCTGCGGCGTTACGCCGGGCTTCAGGCGTCCGACCAGCAGCCAGTTGTGGGCAGTCCGCTCCGGATATTGCGCGAATTGCTCCAAGGGAACCCACAAGTCCGTTTCTGCTGGAAAGGCAAATCCTGCCGGCATCACGCCGATGATCGAATACACCTTGCCGTCAAACTGCACCTGCCGGTTTGCGAGCTGCGGTGTACTTCCCAACTTCGATTTCCAGTACGAGTGGCTCACCAACACGGACGGAGCGCCGTTCAGACGCGTTTCCTCGGACGAAAAGGGACGCCCCAGAACCGGTTGTACGCCCATGGCGGCCAGGAACTGCTTGGAAACCATCGCAACGCTGAGCCGCATCGCTTCTCGCCCTGCGATGACCGTGTTCATCGAGGAGGAATACTCCGCGAGTGCCGAGAAACTGACGCTGCCATCGCGAATGTCCTGAAAATTTGGATCGGAGAACAGCGGCATGCGACCGCCCTCGGCATCCACCTGACGCAGGCTGACGAGACGATCGGGTTGAGGATAGGGAAGCGGACGCAGCAGCGTCGCCTGGACTACGCTGAAAATTGCCGTGGTCGAGCCGATGCCCAGCGCCAGCGTGAGCACCACGGTTGTCGCAAACCCGGATGCCTTCAGCAGCGAGCGCAGGGCAAATTTGAGGTCGTTCAGCATGAGTGACTCCTACTCGGCTCGTAGCGCGGCCAGCGGATCGACCTGGGTCGCCCGGCGCGCCGGAATGTAGCTCGCGAGAATGGCCACACCACCAAGCAATAGCGAAACCGCCGTAAGCGTCATCGGATCAGTGGGTGCTACGCCAAAGAGAAATTCAGCCAGAAGGCGCGTCAAACCCATCGCGCCGGCCAAGCCGATGGCGACACCCATAATGGTCAGCATTGCCCCGCGCCTGAGCACCATGCCCAGGACAGCGCCATGCCTTGCTCCAAGCGCCATGCGTATCCCAAACTCCCGGGTTCTTTGCGCCACCGAGTATGAGATGACGCCGTAAATCCCCACTGCGGCCAGCGTCAGTGCCACGCCCGCGAACAGTGTGAGCATGAGCGCCAGAAAGTGAGGACGCGACTGCGAAGCCGCGACCACCTCGTCCATGGCGCGAATTTTCGTCACGGGCAATGCCGGGTCGATCTCATGCACCGCGCGCCGCATCGCGGCGATGAGTGTGGGCATGGCGAGTTGCGACCGGACGGCGAGGTGAATCGAATTCATCCAGAAAGGGGCTTGAGTGACCGGCAGGTAGAACTCAGTCCCCGTCGGCTTGTCGACTCCGTTGTTCTTGACGTCGGCGATGACGCCAATGACCAAATACCACTCCCCCGACGCGATCGGTTGAATTCTCCGGCCCAGGGCGCTCTCGTTCCCCCAGAACGCATGCGCCATCGACTGATTGACGATCGCCACCTTAGGCGCCTGAGCCGCGTCGCGTTCATCGAAGAAACGCCCGGAGACGAGCCGGATCTTCAGCGTTTCAAAGTAGCCCGGGCTGACGATCACGGCGTGGTCAGCGACGGGCAGAGGTCCTTGCTCCGTGGCAACGGTAAAGGTCGTACCGGAAGCACTGGGTGTAAATCCCTCGATGAGCACCCCCGCGCCGACTCCGGCATCTGTATCCATCACTGGAGGCAATCCTGCGCTCAACGCGACGCTGTCGAGACCGGATATGCTGTTCAGTCGTTCGCGCAGCACTGTCCAGACTTTTCGCGCCGCCTCCACCGGGTAAGTCGCATAGGGAAGACTGACGAAGAATGTCGTGACGCTCTTGGAGCGGAAGCCGATGTCCACTTCCTGCATCTTCCAGAAGGTGCGCAACATCAGTCCGGTACCTGCCAGTAACACCAGGGCCAGCGCGATCTGACTGGTCACCAGTGCCTGACGGAATCGTTGCGCGCCTGCCGTATCGGTTGTGGACGAGCCGGCGCTCTTGATCGCTCCATATAGATCTCTTCGGATGACATGCATCAGGGGTACGAGTCCGAACACCAACCCGGTCAAGCTGCTCAACACGATGGCGAACAGGACCACATGCGCATCCATGCCGACTTCGTCGGCACGTGGAATAGTGTTGTCACCTGCGAAAGCCAGAAGTCGAATGCCCCCATAGGCCAGCAGCAGACCGAGCCCCGCGCTAAGGCCCGAGATCACCATGCCCTCCACGGCAAATTGACTTGCGAGCCGCGCAAGCCCAGCCCCCAGCGCTCCCCGCACGGCAATCTCGCGTTGCCGGGATTCCGCGCGACTCAGAAGCAGATTGGCCACGTTCACGCAGGCGATGAGGAGCAGGAAACCTGTCGCCGCGAACAGCATGCGCAGTGCCGGTCGCACGCTTTGCACCGTATCGTCCTGTACTCCATAGGCCGTCAGTGTGTGCTCCTTGGGATCGAGGGCATGTCCGGGGCTCATCACCACTTTGTGGATGGCCAGCGTGTTGAGCTCGGCCTGCGCTTGGGCCAGCGTCACTCCGGATGCGAGACGACCCAAGGCATTGATGTTGTGTCCATCGAATACCGTGGTGTTCGGGTCTACGGGTAGCGCCGTCCAGACATCGGGGGCGCCGGCGTCGCCAAACGAGAGACCGCCTCCTTTGCCGATCGGGAAACCGAATCCCCTGGGCATCACCCCAACGATGGTGGCTTTAGCGCCATCGATGAAAATCTCTTGGCCCAGAACTGAGCGGTCGCGGCCAAAGGCACGCTGCCACAGGCCATAGGAGAGGACCACGACGGAATTGGCGCCGGGCTCGGCATCTTTCGGGGTCAGAACGCGCCCGAATGCCGGTGCAACACCTAAAGAGGAGAACAACCCACCCGTGACATACGCGGCGGTGATCCGGGACGGATCTCCGTGGCTGGCCATGTTGACTCCTCTGACACGGTAAGCGTCCACCGATCGCCAGGATTTCAGTTCTCTGCGAAAATAAAGATATTCGGGAATGGAGACAGAAAATCCCCGTAGCCCGCCATTCGGATAACTGGGAAACTCCGCACAGATTCGCGCAAGCTGCTGCGGCTGTGCATACGGCAGTGGTTTCAGTAGGACCGCGTCAACCACGCTGAAGATGGCCGTGCTTGCGCCGATGCCAAGCGCTAATGTGACGATGGTGATGACGGTAAAGCCGGGAGTCTTCAACAAGGAGCGGATCGTGAACTTCAGATCGGACAACATAATGGCCCCTCAGCGCGTCGGATCGGTTTCCATCTGCTCATCGACAATGCGGCCATCGAACATGTGCACGATGCGGGTAGCCTGCTTCGCGAAGCGCGCATCGTGCGTCACCATCACAATGGTGGCGCCACCGGCATGCAACTCGTTCAGGAGAGTCATCACCGCCTCGCCATTACGAGAATCCAGGTTACCCGTGGGCTCATCAGCCAGCAGCACCGCGGGCGTGCCGCTCAGGGCGCGCGCCACGGCCACACGCTGTTGCTGACCGCCGGACAATTGCGAGGGCAAATGCTTCGCCCGATGCGCCATACTCACCCGCTCCAGCGCTTCGGTGGCTCGCTGTTTACGCTCAGCCGCCGGCATTCCCCGATAAGTCAGCGGCAACTCAACATTCTCGAAGACCGTCAGGTCCCCGATCAGATTGAACGACTGGAAGATGAAGCCGATCTGGCGATTGCGCACCCGGGCGCGCTCGGCGAGGGTGAGACCCTGGGCCGGGCTGCCGTTCAGCATATAGACGCCTTCGCTCGGCGTATCGAGGAGTCCCAGAATCGACAACAGCGTCGATTTGCCGCAGCCGGAGGGGCCGGCGATCGAGACATATTCGCCTTTGCGGATCTCGAGCTGGATGCCCGATAACGCGTGAGTCTCGATCTCATCGGTCAGGAACACCTTGGTCACGCCTTCGAGCTTGATCAAGGGCTCGGAGCCGTTGGAGCCGTTTTTTGAGCTGTTGCCCGTGCTATTGAAGTTCATTTGCCACTTCGCCCCCTCAATTCAATCGAATGCGATCATGCTCGTCCCACTGCGACATGTCGGATAAAATCACCCGGTCGCCCGTGTGCAAGCCTTTGACGATCTCCACGGTATTCACGGAGCTGCGGCCGAGCTGCACCGGCACGCGCTCGGCGTAGACCCCCTTGGCGTCGAGCCGGAACATCCCCACCGTGCTCTTCTCCTGCCCGAATGCCGGCCGCCCCACGTAAAGCACATTGGCCAGCCGCTCGAGCTCGATGGTGCCATCGACGGACAGGTCCGGCCGCGCCCCGAGCGGCAGCTCGCCATTCAGACTGACATCCACCGTCACCGTACCGTTCTGCACGGCCGGATCGATTCTTGAGACGTGACCGTCCATCACACCGTTGCGCGTATCGATAGCGGCAGGCTGGCCGACGGCCACGTCTTTGGCCTGGGTCTCGGCGATGCGGACCTCGGCCTTCAGGCGCGTGGGATTGGCTACCCGGGCGAGGTTGGTGCCCGGACTCACTTGCGCCCCGACCTCGACCGGCAGGACCTGCAGCACCCCATTCATGCCGGCGCGCACCTGAAGGGCATCGAGCTCTTCGTGGCGCAATTGCGCCTGTGCGCGCAGACGGTCAACCTCGGCCCGTTTCACGGCCACTTGGGGGACGATGGCGGTGCGCGCGAAGGCAAAGCGCTTCTGCTCGATGCCATTGCGCGTCTCGGCCTGCTCGGCCGTCACTTTGGACAGTCGTAAGTCGAGCTCCGAGACCAGCCCGTTCTTGAACAGCTGCTCGTTCACCTCCGCTTTGAGCTTCGACTGCTCATAGTCCGCTTTGGCCGCCGCCGCAGTCGATTCCGAAGCGAGCAGGCCGCTTTCCAGCTGAGTCTGGAGATTGAGGACCTCCGCCTGGGCGGCCTTCAGTTGTGAATCCGCATCGGCCGCGGCCTGGCGCACCTCCGGGTTGCTCAGCACCAGGATCACATCCTGAGGGGCGACCTTGGCGCCCGGCCGCAGCACGATGCGATCTACTCGCCCTTGAGTGCGCGCGGCGATCCAGGCGATGTCCTCCGGCACCAGGGAGCCGATGCCGCGCACCTGCCGCAGCATGGAACCGCGTTTGACGGTATCGATCCAGACGAGACTACGCTCGACCGTCGGCACCGCCGGCTTCAGGCGGGCCACGCCGACGGTGATGCCGGCAAGAATGAGCACGATAGCACCCGCTATCAGCCAGCGCTTGCGGCGGCGGGATTGCTGGTCGGTGCGAGGCTTGTCCATGAGCCGATAAAGCACAGGGTATGCCAACGTCGTTAGGAGTTTTTCAAGTGGCTGATTAATCTGGGTAATTTACCGTCCAGCCCCTCATCGGAACTCTTCGCCAACGTCCAGCGCGTCTCGATTCTGGGATTTCGCTCGCCTTTCTCGTCCCGACTTTGGGACGAGCATTATGGCTGCCCAACCTGTACAACGTACCGGTGCTGGACGAAGCGGAAAGCCGTTGGCCCGATCTGCAAAGGCATCGGTTGCCCGCACCCGCGCCAGTCGAACTGACGCTACGTGAAAACACCGCATTCATACACTATCGTCAATCGGTTCTTCGAAGGACTGGATCAAGACGCGTCAATATTTCGAAAGCGGCTGTCACTCTCGCATCGATCGGATAGCTCTTATTGGCCAACAAGACGATGCCGATCCTTTTATCGGGAATGAAGGCCACATACGCCGAAAATCCGCTCGTCGATCCCGTCTTATTGATCAGAACATCGCCACGCGGCTGTACCGGGGGATCGAGTTCGGTAGCCGGATTGGCCTCAAAAAGCATCTTGGCTGAATTTCCCGACAGCAACTGATCGAGTTCTACCGGGTAATGATATTGCTCCCAAATCAGATCCTGTGTCATGGCGCCGATTCGATAGTATCCCGTGTGCGTTGCGGTTATGGCATCCTGCCACTTCGGATCGATGTCGAGCATGTGCATATTGACTTTGACGAACCGCAGCATGTCGCTCGCAGTCGTTCTAACGCCGTAGGCTTCTGACCAGAGCATACCGGCCGTGTAGCCTTGCGCATAGTGCTTCGTTCGTGCGCTGGGAACATTGAGAAACGTGTTCCTCATGCCCAGCGCGGGGAACAAGTTCCGTTCCATCAACCCGATGAAATCCGCGTGCATACTCTTCGCGGCAATCATGCCCAGCATCCCGATGCTCGGATTGGAGTATGTACGGAGCGTCCCCGGAGTGTAGGTCGGCTTCCAACTCTGGAAATACGCCATGAGCTGATCGTTGTTTGTGATTTCGTCGGGAACCTGCAATGGAAGCCCGCCTGATGTGTGGGTTCCAAGATTGAGAAGGCTTACTCTGTCGAAACTGCTGCCCCGCAAGGACGGAAGGTACTGACTCGCCCTATCGGACAGAGCCAGCTTGCCGTTGAGGCGCGCATAAGAAGCCAGAGTCGCGGTGAAGGTTTTACTGATCGACCCGATTTCAAAAAGCGTATCGTGTCCTAGGGGCGCACCAGTCGCGGTCGACTCCACTCCATAATCAAAAACGTGGTCCTTTCCCTTCACAACGATCCCCACCGCCATCCCAGGGATGGCGTAGCGCTCCATCAGGGGCCGGATCACCTGCGCGATGTCGTCTCTGGTGTCGGTCGTGGGGTGGTCAACCGCGCGGCTCTTCGCCGGTAACAGAAGTAAGACGCCCAGAAATACGATTACAGTGCATCCAAGGATTCGCGCGAGTATACCCATTACCTACGCAGTATCCGATTCAACGGCTCCGAATAAACGCGGCTGACAATGAACCCTAACGCGATGCTCAGCAGCAAAAGGACAGTGTAGCACGCGGGAATCAGGGAAGACTGTGGCTGCCACTCAACGATGAACGGCATCAATGCCAGGATCACCAGCATGTGCGTAAGATAGATCTCGTAGCTGCTTCGCCCCACCGCGCGGATCGCGCGCGTGCCTCGGGCAAGCATTGAATGACCGACGCCATGCGAGATCGCGACCAGCATCAGCGCGACGCCTAACTCCAGGACAGAGACTCCAAGCCCGACATGATGCAAGCCCAAGCGCACTGCGGCCTGACGGAATACGACGATCAGCAACACGAAGGCGATACCGACCGCCATCATCCCGCGAAGCCCGGCCCTACCGGAGCGCAGCCGGGCACTGAGCAGCGCCGCAAGACAGCCGAACGCGATCCCGTCCATGCAGGAAAGATAGGCGTAATCCTCCCAGGGATCCTGTCCCGCCAACATCGTCCGGTTGACCGGCCCGATGACGATGAAGGACAGCAGTGGCAGCAGCAGCCATGGCTCCCGGCGGCATAAGAGACACATCACGGGAAACGCGATATAGAAGACTTCTTCCACTGAAAGCGACCACAAGACGTCCCAGGCCCCGGCCAGGTACCCATGATGGCCTTCCAGCCAGTTCACATGGAAGGTCAGCGCAGCCAGCACCGCCCGCCCCAAAGACGAACGCTCGGGCCGAATGACAAAACCCTGCGCATGAACCTCATGCAGCACGGAGAGCAGCGCCACGAGCAGCAGGAGGCAGGGCGCAATACGCGCAAAACGCAGCCGATAGAAAGTCCGCAGGTCGATTTGGCCGAGCGAGCCCCATCGACGCAGCGACAGGCGGGTAATCAGGAAACCCGAGATCACGAAGAACATCATGACGGAGAAGTAGCCAGATTGGAAAAGCACCGGACTCAACCAATCCGGGAATAATCCATTGACATCGAATTGGTTTAACAAAAAGCGCAGATGGATGTGGTACAGGACCACCAGTATCACGCATATCCCTCGCAAGACGTCCACGCCGGCTGACCTGGGGGCACCGGCCACAGTGAGGGTTGCAGACCCGGTTTGGCGTGCCCCTGCGGGTGACAATGCGATCACATCGTTCTGGACGGCAGCCATCGTTGCCTTTATCGATCGAGCATGACCGGGTTTTTCAAAACAAGAGCGGCTGCGATCGTTCTCGGCACGTATCCAGGATCGTTCTCGTAGCCCTGCTCGATGAGATGCCAGACATCCGTCGACCCGGTCTCGCGAATAGCTCGTTCCACCCGCGCACTGCCTGCGTTATAAGCCAGCAGGGCCAATCCCCAGTCGTTGAATTGACGATGGAGATTTGTGAGAAGTCGCACGGCCGCGCCGGTCTCCCTGGCCACATCCAGGCGGTCATCCTGTTTTTCATCCACTGTCAGGCCAAAGCGTCTCGCCGTGGGGGCAATGAACATCCATAAGCCCGCGCCGTTCGACGGACTGTCGGTGCGAGGCAGGTTTCGATAACCGGACTCCACCAGTGGGACCGCCAGCAGGTCGAGGGGCAACCCACGCTGCCCGATCTCCCTTGAGATCAGGGCGCGGTGGCGTTGCATTCTCTCGAGGCCGGCGTTCAGATCAGCGCGCCCATCCGGGGTCGCAAGCAGCAAATTGAGCTGTTCCAAGACCCGAGCGTTCGCCGCGACAGGGAAGGCGGTTCTTAACTGCACGATGGCGGCCATCTTCACGACATCGGCGGCGGAGATCCGGCGGTCGTGGATGATCGAGGCGAACGCCGCAGCTGTCGCGGCCATCAGGATTAACGCGACAGCCGTCGTAGACGCCATGGCGGGCCGGTCCAGGTAGTGGGTAGGTCGCGCGAGGAGAACCCGGACTCTACGCCTGAGGATGGAGTCCGATCGGCCACCGACCATGCCGGCATGTACCCACGTCTCGCGCTGCCGGCTTGCCGCTTCAGCGACCTGCAGCAGGCAGTGGCAGTAATCCTGTGCAACGACATCGTTCCGTCGGCTCAGCGCCTCGTCGCACGCGAATTCCTGCAGCTCACGTAAATGCCTCTCGAGTCGATACACAGCCGGATTCCAGAAGAACACGGCCTTGAGGAGGGCATACCCGTACAGCCATCTCGTGTCCCCTTGACGATGATGCTGCGCCTCATGGCGGAGGGCCATCTTCAGATCCTCGGCACGCAGCACCAGCGCCGACGGTACGACGATGAAATGCCGCCCTGGCAGCCAGAACGAAAAGGGTACTCGAGCTCGATCCGACGCCAGAATCCTTAAAGACCTGTGCCGCCGAATCACCGGCGCATGGACGATCATTCTCCAGGTGGTCATGGCATCGGTTGCGAGCCGCACCAGCACGAGAAGAAGCCCGGCGAGGAATAGTGCAACGGCCGCCTGACTCACCACATCCCAAGATATAGCGGTACCGGAAGACGCGAACGAAACGGCGACCTGGTGCGCATCGCGTGTTACAGCCCCTCCTGCGTGCATCGTCGGCGCCGACCAGATCTGAAGGATTTGCAATGGCCGATGAAGGGGGCCCGGGACAAAGTTCACGACGGGCAGCAGTATGGCGGCCGCCGTGACCATGTGACTCAAGTGCAGCTGATGTCGGTATGTCAGGGGACGTCGCAGTCGGCTGCTGGCCGCCGTAACACCGGCCAGGAACAGGAGCGCCAAGGCGAGCAGCACGTTTGCGCAGCAGTAGAAATTGGCTGCAGCCGGGGAAACCATGCGCCTCAGACTTCTTTTCGGCGTAATAAGGTTTTGATCTGTGCCAGCTCGGCCGAAGTGAGCGATTCGGCATCGAGGAGGCGCTGCACCAGGAGCGACGGCTCACCGTCGAAGACATTGCGCACCAGCTGCTTCAAGCTTAACGCCTGATAGGCTTCCTTCGACACCGCCGCCTCATACAGATGCCCGCGACCCTCCTTGCGGCTCGCGACGAACCCCTTTTGCTCGAGGATCCGTACGATCGTGGACACGCTCGTGTAAGCAAGTTCGCGTTGAGGCCGAAGCGCCTCCTGCACCTGCGCGACCGAGCAAGGACCCATGCGCCAGATGATGTTCATCATCTCGAGCTCCACCGCCGTCATGGCCTTGCGGGTAGTTTTCGGTGCAGCGGATTTCTTGACCATCGGCTCACGCTCCGTTACGAGCGCGCATCTTAACTAAGAACTTAGTCACACAGCAACTAAATTCTTAGTCGTCTGCAAGTTAACGTCGAACCGGAACGGTTTGCCATGCTCCGTTACGGCATCGATGAAATCCGTAAGATCGATGTCGCTCAAGTCGCGTGACCGGGTTCGACAAGCGTTCCGCCAATCATGCCACGGGCCGAGCTATCGCCTTGGTCCTGTTCGACGGTTCGGCCTTTCCGGGGCCCTCGGCGTCACCGCACGGGAAGAGAATCTGAAAACCGCTCAAAACGAAACTCCGGTTACATTGGCTGCCGATGTTCTCACCAGTTCCAGCATGACTTTCGTCACTGGCCTTCATCCGACCGGTATGCTATCCCACATACCCCAATGACTCTGGCGAAAAGACACTCTTGGTTCTTTGCGGTCGCAGGCGCCGTAGCCTGGATTGCCGCGGGTTTGCCCGTCCTCATGCGCTCGCAGGAGCGCTCGACATTCGCTTCCAACTTCCCGCAGAGTTGGATCGGCATCGTCGCATTTGTAGTTTTCGGTGCTGTCCTGGCGATAGCCATTTTCGATAAAGGCCGCTCGAGGCACCGGCTGTGGATTTTGCTCGGCATCCAATCCGTCTCCCTGGTAGTGATGGCTCTGCATTCGACGATTCTGGCCGTCTTTCCGCTGCTGGTTCTCGTTGCGTGGCAGGCCACGCTGATGATGCACTTTTACGCCCCCATGGCTCTGGTGCTGCTGCAGACCGCGGTCTTGTGCGCGTTGCTGGCCCCACTGTGGCGCGAGCCGGCCTGCAAGGTCATGCTGGGCATATATATGGCCTTCCAGATCTTCGCGGTGTTCGCGGCTCGTGTCGCCCGGACAGAGGAATCCGAAGGCCGCGAACTCGCACGCGTCAACGCGGAATTGCGCGCCACCCGCACGCTCCTGGCGGATACGGCTCGCGCGCAAGAACGCGTACGGATTTCGCGTGATCTGCACGATGCCTGGGGACATGAACTGACCGCACTCAACCTCCAGCTCGAAGTCGCCAGTCACCTTTCAGGGGACGCGATGCGCACAGCATTGAATGAAGCCCGAAATCTGTCGCGCTCGCTGATGACCAAGGTACGCGACGTGGTGGGGACACTACGCATCGACAGCCCCTGCGATATCGCCTCGATGCTGAGGGAGCTGGTGGCGTATCTGCCCAAGCCGGCGGTTCATTTGAGCGTGCCGCCGGATATTCAAGTGCAATCGGCCGTCCAGGCTCAAGCCCTCATGCGCTGCGTTCAGGAAATCATCACGAATGCCATCAAGCACGCCGATGCCAAGAACCTCTGGCTCGAGCTTCATCGACAAGGTGACGGCGTCCGCATCGTTGCCCGTGACGATGGCCGAGGTGCTTCCGCCGCCGTGAAGCTGGGTAACGGCCTTCAAGGCATGCGCGACCGGTTCGAAGAACTGGGTGGCCGGTTGACCTTCAGAACCGGCGACGGTTCGGGCTTCATGCTCGACGGCTGGCTGCCGCAGGGGGCGCCAGCCTCGTGATTCGCGTGGCCCTGGTTGAAGATCAAACCTTGGTCCGCAAGGGCATCCGCAGCCTCCTCGGTTTTGTGTCCGATATCGAGGTCGCGGGCGAAGCAGCCGACGGTGAAGAAGCCATTGCGATCATTCCAGATCTCCATGCCGATGTCATGCTGCTCGATATCCGCATGCCGAAGCTGGGAGGCATTGAAGTGCTTCAGCGCCTGAAAGCGGCAAATTGCACCGTGCCCGCCATTATTCTCACCACCTTCGATGATCGCGAAGCCTTGTTTCAAGGCATCAAGGCCGGCGCCAAGGGATTCCTGCTCAAAGACGTTTCCCTGGAACAACTGGCGAGCGCTATCCGCGTCGTGGCTGGGGGCGGAACGACCCTCCAGCCCGGCGTGACCGAACACTTGCAGCAGAGCATTCAGCGCTCCGATTTTTCCGATGGCCCGTCAGACTCCGCTGAATTGCTTTCCCCACGGGAAAGCCAAATCATCCGGCTCATGGTGGGCGGCTACCGCAACCGCGAAATTGCCGATGCCTTTGGAGTCACAGAAGGCACCGTGAAAAATCACGTCTCCAGTATTTTATCGAAGCTCGGCGTCAGGGACCGCACCCGCGCCGTGCTCAAAGCGATTGAGAACGGTCTGGTCTAAAACCGCGATGCCGTCAATTTCACATCGGCACGCGGCCAAGCCTCGTCGAACTCCCGCTGCACATCTGCGGCATCGGGAGCACCAAGCTGCCGTAACGCCGCGGCCTTGCCGAAAAGCGCCCAGCCGTTATTGGGAAAATGCTTCAAGTCCTGATCGTAAACCGTGTCGGCTTCCCTGACTTGCCCTGCCTTGAGCAAGGCTGCTCCGAGATAAAGGCGAGCGGACAGCAGCCACGCTGGAATTTCTCCATGGCCCAGTGCATCCTGAATGGTCACCGCGGCTTTAAGATCACGGATCGCCTGATCCATTTGGCCCCTCTCGGCGGCAAGCTCGCCGGTTAACAACTTCTCGATCAATTCGACTTCTTTTCCCTCTGGCGGTTTGAGGCTGGCGCGATAAGCGCTTACCGCAGTCAATTCCTTTTCAGCGGTTTTGAATTGCCCCGTCCGTGCGAAAGCCAAGCCCCGCGCGAAATGCCAGAACGCAGTCAGGGTGACAAAGTCCTTGGGAGGTCGCGGCGTCAAAAGTATGTCGCCCCACCGCCCGAATCGCACTTGCACCGAAAGCGGCAGGGTCAGCATCCCATCCATCCCCGATTTGGGTTCTTCGCGAGCGAAGGGTAAGAAAGTCGTCGCAACATCCTGAGCCGCCTGGTACGCGACTGCGCTGCGGCCCTCCATCAACGCCGAATAGGCTAGGAAATGGGAGTTGTGCGCACCGAGCATGACCGGCTCCCTGCCCTCCGCGTGAGACTGCGCGAGATAGGCATGATCCGCGGCGACCGCGGCCTCATTGGCGTGAGAAGCTGCAGCCCACTGGCCGGTCCTGATATAGATATGGGCGGGCATGTGCACCAAATGACTGGCGCCGGGCATGGTTTTGGGCAGACGGTAAGCGGCAGCCAGCGCCCGTTCCGGGTAGGGGGAGGCTTCCAAGGTGTGGATGTAGTAATGATTGGCGCCCGGATTGTCAGGATCCATTTCCAGCACAGTATCGAGCGTCGACATGATCTCCAGCGTCCCGAGAGTCGGCTCTTCGGTCTCAGACCACAAGTGCCACGGATGCAGATCCATCAGTGCCTCGGCATACAAGGTTCCGGCATCCGGATCGTCCGGAAATCGGCGCCAGACATTCCCCATGGCCGCGGCATACCCCTCATTGGCGCTCGCTCGGTTGACAGGGGGCGCGGGGTAGCGGACGACGACAGCCTCGATATAGGCCTGGTCTCTCGGACTCACAGCCGCCTTGAATACCATGGCGCGAGTGGCGGCCTCTCGCGTGCGTTTTTCATGATCGGCGTCCATGGACATGTTGTTGTAGGAGGGGCCAAGCGCCATCGAGATCCCCCAATAGGCCATGGCGCATTGAGGATCGAGTCTCGCGGTTTCCTCGAAGGCTCGATCGGCTTCCGCGTAATTGAACGCGTAGAGAAACCGCAGTCCTTGATCGAAGTACTGCTGCGCCTGGGGCGAACGGGTCGTCACTTCGTGATGGTGCGTACCGAGATGCTCGAACAGGGGCGGCGTCGACTTCGGACTGTCCGCATCCGGCTCGCTCGCCGCGTAGGCTTGCAAGACCATCATGAACACAATAAAAAGCAGCGATATTTTTATGACATTCACAAGACACATCCCCGCTGGACGGAAGACAAATACTCAACTTCAAAGCGACGACGGAGCGCTAGGTCAGAGCGCGCTTGAGCAGTGTCGCAAGACTCTTAGGCTGAATATCGCCGACAGTCCGCGCAATTTCTTTGCGGCCCTTGAACACGACGATGGTGCTGGGCCGGGTCACCGACAAAGACCGACGAAGCGCTTGGTCACGATCGAAGTCCGCCACATACAGCGTCAGTGCTTTCAGCTCCGAGTTCCCCATCAAGGCGGCCAGGGTCGCCGCCTGTTCGCGACAGGTTGAGCACCACTTGGCATGAAATGCCACCGCCACCGGCTTTCCGGCTATTTCTGCCGCCTTGAATTGCTGCGGATTGAAGGGAACCTCAGCAGCAGCCGCTCCGGCACTAACCCAACCTTCCATGAATAAAAGAACCAGTACAGGCATGACATGTTTCATGGATATCTCCAAAGCCACCGATCTGACGCCAGATTATCTTGAGGTCGGGGTCGTCCCACATGTGCCGAAGGTCATGTTCCCGACTTCGATGCCGACCCACCGATCAACGTCGTCTTGCAAAAGTCGCGGCGTCCCATAACCGGGTTAGCTTTCATGAAATCGCTTGTCAGCAGGCCCATCCTAACAATTCAGAATGCAGCGAACCGGTGGCTGGCCAGACCGCTGCCGAGCAGACCACTTGATCTTGAATTTCGACATATATAGCATATTGGCATGTCACGCATTCCGAATGCCTCAAGGCAGACCGCGTTGCTCTTGGCTACTCTGTTGGAGAAACCCTCCGAGTGGCGGCACGGATACGGAATCTCCCGCGTCACAGGCCTTAAATCCGGAACGCTCTACCCGCTCCTGATGCGGCTCGCCGAGCAGGGGTTTCTCGAGTCGAAATGGCAGGAGACAGACCGGCCGGGAGCGCCTCCTCGACATGTTTACCGCCTAACTGCGAGCGGTCGCGCACTGGGTCGGGAGCGAAAATTCGAAGTTCCGAGCAGGCTCCTTCGTAAGGTCGGGATTGTCACGTGAGCGCACCGGCGAGCCTGGGCAAGCGCCTGGCTTCCAAGCTCGTTGGACATGCCGCCGCCGTATTACCCAGCCCGCTTTCCCCGTGGGGTACGGCCATGCGCCACGAGATCGAGCACATCCGCTCCGATCGTGACGCGCTGAAATGGGCCCTCGGTTGTGTGTCGGCCAGCTACGTCCGATGGGTAGCCTCGCTCGACGTCGTTCAGACCACGATCCTTCGGGGGATGATGGCCCTCTTCATTGCCTCGTGGGCCGTCCATCAGGCGTTTGCCGCTCGCTTTTTCTATTTTAAGGCCGCCGAATGGTTGGGGTTTGAAATTACTGGGCATGACTACCACGCGTTCCTTTCCGAGCTTGACGTATTTCCACCGTGGTCCATTGCCCTCGATGGTGCTGCAGGCCTTTTCTATATGGCGGCCGCGTATTGTTTACTGCGCAAGAGGGCTTCCAGCCCTGGGGTTCTGGCGATGGGAACCGTGCTGAACGGCATCGCTTGCACGACCCAGATCGTGACGGTACTGCGAATATATCGTCCGACGGTCACCCCAGAGAGCCTGCACCATACCTACTTCACCTACGCTTGGCATACGGGCATCATTTTCTTGCTCTGGCACGGATTCGCACGCGATCGCAAGAACCTCGCTGAATCATGAGGATCATGGCTCCATGAGAAAACAGAATCGGGTCAGAAAAGTGGGCATCCTGATGGCGGCATTGGTGCTGGCTACGAGCCGGTTTACGCCGGTGCAGGGCGCCGCACCCATGCCAAAGACGCAACCGGGATTCTACCGGATGATGCTCGGCGACTTTGAGGTCACGGCGCTGAATGATGGCGTCGTCGCCTACCCCGTGAAGCAGATTATGCCCACGGCAACGGCGGCTCAGATCGCAAGCGGCCTATCCGAAAACGGCCTCACGGATCCGGTCGGCCTGTCTTACAACGCCTTTCTCATCAACACCGGCCGCAAGCTGGTCCTGATCGACACGGGCACCGGCGGGAAGCTCGACGACCAGCCAGCGTTTCATGGCGCAGGCCGCCTGATGACCAATCTGCGTGCGGCGGGTTACAGGCCAGAGCAGGTCGATGAGATTTACATTACGCACCTGGGTCCCGACCACGTAGGCGGTCTCACTGTCGGAACCGAACGTGCATTCCCCAATGCAATCCTGCGAGCGTCAAAGACAGAGGTAGACATCTTTCTACACCCAAAGACCGCACCGGCCTGGACCAAAAACTGGACTCAATTCTGGGTAGGGTTGTTTGCACCGTACATCGAAGCCGGAAGGTTCCAGAGCTTTGATGCCGACATGACGCTCACCCCCGGTATTCGAGCGTTGGCGACTCACGGCCACTCCCTCGGCCACACTTCCTATATCGTCGAGAATCGGGGGCAGACGCTGATCGTTATGGGCAATCTCGTCATAATGGGCGCGCTACAGTTTGCAACTCCATCGCTGGGCAGTTCGGCCGACGCCGATCCGAAGGCAGCGGCCGAGCAGCGGTTACGGATATTCAAGATGACGGTTGATAAGGACTATTGGCTGGCTGGTGGCCACCTTTCGTTTCCGGGGATCGGTCATGTGCGATTTGAGCGGGATAGATATTGGTGGAGTCCGGTGAATTATTCGATTCCGTAACGGCAACGGCCAGGGTTGGCTCTTTGCTCTTGGAGGTTCAGGCATGTGGACGCGTCGCGAGTTCTTAGCCAATATTGCCGGAGCGAGTGTTGCGGCAGCATCGACCGGCGCCACTTGGGTAGCCAGTACAGCTGCGCCTGCTCGAGCCGGCCCTGCCAAGCGGGTGCGGGGAATCGTGCAAACCGTGCAAGGGCCACTCGATGCGTCCAAGCTCGGATTTACCTTGCCTCACGAGCATATTTGCGCCAGCTCGGCAGGGTTCTGGCAAGTATGGCCGGAGTTTTTCGGCGGCAGAAAGAATTTCATCGACAAGGTGGTCGGCAAGCTCAAGGCAGCTAAAGACGAGGGCGTGGATACCATCGTCGATGTCACGCCCGCCGATGTGGGCCGCGATATCCGGCTACTCGAGGAAATCTCCCGGAAGTCCGGAATGCAAATCATTGCATGCACCGGTCATTGGCTTATCCCTTCTTTATCCATGGCGGCTCGAACGGTGGAGGAACTGACTGAGTTCTTTATGTTGGAAATCGAACGTGGTCTGGAGGGCACGGATATCAAGCCGGGTGTCATCAAAGTCGCGACCGATCATGAAGGCGTGACGCCATTCCTGGAAAAAGCGCTGCGAGCCGCGGCGCGGGCGAGCAAGGCGACCGGCATCCCGGTGACCACACACACCTATGCCGCCGATCGCATTGGCGAGAAACAGGCCGATATCTTCGAGGCCGAAGGCCTGAATCCGGCCGTGGTATGCCTTGGACATTGCGATGACTCGAACGACACGAGTTATCTCACAGGCCTCCTCAAGCGCGGATACACCATCGGTATGGATCATATGCCTTGGGGCATAAAAGACGATAAAGAACCGGAGGCGGAAGTCTTGTCATGGCGGCAGCGGACGGAGTGCCTAAAGAGACTGATCGACGAGGGCTTCGGCAAGCAAATCTTCCTATCCAACGACTGGTATTTCGGCATTTCGATCGGCGACACCGGTCTCATGGAAGCCAAAGAGAAAATGAACCCTGACGGGATACTTTTCAATAACCGCAAGACTATTCCCTATCTCAAGAGCCTGGGCGTCACGGAACAGCAAATCAAGATGATTACCGTCGAGAATCCCAGACGCTTCTTCGGCGGCTTATGAGTCAATCAATACATAGCTCAATTTAGGTGGAGTGCTTGAGCATGATTTTCCATAGAAATCTTCGGGGTATATTGGCTTTTCTTGTCATAACGTCGGCAACGCTCGCATTCTCTTCCGGGAATGCAGCCGGCGCTACCCCGCGCGATCAACTTCAGTCATGGATCGATAAGAATGCCGTCAGCGTGCGCACGATTGACCCGGCAGACGAAGACTTCACGGATCTGGAGTTTCTCATCGGCGTCGTCGGCAATGCACAGGTCGTACAACTCGGGGAAGCCAGCCACACGGGAGGCAACGGCTTCTCGGCGAAGGCGCGGCTTGTGAAATTCCTGCATCAGCGCATGGGATTCGACGTACTGGTGTGGGAGGAAGGGATATACGATATGCGACTGGTTCAGGCTGGTCTGAGAGGTTCCGAGGATGTTCTGTCGGTGGCGCAACGAGGAATACGAATAGGCTGGTCGAACAGCGCGGAAATCAAGCCGCTATTCGAATACGCGAAAGCCAGCCTGTCCGGCACTCATCCTTTGGAAATGGCGGGCTACGACTCGAGGATCTCCGATCAATCCTTCGAGCACTTCACCGCCAGCCTGCGTGCCTTCGCGGCCGCGTTAGGTAACGTCGATGCGCGTAAACGCCTGCAGGAATGCGTGGAGCGCGCGCTCGCGGCTTATAACCGCATATGTTGCAAGGGCGTGCGTCCGGGACAGAGGGAGGACTTGGACAACCTGCATCGAACGGCCGACGTTCTCCTCGAGGAGATCGGCAAGGACCGCGAGTGGCTCGAGCAGGTGCATGGAGCCCGGGAGACGTCTTTCATGGAACGCGCTGTCGAGAGCATGCGCAGTGACGGAACAGGCAAGTTTTATCTGGCGCAAGCAACCCCTGAATCCGCAGACGCTGGAATGTACTTCAGCAAGTTCTGGCATCAGCGTGATGAGCAAGGCGCTCGCAACCTGCGCTGGCTGATCGAGAAGGGATACCCTGGCCACAAGATCATGTTTTGGGCGCACAATGTGCACGTGATGAACGCGTACAGCACACCCATGTTCAAAGAAGTCCATCTCGAGCCCCGGCCCGGCGATATGAAGCCTGTTGGGGTCTACATGGCGGATTGGCTGGGTGACAAACTCTATACCATCGGCTTGGCCCATTTCGAGGGTGAGGAAGGGCTCAAGGGAAAGGAGATAACGCCTGTTCCGTCCGCCCCGCCGGGCAGCCTCGAAGCGCGTCTGCATACTCTTGGGAAACCGTACCTTTTCCTGAACCTCCGCGCCGCGCGCCCGGATCCCGGCAATCCTCTGCACCAGCCGCAACACTTAAGGATTTTCATCCCGACCCTTTATACGGTTTCCGACCTCACGAGGGTCTTCGACGGAATTCTCTATATCGATCGATTGACCCCGGCCACTTCTGCCAGAAGTCTGGAGTAACCAGTATCTCAAGCTGTTGATCGACGAGTTCCGCGGCCGATAGAACACGGTTCACTTCACTCACGCAAAGCACCGAGCGACTTCTCCATTCGATAATTGACGAGTTCCTCTCCACGGATAAACACCGTCTGCGGCGCGATGAGTCGGAACCCGCGGCGCTCGAAAAACGGACGAGCCGTGATGCTGGCTTCCGTGTACAGCCTACCAAGACCTCCGGTACGTGCCGTCTCCTCAATCTGCGCGAGAAGCGTACTCGCAACACCACAGCCTTGATAATCGGGGTGCACGTACATCATGCCCAGATGTCCATCGGGCTCCAGGTCACTAAAGCCCGCGAGAACACCATCGATTTCCGCCACCCAACCCTGCCTGTGGCGGTACCGCTTCGCCCAGCCCTCGCGATCGATCTCATCGGGTGCCCACGCCATGACTTGCCCCTCGGAATAATCCCGTCGAGCAACGACACGGACCGAGGCTCGGAAGACCTCTATCATGGCATGCAGATCGCTGGGAACAAAGGCGCGGACGAATGGGGAACAGTTACTCATCAGAACACACGGCGCGGAAGTGGTTATCCGGGCATCTGATCCAGCAGCAGTTTCCAATATTCAACTTTCCCAGGTCCGACCTGAGACTGGAATTCCATGACACCTTTTGTCGCATAAGAGTATCTCTTGGCTTCCTTGCCCTTTTCTTGTGTGGCCGCGTGACCTTCACTTAAACCGAGGGCGATCGCTGCCAGCACGCAGACCGTTACCGAAAATGAAGTGGTGTTCTTAATCATCTTGCTCTCCTGTGGAAGTATGAGGTTGGAAGATCCAAGGCTGCAGCCGCAGGAACAAACGAAGTGTAGAGGGTCTCACCCTATTAATGCCAATCTAGCCCCATGCTTCACCACATCTCTTTCGGCGTGTGGGATCTTGCGCACGACTTTCACGAATCCGCGCTTCGTGTGGGTGGGACGGACCATGGCGGCACGCGGGACGGCATCCCGTACCTCAAACCCGAGGGCGTGCTGCTTTTCAAGGCTAAATCGCTGCAAAAAAAGATGAGGCAGATTTTCAGCTGTACTATCCACTTCTCGACGCTCACGCACAAGCGTGGCTGAAGCAGGCGTTGGAGCAGACTTACCCTGAATGCCCCTGGATCAGCAGGCTTACAGTAACAAGGCGGCCCTAGAATGCAGCTGATCGGTTCCTTCAATTCGCCATTCGCCCGCCGCGTCGCCGTGACGCTGCGCCATTACGACATCGCGTTCGAGCACCGAATCCTTCTGACATTCGGCCAATTCGAGGAAACCTTGAAAGTTCACCCGCTCGGGAAGATCCCGGCGGTCGTGCTCAACGACGGACGCGTCCTGATCGACAGCTCCTACATCCTCGACTACTTCGATCACATCGTCGGTCCCGATATAGCGCTGACACCGCTGTCCGGTGCCGGCCGTGCGGAGGTCCAGCACATCGTGGCCGTGGCCTTGGGTCTTGCGGAAAAGAGCGTCGAATATCGAACAGAGACTGTTCGCAGACCGGCCGAGAAACTACACGCCGACGCGGTGGCGCGGGTCAGCCGCCAGATCGATGCCGCGCTGGGTTGGCTACAGGCGCGTGTCGAAGGATCGAAGCAAGACTGCCTGGCGCTGGGCAGGCTGACGCAAGCCGATATCACGACAGCCATTGCCGTGACTAACCTGCTCAACAAGAATCTGGAATTGATTCATGCGCGCTTCTCGCCCATTCTTGAATGGGCTGAGCGACGCGAAGTGCTACCGGTGTTCCGTGCAGCTCCATTCACGAATGATTAGATTACATTTAAGGTTGGGCGGGCATGAAGTTGGCTGCATCGTTGGAATTGCCGTGGCCTCGGTACTGGGCGCGTACCGGATACGGGTAAACCGGACGCGTGAATTGTATGTTCTTCGGATCGCTCTGGAACTCTTCCCACTCCGTCATGAAATCGTGGCTCTTCGGATCATGCGTTTTCATGAATCTCTCGACGTCGAGATGCGCAGCGATCAGTTTGTCGGGCGCTTGCCCCCGCTCCACCCAGTTTTCCAGATACGCCAGATAATCAACCGTATCGGCGCCCGGGCCGCCCTGACAGTGCTCAACCCCTGGCAGAGAAAAAAGCCGGGCAAAGGACTGGGTTGACGCCTGGCCGCCCATCACACGCTCAACCTTCTCGTAGTATCTGATGATCCAGTGCGGCAAGATCGAAAGATCGTTGAGGCCGTGGTATATGAGCACCTTGCCGCCGGCTGCCTTGAAACGGCTCAAATCTGGATTGCTGCTGTCGTAGATGCTTTGCATGACATCCAGCCGCTTGTAATCCTTGTCGAAATCGAAGTCCCGGATGGTCCAGTTCAGCGGTTGAGCCGGTGAGAAGAACAGAAGCTTCAATCCTTCCTGCGTCAACGGCGCATAGTCGGCAGGTGTACCGTTCTTGCCGAGGTAATAGATCCCCCAGTCGCCCCCGGATGCTTCGTCCCCGGGCCCGCCAAGCTCCGAGCCGGGTAATGCGCCCGCGTTGAACAATGATCTGCCCTGCGCGTCCACCGGGCCGAAATAGACCTGATCGGCGGCTTTGACCTTCTCGGGGGTGAGGCAAGCCGTGGTCTGTCCGGGCCTGCAAGCCAGATCGGACGCGCGGAAGAGGCAAGTGAACGGGGAGGAGATGATGCCGTCTCGCACACCATCATCCATGTCGCAACGGGCGAGAGCACCGTCGGTCAGCAGCTTGAGATCAGCCATCGTGAGCAAGGGCTTACCGGCCGCATCATGGGTCGCGCGCTGTCCCCAGGCAAAGGTCACATACAGATCCGCAAGGCGAATGGGCGGAGCACCGGCGATGATCCCGTCGAAATCCCAGGGGAATCGCTGCGCTTCCTGGATCGCTTGCCGGCCGCCGGTCGAACAACCCGAGAAGTAGGAATGTGTGGCCGGCTTTTGATAGAAACTCCGGGTAATCGCTTTTCCCGCGAGTGTGGCAACGTGCGTCGCACGGTAACCCCAATCCAACTCCGCCGACGGATTGTTGTAGGCCCATAAGCCATCTCCACCCGTACCTTTATGCCCCATATCGGACTGAAGACAAGCGTAATGCCGCGCCAGCGGCATTGAACAGCCGCCAGGCTCAATGCCACCTCCATGCCCACCGTTGCCCAGATGTATAAATTTACCGTTCCAATTTGTGGTCGGCAGCAGCAGTTCAAACCCAACCTGGGGTCCAACGTAGCCCTGTACCTGACAGTAGCCTGGGCTGGCGCCAGTCGGTTCAACCAACTTGGCTTCCGTTACCTGTGTAGGCGCCTCTTGAACGCCCGAGAAGTCCGTGCTTTCTAGTCCTCTGCACTGGGTTGCCACCGAGTCATCGGCAGATGACGCGTTCACTTGATATGCCGTCACGTAGCAGCCTATCGTCACGGCGAGCACAGTCAGCAAAATCTTTTTTCTCATTGATTTTTTCCGAACAAATGCCTTCAATCTCTAATCCATACCAATTCGATACGCCCCGGCAAGACAGTCTTTCCCCTCCACGGATATTTTACGACCGGCGGCGCCAGAGGTAACGACTTGTTCGATCTGATCGGTGTGCCAATCCAGCGGATGCGCCAAAGAACCGCCGCTGTGCGCATGGACAGCAACGCTCGCAATGGTCGTGGCAAGCACAAGAACCGCCGCCCAAAATCGTCCCCGTCGATCTTTCATGCTGTTCATTTCGCCCTCGTCAATCAACGCGCTGACGCAGGAAACAGCGGCAGCTTCGGAATATCCGCCTTCTCGTGTTGGATGACGATCTTCGCCTTGAGATTGGCGGCAGCCTTGAGAATCCGGTCCTCTGAGGCCAGAGTCTCCGCTCGATCCATATTTTCAGACGGCACTCCGTTGTGACTCACCTGTTCGGAAAAGTGCCACAGATCTCCTGAGAGAATCACCGGCCCGAACTTTTGCAACCATACCAACAACGAATAATGGCCCATCGTATGCCCAGGAGTGGCCAGCATGACAATGCTGCCGTCGCCGAAGACGTCTTTGTCGCCTGACACTTCCTCGAGATTGGCTTTGTCCGTCAGCCACGGCGCGACATCCTCGGACTTGCTTTGAGCCAAGAGATCGAAGTCGGCCTTTCCCATGAGAAGGCGGGCCTGGGGGAATCGGGCGGCTTGGCCGGTGTGGTCCGGGTGAAAGTGGCTGATGCCAACGATCAACACTTGCTTTGGATCAACGCCAATGCGGGACAGCTGCTCGACCAGCGTTTCGCGCATGGCCACCGCACCATTGAAATCTTGAATTGTTTTGGAAGAGAATCCGGTGTCCCAAAGCATGTACTCGTTCTTGTGTCGGATGAGATAGCAGCTATTGGTCAGTGTTTTGGTTCTCCCAGGATAAGCGAAGGTGTCGGACATTTGAGCGATGTCGAAATCTCGGAACTCACCGCAATCGAGACGCCAGAGCTCAACATCGGCAGCGGCAGCGAGCCGCGAAATTCCGGCAACCAATGAGAATGCAACGAGCCATCTCATCAGCGCGCTCCTCTCGGGGCCGAGGGCGCATCCGTCCTGAAAGGAATCGCCGGGAGACCTTCAGCGTTGTACACGTTGCCGTCCGGCGTGTTCATCCAGTCGTAACGCACAGCGGTGGGCTGCTGAATGGAAGCGTTCGACACCACAATATCCTCTCCATCCTGGCGCGCTTGGGCCCACTGAAACTTGCCGTCTGCGCCGGCGACTGCAAACCCTCGCGCATAACCGTATTTGTCGTGAACTCGCAGGCCAGATTCAAGGCTCGCGAACTTGATTCGTATCTGATTCCCTTCAATCTGCATCGACTTGAACACCGGACCCGAGTCGATGACGTTCTCGCCGTACGCCACTTTGGCAGCCGTTAATACCAGCCTGTGACCCACCGTCTGCTTATCTCGAGGATGATCGTCCGGCTGGTCGACGGCACTCGCCATTCCGGTGGCTGGCAGTGACAAGGTCATATTCTGCGCTTCGCGCAGCTCCGCAAACGGAGACTCTGTGGGCTTCTCGGTGATGGGCGGCCAACCCGCGAGTTGCACGAACAGGAAGGGAAATTCGTGACCCCACTGTTTGCGCCAGTCCTGGATCAGCGCGGGAAACAACGTCCGGTACTGGACCGATCGATTGTCGATGGCATTCGACTCGCCCTGATACCAGATCGCTCCCTTGATGGTGTAGGGTACGAGCGGTGCGATCATCCCGTTGAAGAGTACCGTCGCCGTGTTCGGATCGGAAACGAGCTTTGAATACGCCGACGGCTTAGGTAGCTCGTCCAAGTCTGGGCCTGGCTGGTAAGACCACTTTCCAGCGAGCGACACGGTTTGATCGCCCGTCTGTAAGCTCAGCTTGTCTGTATCACCGTATAACCCCACGAAGCCATCGGCACCGATCAGTCGAATCACGACAACGTTGCGTCCGGCTTTCACCAGACTACCGGGAACGAGATAGTCTTTGGGTTGATCGCCTTCCGCGGTCTCGCCGATCTTCGTTCCATTGAAGAACGTCACATCATGCTTGTAGGCGTTAGACAGATGCAGAGTCGCGTCTTTTCCCGCCCGCTCTGCGGCCATCACGAATTCCTTACGAAACCACGTCGCTCCATCAAAACCTTTGAGAGTCTCGAGCGCTTTGGCTTGGGGTTCATCGACGGTTGGCCAGTTCGTTGCAGCCAAACCTGGCGCTGCCCAAAGGTCGCCGCTGTCGTCACGACCGCGATCTTCGGCGCCATGCTGCTTATACCATTCCGATTTCTTCTCCAGGTATTGCTGGTGCTCCGCGATAGCAGCCTGTTCGTCGATCTTCTTCAGAGAATCGATAGACGGCGTGAATTCGGGAAACCGCTTCAGAGAGCCTTCGCTGACCCACGCCTCCGCGACAGTCCCACCCCAGGTGGAGTCGATCAGTCCTACGGGAACGTGGTAGCGCTGGTGCAATTCTCGTCCGAAAAAGTAGGCCACTCCAGAAAAGCCATTCACGGTTTCCGGAGTAACCGGCGTCCATTGACCCGCTTCAACGTCCTGAACCGGCTTAAGCGCGATCTTATGGTGGAGTTTGAAGAGCCTGATCTGGGGAAAATGCGCGCCCGCTAACTCCTGGTCGGCGTTGATAACACCCTTCCAGTCTTTCCACTCTTCAATGCGTCCCACAGGCGCTTCCATATTTGATTGACCCGAGGCAAGCCAGACGTCGCCCACCAAAACGTCGTGCAGAACAAGGTGATTGTTGCCGACAACGATCATGTCGAAAGGTCCGCCGGCTTGGAAAGGCCCAAGCGATGTAGACCATCGGCCCTTCTGGTCAGTCCGTGTGGTTACTCTCTTCCCATGAAAATCGATCCGAACTGCCTCGCCAGGATTCCCCCAGCCCCAGATTACGGTCTTGGAGTCGCGCTGTAGAACCATGTGATCGCCGACGAGCTGGGGTAAGCGAACATCGCTCCAGGCGATATGGGTTCCAAGCGTCAATGCCAAGACAATCGAAGCAATTCCGAATCTTCTACGCACTGCGTATACCTCTTTCGTTGGAAAGTACGTTGGGCAAGGTCGGATGCTGCGGCCGCTTCATCCTGTGATCCTGCGTTTCAGAACGAGCATCCTCGCCACTGCCCACAGCGGGCCAAATTGTGCCGACCAAATCGAGTGGGGCGCAGGATATTCAGCACCGAGTCCCGTTGCCGGGAATTCATCTCTGTCCGGGCAATGATAGGTGCCAAAAATCATGTCGAAGAGCGGCAGTCCATCCGCGAAATTCCTGTTGTAATGCTCCGGGCTGGTCGAATGATGAATACGATGGACCTGCGGCGTAACCAGGATCCGGTCGAGCCACGGTAACTGCACGCGGATGGCCGAGTGATAGAACATCGATAACGCCATCAAGAACAGGTTCGAATAAAGCGCGGCCTTTCCAGCTTCGGCAAGACTCAGATCCAAAACCAACCCGAGCGTGAAGATGGGAAAAAAGGCCGTCCACGCCGCTTGCATGAAATGGTCGCGCGCCCAGGTGGAGGCGTTCATGTTTTCGTCGCTGTGATGCAGTTTGTGAAACGCCCAAAGCGCAGGCACTTTGTGCTCGAGTCGATGTGCCCAGTAGAACCACAAGTCATGCAGAAAAAGTGGCACGAAGATCATCGCCAGGACTTCCAGCAAAGGCCCGAACACCGGCAAAGCACCCATGCTGTCGAAGGTGAACGAGATAGGCTTCCACGGAAGCCGATCCCGCAATTGAGAGCTCCACAGCCCGGCAGCCAAACCTAAAGGCATCGACAATATTGCGGTCGAGAGGCTGATCAGGACATTCATGCCGTAATCGCGAACTTTCGGGGCCTGACCCACGGGATGCCATTGCTCCAACAGGATGAAAGGAAGCAAAGGCAAGATCGCCCAATACAAAAAATCTGGGAAAAGACCTTTGATCTGCTCGAGCAAAGTCTGGGTGAATGTCATTTGGCCTGGTTCTTCGGCTCGAGATACCTGAGCATGAATTCCCTCATTGTCGTGTAGGCATCCTCGATCTGCGCCGGATCGCCACCACCGAAACCATGCCCGCCCTTGTCGATTGGCCTCAAGATGTACGGGACACCGTGCTTCTGGAATTGCTGCGACATCTTCACCGATTCCTCAAAAGGGACGTCCTCATCCCAGGTACCGTGAATGAGCAACGTCGGCCGATAGCTGCGCGTGACATTCCTGACCGGTTCATACGCCGCGATTTCCTTCGCCAGCGAGTCAGGCGTGAAGCCGCTCACTTCACGCGGCCAGAGGCCGTTCTGACGGTAATACAGATAGATTGTTCCGCCCTCCCCCTTGCGCAACGTGCTATCGGAAACGATGGTGCCATCAGTCTGCTGCATGGCTTCTTCGCGGGTGATTTTCTTCATGTTGTAGCTGGGATAGGGATTCGGCTTGGCGTACCAATCCGCATTCAGCTCGCCATAGCCATACAGCGCAACGATTGCTTTCGGTTTGGGGTTCACGCGGTAACCGGTCACTAGTGTCAGATATCCGCCCGCGGAACCGCCGACAACAACCATCCGGCCCGGGTCGAAATGAAATCGCTTGGCGCCCTCACCGCCCAACCAAGTAAACGCGGCTTCGATATCACTGATGATGGCAGGAAGCTTCGTTTCAGGCGCCAGTCGATAGTCGATCGACACGACGGCGTAGCCATGTTGCTCGGCGAAAGGGAGCACTGGGATCTCGTTTGTGCTGATCTCCTCGCGATTTCCCATGATCAGCGCTCCGCCGTGGATGTACACGATCACGGGCCGCACTTCCCTGCCCTTGGGCCGATAGACATCCGCAAGGATGTCGTGACCGTCGACTTTTCTGTAGGCAACCGTCGTTTTTTCCAGAGTGCACGGCGCTGCGGCCCAGGTGGCATTGGCGCCTATCACTGCCGCGATCAGTGACGCGACATAGTAGGAGAGTCTCTTCATATTCATTCCACCCACGAGCGAGTTTTCAACCGAAAGGACAGGCGCATTTCACTGTGCTGAAAGGCAGCACACGACGAAATGCACTCGATCGCGCCCCCCTAGATCGCCAATGTTCTTATCCATGAATCCTGCCCCAGTATTGTGCGGTTGCTATCCGCAAGACCCAGGCCTGCCAGCCTGCCGGTAGCCCCTCGAACGCTATAGGGATAACGCCGCGATGGCAAGATCGATTCCGCAATACAGTCTCATGGATCAGCTCCTCCAGGTTGTGGTGACCTGATCTCAACCCCCTGCGGGGCTACCCCCTCGGCAGCGGGTGAGGAGCTGGCCTGATCGCCTACCGGCACACCAGGCTGGCTAGAGGAGTATCAGAGTTCGGGTTTGACGCTCTTCAATCTCCGGTCGGAACGATGCCGGCGTTCTCGATCATGATGATTACCGCCCGCTCGGGTGCCCGCGTGCGATGCACGATGCCCTTCGGCACGGTAAAGCCCTGCCAGGGTTTGAGCTCTACGGCTCGGTCCTCCAGATCGACGAAGAACGTCCCCTCCAGAACGAAGAAAAACTCATCGTCGTGATCGTGCTTGTGCCAGTGATACTCGCCCTGCATGACTCCGAGGCGCACCACCGCATCGTTCACCTTGCACAACGTCTGGTTGTACCAGCGGTCCTTGCAAGCGGCGATGAGCGCCGGGACATCAACGAGGCTCAGCGGAGTGAATTTGATGTCAAGATGCGTGGCGTACGGATAATTCTGAGTCGCTGAGCTCATAATACTCCCCCGAAGTTCAAACTCCTGCCTTGGCCGCCTTCATGAAGGCTGCAATCGCTTTTTCGTCACGGCGATAAAAGACCCATTGCTTGATCCGCTTGCCGGTCAGCAACCCGGCATCCGCCAGGATGCGCAGGTGCTCTGAAGCCGTCGGCTGCGAGACGCCCAGTTTCTCTGTGATCAGAAGTCCGCAGACACCGTCCTTGACGAGATCACCGTCCTTCTGAGGACGAAAATGTGCGGTCGGATGCTTCAGCCAATCCAAGATCTGCAGCCGCTTGTCGTTCGCGAGCGCCCTGAAGCCCGCTTCCAGGTCGATAACCATACTGGTATATTGCCAATTCACTATATATACGTCAACAAGAGATTAACGACCTGCCCCCACGCTCGTGGTATTCGCTGCGCAAGATGGGAGCCAAGCTCCTCGCGCAGCGAATACGATTTCCAAGCGGTTGCCGTCCGGGTCGAGCACGACGCTCTCATAGTAGTGTCATCAGGCGTGTTCAAGCCGTATCGATAATCCCGCCTTTCCCCGTCCAAGCTGATCGACCCTTCGCCCGAAAACTTCGAGCAGAGACTCAACACCTGCGCGGGCTTCAGTCCCGATGCGCTCTCCAACCGGTTGTAAACCCACTGCGTGATCGATCGGTGAATCTTAGGCTCGCGCGGCTCCCGTGCAAGTGCCTTTCG
>Ga0207658_10000584_pt1 | contig 32681 bp, 26 predicted proteins | sample KBSS33metaG_FD_184322 | JGI IMG/M metagenome (GOLD analysis project Ga0207658, IMG submission 184322) | Switchgrass rhizosphere microbial communities from Kellogg Biological Station, Michigan, USA - KBS S3-3 metaG (SPAdes) (version 2) | ecosystem: Host-associated > Plants > Roots > Rhizosphere...
AGGAGTTCGTACGAGGTCGTCGCATCGCTGAACATCCTCGCCGACTACCTGTTTCTCTATCTGCCTTGGTGGCGTGAGCTGTTTCCCACGGGCGAAGTCGGCATACCGATGGCGCCCAGGGATTTCGCAAGGTACGCGTATGTCAGCAGGCACAACGATGAGCCCCTCGAGGTGCTCCCCGCGCCGCTGCTCAACCTCGTCAGGCTCAGGCGGCCCAAGGCGGAATCGGCCGCCACCTGCATCAAGCATCTGACACTGTATTTTCGATTCGTGGGCGCCCAGTTCGGCGACGACGAGCACGTGGCCGGGCCGGCGTTCCGCAATCCGCTGGACGACGAATTCGACGCGCCGCGGCTTCCCGGCAAGAAGAACAAGACAAACAAGGAAATCATTCCTCGGAACATCTACGGTCATCTGCTGTTCTATTGCTATGCGGTCGAGGAGTTTGGCCAGCACATTCTGAACATGGCGCTGGCCGGCAAGTTCGAAGACAGCTGGGCCGACATGAGGGCCGCATCTCGGTATGAGACTGCGCGATTCGGCATGACCCCGGTCGTCCGCTATCGAGGCATGGAGATGCCTGTGCGCTCGGTTCCCAACGTGTTCACGTGGGCAGAGCGGGAAGTCGCACGCGGGGGTGGAACTGTCACAGTCACAGTACCCCACCTGACAGCACTTCGATTGCTCATCACTTCTCTAGAAACCGGCCTTCGCTGCCAGTCAGTGCAGTGGCTCGACAGGACGACCTGGGATTCGATGAATGACGGTGCCGGCGAGCAATACACGTACAGGCTGCTGGTGAACACGGACAAGACGAAGGTTGAGGCCTGGGCGCCGCCAATCGTCTTTCGAGTTCGTCACGTCCTGCAGCGAGAAGTGGACTTTCAAAAGGTCTTCGCAGACTTCGACACCTTCGGGCCGGTGCCGTATGAGGGTCTCAGTTCGTCTCCGTTTGACCCCGTTCGACCGCTGTTCAAGTCGCCCAGTACCGGCCGCCCGATTGGAGACGCGGTCTACTACGACGCATGGCTTGCCCTGCAAGTGGACTTCGAGCCGTTCTACAAGGAGGTCAGCGGAGAACGGCATGTTCGCCTGTATTACCTCAAGCCCCTGAAGACGCCTGACGGCCAGCCGGTAGTGAAGTACATGGGGCGGGAGGCAAATGCCTACTGCGCAGTCAGTACCCTGGCAGTTCACACGCCCCATTCGTGCAGGGCAACGTTCGCCACGAACAGGCAGGGTCAAGGCATCCTGGAGTTGTCGGATGTCGCCGAACTGCTCGGGCATGAAGGCGTCGCGACCACCGCACACTACACGAAGTTCTCCGGCGAACAACTGCAGGAGCGCTTGCAGCGGAGCGATGTCGCCCTCCTCGGCGAGTATTCGATATTCGATGTGGGTTCCGAAAGCGCGTACGTCCGGCCCGACAAGCCGGACAGCGCACTCATGCAAAGCTTCTCGAAGGACCGAGAGGGCACGGTTGCCGCGTTTCGCTTCATGCCATCCATGGCGTTGTGGTCTATCGAGGACGACAAGCTGGACGAACACAACGGGCTAGCGCTTCTCAAGAGCGGCCCCATGAGTCACATCCGCTTCCGCGAGACGCACATCTGTCCCGTCGGCGAGGAATGTCCTGCGGACATCGTCCGGCACATTGGAGCGCCGAAACGCTGCGGCATTTGCCCGTTGGCGATGAAGTGCATCGACCACTTGCCCCCCATCGCTGCCAAGAGAAATCAACTGGTCGAGCGGATTCGCTACCTTCACGCGCAGCGGAAGCGGATGGAAGACGCCGGCGAGCCTGCCGCGTCTCTGGACGCGCTTTGGGACGAGATTCAGCTCGACATCAACGAACTCTTGGGGTGGAAGTTCAGCGAGGAGGTTCTGCGAGGCATGCACGCAGAAGCCGAACGCAACGCGGACACGGCGACCTCATCCATGTCGACCGGCCGGACATCGTCCGGCGTCACCTCAAGTTGGTCACTCGTCAGTGCGACCGCACTGAGTTCCTGTTGCAGCGACTCGCCGAATCGAACGCATACCCTTCCATGACCTCACCGCAGGTGCAGATGGCAGCTTCCTTGTTGCGGAGGCGATTCTCTGCGGGCCAGGGCTTGGACGACCTCGCGACTTTCACGGACGAGAGCGATGACGTGCGGGCGGAGATCGCCATGCTCGGCACCATGATGAAGGCCAGCGGCCTCAGTATGAAGGAGGTCGCTGCGTTGCTGGCGTCGCCAGTCCAGCAGCCCGCCGCAGCCGCATTGCTCCTGCAAACGGAGGCCGACGATGGCGAGTGAACGCGGCGCAGCCAACATCCGCAAGTACAACGCTGAGCGCGAAGAGAAGAATCTTGTCCTGGTAGAACACGAGTTGCAGCTTTGCAAGAAGCGGAAGCTCCAGTTCAAGAGCCCGGGGCTACTAGCTGCCTACCTGTCGGACCGCACCGACATCCACCGCACGACACTCACACGAAACGCGAAGTACAAGGTCTTGTTGGCCATGTACATGCGGTCTCAGCCGGGAGCCGCCGCCGTCGTCGACGAGACCGACGACCCGTACGTCCTCAAGGCGAAGCTCGCCAGCACGCAGGCAGAAGTCGGAACGCTCCGCCAGGAATTGAAGCGGCTATCGACGCAAATCTCGCGTGCCGCGACGGTCCCAACAACCTCAGGCGCCAGCAGAGATGACGTCGAGTTCGCCAATCTGAGCGTCCTGCTCAGCCTGGTACTCGTTCGGGCCGAGACCTTCGCAGTCGACTTCAAGGGCCGCACCGTGGTCGACTTGGCTGCCCGGCCGAGCGAGCGTCTCGTCGGTGGCGCGGACCGCGCTGCGGCATTCGTCGCCTGGCTGGAACAGAACGCATCGCTACCTTTCGTCAAGGACATCAAGAGGGCTTGAGACATGAGTGGACAGCAGACCGGTGCAAAGTACGTCGATAGCGTCGAGCGCTTCCTCCACAGCGGCTCGTCGCTCCCTCTTTCGCCCGATGGTTCGGTCAACATGACGGAACTGGCACGGCAGACGGGCGTTCCGAAGCAGTCCCTCTACAAGAATCCCAACATCCGGTCGATGCTTGAGGTGGCCATGGAGGCGCGCGGCGTCAAGGCCAGAGGACGTCACCTCGAAGGCAGTGATGCGCCGGAAGAAGTTGTAGTTCCCGAGAGTTCGAACCCCTCAAAGTTGCGCGCGACAGAGCAACGCGTTCATCGTCTTGAGCAGCAGAATGCAGCGCTAGTGGCGGAAAACGCAGAGCTGCGACGGCAGCTGAGAGCGCTGCACATGCAGATGGGGCGCGAGGACATGGCGATAGAGACCGGGCGTCGCATTGCCGTTCCGGAGCAGGTGCTGAAGTGAATCGAACGGTTCCCGCCGCAGTCTCGGTTGGCCTCACGGTCAACTCTCTTGTTGCCGCTTCCGAACTTGGCGGCGCCATCTTCGGCGCCCGTACTTCGGCGGGTGACCACGTGCGCGTGGTCGCCTCCGGTCGCGCCATCCACAGGCCACCAGTTCCAGGTGAGACCTGGGAAGTCATCGGCGAGTATCGGTACACAGTGGAATACGGGCAGCAGTTGCACGCGAGGCAGTGCATTTATCAGGCGCCCCGAGGTCGGCTGCTGGTTCAGTACCTGGCCAGCAATCCCGTCTTCGCAGGCATCGGCGAGGCGAAGGCGCGAGCGCTCTTCGAAGAGTTTGGTGATGACCTTGCAGAGGTCCTGACCTCCGGAGACGTTGACCGGCTCTCACGAGTCCTGACCCGAGAAACGTCCGCCCGTCTCGTTGCCGCATGGGCAGAGGTGCGGGCCGAAGCGGAATTGATTGACTACCTCGACACGCGCGGTTTCAGTCCCCGGCTGGCAGGTCAGCTCCGGCGTGCGTGGGGTGTCAAGGCGTTGGACGTCCTTGAGCAGAACCCGTACTTCATGTTGGCATTCGCCACTTGGCGCACCGTGGACTCAGCCGCACGACTGACCGGCGTGCAGCCCGATGACCCACGCCGCATGGTCGGCGCGGTCGAGGCCGCGTTGTACAAAGAACTCCAGATGGGGCACACGCTCACGGACCGGGGAGCACTGCTGTCTCGCGTCGGGCGCTTGCTTGGCAATGGCAACGCCGATGAAGCTTTGCGGCTTGCCCTCGAAGAGGGTGCGACCGTCGGCGACGATGTCGACGGCTATCAGCCGGTAGGCGCGGCGGCGCTCGAGGAGCGCATCGCGGAGCGGATTCGCAGCATGCTGGCAGGCGAGCCGCCCAGCCAAGGCATGCTGTTCGGCGGCAATACCGTGCCCGATTGCATCGACGCCTGCATGTCCGCGCTAGAGAAGGAGCAAGGATTCGCGCTCAGCACATCTCAACGTCAGGCTGTGGAGCTATCTTCGACGCGCCCTTTCAGTCTCCTGATTGGAGGTGCCGGCGTGGGAAAGACCACCGTACTCCGCGCTGTCGTCGCAATAGCGCTGGCACAAGCTGCGACGGTTCATCAGATGGCACTTTCGGGGCGAGCTGCAAAGCGAATGGCGGAGGCCACGCATGCGCCCGCCACGACCATCGCGAAGTTTCTTGCAGCCGTTCGCGCCGGCAAGCTCGAACTTGACGAAAGTACCTTTCTCGTCGTCGATGAGGCCTCGATGCTCGACCTCCCGACGATGTTCCGGTTGTTGAGGCACTTGCCGGACGGCGCGCGCATGCTACTCGTCGGCGACCCGGCCCAATTGCCGCCTATCGGCTTCGGCTTGGTGTTTCACCGCCTGGCCGAGGCCGCTGGAATCCCCCGGGTCGAGTTGACCGAGGTCCATCGTCAAGCAGCGAGCACCGGCATTCCTGCAGTGGCCCATGCCATCCGGCGTCACGTCATCCCGGCCTTCGAGGCGGCTCCTGAGGGAGATGTTGGCGTGAGCTTCCTGGAATGCCGACCGGCCGACGTACAGGGCGCCGTCGAGCGGGTCGTGTCCGGAGGGGAAGACGATTGGCAGGTCTTGGCTGCGGTCAAGGACGGCCCTGGCGGCATCCGTGCCATCAATGAGCACTTCCATCGCCAGAATGCCGGGGCACCGTGCGGCAATGGCTTCGCCGTGGGAGACCCCGTCATCCATTTGGTGAACGACTACGACGCCGGCTTGATGAACGGCACGCTCGGCTTCGTCCTGGGCGCCTCGGAAGGCACCGAGAAAGGCCTGTGGGTCGATTTTGAAGGCGAGGAGCACCTCATCCCCCAAGCCGACCTCGAGGCGCGCCTGGAGCTTGCCTACGCCATCTCGGTGCACAAAGCCCAAGGCAGCCAGTTCAAGCGCGTGGTCGTGGTCATTTCGGAGTCACGCATCCTGGACCATGCCCTCGTCTACACGGCACTCACCCGAGGCGTTCGTCAGGTCGTCTTCATCGGCGACAGGGCGGCGTTCGAGCACGCAGTACGTGAGGCGCCACTGGCTCAGCGGCGCCGGACTGCCTTCGCCGTGTAGGCGAGTCGAGACACCTGTCTACAGGCGTGGGTCGATGGGTTCGCTTTCCAGCGCGAGGACGCCGAAGGCGCACTCGTGCACGCTCCGCAGCGGTTCCTTGCGGACAAATCGCGACAGTGATTCGACGCCCAGCGCGAACTCCTTCAGAGCCAAGCTGCGCTTGGCCGCAACGCCCCGCTCCCTCAATCGCTCCAGGTTGGCCGGCCTCAAGTATTCCGGGCCGTAGATGATGCGCAGGTACTCGGGACCGCGGCACTTGATGGCTGGCTGCAGCAGTCCCTTTCTGCCGCGGGTGATGTAGTCCAACGGCTTCACGACCATGCCCTCGCCGCCTTTGTCGGTGAGGGACTTCCACCAGTCGATGGCACTTGCGAAGTCCGCCTCGTCTTCGAGGTTCACGACTCTATAAGGGGTCGCCACGATGAGCGAAGGCTGCGCTGCCGCCAGCTTTTCCAACATGCTCATGTGCCAGTCGTGGGTCTGGTCGACGAATGTCCGCCCTTCCGCAGCGAGCAGATGGAATGGTGCGAGCCGAATGTCGGACAGGCCGACGACGTCCCAGCAATAGCGGCCGTACGCATCGCGATACTGCTCCACCGAATGCAGTCGCTCCGCCGTAGACCCCTGCAAGGCGTCGAACGTCCTCCCTTGTTTCTGCGCCTGGCAAAGCAACTCCTGCAGGCCCGCGAGCATCGCCGTGCCTGAGACTGCCACGGGCGCGTACTGCGTCCTGATGAGCTCGATGGCCTTGGCCGACCAGGGCATCAATTCGCAGTCGAGGCAAAGCCAGTCGGTCGACAGCTCTTCCCAGAGGCCAGCCTGTTCCGCGGCGTCGGCCACAATGGAAAGCAGAGATTGTTCGACGGCCTTGTCGGGGAAGAAGTTTCTGCCCGTCCGTGTATAGACGATGCCCATACCTTCATCCGCAACACCGAAACGGCGGAGAGCCACATCGGCGTTCTTGCAGACGATGACCACGGCGCGAGAGCCCATGTGCTTCTCTTCGCAGACCACGCGGGTCACGCCGTTCTTCCGGTAATAGGCCAGCGCCTCGACTGGGTGCTCAAGCAGGTTCGGTTCCGATGAGGTCTCGCTCGGTGACATGGTCGGAGGCAGGTAGATGAGCCACCTCGGATTCGCGGCGAACCGGCTCATCACCTCCAACGCCGCCGCCGCATTCTCTTCCCGAACCTGCACGGTGCCGAAGACTTCCGTCTTGATGTACCGTTTGCCGGACACATCGGCGAAGTCCAGCATGTCATCAGCGGCCAACTGCGCGGACATCTGCGGAGCGGCAGTGACCAACGGCTTCACGGGCGCATAGTACTCGCGCGCAGCTGGAACGGAGACCAGTTCCTTCTCTGGGTAACGCAGCGCGGTCAGCTTTCCACCAAACACACAGCCGGTGTCGAGGCAGATGGTGTTGTTGAGCCATTCGGCCTCGGGCACGGGCGTGTGGCCGTAGACGACCATGGCCTTTCCGCGGTAAGACTGCGCCCAGTTGTAGCGCACCGGCAGGCCAAATTCATCGGTCTCTCCGGTGGTCTCGCCATACATCGCGAAGGTGCGCACGCGCGCAGAGGACCGCCCCTGCAGTTCCTCGCTGAGTCCGGCGTGAGCGACGACCAGCTTGCCGTCGTCCATGACGAAGTGGCTGACGAGTCCGTCGAGGAATTGGGCAATATTGCGCTTCGCATCGCCGGTCGAGCCTTCCAACTGCTCAAGCGAGCGCTCGAGCCCGTGGGTGACCTTGACGTCCTTCCCCATGAGTGCCCGCGCCAACTTGACGTCGTGGTTGCCCGCGACGCAAAAGCCTGCGCCAGACGAGACGACTGATTGAACGAAGCGCACGACGGCTGGCGAGTCCGGACCGCGGTCAACCAGGTCGCCGACGAAGACCAGCCTGCGCCCATCCGGATGGCGGACTTGCCAACCATCTTCACCGTCAGTTGTTTCGTATCCGAGCTTCTGCGTCAGCTGAACAAGCTCTTCCATGCAGCCATGAACGTCGCCGACGATGTCGAACGGCCCCTTCTCGGCTCGAAGGTTCGTCCAGAGACGAGTCCTGCCGACGGAGGCCTCATCCACCTGCTCGGGCTGCTTGAACACATGGACGAACCGGCATCCCTCGCGCTCCAGCCCCCGGAAAGAGCGTCCCAGGTCATTCCTCTGGTTGCGGATGACGTGGTCACCGAAGTTCCGGTCCGTGCGCTGCGCGTGCCGCTCCACCATCACCTTCTCAGGCAGGTCGAAGACGATGGCCACGCAGAAGACGTTGTGTTCCTTGGCGAGTTCAATCCACCCCTTGCGCGACGCGGGCTGGACGTTGGTCGCATCGACGACCGTGAGCCTTCCGAGCTTCAAGCGCTTGGAGACCATCATGCGCATCAGCTCGAAGGCGTCGTTGGTGACGGATTGGTCGTTCTCGTCGTCGGCAAGAGCCGCACGGCAGAAGTCGGAAGAGACGACCTCCGTCGGGAGAAAGTGTTTCCGGGCGAACGTTGACTTGCCCGAGCCCGTCGCTCCCACGAGCATGACGAGGCAGAGTTCTGGAATGTCGATGTGCAAGCTGCGCCCTGCTTATTGTTGGTTGGTGAAGACGGCCATCTGGGTCGGTGCGCCCAGGGTCACGTCTGCCTCGCCGATGCTCTCGAAGCGGACCGTGTAGCCGAAGCGATGGGCCTGTTGCTGCGCCCACTCTTCGAACTGGGCGCGGGTCCATTCGAACCGATGGTCCGGATGCCGGAAACGGCCAGCGGGTAGCGAAGGGAACTTGACGTTGTATTCGCTGTTCGGCGTCGTCATGACCACCGCCTTCGGTCGGGCGAATTCAAAGACCACTCGCGTGAACATGTGGAGGCGCGACTCGTCCAGATGCTCGATGACCTCGACGACGGTGGCCACGTCGTAGCCGTTGAAGCGGGCATCGCGATACACGAGCGAGCCATGCAGCAAGGTCAACTTGTCCTGCAGCATCTTGGGCATCCGGTCGAGGTTGAGACGCTCCCGCGCCACCTGGAGGCTACGGTGCGAGACGTCCATGCCAGTGACCCGTGACACACCCTTCATCGGGAGCAGCTGCTTCAGCAGTCGGCCCTCGCCGCAGCCGAGGTCGATAACGCTGCTCGCGCGCAGCGCCTCCACCACGTCTGCCACGCACTCCATGCGTCGCTCGTTGAGAGACATTCCTCGCTCGAGCCGCTGCTCCTGTTCGTCACCGCGAACGGCTTCTGTGCCGTCTGCTGCGCCGGCGTCCTCCACGGCGCTTCCGTCCGATTCGACCAGGCGGTCGATGGCCAAGTCGGCCAAGCTTCGCCGGTGCTTGAGATAGCGTCGAACGATGAGGTCTCGCTGCGGGTGGGCGCTCAGCCAGGGCTCGCCCTTGGCAAGCAACTTCTCGACCTCGTCCTCGCCCACCCAGTAGTGCTTGGTATTGTCGAGTACCGGAATGAGCACGTAGAGATGAGTCAACGCCAAGTGCAATGCCGAGGTGGTCTTCAACGTCACGCTGAAGTACGGGCTGGCACCCCATGTCGGGAATCGCTCATCAAGGCCCAGTTGCCGCGCGTTTACGTCGTAGCCGAGAGGCTCGAACAGCGCGCGAAGCAGGCTCTCGCCCCCACGACACGGCAACGCAGGAAGCGTGAATTCGAGGGGGAGCGGGGCCTCGACCAGCTCCGGTCGGTCCGCGGACCTCCCACCCATCGCGCTACCGAAGGTGTCGGCCATCGCGGCGCTGAGCAAGGACGAAGCCGCATAGGGCCGGTCGTTCACGTACTGGTCCATCAGGCCGGCCGTCGCCGAAAACCCCTTGCGGTCGCGGACGAGGCCAACCGGGTCGACCTCGACAAAGAGCGCCGCGGTGCAACGGTCCTCGCCGGCCTCCGGATAAAAGACATGCGCTACACCGTAGGACTGTCGACGCGAGTGCAGGCGCGCGGGGTTCTTGTGCAACAAGTAGCCCAGGTCAGTCGCCGGGCGATGAGTCGTTGTAATCGTGAGCAGCATCGTTGCCTTCCTCTCTGACAGGCATTATTGACGCGACCCACTGGCCGACAGCTCACGCCGGGCGCGCATTCGTCCGACGCTGCACATTGCAGTGCGGTGCCGCACGTACACTAGAGGTTCACATCTGGGGAAGGCTGGCCGAGCGGTTTAAGGCACCAGTCTTGAAAACTGGCGAGGGTGCAAGCCCTCCGTGGGTTCGAATCCCACGCCTTCCATATTAGATGCACAGATGTGCAACGAGTTTGAGCTGGGTGGCTCACTCACACACACAGTGGGTGGGCAGCGAAATCGGTTTAGATAAGAGTTCGAATCTCACCGTCTCCGCCAGACACACGGAAATCACGGGCCTTCGCGGCCCCCTCGTTTCGCCCGCCCCTCGGCGCGGAATAGGAGACGGCCGACAAGAAGCGGGGCATCCCGCCTACACGGCGGCGTCGGCACCCCCGGCTACCCTGACCATCTCAGTACCCGAGGAGAACGAAGATGGTTCACAAGCACGCGATGCTCGCAATCCTGATGGCAACCGTCGGTCTGGCCGCCTGCGATCGGCCCGCCAACCCGCCGCAGCCGTCCACCGTGGTGGTGCCTGCGCCGGTACCGGGTCCGCCGGGTCCGCCGGGCAAGCCCGGTGATGCCGGCAGTGCCGCGGTCGTCATCGTCCCGCCCGCGCCGGCCGCCTCCGAGGCCAAGTAGCGCCCGCGCCTCGATGCAGACGGTTCAGAACTCGGATTCGCCCAATTCGTAGGTCTGCATGTTCCCGGTCCCCGCCGTATAGAGGGGCACGGTGGTCGCGTTGTGCTGGCCGGCGGTCGCCGTCGGCACCTCTTCCAGGATGAAGGCCGGCGCGCGGAGCAGGCCGCCGGTGGTGAGGTTGCGGTAGCGCAGGTCGTATGTGCCGATGCTCAGGCCGGTGATCTTGAAGCGGCCGTGTGCCGTGACGAATACGGTGCGCACCGGCAGCGCGATCGGCCCGTCCAGCGACACCAGCTTGGCGAACATGTCGGCGTCGTTGCGCGAGTTGTCGATCGTCACGTCCGACAAGCCGCCGCGGTTCAGCTGCGGGTAGCCGTCGACATAGCCGGAACGCGCCGGCCACGCATGCCCGTTCGGCGCGCTGGTTGGCCGCACGTAGCCGGTGTACTTCGTGGCCGCGGCGACAGGTGCAGTGATTCGCGCGCCGAGCTCCGGCTCGAACAGCGCGCGCAGCGTGGCGATCAGCAGGCCGAACACGGCAAGCGCGGCGAGCGCGTAGGCCATGCGGTGGCCGAGCACATGGGCCCTGAACCGGGCCGCACGCTCGAGCAGCGCGGCGTGCCGCGCGTACCGCACCGACGCGTCGTCGGCGGCGGCCGACCGGTACGCGGTGGTCGGCATGTGCAGCGTGTGCATGTCGCGCAGCGGCCGCGCGAGCGGCCCCTCGGCCTGGCGAATCCACTGGTCGTGCTCGCGCCGCTTGGCGGGATCGGACAACACCGCGTATGCGACGTTGACCACCGACATGATGCGCTGCGCCTCGGCGCTGTCGGGGTGGCGGTCGGGGTGGTATTTGCGCGTCAACGTCCGGTATGCCGCACGGATCGCCTCGGGCGACGCGTCGCGCGCGACCTTCAGATTCTCGTAGTGGCTGTGGACTTTCGGCATGGGCGGCGTGCCGGGGTTGGAGGATGCGCGACCCGCGATCATGGCGCACATCGGGTGCACGGCCGCACAGGTCTTCACGTTGCACCGCGCGATGCGCAACCACGCGCGTCTAGGATGCGCGGGTCACCATCATCCCGGCGCTGCCATGAGAAACAGCATCTTCCTGCAACTCGAGTTCCTTCTGCTGGTCGCCTTCTCGGTGGTGGTCCCGGCGGGCATCTTCTGGATCATGCTGGCTCAGCGCGCGATCAGCCGCACGGCGGTGCTTTGGCTGGGGCTGGTGTTGATCGCGGTGGCCGGCGTCGACGTCGCGCTGCTGCGGCTGCTCGCGACCAGGGCGGCGAGCACCGGCGCGCTGCCCGGCGACAACGTGTTCGCGTCCGAGGTGTCGCTCGGTCTGTACCTGCTGCCGGCCCTGTTCGCCGGCATCGGCATCAACCTGGTCTCGCACGTGCTGATCCACCACCTGGTCAGCGCCGAGCGGCGCTTCGATCAGAATCAAGCGCAGCGCTGACACAGCGGCAGCGCACCGGGGAAATGGGCATGATCGTTCGCATCGAGATTCACCGCGCCGACGACGTCTACGAATACCGCGTCGTCGCCGACGGCGACGTGCTGTTCGACGACACCGGCTTCAGCTCGGTCGTGCACTGCCTCGTCGGCGCGGTCGAGGGCCTGCCGCCCGAGGTCCGGGCGGTCGAGGTCGCGTGTGGCGGCATCGTCTCGGGCACCTACCCGTTAACGGTGCTGGCGCGCAGCGCTGCGCAGGTCGCCCAGCACGCGGTCAACACGACCGCGGCAGTCTGGGAGGCCCTGCAGGGCTAGTGCCGGATCCAGCCGCCGCCGTGCAGGTGCCAGCGCCCGCCTTCCTGCACCCACGCGTGCGGGCGCCAGGCGTAACCCGCACGCGGGTGTTCCCAGCGGCCCGGCACCCAGGCGTGGCGCCCACCGCGCCAGCCCCAGTAGCCGCCGAGCCAGATCGCGCCGGCGAACGGAATCGCCGGCACGACCTCGACGTACGGGGCCGGCGGCGCGATGTCGACGATGGCCTCGTCGCCATCGCTCGGCACCGGCTGCGCGTAGCCCGGCGCCGGCTGCGCGTAGGCCGGAACGGGCTGCGAATACACCACCCGCCCCGGGTACGGTGCCACGACGCAGGCCGACAGCAGCGCGGCCGAAACGGGAACGATCAGGAGTTTGGTCGGAAGCATGTCGATTCTCCGCGAGCGGCCGCCACGGGCGGGCGGCCTGTACCCGATTAACTGGCGAGACCGCGGCGCCGCCGAAACCGGGCGGCACCCTTTACAGAAATTTTCAGCCTCCCGCACTCAGGCGGCGACCAGCCGATCGATCGCGGCATTCAGCGCCATCGCATAGCCGGCCACGCCGAAACCGACGATCACGCCGGCGGCGATCGGCGACAGGAATGAGCGGTGCCGGAACGATTCCCGCGCGTGCACGTTCGACACGTGCACCTCGATGAACGGAATCGCCACGCCGGCCAGCGCATCGCGCAGCGCCACGCTGGTGTGGGTCAGGCCACCGGGGTTGATCACGATGTAGTCGGTGCCGTCGAGTCGCGCCGCATGAATGCGATCGATCAGCACGCCTTCGTGGTTGCTCTGCAGGCATTCGAGCGCGACGCCGCGCTGCGCGGCGAGCTTCGCGGCCGTCGCCTCGACGTCGGCCAGCGTGCCGGGGCCGTAGACCTGCGGCTCGCGCGTGCCGAGCAGGTTCAAGTTGGGTCCGTTGAGCAGCAGGATCTTGGTCATCATGGACTCGTGCGTTCGATCCGCCACATTGTGTCGCAGCGCTCGCCATGCCTTGCCTGTACCATCGCCGCACATCGGCACGGGGAAGCGACGCGCGCATGATCAAGTACATCGCCACCATCGGCGGGCTCGGGCTGGCGGTGGCCTTCGTCATCGTGTTCTTCATCGGACGCACCGAGACCAAGCAGCTCAACGAGGTCGCGCCGCGCGTGGGCCTGAGCTACGACGACCTGATGGCGATGGGCCCACGGATCGCGTCGAGCACCGGCGTGACGCTCGGCACCTCGCGTCACGTGGTGTACCTGCTCGCCTGCAGCGGCTTGTCGAGCAGGGCCACGCTCGAAACCCAGGCCGCACAGGCCAGCAGCCTCGCGCGGCAACAACGCCTGAGCGACCGCGAGGCGGTCGTCGCGATCCTGGCGCAGGCCGGCGGCTCGGGCGTGAGCCTCAAGGGCTGCTGAACCCCGTCACCCCAGGCAGGTGCGGTTCTTGCCGGTGCGCTTGGCCTCGTACAGGCCCAGGTCGGCGCGCTCCAGCGCCTCTTCGATGCGCTCACCCGGCCGGTAGGCCGTGACACCTGCCGAGAAGGTCACGAACACCTGCTTGTGCTCGTGCATGAACAGGCCACCGGTCAGCGAGCGTTGCAGCCGCGTCAGGATCTGCTGCGCCTCGACCACCGGCGTGTCGGGCAGCAGCACGACGAACTCCTCGCCGCCGTAACGCGCCACGCGGTCGGTCGGTCGCAGCGTGCTGCTGACCAGCGCGGCGAGCGACTTCAGCGCCTCGTCGCCGGCGCCGTGGCCGAGCTCGTCGTTCAGGCGCTTGAAGTTGTCGATGTCGAGCAGGCCGACCGACAGCGTCGTGCCCGAACGCTCCTGGCGCGCACGCTCGATCTCGAAGTCCTGGGCCAGCCCGCGCCGGTTCGCGATCTGCGTCAGCTGATCGGTCGAGACCTCGTTCGACAGGCGCTCCATCTCGGATTCGAGTTCGCTGACGCGCTGCGTCAGGCCCTGGGCGCGACCGTGCTCCTCCTGCAGGCGCGCCTGGGTCTGCTGCACGAGGGCCTGCACGCTGCGGCTTTCCTCGACCATCTCGCGCACCGCGCCGGCCAGGCTTTCGAGCGAATCAGCCTTCTCGATCACGTCGGCGTAACGCCCGACGCTGTCATGGAAATTGCCGGTGCGCGAGCCCAGTTCGTCGAGCTCGCTGAGCATGCGGTTGATCAGGCCCTTCAGCGAGTCGCGCGCGCGTTCGCGCTCCGCACGCAGCTGGCCCTGGCGCTCGCGCGTGTCGCGCAGCAGTTCGCTGACGGCGCGAATGCCGCGCGCGCTCAGGCCTTCGTCGATCTTGAGCTGCATGGCCTCGCACTGGCCCTTGGCCCAGCTGTCGTTCTCGGCCAGATCCGTCAGGCTCGCGGTCAGCTCCACGCACAGGCCGCCGAGCTGGTCGAGCAGGCGGTGGCGATGCTGCAGCACCGGCACGGCGCGCCGGCACAGCGCTTCGAGTTCGTCGATCAGCGCCGGCGAGGCGCCCTCGTGCTCGATGCGTTCGATCAGCGTGGCCAGCGCAAGCGTGACCTCGTGCGGCGCCTCGCCCTGCAATGGCAGCGCGGCCTGCAGTCCGAGGCCGAGCGCGTTGACGGCGCGACCCCAGGGCAGCGGCGCCAGCGCTTCGAGTGGCGCGGCCGAGGTCGGCATCGGCTCGAAGATCGTCGACAGATCATCGTCTCCGGCCTCGACGGCCGGCGCGGCCTCACTGTCCCAGCTCGCGACGAGCTGACTCAGGCGCTGCTGCAGGCGTCGCATGTCGCTGCGGCTGCCGTCGAGCACGCGCTGCAGGCTGTCCTTCTTGCGCGCCGCGGTCCAGCCCTTGCTGCCGCGCTCGATGCCGCGCACGATGCGCTCGATCAGGGCCGCGATGGCCGGCCCGTCGGCCACCGGCGCTGGCGCCTCGCCGGCCTCCTGGCGCCAGGCACGGGCGTAGTTCTCGGGCGTGGGCTCGAGCTTGTCGAGCGCGAGCCGACGCAGCGCGGCCTTCGCGAGCTGGGCGTTGTCGGTGGCGGCGCCGGTCAGCGCGGCGGGGCGGGTCGCTTCCATGCGGAACGCCGTGCGGTGCGGGTCGGGGTCAGACGGCCGGCTTGACGCGCGGGTCACGGCCCTCGGCGAAACGCAGCACCTCGGCCATCTCGGCCTCGCCGGCCTTGCCGATCCACGGCGCCTTCTTCGGCAGGATGGTCTGCTGCAGCCAGGTCTCGATGTCTTCCGGCGGCTGCGGCCGGCTGAACAGAAAGCCCTGCATCACCCCGCAACCCAGGCGGTGCAGCACCTCCATCTGGCGCAGGTTCTCCACGCCCTCGGCGATCACGCGCAGGCCGAGCGATCGGGCCAGCGCGATGATCGCGGTGACGACCGCCGAGCTCTGCGGCGTCATGCCCAGATCGCGCACGAAGCTGCGGTCGATCTTCAACTCGCTGATCGGCAAGGTCGTCAGGTAGGCGAGCGACGAATAGCCGGTACCGAAGTCGTCGACCGAGATCTCGACACCGATCTCGTTCAGCCGGTGCAGCGACGGGATGACGTTCTGCAGGTCCTTCATCAGCCCGGTTTCGGTGATCTCGAGTTCGATCGCGTGGTGCGGCACGCCATAGGTCGTCACCGCGTTGTGGATGTGCTCGACCAGATCGGTGCGCTCGAACATTCGGATCGGCAGGTTCACCGCGATCGAGTCGGCGAAGCCGAAGCTGTCCTGCCAGACGCGCGCCTGGCGCGCCGCCTCGCGGATCGCCCACTCGCTGAACGACACGATCAGGCCGGTCTCCTCGGCCAGCGGGATGAAGTCGGCCGGCGGCACCATCACACCGTTGTGATGCCAGCGCATCAACGCCTCGGCGCCGACCATCTTCGCGGCGCGCACATCGACCTTGGGCTGGTAGTGCAGCACCAGTTCGCCGCGCTCGAGTGCCTTGTGCAGCGCGCTCTCGCGTTCGAGCTTCTCGCGGCCCTGGCCCGCCAGCGCGGGCCGATAGACCGACGACGAGTTGCGCGTCGTGTTCTTCACCGAATACATCGCGACGTCGGAGTTCCGCATCAGGTCGGCCACCGTGGCGCCGTCGCGCGGGTAGAGCGCAATGCCCACGCTGGCGGTCACGAAGCATTCCTGGCCGCCGACGAAGATCGGCTCGCGCATCAGGTCGAGGATGCGCGCGGCGACGCGCTCGGCATCGCGCTCATCGGCGACCTCGGGCAGCAGCGCGACGAATTCGTCGCCGCCCAGGCGGCCCACGGCCTCGAGCGAACGATGCGAGCGCGCACCGAGCGATTCGATCGAGCTCTCGGTGACCTGGTCGGAGTGGCGCACGCACGAGCGCAGGCGCCGCGCGACCTCCATCAGCAGTTCGTCGCCGGCGCCGTGGCCGAGCGTGTCGTTGATGATCTTGAAGCGGTCCAGGTCGATCAGTAGCAGTGCGACCTGGTGGTTCAGGCGTCGGCCGTGCTCGAGCGCGCGCTCGGCGCGCCAGATCAGCTGGCGCCGGTTCGGCAGGCCGGTCAGCACGTCGAAGTTCGCGAGGTGGCGGATGCGGTCTTCGGCCATGCGCCGATCGGTCACGTCCTGGACGATGCCGCTGTAGCCGATCAGGTTGCCGTGCTCGTTGAACTCGGGCTCGGCTTCGACGTGGACGATGCGCTGGCGCCCGTCGCGCAATGTCGCGGGGATGTCGGTGGCAAGCACGGTGCTGTGCTTCATGACCTCGTGCAGCACCTGCATCAGCCCGGTGCGATCGTCGTCGGACAGCATGCGCAGCAGCGGCCGGAAGGCCAGGCCGTCGGTCGGCCCGAGGCCGAACACGCGCAGGCCCTCGATCGAGAACAGCGGCCCGCCGTGACCGCGCCGCCAGTCGAAACTGCCCATGCGCGCAAGATCTTGCGCGCGCGCCAGCCGCGACTTGCTGCGCTCGAGTTCGGCGCGCGTGCGCGATGCGCGCAGCAGGTAGCGCAGCCGCCCGGCGAGCAGGCTCCACTGGGTGGACTTGACGAAGAAGTCGGTCGCGCCGGCCTCGTAGGCCCGCGTGATCGACGCGTCGTCGTCCAGGCCGGTCAGCATCAGCACCGGCAGCGACTCGAAGCCAGGCAGCACGCGCAGTTCGCGGCAGGTCTGGAAACCGTCCAGGCCGGGCATCAGCGCGTCGAGCACGACCACATCGGGCAGCCAATCGCCCAGGATTTTGATCGCCTGCTCCCCGCTGCTCGCCTCGGTGATCGCGAAGCCGCGCTCGCGCAGCGCGATCGAGGTCAGCAGCAGATTGACTTCGTCGTCGTCCACGAGCAGGACCTTCGGCTGCTCGGGCAGATCGTCGTCGACCGGGATGGTGCGCGCGTTCACTCGCGCTCCTTCAGCAGCGCCGCGATGGCCTGCAACGCACCGTCGAGCGCGGCGTCGAGCGCATCGAGCTGGGGCACCAGGCTCTCGTCGGTGTCCATGCGGATCGCCGCCTCGACCTGCGCGCACAGCTGCGAAAGCTGCAGCGCGCCGATGCTCGCCGACGAGGACTTGAGCGTGTGCGCCACCAGGCGGATCGCGGCGCGGTCGTCGCCGGCGCGGGCCGCATCGAGTTGCGGACGCAGCCGCGCCACCGAGGTCTCGAAGGCGCGGAGCACGCGTTCGAGCAGGCGGTTCGTGCCGTTCGGATCGAGCTCGCTCAGACGCGCGAGCGCCCCGGCATCGAGCACCGCCGACGCGGCGCCCGCGGGCACGCCTTCGGCCTCGGCCGGCGCGTGCGGGCGCAGGTGCTTGCTCAGCATGGCGAGCAGCTGGTCGGGGCGGATTGGCTTGAAAAGATGATCATCGAAACCCAGTTCGCGAACGCGCTCCCCATCGCCGGGCGCATCCGCGGAACACACCGCAATCATCGGTGTGTCGCGCGCTGGCGCCGCGAGGCCCGCATCCAAAGTGCCGCGGCGCAGCCGCTGCCACCCTTCGCACGCCTCGATCGCCCCCGGTGGCAGGTCGATCAGGATCAGATCGAATTGTGTCCCATGCAGCGCGGCCAGGCCCTCCAGCATGCCAGACGCAAGCGTCGCGTGACATCCCACACGTCGCAACAGCCCCGCGGTCGTGTCGGCGTCGGCAGATTTGTCCTCAATGACCAACACATTCGGCGCCCCAGTGGCCGCTTCCGCGCCAACCGGGGGCGCGGCGGCAGGCGCCCGGGCCGCCAGGGCGGAGCCCGCCAATTCCAGCAGGCCCGCCAGCGCTTGGGGGTCGATCGCCAGATCGATCGCCGACAGCTCGATCGCGGCGTGCACGCGGCCGCATGCCACCACCGGCAACGCCACCGCACCCGGGGGCGTGCCCGCCGCGCGCTGCTCGCGCAGGGCGCGGGCGAGCGGCGCCGCGTCGAGACGCACCCGCCGCGGCACGGCTCGAAAGCCGGGCTGGGATTCGATCAGATCGCCGATGCGCGCGTGGGTCGCGTTCACGTCGTGGACTTCGTGGATCGCGACCGCGCGCGCGCCGAGTTCGCTGCGCAGCACACGAGCGACCGCGTGCAGGGCTGGCTCGAAGGACGGCGCGTCACGCGCCGCGCTCACGATCTGCGCCGCCGCGTCGCGCAACACGGACTGGTCCAGCAGCGGCGCCGGCGTCGACAGCAGCGCGGCCACCGGTCGGCGCAGCTCGGTGCGCAGCGCCGAACGCCACAGGCCGAGCGCCAGCAGGCTCGCCGCGCCGGTGACCAGCATCAGCAGCGTCTCGTGGCCGGCCGGCGCCAGCAACGCCAGCGCCGCCACCGTGGCGGCGAGCCAGAAGGACGTGCGCGACAGTCGGAGCAGCATGGTCGGCAAGGTCAGGCAAGGCGAACAGGCACCATCAGGCGTTGCGGCACAGGGCCACGGACTCGCTGGACGCGCGAGGGTCTGCTCGGATTTCGGCCGTTTGGCGCCGAACTTGACCTCTGAGTGGGCCGGCGCCTGCCGCCGCACCGCCGGGGGCTGACACGCTTCGTACAATCGTCCCCATGAACCGCGTCGGTGGCATCAGGACGACTCTGCGCCGACCGAAGTGGCGCGGCCGATCGGCCGTGGCCGCCGCCCTCGCGGCGCTGGCGCGGCCCGCGGTGGCTGTCGAGACCGCGCTCGGCGCGCCGACGCCGCCACTGCTGTTCGCACTCGCGCTGGCCGCCGCCGCCCTCGTGGTCGGCGCGTTGCTGGGCTGGCGTGTGCTGCGCTCGCGCCAGCGGCTGGTCGAGTCGCTGCGCGAAGCGCGCGCCCGGTCGGGCTGCCTCGAGCCGCTGCTGGACGTTTGGCTGTGGCAGAGCGGCCCCGAGCATCGGCTGGAGTCGATCCGGCCGCCGCTCGGTGCCCCGGCCGCGGCCTGGCACACACCGCAGGCGCCGGCCTGGCTGTGGGACCATTTCGCCGCCGACGACGTGCCCGCGCTGCGCGCCCGGTTGAACGCGGCCGCGCCGCTGGACGACATCGCGGTTCGGTTCGACCCCACGACGCCAGGCGACGCGGCGCGGCAAGGCCTGCTGCGCGGCCGGGCGCACTTCGACGCGGGCGGGCGCTTCGCCGGCTACCACGGCACCTTCCGCGAGATCGAGACGATGCCACCGCGGCCCACCACCGGCCGGACGGTACCCGCTCAGCCACTGCCCGCCCCGGCCTCGCCAGCGACCGATCACGAGTCGTTCAGCTTCACCGTCTCGCACGACCTGCGCGCGCCGATTCGCGTCGTCGAAGGCTTCACGAAGATCGTCAAGGAGGACTACGGTCGCCTGCTCGACCGGGTCGGCAACGACCACCTGGACCGCGTGCTCGGCGCCGCGGCGCGCATGAACAACATGATCGACGCGCTGCTGGCGCTGGCCAAGCTGTCGTCGCAGCCGCTCGCCCACCAGCCGGTGAACCTGTCGCAGCTCGCCGGCTACGTCGCCGACGACCTGCGCCGCCAGTGGCCGCAGCGCGCAGTGGAGATCGAGATCGAGCCCGGAATGCTGGTGCAGGGCGACCCGACGCTGCTGCGGGTGGTGATCGAGAACCTGCTCGGCAATGCCTGGAAGTACACCGGCAAGGCGGCCCAGGCCCGCATCGTGTTCGGACGCGATGCGCTGGCCGCGCACACCTTCACGGTGCGCGACAACGGTGCCGGCTTCGACATGCGCTTCGCGGACCGGCTGTTTGGCGTGTTCCAGCGCCTGCACAGCGCCAGCGACTTCCCCGGCACCGGCGTCGGCCTGGCCTCGGTGCGGCGCATCGTGCGCCGCCACGGGGGCGAGATCTGGGGCGAAGCCGAGATCAACCAAGGTGCCACGTTCCACTTCTCGCTGCCGCACGGCGGCGACGGCGCACCGTAACCGGCGCCGATCAGGCCGCCGGCGGCGGCGCGAGCCGCTCGACCGCCTCGAGCAGGCGCTGCGCCTGCTCGTCCAACGTCAGCTTCTCGGCCGATGCCATGCGGTAAAGCCGCTCGAAGGCGGCGGCCCGCAGCAACGCGTCGCGCTGCATCAGCACGCCGATGGCCATCAGCACCTCGGGAGAGGGCATCGCCGGCTCGGCGGTGGCGGCGCGCGCCGCCGGCTTCACGGGCGTCGGCTGCGACGCGGCCCGCGCGAGCGCCGCCTCGACCACCGGCAGGATCTGCCCGATGTCCAGCGGCTTGACGAGGTAAGCGACCGCGCCGAGCGCCCTCACCTGTACCGCGGTCTGTTCGTCGGCGAAGGCCGAGAGAAACATGAACGGCGTCGGGCAATACTCGCGCAGGTAGGCGGCGACGTCGAACCCGCTCATGCCCTGCATGCGGATGTCGAGCAGCGCCAGATCGGGGCGGTGCTCGCGCGCCAGCAAGATCGCGTCGTCGCCGTTGTCGGCGTCGATCACGTCGTAGCCGGCCTGCGACAGGCCATTGGCCAGCGTTGCCAGCACCAGGCGGTCGTCGTCGACGACGAGGATCGTGCCCTTGGCTTTGGTCATGGTCGGCAGATTGTCCGTGAAACGGCGCTGCTCAGGCACCGAAGATGTGCGCGGTCGTTGGCGTGCCGTCCGCGCGCATCACGCCCGGCCGCCGCAGCGTGACGATGGCCCGCACCTCGTCGCCGTGCTGCGTCAGCGCCAGGCTGGCGCTGCGCCGCGGCAGCAGCGCGCGCACCAGGCCGAGGCCGGAGACGCCGCCCGGGATGCGCGCCACGTTGAAGCCGGCCGGCAGCCGTGCCGGGTTCGTGATCGTCACCTGCACCTCGTCCTCCGTGCAGGCGAGCGTGCAGCGCAGCACCGCTTCGGGCGTCGCCGCGCTGTGCTTGACGGCGTTCGTCAGCAGCTCGTTCAGCGTCAGCGCGATCGGAATCGATTCGGCCTCGGGCAGCAGCCACTGCGGCGCACTCGCGCCATCGACCGAGAACTCGATGGATCGGCCGAAGGTGCGCTGCACCGAGGCGGCGATCGCCTGCACCACGCTCATCAGCTGCAGCGGCCCGCTCTCGCCGACCTGCAGGCCGTAGACCTGCGCGATCGCGTGCACCTGGCCGACGACCTCGGCGATCGCCCCGGCGACCTCGGGCTTGCGCTGCGCGATCTGCTGCAACAGGCCGGCCACGCCCTGCAGGTTGTTCTTGATGCGGTGGTGCACTTCCTTGACCAGCATCTCGCGCTGCGCGATCGCCGCCTCCAGACGCGCCTCCTGCGCGGCGCGCTGCTCGGTCACGTCGGTGGCAACCAGCAGCAGCTGGTCCGGCGGCGCGCCGGGCGCGCCGGCCAGCGGCAGATAACGTGCGTCCCAGATGCGCGACTCGCCGTCCTGCTCGACGCGGTACTCGCGCTGCGTCACGTCGCGCGAGGCCAGCGCCTGCTCCATGTCGGCACGGCGCTGCGCCGCGGTCGCCGGCTCGAAGACCTGTTCGGGCGTCAGGCCGATCAGCGCCTGCGGCGTGCTGCGGCCGTTCGCGGCCGCCACCGCGTTGACCTGCAGGATCGCCAGCGTGCGTGCGTCGCGCAGGGTGATCGCGAGCGGCGCCGCTTCGATGATGCGCTGCAACTGGCCCTGGACCTGAACCATGCGCGCCTCGGCCTGGCGACGTCGCTCGATGTCGAGCAGCGCGTAGGTCAGCTGCCGGCCACTGCTCGACTCGCGCGCGGTCGACACGACGTTGCCGACGACCCAGAACTCGCGCCCGTCGCGCGCTTTGACCCGGCACTCGAAGGTCTCGGCCTCGCCCTCGACGAGCTCGGTCAGGTAGCCGGTGCGCAGGAACGGGTGGTAGGGTTCGGGCGTGGCAACGGTGGCGATCGGCAGGTTCAGGAAGTCGGCGAGCTCACCGCCGAACATGCGGCGCGCCGAGCGGTTCATCCACTCGATGCCCTGCGGCCCCACCGTGACGATGCCCACGAGCACCGAATCGAGGATCGCGCGCGTGCGATCGGCCTGCAGGGCCACCGCCCGCTCGGCTTGCTGGCGGTCGCGCACGAGCTGTTCGAGTTCCTGCTGCTGGGTCTTCAGCCGCGTGATGTCGGCGAGCACCGCGATCGCCTCGGAAGCGTCGCTCGGCGCGCCGGCGCGTCGCACCGACAGCGCGTACCAGCGAGTCTCGACGCGCTCGACGCCGTCGGCGCGCACCGCGAACTCGGTTTCGTAGACGACATCGGCGTCCAGCGCCCGACGTGCGTCGGCGACGATGCGTTCGTTAGGTCCTCCGCGCGCGAAGAGTTGCTGCACCGTCATGCCGGTCGCGCTGCCCGCGGCCAGGCCGAGCATCGCCTCGAAGCGCCGGTTGCAGCGCACCAGCAGTTCGCCGCGCAGGTAGGCGATGCCGGTGCTCGCGCTTTCCAGGATCGTGCTGAGTTCGCGCAGCAGTTGGTCGCTGCGCTGCTGCGCCTCGTGCTGCTCGGTGATGTCGAGCGTGACAACCGAGGTCGTGCGCCGGCCCGAGGCCAGGGTCGCCGGCTCGACCCGCGTGAGCAGCCAGCGCCGGCCGAGCTCGGGGTGGTCGATCGCGTAGCGCAGCTCGGCGCGCTGCGCGTGGCGCAGCGCCGACTGCAGCCGGTCGAACTCGGGCATCGATTCGGGCGCGATGATGTCGCGGCCGATGCTCTGCAGCGCCGCGGCGCCGCTGCCCGCGGTGCGGCTTGCCGAGGTGCGCGGAACCCAGCCCGACGCCTCCTGGAACGTCGCCAGGCCGACGCCGGCTGTATCGATCAGCGCGCCGATCTGCATCTGCGCGAGGTCGCGCTCCTCTTCGGCGCTGCGGTCTTCGACGACCGCCATGAAGCGGCGCTGGCCACCGGCCGCGCGGTAGGTGCGCAGCGCCGCGCGCAGTGGCCGCGCCGCCGCGTCGCCCGAGGCAACCCAGCCTTGCTTCTGTACCGCCGGTGCTTCCGGATCGAGCGCCGCCAGCGGTCCACCCTCGCCCCAGCCGAGCAGCGTCTGCAACCCGGCCGGCGCGTCGGCGAGCGACACCGGCACTGTGCCCACCAGCGCGCCGAAGACCGGGTTGCTGCGCAGCAGCAGGCCGCGCTCGTCGAACAGCACCATGCCGACCGGGCTCAGCTCGAACCAGTCGTCGAGTTCGCGGAGCGACCGCTCGGCGCGCTCGCGCGCGACGTGCTCGGCGGTCGCGTCCTGCAGTACGCCGAGGTACAGCGGCTGCCCGGCCGCGTCGGCCAGCGTGCGGCGCGCGACCCGGTAGCGGCGCTCGCGGCCGCTGGCATCGATCAGGCGACCCTCGGCCATGCCCGGCTCGGGCGGGCGTTCGGCCGGCGCGGCACTCAGCCGCGCGCGAATGGCGAGCACGCGCGCGTGGTCCTCCTCGGGCTGGAGTTCGAGCGCGTCGCGGCCGATCAGGCGCTCGCGCTCGAAGCCGCTGAACTCGACGAACGCGGGGTTCGCGTCGACGAAGTGGAAATCGGGGCCCTGCAGCACGGTCGGAAACGGCGACGCCCAGAGAAACTCGATCGCCTCGCGCATCGCGCCGACCGGCAAGACCGACGGCACGTGGGCGGACGCCGCCCCGGGCGCGAGCGGTGCCGCCTCGTCCGCAACGAGCCGCAGCGCCGAGTGGCGCCCGTCGAGGCGGCGCCAGGCGAGCGTCAACGGCCGGCCGTCGGCGAGCCGCAGGTCGGGTGGTGTGCCGGGCAGCGCTTCACCGGCCGCCGCGCGCTTGAGCCAGCGCACCGCGGCGCCGCCGAGCTGGGGCAGCAGCTGGTCGATCGGCAGGCCCGCCTCGCAGGGCAGCAGGCGCAGCGCGGCAGTGTTGGCCAGCACGACGCGCGCCCGGTCGTCGAACACGACGACCGCGTCGGTCAGCAGATCGAGGAACTCGCGCCAGCCCGCGGCGCTGGACCACGGCTCGGGCGCAGTGGCCACCTCAGCCGGCGCCGAGCCGTCTCGAGCCGGCTGAGCGCCCTCTCGGGGGGCAGGAGCGAAGCGACGTGGGGGTCGACACACTCACTCCAGCTCGGTGGCGGCCAGCAGCGCGCGCAGCACGGCGCGGTTGATCTCGCTGACGCTCATCATCAGCTTGTCGGCCGCGTCGCGGAACTCGAACAGCGCCTCGCCTTCGATCGCCTGCACGAGCTCGACGTAGGGCTGGTACGGCCCCGCGTTCTCGGCCAGCGCCTGGCGCACGCGTTCGGGCACCGGGATCGAATCGAGCAGCTGCGAGAACGGCTGCTGGAACATGCGGTCGAGCAGCGAGAACACGCCGCAGATGAACATCTCGTTGCGCATTTCCTCGTCGCCGCTGCCGCGCACCAGCTCTTCCATCAGCAGGCCGCGGCGCACCGCGGCGAACATCACCGGCTTCAGGTTCACATCCTTGCTCGCTGTGGCCAGCAGCAGCGCGAGCCAGCGCTTCAGGCGCTTGTAGCCCAGCATCATGATGGCGTGGCGGAACGAGCTGATCTCGACGCGCAGCCCGAACGCCGGCGAGTTGATGTAGCGCAGAAGCTTGAACGCCAGCGCCGGGTCGCGCTTGAGCGTGTTCTCGAGCCGCTCGATCGACTCTTCCTTGTCGACCTGGTGAATCAGCTCGACGATCGCCTGCATGCCGGGCGCGGCGACCGCCTTGCCGCTGCGCGCCGCGGTGGTCGTCACCGCATCGTCGATCGGCCAGCCGAGCACGGCCTCGGCACCGCGCGCGAACGAGGCTTCCATGTCGGCAACCGTGCGCACGCCCGACTGCACGTGCCCGATGTTGCGGGTCACGCCCGGCGGCGCGCTCGGGTCGGTGAGGCGGCGGTCGTCCGCCAGCTCGATGATCGAATACTTGAAGCACGGCAGCACCGCGCGCGGCAGCTCCGTCAGCGGCCGGCCCTTCAGCAGCAGCGTGCCGCCGTTGCTGTGCAGCGCGCACAGCGCCTCGACGTTGGCCGGGTCGGCAGCCATGAACGACGGCACCTCGACCATCAGGTTCGCCGACGGCCGCGCCAGCAGGAGCTCCTGCAGCAGGCTCTCGCTGACGATGTTGAGCGATACACGCGCGCCGGTCGCCGGCCAGACGTTGCCGACCTCGTGCAGCAGCTGGCCGACATCGAGCACCGCGTCCGGCCGCAACGGGAACACGGTCAGTCGCGTCGCCGTGACGGCGCGCTTGCGGTCGATGAAGGGCGAGTAGCCCAGCGCGACCTGCCCGAGGATGGCAGCATCGTTCAAGCAACAACCCCCGCAGTCGGGTCGAATGTCATGTCAGCCATTGAGGTAGTTGAACAGCGACAGGCGCTGCACCGTCGCGTACGCCTTCAGGGCTGCATCGTAGCCGGTCTGCTGGTTCGAGAAATCGGAGATCGCCTGCGTCATGTCCAGATCCTCGGCGTTCGAACGCTCGGTCTGGCTCGACAGCTTCTGCGCCGAGATGCGGCTCGTCACCGCGTCGACGCGGTTCATCGTCGCGCCGACCTGGCTGCGCACCGAACTGAGCTGGTTCATCACGACGTCGACGTTGTTCAGGTTGGCGGCGTTGGACTGGGCGATCTGGGTGTTGCTGCGGTTCGGTGTCTTGAGATCGGCGATCGCCTTGTCGAGCGCGTCGAACACGCTCATCGACGGCGTGGACGGCGCGAGCTGGAACACGTCGCCGTTGGCCGGCTGGCCCGCGATCGACGCCGACATGCCGTCGATCTGCACGGCCTGGCCGGGCTGGAACGCGACGTTGCTCTGGGCCGTGGCGACGCCGTCCTTCAGCACCGAGTAGGTGGTGTTGCCGCCGCTGACGCTGAACTGGATGCTGTAGGTCGAGCCGGTGATGGCCGAGGGATCGGTGACCTTGCCGGCGTCGATCCACGCGCCGCCGGTGCTGGTGACGGGCGAGGTCGTGAACACGCCGTTGCCGGTGCGCGCGTTCATCCATGCGGCGCTGCCGTCCAGCGTCAGCGGCAAGGCGTCGGCCGAGGCCGATTGGGTCGGCCCGGCCGCGCCCTGGAACTGCACCCCGCCCGGCACGTCGGAAAACGGCGCGACCGAGGCGCTCTGCCCGCCGAACAGGTAGTTGCCCGAACCATCGGTGCGGTTCGCCACCGACAGCAGCTGCTGGCGCAGATCGGCGATCTGGTTCGCCAGGCCCGCGCGCTCGGTGTCGCCGAAGGTCGCGTTGCCGGCCGAGACCAGCGCCTCGCGCACCTGTTGCATCAGGTCGCCGGCATCGCCGAGCGCGCTCTCGGTCAGCGTCATCGCGTTGCTGCTCGCATCGACCGCGCGCTGGCTCGCGTCGGCGCGCTGCTCGGCCGCATAGGCGCGTTCGGCGCGGGCCGCGGCGGCCGGGTCGTCGCTGGCGCGATTGACGCGCTTGCCGCTGGTCATCTGCTCCTGCGTGTCGCTGAGCTTGACCTGCCGGTCCATCAGCGTCTCGATCGAGGCGGCGTAGTTGTTGGCGGTGCTGATGCGCATGGTGGAGACCTTGAATCAATTCATGAAGCGTGGCGAATCCCGCCCTCGCGGCCTGCGGCGTGTTCAACCCGCGGCGGTCTGGAGCATCGTGTCGAAAATCTGCTGCGCGACCTGCAGGATCTTGGCCGCGGCCTGGTAGCTCTGCTGGAACTGGATCAGCTTGGCCGCCTCTTCATCGAGATTCACGCCGGACTTGTTGGAGCGCGCCGTCTCGGCCTGGCTCGCGACGGCGCTGGAGATGTTCGACGCGGTCTTGCCGCTTTGCACGCGCACGCCGACATCGGCGATCGCGCTCGCGTAGGCGTCGGTGATGGTCTGCGCGCCGGCGCTGCCGTTCGCACCGCCGGCGGCCGCGACAACACCGCGGTCGGCCAGCTTCGCGAACGCGACCGCGTTGCCGTTGTTGGAGGCGACCGCGGTGGTGGGCTTCACGTCGACCGTGTCGCCGCTCTTGGGCACGCCGGCCAGGTTCAGTTCGAAGCCGTTCAGGCTGATCGGCGAGCCGGCGGTCCAGGTGCCGGTGCCGGTGCTGCCATCGCTGAGCGTCCAGCTGTAGTCGCCGGTGTCGGACGTGAACGCGATGTTCGCGCTCAGCGCGCCGTTGTACGACGGGTCGACCGCCACCAGCGAGGCCAGCGTCGCGGTGCCCGAATTGCCCACGCCCATGCTGCCGGTGAACGGCGCGGCCGCGGCCAGCCCCTGTGGGCTGCCGAGCACCATCTGCATCGTCTGCGCGGCCTGCGCCACCGGCTGCAGCACGAAGCGGTCGTTGCTCGCCGGCGTGCCGCCGGTGAGCTGCAGCGTGACGCCGTCGAACTGCACGCCGGTGGCGAGCTGCGCCGGCGTGAACGGGCTGCCGGCCACGGCCGTCTGGTCGCTCGAGCGGGTCAGCACGTAGTTCGTGCCGTCGAAGCTCATCGCGTAGTCGCTGGGCTGCACCTTCGAGGTGTCGCTGACGGTCAGGCTCAGCGCCGCCGTGCCGGTGTTGGTCGAGGCCGGCAGCACGCGCGGCGCACCGACCGAGAAGATCGGCGCGCCGGCACCGGCCGGCTGGCTGAGGTCCAGGCCCAGCGACTGCTGGGTGTTGACCGCGCCGCTGACCGCCGTGGCCATCTGGCCGAGCAGGTTCTTCGCCGCCGTCAGGTCCTCGTTCTGGAACTTCAGCAGCCCCGACAGCGAGCCGCCGGCCAGGCTGTCCGGCGGGATCAGCCGACTGACCGCGCCTTCGCTGAGCGCCAGCGACACCTTGGCCGGGTCGAAGGCATCGGGCACGGCCTTCACGGTGTTCGCGTTGGCACCCAGCACCAGGCTTTGCCCGCCGCCGATGAACAGGCCCAGGCTGCCGTCGTCGGCCGGGATCGTCGTGACGTTGACGATGCCGGCGATCTGGCTGACGAGCTGGTCGCGCTGGTCGAGCAGCTGGTTCGGCGGCTGGCCGGAGCCCTGCAGCGCGGCGATCTGGTGGTTCAGTTGCGCGACCTGCTGGGCGAACGCGTTGAGCGATGCGACCGAGGTCTTCACGTCCTGCGTCACGCCGGTCTGCAGTGCGCTGAGCTGGTCGCCGGCCGCGGCGAACTGCGACGCCAGCGCCTGCGCTTGGCTCAGCACGACCTGGCGCGCCGACGAATCCGCCGGCGTGTTCGACAGGTCGACGAACGAGTTGAGGAACTGGCCGGCGGTCGCGCCCAGGCCAGAGTCTCCGAGCGGAAACACGTTCTCGAGCTGAGTCAGCTTGTCCAGCCGCGCGCTGTCGGCCGCGGCGGTGGCGCTGGTGCCGACCGCCTGGCTGGTCAGGTAGGCGTCGTACGAGCGCGCGATCGTCGTCACGGTCACGCCCTTGCCGAAGAAGCCCGAGCCGGTGAACTGGCCCGGCGCATCGGCGAGCTGCGTTTCCTGGCGCGAGTAGCCGGGCGTGTTCGCGTTCGCGATGTTGTTGCCGACCGTCTGCAAGGCCGCGTAGTTCGCGAACATCGCGGTCTTGCCGATGGACATCAATCCGCTCATCTGGTCCCCTTCATGCCAGCGTCTGCGGCGTGCGCAGCGTGGCGCGCTGCATGCGCAGCGTCGTGTTGATGACGCGTGTCAGCTTGTCGGCGTAGGCCGGGTCGGTGGCGTAGCCGGCGCGCTGCAGGCCTTGCGCGAAACCCTGCGCGCTGTTGCCGGCGGCGACGACGCCGGCGTAGCGCGGGCTGTTCCTCATCATCTGCGCGTAGTCGCGAAACGATTCGTCGTAGCTCGCGTAGGCGCGGAATTTCGCGACCACCTTGCGCGGCTGGCCGTCGACAACTTCGGTGGTCGTGACCTGTGCGACCTGGCCGGTCCAGCCGGCGCCGGCCTTGATGCCGAACAGGTTGTGCGAACTCGTGCCATCGGCGTTGCGGATCTCGTGCTTGCCCCAGCCCGACTCGTGCGCCGCCTGCGCGACCATGAAGCTCGCCGGGATGCCGCTCTGCGCCTCGGCACCGGCGGCCGACTGCTGGTGCAGGCGCAGGAACTCCTCTTGGCTCGGGCTGACACTCTGCGCCGCAGCGCCGCCGATAGGCGCGCCCGCCGCGCCCGCCGGGGCGAGCGCCTGCGCGGGTGTTCCGGTGCCGGTGATCTGGCGTTCGAGCTGGCGCGCGATCACGTCGGCCAGCCCGCCCGGCGCGCCGGCCATCTTGTTCGCGAACTGCGCGTCGAGCATCTCGGTGCCCATCTGCGTGCCCGAGTTCTCGAGCATGCCGGTGCCCAGCGACGATTCGCGCATGCTCTTCATCAGCTGCTGCATGAACATCGCCTCGAACTGCTTCGCGGCGGCCTTGATCGCGGCATGCGGATCGCTCGCGGCGCGCGCGCGCAGCGTGGCCCCCGACGGGTCGCGCAGCGCATCGAGGGCGCCGGCGTCGCCGGTGGTGTTCGAAAGGCCGGAGATCGCCACGTCAGATGACCTCGATCTCGGCGTTCAGCGCGCCGGCGGTCTTCATCGCCTGCAGGATCGCGAGCAGGTCCTGTGGCGTCGCGCCGAGCGAGTTCAGCGCCTTGACCACGTCGGCGAGCTTGGTGCCGGACGGCAGCTGGATCAGCGAGCCCGGCTCCTGCTTGATCGTGATGTCGGCCTTCTCGCGCGACACGGTCGTGCCGCCGCTGGACAGCGGCGACGGCTGGCTGATCACCGGCGTCGAGTTGATCGTCACCGACAGGCTGCCGTGCGCGACCGCGCAGGCGTTCAAGGTGACCGTCTGGTTCACGACCACCGAGCCGGTTCGCGCATTGATCACGACCTTGGCCGCCGGTGCGGCGAGCTCGAGCGGCAGGTTCTCGATGTCGGCCATGAAGGCCACGCGCGCCTCGGTGCTGGCCGGCATGCGCACGCGCACGACGCGCCCGTCGAGCGCCTGCGCCAGGCCCGCGCCCATCTTCTTGTTGATCGCGCGCTCGACCTCGCGCGCAGTGTTGTAGTCGTTCGCGTTCAGGTCCAGCTGCAGGTACTCGCCCTGGTTCAGCGGTGTGGCGACGGCGCGCTCGACGGTCGCGCCCTCGGGCACGCGCCCGGCATTCAGCGTGTTGACCTGCACCTTCGAGCCGGCCGCCGAAGCGCCCGCGCCGCCGATGATCAGGTTGCCCTGCGCGAGCGCGTAGATCTGGCCGTCGGCGCCTTTCAGCGGCGTGGCGATCAGCGTGCCGCCGCGCAGCGACTTGGCGTTGCCCAGCGACGAAACGGTCACGTCGATCTGCTGGCCCGGCTGCGCGAATGCAGGCAGTTGCGCGGTGACCATCACCGCGGCGACGTTCTTCAGCTGGATGTTGGTGCCCGGTGGCACGGTGACGCCCATCTGCTGCAGCAGTGCGTTCAGGCTTTGCGTCGTGAACGGGGTCGAGGTGGTCTGGTCGCCGGTGCCGTCGAGACCGACGACCAGGCCGTAGCCGACCAATTGGTTGCTGCGCACGCCCTGCACGCTGGCGACCTCCTTCAGGCGCATCGCCTCGGCCGGGGCCGGCCACCACAGCGCAGCAGACGCCAGCAGGGCGGTGGCGGCGATCAGCTTGCGCAGGAGTTTGTCGGTGTCGTGCATGGGTACATCCTCGGATGCACCCATTCTGGGTGGGCTTAAATCGGCAGAACGTTCAAAAAGAAGCGTCCCAACCAGCCTATTCCCTGCGCATCGGCCTGCTGGCCCTTGCCGCGCTGTTCGATGCGCACGTTCGCGATCTGCGCCGAAGCCACGGTGTTGCCGGGCTGGATCGCGCGCGGGTCGATCTGGCCCGAGAAGCGCAGCACGTCGACGTTGTGGTTGACGCCGATCTGCTTCTCGCCCGAGACGATCAGGTGGCCGTTGGGCAGCACCTCGATCACCGTGGCGGTGATCGTGCCGGCGAAGTCGTTGCTGTTCTGCGTGCTGCCCTTGCCGGCGAAGGTGTTGCTCGAGGTCGCGCCGATGCTGGCGCGCGCTGGCGTGAACGAGTTCGCAGAAATGCCCGGGATCGCCGTGACGCCGGCCGCGAGGCCGCCGGACTTGTCGATCGAGCTGGTGCTGGTCTGCGTCGCGCTGACCTTCTCGACGATCTGCACCGTGATCGTGTCGCCGATCAGGCGCGCGCGGTGGTCCTCGAACAGCGGCCGGTACTGGCCGGCCTGGAAGATCGCGCCGTTGTTGATCGGCGCGACGGTGCTGGCCGGCGGGCGCACCGCCTCGGTCTTGAGCACGTCGACCGGAGGCCGCTTGTTCAGCGACTCGCTCATCGTGTCGCAGCCGGCGAGCAAAGTCACGACGACAAGCGCCAGCGCGAGCGGGGTCAGGCGGTTCATGCGGTCGTCCATCACATCTGCAAGGGTTTTGAGGACGCAGACTACATCTGCGTCAGGCGTGCCAGCATGTCGTCGGCAGTCTTGATCGCCTTCGAGTTCAGCTCGTAAGCGCGCTGCGTCTGGATCATGCCGACCAGTTCCTCGACGACGTTCACGTTCGAGGTCTCGACGAAGCCCTGCTGCAGCTGGCCCAGGCCGTTCTGCCCCGGCGTGCCGGTATTCGGCGTGCCCGATGCGGCGGTCTCGGCGTAGGTGTTCTGACCCAGCGGGTCGAGGCCGGCCGCATTGATGAAGTTCGCGGTCTGGATCTTGCCGACCGTCTGCGGCGTGGTCTGCGTCGGCAGCACGACGCTGACGGTGCCGTCGTTGCCGACCGTCACGCTGGTCGCGTTGGCCGGGATCGTGATGCCGGGCTGCACCGTCAGGCCGTTGTTGGTGACGAGCTGGCCGGTCGCGCTGACCTGGAACGAGCCGTCGCGCGTGTAGCCGGTGGTGCCGTCCGGCATCTGCACCTGGAAGAAGCCCTGCCCGCTGATGGCGACGTCGAGCGGGTTGCTGCTCTGCTGCAGGTTGCCCTGCGCGAAGCTGCGCGAGGTCGCGACCGCGCGTGTGCCCAGGCCGAGCTGGAGCCCGGTGGGCAGCGTGGTCTGGTCGCTGCTGTTGGCGCCGGCCTGGCGCAGGTTCTGGTACATCAGGTCCTCGAACACCGCGTGCGACTTCTTGTAGCCGTTGGTGGAGGCGTTGGCGAGGTTGTTCGAGATGGTGTCCAGCTGGGTCTGCTGGGCCTCCATGCCGGTCTTCGAAATCCACAGGGAACGCATCATGGCGGTGCTCCGGTCAATGGAGCCGATGATGAAGTTCCGCTCACGCGGGGATGCGCGGAAAAGATGGGGGAAAGCCCGCGCAAATCGTCCCTTCGGCGACGCGGGCCGAGCGCCGGGGCGCCATGGCGAGGGGCCCCTTCGGCAGCGCGGGCCGAGCGCCGGGCCGCCCCAAGCCGGCCCGCATCCCCTCGGGGGACCGCCCGATGTACTCATCGGGCGAGGGGCTCCATCAGTCGGCGGTGATCTTCCCGACCTCGATCACCTTCTTCCAGCGCGCGAACTCGGCGGCCTGGAACGCGGTGAACTGCTCGGGCGTGTTCGCCAC
>Ga0207658_10000585_pt1 | contig 32643 bp, 32 predicted proteins | sample KBSS33metaG_FD_184322 | JGI IMG/M metagenome (GOLD analysis project Ga0207658, IMG submission 184322) | Switchgrass rhizosphere microbial communities from Kellogg Biological Station, Michigan, USA - KBS S3-3 metaG (SPAdes) (version 2) | ecosystem: Host-associated > Plants > Roots > Rhizosphere...
TTTTTAATTTTTTTCTATTTTTAAGTTGAATGGTTTGATAAATAAGTCTATAATTATCTTTATTGATATATCGGCATGAGGGGCTATAGCTCAGTTGGTAGAGCGCATGCATGGCATGCATGAGGTCACCGGTTCGACCCCGGTTAGCTCCACCATATATCAATTATTAAAAAATTACGCGTGAATTCTGTAATTAATAACCAAGTGGCCATCGTCCAGTTTTGTTAAATTCTATTTTTTGTGCCGGTGATAACCTATAAAATCGTGCCATATCAGACATATTTAGCACCATCGCTGGTTCTATTTTTTGTTTTGTTTGTTGGGTAGCTCTCATTTGCGCCATTTCTTCAAAAGATGGTTGTTTTTGCAATCGACTAAAGTAATAAGAAGGTTCATCTGTTTTTGCAGCCGGAACGCGTTTTTGTTCTTCGGCAGCACGGGCCTGTGCTTCTTCAGCCCGAACTTCGGCTGTACGAGTTTCTTCTGCCAGTCTTTGTGTTTCCCGTATTTTTTCTTCTTCTGCTTGTCTTGCTAGTTCTGCTGCCCGAGCTTCGGCTGCACGAGTTTCTTGTTCTCGTTGTTCTACGAGCAGTCTTCCCGTTTCAGCACGTTTTCGTTTTTCTTCTGTAGCTTGTATCGATTGCTTTAGCTCTTCAGCTTCGCGAATTCGTTCATCTTCGGCAAGTTTTGTTTGCTGTCTTTCTTTTTCTCTCATTTCTTTTGCCTGCTGTGCTTTTTTTCTATCTTGTTCTTTGAGAATTTGTGCTTGTTCTTCTTTTTTTATTCTTTTTTCTTCAGCGTCTTTTTGTTGTTTGTTTCGTTCTAGGCGCAGTTGGTCAGCTTTTTTAAAAGCTTCTTTTTCTTGGGTTGTTTTTGCTTCTTCAACTTCGAGTCGTTTTTGTTCTGTAGCTTGAGCGCGCTCTTGTCGTTTTATTTCTCTTTCTGCAGATTGTCGTTCTATTTCTGCTTGTTTTTTTGTTTCGACTTCGACTTCGGCTGCTACGCGAGCCTTTTCTTCTGCAGTGCGAGCGCGTTCTTCTTCAGCGCGTTTTTTTGTTTCGGCTTGTGCAGCTATTCTTCGTTTTGCCCATTCTGCTTGTGTCCTTGCTTTTTCTTTTTCTTTTGCTTCTCGCTGTGCTGCCGCTCTAGCTTGTTCTTCTGCGACTTGTTTTTTTGCTTCAGCTTCAGCAGTGGCGGCTAGTCGTAGTCGTTTCTTTTGTGTTATGTTTTGTTTAAATTCTGCTAATTTTTTATATCTATGCTCGTATTTTGTACGAATATCCCTATAAATCGAAATAGTAACGTCAAAAAGAAACAGGGCAATATCTTTTGCTTCTCTTCTATCTGGCACAAAAAACCGCTCTTTGTTGAGTGTTTTTTGTTGATTTGATAATATTTGCATTGCGTTACCTAAATTCGCTATACGATTTGGTATTTTTTCAGCGTTAGCATCTTGTATGAATAAACCAAGATTATTAATTGAACTTTTTATTGTGTTAGTTGATTGTTGTAAAAGATTGTTGAAAAATTTCCCCTTATTTTTTTGTTCGATAAATGGTATAGCTTGAGTGAATATATATTGTTTCATATTGAGTACGCTTTGTTTGAATTCTATCGCATATATATTTCGGCCATACATGTGTATTTTTTGAAATAACGCTTTTACTTGAGTTTTTATGTTTGCCTTTGTAAGATTTTCAGCGACAGCCATAGGCTGGCTCATAGCTATTGATAAAAAGAATACCACATAATACTTTATGTTTATTTTATGCATTTTTTTACCTTATTTTTTACTTTGTTTTTTTCTTTTATTGTTTTTATTATGTAGTATACTCTATTTATTCGAAGAAAATATACAGTTTGAAAACAGTGTCGCGGCATTGCGCATATTTTTGTTTTGTGTTAATTTCAGATAGGGCTTGTTCTGCCCTCTTGTTTTTTGGTATCCTATAGAAATAAGGTTTTTTTCGATATTTTTATGGAGGCATTATGATAGGTCGGATTGGGCGATGCATAGGAATTTTATTTTTAACTTTTTTATTGCTGAGCATGTTTTCTCGACCATCTGTTGCAGCTGCTATAAGTCAGACAAAGCCGAGAGTTTTAAAAACAACTACTCAGTGTCAAAAAAAAGTTAATACGGTAGATGATATAGAAAGTGTAGAAAAGGACATTGTTGAAGCTGAAAAAGTGGTGCTTAGGATGATGCAAGAAAAGCAAGAAAAAGAAGTAGTTGTAGAGGCACAAAATACATTAGATGATCTTATTAATAAAAAAATTGCTCTTGAATCAGCCTTAAAGTGGTCTTTTTCTAGTCAAGCTTTAATAGCGAAAGAAAGTCTAGCAGGAGGGTTGATTGCTTCGGTTGGGATTGTATCAGGTGCGGTTATACTGGACATGCTCAATTTTATGTTGACGATTATTCAGACTATTGAAGGCAAGAGGGGTGTTGAGCCATTTGTCTTGTTAATGGGGAAACTAGAAGAAAATAATTTTGCAGGACCATTGAAGCTTGGATTAGCGATTTCAGTTATTATGTTATTGTCTTATTTAGTAAGCAGCAATAAGGTAACCAAATTTGAAAAAGAGCTTGCAAGTGCTTTGAAAGAAAAACAGGCTTTGTTGCAAGTATCATTTCCCCAGTCGTTAGCGGAAGAAAAATTCATTTATAAGATGAATATACTCGATAAAAAAATAAAAAAAATACAAGAAAGGCTTCATGAATCGCGTTATACCAAAAATAGAAGCACCGCTTTTGAATTAAAAGCAAAAGCAAAGCAAAATTTGGAAGACGCTTTGTTTTCGAATAGTTCATTGCTTTTCTCCGCATTAGTTTTATCAAGGGAAGAATTTACAGTAGAACAAAGAAAAATAGCTGAAAAAATAAAACAGGCGCAGAAAGAATTAGATAAAGCAACGCATGAGGCTAGAAAATTCCAAACAGAGAGAGAGCTTAGGTATGAACAAATGAAAGCGGATGAAAAAATAGAGAGAGCGAAACAAGAGTTGGCTAGAGCAGTTAGTGAAAATAAAAAAATACAACAAATATGATATATATAAGGGTTTAAGATTGATGCGACAGTAAGGAACTACGTTTGTGTTAATTTCAGATAGGGCTTGTTTTGCCCTCTTGTTTTTTGGTATCCTATAGAAATAAGGGTTTTTTCGATATTTTTATGGGGGTATTATGATAGGCCGCATTGGGCGATTCATAGGAATTTTATTTTTAACTTTTTTGTTGCTGAGTATGTTTTCTCGACCATCTGTTGCAAGTCAGGTAAAAACAGGAGCTCAGTGTTCCGGCCTGATTCAAAAATTGATTGATTTGAATGAACATAAGCAAGAAACAGGAAAAATTGCTGCTTTAAATTCGTTTCTCAATAGAGTAACAAGAAGAGATAGAAAAGCAGAAACAGCTTACCAAGAGGTAGTCAAGGCCGAAAAAGAAGTAGCTCGGGCAAGAAAAGAACTCGAAATAGTATCAAAAAAGCAATTGCCGGAAAAAGAAAAAATTATAGAAAACTATAAAGCAAAAAAAGTAGTAGAAGAGGCGGAAAAAAAATTAGATGAAGCAAAAAAGAAAAAAAGTGCAGCTGAGATTGCATTAAGGTTTTCTGCTGCTAAATTAAAAACAATATCAGCAAGCGCTGTAGGAGGCTATCTTGGCATAGCTGCAGTGCTAGGTTTAGGAGTTGCCATGGGTCTTACTCCTGATGAATTGGCAGATGATTCTTTATTACCGATAAAGCTAGGTCTTGCATGGCCATTTATCGTTGGTAGTCCTCTGTTAGGAGTGGTATGGTGGAGCTTCGGCGAAGAAAAAAGTAAGGCAATTGCTGCAAGGTTAGAGGCTGAAGCAGAGCTTGGTAAAGCTTTGCAGGAGCAACGCGAGCTATTACAACAAGTATTATCAACAAAAGAGAGAATAATAAAAGAGTATCTAATAAAACAAAAAATAAAAAAGGCACAAGCTGTTTTATATGAGTTGTTATCAAAAAAGGGAATTGTTGGTCATTAAGTGGAGATTATTATGGATAAAAAATTAATAAAATATATTCAGATATATACATTTGTTTTTGTGCTGAGCATGTTTTCTCGACCATCTATTGCGGCAGCTCAATGCCAGCAACAAGAACAAGGTTGGGGAGCAAGTATGCTTGAAGGCTACAATGATCTGGTTAATGCAGCAACAGGAAGAACCAATCAAGTAATGATGCTTATCGATGCGCTAAATGATGCTGACGCTGAATATAAAAGAAATTTACGAGAACTTAATCGCTTGCGATCTATTGAGCCAAGTCCAGAAACGATGTCGGCTGAAGAGAGATCAATAGAAATGTATATAGTAAAGAAAAAAATAGCAGAAATGCCCTCAAAAATATTGCAATTAAAGAGGATGTTGTCTCAAGCAAACAAAGACTTAGGATTCAGTTTCACCAAGAATGTATTTGAACCCTTCAGTTTTGTAATTTTTTATAAAACTCAAAGTTGGCATAGAGCTCTCATGGGAATAGCTAAACAGGGAATTACTCCAGCTGTTACCAAAGATTTAGGTGAGGCCTTAATTGCGACATTTCTTTATGGAGATAGGCCACTGGGATATAAATGGGCTAAAAAACAGGCAGGATTTGGAAAAAAGGCGAAAAAATAATTAAGCACTGTCTCTGTTTTTGTATGAATGCACAAAATGATTGGAGAGGGTGGAGGTTATGATAAGAAGGGTAGGGCAATTAACAGGAATTTTATTTTCAACTTTTTTGTTGCTGAGCATGTTTTTTCGACCATCTGTTGCGGCCGCTATAAGTCAGGCAAAGCCGGGAGCTCTAAAAACAAGAGCTTTGTGTTCAAAAAAGATTGATATAGAAAGCAAGCAAGAATCAGGTATGTATGCTGCTTTAAATTCGTTGCTCAATCAGGTAACAATGAGAGATAGCAAAGCAAAAAAAGCTTATGAAGATGTAGTAACGGCCGAAAAAGATGTAGCTCAGGCACGAAAAGAGTTCAATATAGTATCAAAAAAGATAGTATTAAACAAGCAATTGCCAGAAAAAGAAAAAATTATAGAAAACTATAAAGCAAAAAAAGTAGTAGAAGAGGCGGAAAAAAAATTAGATGAAGCAAGAAAGAAAAAAAGTGCAGCTGAGATTGCATTAAGGTTTTCTGTTGCTAAATTAGCAATAATATCGGCAAAAGCTGTAGGAGGCTATCTTGGCATAGCTGCAGTGGTAGGTCTTGGCTCATTGCTTTTCCATAGGGTTGCTTCAGAATTCTCTATTGTTTATTATTATTCTTCTTACCGCGATCGCATGTTTGTTGACCCATGGGGAACATCGCTTAGGACAGGCCTTTTTTGGCCCTTGCCAGCTTTGTCAGCAGGTCTACAAGCTATGTATTTGGGTTTTTCGTTGGCGACGAGCCAAGAATACATGGCAAAATGGGCTGTTCGTAAGGCTTCAAAAAAATTAGACAAAGCTGTATTAAGAAAAAAGGCGTTGTCGCAAAAATCGTTATCAAAAGAAGAGTATATAATAAAAGAGTATGAAATAGATAAAGAGATAAAAAAAATAAATGAAGAGATAAAAAAGGCGCAAAAAGAATCAGATGAAGCTCGTGCAGGTGGTATGAGAACGGGTCCTGCGATGGTAGAAAACTTTAAAGAAGTTTTTGGCTGGGAGGGTTAAAAGTGGGCCGAATCGATTATTTTGATATCCCCTTTATTGTTTTTAAGAGTAATTGATTTTGATATTGGGTTTGCTATTGCTATTGATTTTGATGACGACGGGTCTTGTTTCTTTTGTTTGTTTTCTTGATTATTTGGATAGAGGCTATTTTGCTGTGCAAATGAACCTTTCACTTCTTGCTTGATTTTATGCCAGACGTCTTCATTGAGCAATGTTGTTCGAGCATCTATGGTAACAGGAAGTTCTGAAGTGATAGTTCCCTGGAGTGTGATTGCGTGTAAAAAGGCTTCCGTCTCTTGAGAAAGATAAAGATAGATAGATCCATTGTCTGCTTTTAAGTCTAGATAGCCGTTTTCAGGTAGAGACAGGCTATGGACTTTTATTTTTCCGGCCTGCGTTAATGCATAGATGCTATCTTTGGCATCATAGATGCATATAGAGCCTTTATTGGTGGTTGCATGTATCGGTTTGCTAGCCAATTCTATGTTTATAGATCCCTTTTGATGGATGGTTGCAATAAGGCTGTTGTGTGTATTTGTGCACATAATATTGCCATGCTTGGTGGTAAGGGTGATCATGCCGTCAGTATCTTTTGTATGTATTGATCCTTTATTGGTTTCCAAAAAGAGTGTTGTGTTTGCGGGTACAATGAGATGGTAATCTATGGTTTCTTTGCTATCAGTTATAGGTAGTATTGGTTGAATAAAGAGCGTGTTGTCCTTGATGTAGGAGTTGACGGTAAATGGCTCAGAAGTTTGTTTTTGGGTATAAGTAGCGTTGTAAATAGCGTTGGTGGTTTGTTTTGTTGCATTAATAAAAATGGTTTGTTGAGACCTATGAGTTCTGATTTTTATATTGCCAGATATATTTTTTAACTTTATAGTTTGAATTTGTGACGCATTATATTTGTATTGTTTTACTTGTGTAGAGGTAGGTGTTTTTTTTAATAGTGTTGTTATTTTTTCGAAAGAAAAAACAGCATATATTGATGTGCTTTGCAGCATAAGTATACTGATTAATAAGGTATAGAGAGTAGGATAAGATATAAAGATATAAGATAGAGAGATATACGTTATAGGGGTATGTGCAGAATGATGAGACATAGTGATTCCTCATTTCAGACGATGATAACGCACAAGATAGCTTTAGTATTAAATAAATATGCATGTTTAATCAAGATAATACCAGAAGTGGACTCTGCAGGAGGCCGTATTTTTCTCGTTGGCGGGGCTGTACGAGACATGATTTTAGGAAAATTGATTAAAGATGTTGATATTGAAATTCATGGACTTTATCCTGAACAGATTGAAACAATATTGTCTCAGTATGGTCAGGTGAATAGAGTTGGAAAATCGTTTGGTGTATTACGGATAGAGGGAATAGATATTGATTGGTCCTTGCCCCGTTTAGATAGTAGTGGTAGAAAGCCAGAGGTGACAATAGACCCTCATTTGTCATTAAAGCAAGCATTCATGCGAAGAGATTTGACCATAAATGCTATGGGCATAGACTTATTGACGTATGAGTGTATTGATTTTTTTGGGGGAATTAAAGATATACAAGATAGAGTATTGCGCGTAGTTGATCCGGTGTTTTTTTGCCAAGATCCCTTAAGGTTTTATCGGGTTATGCAGTTTATCGGTAGATTTGAAATGGAACCTGACAGTTTACTTACTCAGATTTGTACTACGATGGATATTTCTACGGTATCTATTGAGCGGATCGAAAAAGAATGTGAAAAACTATTATTAAAATCTCAACGCCCATCCCTTGCCTTTCGCTGGCTACATAAGATAGGCAGGCTAAAAGAAGTGATTCCTGAAGTTGCTCTACTTGATGGTGTTCCGCAAAATTCTGAATGGCATCCCGAAGGAGACGTGTTCGAACATTCTATGCAGGCGTTAGATGCATCCGCGTTTTTGGTATATAATGACATGCAGACAAAATTAATTATGATGTATGCTGCTTTATTGCATGATATCGGTAAAAAGGAGACAACCAAGCAGATAGGTGGTGTTTGGCGTAGTTTAAGGCATGAGCATGTGGGGGCGTTGATGGTGCCAGCGGCGTTGCGGCGAATTACCCGTAAAAAAGATCTTATATCGGCAGTAAAGTGCCTGGTGAAGTATCACATGGTTCCCATGCAATTAGTTAAAAGCAAGGCGTCCAAATCGGCATATAAGCGACTCGCTTGTAAAGTTGACCTTTGTGGTATTACGTTATCTATGCTTGCTGATCTTTGCTTGGCTGATAAGCAGGGTAGGAATGGATTAAGTCATATTCCCTTAACGAGTAGTTTTTCTGATTTAGATTATTTTAGGAATTGTATTGAAAAACTTGGCATAGCTGTTGCCGCTGAAAAGCCTGTTTTGCAGGGAAGCGATTTATTAAAATATGTGGCACCAGGACCTAAAATAGGAAAGATGCTTGCTTATGCGTATACTATTCAGTTGCAAGAAGGTATCGTTGATAAAGATATATTAGAAAAAAGAGTAGTGTCTTTTTTTAAGAAAAACAAAAAAATAGAATAATAGGGGTTTGGGTGCAGATAAAACGAATTATTACGGTAGCAAGCATGATTGTTATTGCTTGTATAGTATCATATTTCTCTTATTTTTTTGCAGGAGAAATTATGAAAAATTTTTCCTGTTATTTTTTATACCCCACCTTAAAAGTACAGGCAGATTTGGTTGATTCAGTTAAAGATCTTATTTATGATCGTAAAGATATGAAATATATTAAAAAAACGATATATCAATTACATAAAGAATGTGAAGGTTTACGAGCTGAAAATATTAAATTATTGGCAGTACAGAATGCTATACAAGAAATTACAGAAATAGCTGAGTTTAGAAAGCAGTACAATATGGAGAACGCGCGGATATCTCGTATTCTATGCAAACATTTTTCACCCCAGGAGCACTATTTTTTAATTGATGGAGGATCAGATCAGGGCTTAGCTTGCGACATGGTGGTAGTTTATAATAATTGCCTGGTAGGTAAAATCGAACAGGTATATGCTCGTTATAGTAAAGTTATTTTGGTAACAGATGAGCTTTGTAAGGTTGCAGCTTATTGCGCAAAGACGCAAAGTAATGGTATTTATCAAGGGTGTAATAACATAAAAAAAGCATCACTTTTATATGTACCTCATTTTAAAGATATGATTTTGCATGATACGTTATTATCGAGCGGCCAAGGAACTATTTTTCCCGCTGGGTTTAGTCTTGGCTCTATAGAATCATTTTCTTCAGACGGGCTGCATTATCAGATAACGGTAAAGCCGCATCTTGACTTTGAATCGCTCACGCACTGCCTTGTAATAACGCGTTAATATCGAGGTTGTTTGCTGAAATTGTTTTTATTGTTAATGGTAAAATGTCTTTTGGAGATTCAGATTTTTTCAACTCCTCATGATAAGCGCTACATTGAAGAATTTGTTGATCGACAGCGTATTTTGCATCTCTAATTTTTTGAGAATCCACAAAGGGTCGAACTAATCGGTTGCGGAGATAGAGGTCTGCGAAATAGGCGAATCCTAATTGCTTTATAGCGCCCTCCATAGCCTTTGCCTTCAAAGGTGTGTGAAGGGGATAGAGTTCGTTATCTATCAGTTGCTTTATGTTCTCAGCAGTATCAGCAAGATGATTACCACCTTCTTCTTGAAACTTTTGTTTATTATCTGGACTATAATGATTTTTGAGCGCTTTTTTGTATCGTTTTACTGCATTAAAAACCATGCGATGTATTTGTTGGTTCGTTAAGTATTCAAGTTCTGGTTCGTTGTTTAAGCCCAATAAATCAATGCATTTGTTACGAGCTTTTTCAAGTGGTTTATCGGAGGGATCGTATGTATTATGCTGGCAATCATAGTAACAATCACCAGAAGTAGTGAATTGTTTTTCTAAACCAAGGTATTGTTCTTGATTATTGAATAAGTTTTTTGTCTTATTGTATGCAGCATCATATAACGCTTGCGCTTCTTCGGGATAGTTGGGACAAAGGTTATCTATTTGTTGCTTTATATTTTTTTGATTGTTTTCACTTTGTTCACGATCTTCAGTGCTGCTAAGGGGATAATTTTGAATGTTCATTTCTTCAAAAAGTTTTTCAATTAAAGTGTTAAGTGTGTTGCAAAATTCTTGTTTTGTTTTTGGTTTTGAAATTATTGTGTCGATTTGATAAATTTCTTTTGATTTATCGGTTTTTTGATCTTTGTTAATAATGTGTTCTATGATTAGTTGTGTGAGGTTGTTTTGAAAATTTAATATATGATTTTTATAATCACGTTTTTCGGCGCTTGTCTTGCCTACGGAATTTTCATAGACAACAGTGTAATATTTACGTACATAGTGCAGATGTTTTATGGCATAATATATGTTCATGGCATCTTTAGAAGAAACGCAATCGGATACTACTTGTGCTAGTTTGCGAAAATCGTTTTCGTTTCTTTTAGAAAAATGTATTCTCATCATTGCTATTGCTTGCATTTCAATTATTGGCATTTTATTTATACGAAATTTATTAACTTCATGAATTATTTTGGGCGTTAGCAGGTTTGGTATTGTTGTTGATTTATCAGTGGCGGATAGTGAAGATGGGATTGATGTTAAAATGCCAAGAAAGCTAGTGATAATGAAGGAAAATATAAGGTAGCGGATACTATTTTTCATATGTTTCCTTTTTGTTATATATTTTATTTTGAGTATTTTTGTCTATTTTATGTAATTCAATAAATACTATGAGACAATTAATGCTATAAAATAATTGTAACACATGTTTGTTTTTTGTCTATTTTTTCTAAAAAAGCGAGTAAATAAAGGAAAAACAGGAGGCAGTCTAGCTACAACTGAGGGGTCGAATAAAAATTTTCCAATTGTCAAAGTGTAGCCAGTAATGAATTTCAACCTGTTTTGCCAAAAAAATAAACAATGCTATAGTTATTAAATTAAGCTCAAAAATAAAAAATTATACCAATTATTAGTTAATCATCATGAATTTAGTGCAACAGGTATAATTGCTAATAGTAGTCATTGAAAGAGGTTTTTTGTGAGTGTATATATTCAAAAATCGATTGTAATATTGATGTTGTCATTTATGGCATTTTTTTCAATTGTTGCCATAGAATCTAATATTGTTTTGGGAGGGAGCCTTCAAGATGGGGTTTTTGTGCCTAGGGAGCAAGCATCAACAGGCGAAGTAGAGTTTAATTTATTGGCTTATTCGGCAGTAACGGCGGCACAAGGAGTGGTGAGAGTGGCAAAAGCAGGAGCAAGAGCAGCAACAGGAGCAACAACGGGAGCGGTGATAGGTGGATTGGGTGTAGGAGCAATGATGGGAGCAATGCCTATAATAACTGCAATTGTACGTGAAAGAGAAGTAAGCGTGGTGAATGGGTTAGTCGCAGGATTGGCAGCTTTACAGGGGGTAATGATAGGGGCCTCGTTAGGGGGAGTGCTAGGAGCAGGAATAGGGTTAGCTCAAAACGATGCAAAAACTGCTTTCATAACGACAGGTTTTGTTATGATTGGGGGTCATGTAGGGGCTGTGACAGGATCTGGTTTGGATTTAGCAAGACTTTTTTTAAATGGTCAAAATCAAGATTTTTTTATGGTATCAGGTTTTGTGCTTGGAGGTGTAATGGGATATTTTAAATCAAAATAATTGCAAAAGTTTGCAGTAGAGAGAGCGGCTTTGTATCATCTATTGTAGCTTAGAATTGTTTGATAAGTAATTTTTGGCTATACATTTTATTCGTACGCAAAAGCGCTAGACATTCTATCACATTCTTGTTTTGACAAACCAAATTGAGAAGCAACAGTTTGCCATTGTTTCACGGCCAAGCTCACTTCTTTTATAATAGATAATGCTTTTTTTTCGTTTACTCGAAATTCTTCTGCGATACGCAAAGCAGTTTCCAGAGATGCAGCATTATCATAAAGATCAATTGATGTGGTGAGAATGCGTTGGCTTATTTCTATCGGTGTTGGATTTATGTCATAAGCAGGAGACAATCGCCATCCATTTTGTTTGTAAAGAAAGCCATGATTACGCAAATGGTCATCTGTGTTGGCAACCATTACGGTAAACACGATACGTCGCCAAAGTTCTTGCATATCTTCTTCTGGGAAAGCTCCGTGCTGGGCTAAGGCATCAGCTATTTCAAGGTAACTATGTTGTTCGTTGTCTCGTGCACCAAGCATACTCATTGCAGAGAGAAAAGGGATGCGATTTCCACTATTGTCTCGGTCAAACCTATTGATTATGAGAACTGGTTTTTCGCAGATTTTTTCTAGGCGATATGAAGGTATGTTTATGCCCGCTTTTTTTGCTAAGGTCAACGTAACTGCTTCCCAAACAACAACATTAAAATCATCATCTTTTTTTGGAAATTTAGCAATTGCAAGCCTACTATTTTTGTCTCGAATAGAAGCTTTTGGACGAGCACCACCAAGTGATGAGCCTGGGGCGAGCAAGAGCTTTAAGTCTTCGGCGCTTTCATTGTCAGCAAAGAATTTTTCGGTAGCTGATAATAATTTTGGTAAATCGATTAGCGGAGGAATACTGTTTTTTTGATTGGAAGATAGAAATATGTTCTCATTAGGTGAAATCGAAAAGCGTAAAGCTCCTTGGCGCGCCTCATCATTAACACCTAAAAGATAATCGATTTCGAAAAGGGTTTTCGGTGTACGATTTTGTTTTTTTGCTTGTGATGTTTCTGCCCGTCGCATGAGAACTCGTCCCCAGCGATCAGGAGCGGAATCACCTATTGCGCCAAATAAATTTGTTCCTTGGCCCGTGTGAAAGGCATCGTCTGTAAGGTTTAAAGCAGGTTCAAGTGCAAATTTTTCGGTATGATTTAACCAGGCTTTGTCATACTCGAATGAAGCACTTTCTTTATTGTTTTTTACCTGAAACCAGAGCTTTCCAATCCGTATATCATGGCCATTGAGTGAAATAGAAACAATAACCTCTCTGTTACTCATTGTTACTTTCTTGCTCATTATTTTTATTTTTTTTGTTTTTTCTACGAATTCTTTGAGGCAATCTTTCGTCGTCCAGCCTGCGACCTATAAGATCATGCACATGATCTACCAGATCTTCTATTCGTTTTTCCATGCCAAGGACAAAGAGGACAGTGGCATAGGCTCCTATTGAAGTGGTTGGATTACCTTTCTCAATTTTTCCAATGGTTGATCTTGATAAGTTAGCACGCGCAGCCATAAGTTCTATGGGGATGCGGCGACGGCGGCGTGCGTCATTAATGTCTTGTCCTAGTTTACGGAGAACTCTTTTAACAGGAATGGGAAAATGTGTCATGATTATCGCTTTAAGTTTTTTATAGGAGTCGAAAACATGCTTTAATGACTATCATAGCAGACGTTAAAGCAGAAATCAAGCTAAAGCAGGTATGCCTGGACTATAATCGAGGGGTCAAATAGCGATTTTCTAGTACAGCACAAAGATTGTTTACCGTGCTTTCTATAAAAGAATTATCGCTATCAGATTGTTCACCGGTGAAGAGTGATTTAAGCAGTGACAGAGGTTTTATCTGCTTTACCCACTCTATTTCACCTTCTATCATAGCGCGTTCTTTGATCACTTTAACCATCGTTGAAGCTGATCCTACAGCATCAATGAGTCCTAATTTGAGTGCTTGTTGTCCGGTAAATATTTTTCCATCAGCCCATTCTTTTTCTGTTTTAGCGGATAATTTACGATTTTCGATCACTATTGTTTTAAATTGTTCATAGGTGTTTTCAAGCATTGAGAGTAATATCGTTTTTTGATCAGCAGTAAGATCGGTAAAAGGATCTGTCGCCGATTTATAAGTTCCCGCAGTAAGAGGGACATAGGTTATATCATTTTTTTCTAGAAGTTGACGTAATTGAAACACATAGGGTAGGCAGACACCAATGCTACCAACCAATGACATGCCAGGGGCTATAATATAATCAGTGCCACAGGCAATAAGATAACCACCAGAAGCGCAGGTATTTTCTACAAGAGTAAAAATTGGTTTTTGGTATTCTTTTTTAAGGTGTATTATTTCATTATAGATCGATTCACCGGTACCGGTTGCGCTACCAGGACATTCCATATGCAGTAAGATTGCTTTTATTGATCTATCTTTAAAGTACGTGTGTAATTGTCGAATATAAGGGGTAGCATCATAGAGAGCCCCTTTGATGCTAATGACGGCAACTGATGTCTTAGGTTCTAAAAAATCTTGATAACTTTTTACTACATTTTTAACAAGGGGTGGAAAAACGTACAAAAAAATAAGAAGGAAAAAAATATTTTTAATAAGATCAATAGTGTTCATAGAGAATCTTTCGTCCAAAAATGGTAGATACAAATAACCATACGTATAGAATATAGTATAATATATTTATGCTATAGAGACTATTTTTATAAAAAAAGCAGATTTTTTATTTTATTCTTTGACTTTAATCTGTTTTTCATTTAAAATTTTCATCATTGGTACTTATAATTAGGTTCCTGAATAAAGGGCGGTTAGCTCAGCTGGTAGAGCATCAGTCTTACAAACTGGGGGTCGCAGGTTCGAATCCTGCACCGCCCACCATATTTGAAAATTATAAAATTTGTTCCTCGGTAGCTCAGTCGGTAGAGCAAACGACTGTTAATCGTTAGGTCGCAGGTTCGAGTCCTGCCCGAGGAGCCATGAATGGGGCTGTAGCTCAGTTGGTTAGAGCGTCCGCCTGTCACGCGGAAGGTCGCGAGTTCGAGTCTCGTCAGCCCCGCCATTTAATATAATGGCAGTACAAAATAAAATTATTGCTTGTTTAATAGGTCCCCTTGCACGTAATTTATGGGGTCCCCGTGCGTAATTTAATGGGGTCCCTGCGCGTAAGCGTGGGGTAAAAACGTGGGGTAAACAAGTAATAGTAAAAATTAGGAGTTTTATGGATTTAAAATCTTTTTTTTCTTTAAAGAGAACTCGTGTTTATGAAAACATGCTGAGAATGCATATTGTTAATAGTTTAGTTTTTCTCGTTATTAGTTTTATGATAGAGTTCTTAGGTAGTAATTTTTTCGGTATCCCGGCCAAAAGTTTTAAGTTTTATTTTGATTTTTATGCTTATGGGACGGTTTATTTAGTCTTGCTGTATTCTTTGTTTTATAATGTCAGTTTTGTGTCAACAGTGGGTGATCAGTCTCTGGGAAAGCCATCAAAATTTGAAGATAAATTTTAAGTTTCAGATAAGTTTTAAGTTTTAGATAAAATAATATATGAATTTGTGTATGTCTAATAATTTTTTTGCCCGAGGGTAGTCTTGTTATGCAATTGCGTTTAATTGTGCTTTTTGGGGTTTGCTTTGTCTCGGGTGTACGGTGTGCGGCTGCGGAGTGTTTTGTTGCAGATCAGTTTATTGCTAAGGCTAAAATTTTTGTTGCTGCGGCTCTCGCCCAACCTGATCTTTCTGCTGATGCTGATAAACAAACTAATTTTGTTAACTTTTCTACAGCTCTTTTTACGCTTGAGAATGCTTTTCGCGCCGATTGTGCGGATCTCACCAATACATCACTTGAAGCGTATATTGATGCTGTGATTCATTTTGCGAAGGCATCTGAATTCATTGCGCGTGATCGTATGGGTGATCAGGCTGCAGCACATGTTAATCTCGCTACTGAAGCTGCTTGTATGACAGCTGAGTATATGCGTAATGGGGATATTCATGGTGCTAGCGCTGCTGCTATTAGATTTACTGAAGCCTTTGATCCTATTGCGGCAGAAATAGAAGAGAAGAATGCGGATTCAGACTCAGCCATTTGAACAGTAGCTCGATACAGTTTTGAATACTTAGTTTCTATTTGCATCGCCCAATACAGAATCGCCCAATACAAAATCATCCAATACAGAATCGTCAGATATAGGATCAAGAGAGACACTTTCTTCTGGTGTATTATTAATAATGTGCATAGCAAGGGACTGTATGGATACGGGACTTTTGCCTTGTTGATAGAGAAATTTTCTTAAGCTTAATCCTAAAGGTGTTAATGCCGCGGGTGAATGAGGCCTTTTTTCGATTGGGTGACTTTTTTTGCTTTTTACGGGAGGTTCGTCTTGTCGGGCGTGTATACCACTTTCGGGCTCCCAAAATTCAGGTATGCCACAAGCACTTAGTGGAGCGACAGCAATTAATAAATAAATAAAAATGATTAACTGTTTTTGTGTGTAAAGCATATGGCACCTGCTATATTTGTTTGTTTTGTATTTTTTTATAATTCTTTTTCTGTTTTTTTATTTTTTTCAAGCTTATAGGCAGGTGTTGCCCATATGATTGCGGGAGGCTGTTCGATTTTTTGTAAGTAGTCTGCCAATTGAAATATATTTGTTATTTTTTGTGTTCCGTCTTGGTTTTGCAAAATAACAGGGGTTTTACTATACTGTTCAGCTACTTTTAATAGAGTACTCAGTTGTAGGCGCGGGGTAATAATAATCTCTGCCATTATCGGTTGTTCTGGCTTTATCCATTCTTTTTCTGCTGTTGCATATTCTTCTGGTGTAGGGATAATGGCAATGGTAAGCGAGTTCATGCATATTTTTTTTACACGATCCGGATATGAAAGCCGAGTGAATACGGCAAGTTTTGTTTTGGGTGTTTTTTGTATCGCAGTGGGCATATGTTCTGGTAGACAGTCTGCTATTATGCTATTTTTTTCTTGCAGAGAATGGCTTTTTTCTACTATGTAGTATGCATTATTTTCGCTTTCGCTCGTGTTATTGCCCGTGTTATTGCCTTGGAAATCATATTCTACCAGCTCTAAAGGCTCTATAGATTCTAAAAAAGCTCTGTCACATTCAGAATCCCACCATTTTTGTGCTGCATAGAGATTAGGCGATAGAGTGAAAAACAATGAGAAAAAAATAGTTGTACATGAAAAAAAAAGATACGACATGGCACCTCATTTTTTATCTGTTTTTTTGTTTTTCTGTTGTTTTTATTATCGCACAATAATGTTACTGATTGAAATAAGTAAGAGATAAAGGTATATGAATAGCCTAGAAATTAAAGAATTTCGGAAGTTTTTAAAAGAGATTTACGGTCAAATATGCGTGCAGGCTAGTGGCTCACTTTAAACTTGAAGATTTGAAAGTGCGTTATTAAAAATTAGTGTTGACAATAGAGGTGTACTTTAGGTTAACTTTGCTTTTGATAAAAAGATTTATCACTTGATCGTTTAGGCATCGTTGCTAAGTAGTTACAAAAATTTCAAATTTAGGAGAGAGCATATCAATTAAATAAATATTTTAATTATATAAGTAGCATGGCTGAGTAGTTACAGAAGTTTCAGATTTAGGAGAAAAATATGAAGAGTAATTTGGTTTTTAAAAATTTTTTAGCTTTATCATCAAGGGTATTGTTTTGTTTAGGGGTTATGTTTTTTATTGCGCAAGAAATTGAAGGAGCGGGCTTAGGAAAAGAAGGCTCCCGTTTTATCAGTAAATTTTTTCGTCTTGCACGATTTAACACTACTCGATTTGCTAACAAGTCTTTGGCGCCTGCGCTAAGGTCTGATTACCGTTATAATCAACATAATACAAAATCACCATTAATGGGTTTGTTTGGATTTGGCGGTGTTGGTACAGTTTTGTTAAAAAATGAAGATGAACTTAAAATGGCAGCTGATAGTGAATCTCAAGAAAGACAAAAGGTTGCTATTTGGTTACGTAAGTATGTAAACCCTGCCGCGCCAGAAGCAACTAAAAAGAAAGAATTGGATGAAACTAGTTCTTATGTAAATGGTCTTATTTCTGAGCTCAGACAAGGTGGTATAGAGCCAGTTATAATGATAGCAACAAAACCAAATGATGCTATGTTTGACATACAGCTTGATGTTAATCCAGAGAATCTACGCATGGTACCATTTAGTAATATGGAATCGTTTAGCGGTGCATTAAATGAATTAATCAAACACACGCCAGCAGGACTTCCTGTATTAACTATATCTCCGGGCGTTACGCTCTCTCTATCGAGCAGCTCATTGGTTGGATTTAAGTCGTTAGTGACAGAAGCGTTAGAAAGCATTAATGAGTCAGAATTAAGTGAAAAGAAAAGAGTTTACGCCTATGGTTGGCAAATTGATTATGGCAAGTTTGACCAATTTCAACACTTTGCCGCTTGTCATCAAGGAGGAAATTGGTGTACTAGTTGGGAAATGAATTCTTATAGAAATGATGGCAGTGATCTAGGAAAAGGGTGGTATAATACGTGCGCTTTATTGTCACCACGATTTCTTGAGGTGTTAAAAAAAGACCCTATTCCTGAATGGGTTGATAATGGTAACGCTGGAGAATTAAATATTTTGAATGGGATTACTGGGCAGCTTCACAAAGCTCCTATTGGAGGAGTAGAAGAATTGGCTATGATGCATAAAGCAATTAAGGCTGACTCAGGCGCTACCTTTGTACTTGACACAACACATGATGTATTTCCCGGGGTGAAAACAGGAACAGGGCCGGTGACTTTTGATCTTAAGTTGCTTAGAAAAGTTGGGGTAGGTCATTTTTATGAAAAGCAAAAGTTGCAGCCTGGTAATGAAGATATAGTCGATTTACAAGCGCATATGCTCGTAATTGAAAGAGATTCTATAGAGCCAGTGGTATTGCCTGCAATTTAAAATAGAGGTCTAATAAGTTAACTTGTTACTAAAAAAGAGAGGCCCCCGTCAATAGAATGTGGGTCTCTCTTTTCTTTTTTGTCCTAACAAACCAGTAATTTTTAATTGATCTAGCCATAAAAATAGAATAATATATGAACCGGCATATATTTAATAACTTTTTATTAAGGGATTGTTTAATGAAATTACGTTTGATTGTATTGGTTGGTGCTTGTTTTGTTTCTGGTGTATTATGTGCGGCTGCAGATAATATTGCTTCTGTGAAAATTACTCTTGCAAATGAACTTGCTTTACCAGATCTTTCTGATGCAGATCGAGCTAATCTTGTAGTTCTTTCTAGTGCTGATTCTGATATGAAGCGCGCCTCTCTTCGTGCTGCTAATGTTGCCTTAGGAGATGAGGAAGTTATTGGTGTTATGAGCAGCGGGTTCGCTAATTTTATTGATAAATTTAAAATTGCTGTTCGTGATCGTGCAGGTGGGGGGCGCGGCAGCAAATAATGAGGGCGTTGCTGAGCGAGCATGCTCATGATGGGGATGAAGGCGCAGCAAAGGCAGCTCTTGCAGTTGCTGGTGCTGTTTCAGCCGTTTCTGGTGTTATAGGGCTAAAAAAATAAAAGAATATTCAGGTTTATCAATTGTGCAAGTACTGCTTGCACAATTGATAACGCAAAGTGACTCTGTCCAATTTAACCAGTTTTGCAAAATTGCTTATGCAAGGGGAGTTGTATCTATTTTATAGTGGAAACGAAAAACTGCAGACATTGTCTGCAGAAATGAGCGTGACTTATAATTGTAGTTTGATTTATGGTTTGGTTTTAGGCTTACGGGTTACTGTTTTTTTTAGATCGCTATTTTTTTTCGGAGAACGCTTTTTGCTTAACAATTCTAATTTTTTAAGTTCAGCTTCAATCTCTTCAACGGTAGGCAAACTGCTTTTAAATTCTTTGGGTAAATTTTTCATAATTTTTGTTTGATATTCAGCGACACCAATTGGTCTATTAAAGCCACTCAATGCATATTCAGCGGTAATATTATTTTTTGTTTTGCATAAAAGGAGGCCGATAGTAGGCTTATCTTCTGGATGACGCAATAGATTGTCTACAGCAGAAAGATAAAAATTAAGTTGCCCTAAATACTCCGGTTTGAAAGCAGTTGCTTTAAGCTCTACAACAATATAACATCGTAAATTTACATGATAGAATAATAGGTCAATATAAAAATCATCACCACCAACTTCAAGGTGTTTTTGCTGAGCAATAAAAGCGAATCCTTCGCCAAGCTCAAGGAGAAATTTTTGAATATGGTTTATGAGTCCTTGTTCAACATCTTTTTCAAGATGTTTATTCTGTAGCGTAAGAAAATCAAATAAATAGGGGTCTTTTAGTGATTGTTGCGCCATATCAGAATCTGGTAGCGGCAATGTTTTTGTAAAATTAGTGATAGCTTTGCCTTCTCGGCCATAGCGATTTACTTCTATATGTATTTCCAAGATGGTACTACTCCATCCATGTTCAGCTGCTTTTTGTGCATACCAAAGCCTTTGATTATTATTTTTTAGTTTTGTAAGCAGAACTACATTGTGCCACCAAGGGATCTGAAAAATAGGCATTTTTTCTAATTGTCCCGCTGCCACCGGGACAATTGCATAGGTCGCATAAAATGATCTCATTCGAAAAATATTAGTTCTTGAAAAACCTGCTATGCCAGGAAACTCTTTTTGTAAGTCGTTGGCTAATTGCTCAATAATCTTAGTTCCCCAGCCATATTCTTGCTGTTTTTGGCTTATAATTTCACCAATTGTCCAATATAATTTGAGCAATTCTCTATTGACAGAGAATGCTGCTTTAACCTGCGATTCCTGAATTTGCTTTTTTAGCATGGCAAGTGTTAGCGTATATTCTTGTACAGAAGACTTTGTGTTTTTTTTATCAATTTTTTTAATCATTTAATATTCTGATAATTTTAAACTTTATATTTTTTTTCATGATTAAATTATAGCATAAAAGTTACTTTTTTACGACAGTTTATTTTATTGTTTTTGCCTCAAAACGATAAGTTTTAGCAAGAGAGCTGGATAAAAAAGTTTCAGCAGCTTTTAATTGATTTTCTAATTTTCTCGGTGCCACCGGGACAATTAAACAAATACTCAAGACAATAGTATAAAAGCGATAAATTTGGATTTGATTGGCGCGTATTAGAGATTATTTATTATATGGTTGAATCGCGAGTGTAAAGCCAGTGTTGTGTAAAAGCGAGATGAGACTCGTTAGTGTAGGATTTCCCTTTTTAGATAAAATTCGGTATAGATTTTCTCTGTTTAGTTGTGTGTCATGGGCTAGCTGAGTCATTTCTATACCTCGAGCTTCATAAACATTTTTAAGCGCAAGTAAAAAAATTCTAGGATCTGGATCCATGAGAGCTTCATTGAGATATGCATGAGCTAATTCAGGGTCTTGCAAATCTTCCATTAATTTTTCTTGATAATCTCTAAATATTCTTTTTTTCATAATTAAATTGTAGCATAGAAGCTACGCTTTTACAATAGTTTGTTTTATTGTTTTTGCCTCAAATTGATAGGTTTCAGTAAGAAAGATGAATAAAAAAGTTTCAGCAGTTTTTAATTGATTTTCTAATTGTCCCGGTGCCACCGGGACAATTGCATAGGCAGCATAACATGTTATATTAATTATTATAGAATGCTTTTTAATAATGAGAATAAATAAAGGATAATGGCGTATGGATAACATAGATATTCAGAAATATGGGGAATTTTTAAAAGAGATTCATTCTCAGATACGTATAGCTCAAGAAGACGCTCTTAAAGCAGTCAATAGTAGGCTTGTGGCTCTTTATCGATTTATTGGTAAGTCTATAGTTGAAAAACAGAAAATTGAACAATGGGGTGATCGGATAATAGAGAGGCTTGCGCTTGATTTGCAAAAATCTTTACCAGGTATCAAAGGGTTTTCGGGACGAAACTTATGGAGAATGAGGGATTTTTATCTATCTTATGGAGATAATGAAAAACTGACGGCACTGTCGGCAGAAATTAGCTGGACTCATAATGTCGCAATATTAGAAAAGAGTAAAAGTGCTTTAGAGCGCGAATTTTACTTGAGAATGTCTCGTAAGTTTGGGTGGAGTTATCGACTATTATTGAATAATATCGAAAATCAGACGTATGAGAAAACGTTACTTGGACAAACAAATTTTGACTTAACGCTTCCTGAAACAATAAGAGATAAAGCAAAACCTGTTGTCAAAGATGAGTATACATTTGACTTTTTAGAGTTAGGACAAGATTTTAGTGAGCGACAACTTGAAAATTCTCTTGTTGGGCGGGTTGATGATTTTTTAAAAGAGATGGGGGGAATATTTAGTTTTGTAGGAAGGCAATATCGCATCGAAATGGACGATAAAGAGTATTTTTTAGATATTTTATTGTACCATAGAATTTTAAGGTGTCTCGTTATTATAGAGCTTAAAGCTGATGAGTTTATTCCTGAGCATGTTGGGAAAATGCAGTTTTATTTGGCAGCTTTGGATGCTACGGTAAAAACGCCAGAAGAAAATCCTTCGATTGGCATTATTTTATGTAAATCAAAAAAGAAAATGACGGTAGAGTATGCGTTAAAAGAATCTAATAAGCCGATTGGTGTCGCTTCATATACCGTGTTTAAAAAATTACCTAAAGAGCTTCAAGATCAGCTTCCTACTGCAGAGCAGATTGCAAAATTGATTGGAAAAATAGAATAACTGTGCTAGCAAAAATCTAGATTTATCAATTCTGCCGGCAGCGCCGGCAGAAATTAGCTGGACTCATAATATGCGTACATTTGCTGAAAAATATTTAGATTTACTAATTTGGCAAGCGCCGCTTGCCAAATTGACGGTGATTATATTTTGAGCTTGAATTGGATTTTGTATAGAGGTGAATTGTCCCGGCGGCACCGGGACAATTGTATAGGCAGCATGCATAGAATAGCTGAGTTAAAAGTCTATTTTTCTCATTTTTTTAATTTTGCCCCGGGCTTTTTTACTCTCTAATCGTTTTTCTTGTATATTTTTAGGAATTTTTGTTTTTATTCGTTTTTTAGGGACATACAGAGCTTTATTGAGCTTTTGAGCAAGAATAGTAAGAGCAGCTTTTTTATTTTGTTGTTGGCTGCGAGAGCTGCTGCTTTGGATAATAATATCTCCATCGCTGGTGATTTCTGAAGCTAATACGGTTAAAACACGGGTTTTTTGTTCTTCTGGCATGGCCTGAGAACTGGTTATATTCCATCGAAGAGTTATTTTGGTACTCGTTTTGTTGACATGCTGTCCACCGGGTCCCCCAGCTCTACTTGCCGTAAAAATAAGTTCGCTAGCGGGAATAATTAGTCCTGGTTTTATGAAAAGGTCGTCTTTTTTTATGGTTATATCTGTTTCCATATTTATTTTTATACCTGTTTTTATGTCTATTTTATGGGTCAAGAGCCTAATTTAAACTTTACAAAAATAAGTTTTTGGGCGATATTAAAGAGACTAGCTTAATCTAGTTTGTTATTGCTGGTTTGTTGGCATTTATTACATATTATTTGTTTATTACATATTATTATATTCAAAAGAGGTTTTCAATGAAAAAAGGTATTCACCCAGAGAAACATCCTGTTATGGCACATTGTGCATGTGGCAGTGAATTTGAAACAGAATCAACGAGCAAATCCCTTCGAGTGACACTTTGTTCGCAATGTCACCCTTTTTATACAGGTACTGAAAAATTTGTTGATACTGCTGGCCGTATTGAGAAATTTAAAGAAAAATACAAAAATCATAGCGCTAAAAAATAACTATCTATAGTTAGGTGCTACACATGAGTACTATGAATTATTGGGATGCTATTAATGCACGGTACGCATTATTAAATCATACTTTAATGGATGTTAATCTGGATCGTCGCAAGCGTTCTGTTTTGCAAAGAGAGCTTTCCCAGTTAACCATTATTCTTGATAAAAAAAAAGATATAGATCGCTTGGAAGGAGCTCTTTCCGATGTTCGCACTCAATTGAGTACAGAACAAGATAAAGAACTTAAAGAGCTTTTTGAACTAGAAATTGAAGATTTATCAGGTCAATCTGATATAGCCGTTAAAAGTCTTGATGAACTAATGATTGCACCTGACGAACATGAAAATCGCTCGGTGTTTTTAGAGATTCGTGCTGGTACTGGCGGGCAAGAAGCAGCGCTTTTTGCAAGCAATTTGATGACTATGTACACTAATTATGCGCTTAAGCATCACTGGAAGGTAAGTACTGAGAGTGAAAGTTTTACTGATCTTGGTGGTTATCGTGAGGTGGTCATTCATATTAAGGGTAATGGCGTATTTGGCCATTTAAAATATGAGTCTGGGGTTCATCGTGTTCAGCGAGTACCTACAACAGAGACTTCTGGGCGTGTGCATACGTCAACGGCAACGGTTGCTGTGTTGCCTGAAGCAGAAGAGGTAGATGTTGATATAAAGCCAGCTGACTTACGTATTGATGTGTATCGAGCAAGTGGTGCTGGTGGTCAACACGTTAATACTACCGATTCTGCTGTGCGAATTACTCATATACCGACAGGTGTGTAGTCACCTGTCAAGATGAGCGTTCGCAGCACAAAAATAAAGCAAAGGCGATGAAAGTGCTGCAGTCACGTATTTTAGCCGCACAGGTTGAAAAAGATCATATAGCGATGGCTAAACAGCGGAAAGATCAGGTTGGAACAGGGCAACGGGCTGAAAAAGTGCGAACGTATAATTTTCCTCAAAATAGAGTTACCGATCATCAAGTCAATATTACCCTCAATAAATTAGATATGGTAATGGCAGGTGAACTTGATGATATTGTTGAGGCGTTGCGTGAGAATGACCGTACGATGAGAAAAGATATGTTCTTATCTCAATTTAAATAAATTTTGATAAAAAAACAGAGCTTCGATAAAATTTAAAGATTTCGACAATAAGACAAGATTTTGATATCGTGTATCAGAGTCTTGTCTTAATTTTTTGATATATTTTTTTAATATATTTTTTTAATATATTTTTACAAGCATGAAGGCTTCTATGAGACTTATTGACTACTTGCTAACGCATAATCGTTATTGTTCTGTTTTTGGTATATTTATTATATTTTTGCTTTGTTGGTTATTCTCTTATAAGCGATCAGCTATAAAATTGAGAACTGTTTTTGCTGGGTTAGCGTTACAAATGTTAACCGGTTTTTTTGTACTTAAGACAGAGCTGGGATATCGTATATTAATTGGATTGGTAGGTATAGTTGATCTTTTATATCAAGCGACAGAGCATGGTACGCGTTTTATTTTTGGTAATCTCTGTGATTGTAGCGGTCCTTGGGGATTCATTTTTGCCATACGGGTATTGCCGGTTATTGTTTTTTTTAGTGCTTTTACTGCCCTTTTATTCTATTTTGGCATCATTCAACGATGCGTACAAGGCATTAATTATTTTTTACAACCATTAATTGGTACCACGGGTCCTGAAACAGCCTGTGCTATTGCCAATAGTTTTTTAGGCCAAACAGAAGCTCCATTGGTCATTCGGCATTATTTGAGCAGGATGACAGAATCGGAGTTGTTTGTGGTTATGGTCTCGGGGATGGCTACCATTAGTGGTGCTATTTTAGTTGTATTTGTTGCCATGGGGGTTCCTGCGATGCATCTTTTGGCATCAAGCGCTATGTCAATTCCCGGTGCTATCATGATAGCAAAAATGCTCTATCCTGAAACAGAAAAGTCTTTCTATTCTCAGCAGCAGTCTGTGGGAGATATGGATACAGGGGATAAAGATATAGTTCTTGGTAGTTCTGTTTTTGAAGTAATCGCAAAAGGGACGAGTGACGGTTTGCATATGGCGCTTATTATAGGTGCCATGCTGATTGTATTTTTAGCTTTTTTGAATAGTATTAATGGTATTCTGAGTTGGTTCACCGTTTCTGTTTTTGGCAATGGGTATGCATTAACGTTAGAAAAAATAGTTGGTGTTATTTGTACCCCTTGTGGTTATTTGTTAGGATTTGTAGGCGATGAGGCCTTTCGAATTGGTGAACTTATTGGCATAAAAATAGCAGTTAATGAATTAGTAGCGTACAATCAATTACTTTCTTTACATTTGCCGGAACGGGCTACTTCTTTAGTAACGTATGCTCTCTGTGGCTTTTCTAATTTTTCTTGTATCGGTATTCAAGTGGGGGGCATTGGTCTTTTAGTTCCAGAAAAACGGCATATTATTGCCAAATTGGGGATCTATGCAGTGTTTGCTGGAGCTCTGACCAATTTTTTATCAGCATTAATCGTTAATCTTTTGATTTAGTTGTTGCTTAGTTTGTGTTATTGTTTTGGATATGAGTAAAAATTATTATTGAGAGTATTTGGAGAATTATATGTCTGATTATCGCCTACTTCCTATAGGAATTGATGATTATAAAAAACTTATTGATAACGATAAAACGTATATTGATAAAACACTTTTGATTAAAGAATTTTGGCAAGATGATGGTGAAGTTATTTTAGTTCCTCGGCCTCGTCGATTTGGTAAAACGTTAAATCTTTCTATGCTTAGATATTTTTTTGAAAAGACAGACAAAAATACGGCAAAACTTTTTGAAAAAAAAAAGATATGGGATTATCCAGAATACCGTGCTCTTCAGGGACAATTTCCGGTGATTTTTCTAACGTTTAAAGATATAAAAGTGAATTCGTGGGAATTGGCTTACTCAGAATTCGCAAGTCTTTTGTCTATAAATATAGAAAAATTGCTTGCTCCAATTTATCAATCATTAACCCCTGTTGAACAAAATTGGTATACTCGTTTAGTAAATAATAGTGCAACTGATGCCGATTATACCAATAGTCTTTTATATACGACTATTATTTTAGAGCGCCATTATCAAAAAAAAGTTATTGTTTTAATTGATGAGTATGATGCCCCTATAATAAATGCCTATCAGTATGGCTATTATCAAGAAATGATAGGATTTATGGGCAACCTACTTTCAACAGTATTGAAAACAAATCCTGCACTTGAAAAAGGCTTTTTAACGGGCATTACTCGCATAGCTAAAGAAGGTATATTTTCAGGCCTTAACCATCTTTCTGTATACACTGTATTAAATGTTGAATATTCTGATAAATTTGGTTTCACTCAAGAAGAAGTAGACCAATTATTGGTTAGTTATGATCTTGGCGATAAAAGGGACGAGATTAAAAGCTGGTACGATGGCTATGTATTTGGCAATACTCATGTCTATAATCCCTGGTCATTGCTTAAGTGTATCAGCTTTAGAGGTGATTTTCAAACGTACTGGGCTAACACAAGCAACAATGATCTTATTATGAATTTGATTACTAGCGCTGGGCAGGTAATAAAAGATGATATAGAACTTTTATTGCAAGGAAAAGAGATTGTCGATAAAGAAATAGATGAAAGTATCTCGTTGCGAGACCTTAAAAACAATAATCTGCATGCCAAGGGGTTTTGGAGCATATTTCTTTTTACCGGTTATCTTACTGCAACATCACGTACCATAATTGATGATAAACCACATTATACTTTTGCTCTTCCAAATAAAGAAATTGTACTACTCTATCGAGAACTTATTACCAAGGCTATAGACCAGTCATTAGTATCTGGTGAAGTTACTGAATTATTTACTGCGTTTATGACGGGAGATCTCTATAAATTGAAAATTTTGTTACAAGAATTTATTATACATACTTGTTCTTCTCATGATTTACGCAAAGACAATCTTGAACTAAGAATTCATATGTTTGTGTTGGGATTGCTTGTAGGGCTCTCTAGTCGTTATATAATACAATCAAACCGAGAATCAGGTCTTGGACGTTATGATATTATGCTTATGCCACGAAATCAGCAAAATCCTGGTATTTTAATCGAATTTAAAAAAACAAATAATAAAAAATCTCTCGTAGCGTCAGCAAAAAAAGCATTAGAGCAGATAAAAGCTCTCAATTATGAAACGCAAATAAGAGATTTTGGTTATCATGGTCCTGTGATTTGTTATGGTATTGCTATATATGGCAAAGAGTTGGTAGTTGCCATGGAAATGGTGAATAATACTGATTTTGCTGTTTAACGTGAGCTCGATCTAACAACTTAGCTTTCTACAATATTTTTTGTATAGCGGGCTTAATGGGCCCCCGTGACAGTAGAGCGGGGTAAAATTTACAGCATTTTTAAGTCGAGCTCACGTTATTTAACAAGAAATTTGATTTTTCCAGCTTCTGTACGAATATTTATACACAGATTCTTGCGCTTAGTGTTAGATTTTTCTAGTATGTGAGTTGTGTATATTTAATAATTTTTTATATATTTATAACTTTTTTGCTGGAAGGTTTCCTATGAAACTACGCTTAATTACGTTTTTTAGTTGCTGTTTGATTGGCAGTTGCTTGCAGGCAGTAGATGATTCTGACACTTCTTTTACTTCTGTTTCTCGAGCTCGTCGCGCTGCTGCTTCTGATCGTGCAGCTACTGTTTCTCCTGCTGATTCTGTTGATCCTGTTGCTATTGCTGCTATTTTTGCCGCTTCTAATTTTGTAAGTGCTGCTTCCGTGTCGCTTTTTATTATTTATGCTGCTCTTCAGTCCTTTGAGTTTGCTGATCCTATTGTTGGTACTGCTCGTGGTGTTGCTGCTCGTGCAGTTCGCGTTGCTCTTGCGGCGGCTGATTCTGCTCGTGCAGCTTTAGTTGATGCTACGGCTGATCGTGCTCGTGCAGCTTTGGATTTAGCTTCTGCTTGTGATCTTGCTCGCGTGGCTGCACTTGCTGCTTGTAATAAAGATGCGGCAGCTGATCTTGCTCGTGCAGCTGATCTTGCTCGTACCGCTGCAGCTAAGCTTGCTGTTGATGCTGATTTAGTTGGCTAAAAAGTATGGTAAAAAAATAAGAGAATTATAGAAATAAATAAAAAGAAAAGCTTGGTAAAATACCAAGCTTTTCTTTTTATAAACTATTTTTGTTATAAACTATTAAAGTCTATGAACGTGATTTATGCTATTTTACTTTGCATCAGCCATATTAGAAGTATTAATAGCAGCAACAGCGACAACAACATTATACGGATCAAATATATCGCCCGCTATACATTCTGGTTTAGTAAAGAAAGTATGAAACTTATTGAGCAATTCTAATGCAAGTATCGATTTTACCATACGTGGCCAGAAGTATTGACCAAAAACTCCTGCTACTATGAAATCATCCCATCCTTTTACAAGAGTAGTTATTACTTTTTGATATTCACCCTTATTCCATGCATCTTTCATTTCCTGAGTGAATTGGTCACCAGTAAGTAAATTTTCTGGGGTCGTATCTTTAAATTCTAGTCTAACAGCATGAATAGCTGTAATAGCACAAAAAATTCTAAACGCACGCTTAACTGAGTTAGTAACCACCTCATCAGTCGCCTGCGCGGTAGAAGGCAATAAGCCACTCAAAGCTAAGACAAATAATAAAAATGGGCTACTTTTTTTGAAAAATGAGAAATTTTTTTCCATATATCCTCTTTCTGATAAGCACAAAAATGCTCTATTTGTTTGATTTTTACACTGAATTAGTCTATTGATTTTATTTGTTTTTGTCAAAAATAGATAAAATCTAGAATTTGACTCCTATCTTGGTCCAGGCACCCCATTGCCATACAAAGTTAGCAAATTCGCATTCCCCACCAATGATGATAAAGGGGGATATTTTTTCAGTCTCATGGACGTAGCCAAGAGAGCCGAATATTTTGTGGGACATAAGAAGAGGGTTACCGATAAAGTCGATATCTGATGTTGAGATAAAAATTGGATCGATTGATATTTTGATCTGATTTTCATCGGTATTGGCTTGATCGAATTGAGTTACGCGAGAAGAAGGGCTTGGTTGATTATATTGGCTAGAATAAGCAAAGTACGCATTATCTACCAAATAATTTTTGCCTTCTTTCTCTTCTTGCTGGCTGGTGCCATGAGTAATGGTCGCATTGCTATCTGAAATAGGTAATGGTATAGCAAGGTGGTCTTGTACAATATCTTCACCGGGAATATCTTTTGGCCTGTAGCCAAAAACATTGGCATCACCGTGAAGTACCCAATGACTATTTTTGTCGCTTAGTGCTGATGGGCAGAGGCAATCGGTTTTTATTTTTTCTGCAGTCTGCATCCAAAGCGAGTAGCCGAGATGCCCCGTAATATTTTTGTATTCGTAGCTCAGCCATGCGGCAGCTTCTAGCTGGACGTCACAGGAGATTTTTATATTTTGTGTGGTAAGATTGGCAACGGGGGTGGTGTTGTAATTGAATTGATAGCTGGCAAATAGGCGCTCGGGATCTGTTGATGGTTGGGTAAGGCTGCCGGTAAGTCGAGTAATGCCGCCGTCTGCTATTGGTTTTAATTCTGCTGCAAGCATATAGCGACTTAATGGCTTATTTTTAAGATCAAAAGTTCTTTGTTCGATGGTATCAAAGACATGGGTTGCTTGAATATTGCCATGAAGTTCTAGTTTATGGTGTTGATTTTGGCTTTTCCAGCAGTGCCAATTACCTTGTGCACCAGCGCCTGCTTCCCAGTGTTGGCCATTGCCTAATGTTGGACCAAATAAAAGCGCGCTTGATTGAATATGATTTGCCGTAGGGGCAGCACCCGTTAGATAGAAGGTACAAGAGCCGTGGTGATTATGTATAAAATTGTAGCACAGATCGGCTCTTAGTTCATCAAAGCCATTTTCCGAGGTCGATGCATGTATGCTTTTATTGCTGTCAAAGGTATGAAATAAGAGTGGGTTACGGGTTAGTGTAGTATAGCTTGAAAGATAGCGGTTACCTTCAGGATTTTCTGGATCCATAAGATTTTGAGTAAGGGGTGGAGGCATATGGCCCGTAAAAAAATCTAATGCGTTATGGAAAAGATCTTCATCGGTGATTTCTTGGGGACTAAATCTGCCTCTTTTTATAATGCCATCAGCATTATTGATTATACACTCTTTCGCGTTTAGTCGCCATTTTGTATGCGCAAATGGTCCATATATTTTTAGAGAAAGATTCTTGAGTAATGCATTAAGATTAAAAACCACGCCAAAATCTACAAAAGTCGTTTGCATGGTTGGATTAAAAGATATGATACTTTCGAAAGTATCTGGAAGATAAAAGTAATCAGCAAAAAGAGCGTGTGAGGCTCGGTCTGCTACTTGACTGCCTTGAATGGCGATATGAGATTTGGTATTTTGTGTACATAAGTAATCGCCAAAAAGAGTTTTAGTTATTTTATTATTATGAAAGCTTTGTTTGTAAAAAACCGTTATATCGCCTAAAAATTGATCGTCATGATCTTCTGGCGCCGTAAACCGGTGAGGATCGAGACTCAGAGGTGAAACATTAATAACTGTTTGTAGTTGTCGGCATGATTTTGAAGTATTGGCATAGGTGTTGCTGCCACAAACTATGAGAATAAGCAGGTATGCAATACCCAATTGTTGTTTTAAGTTAAGTTTAAGATTATTTACCCCCCTCCCCCCCTCAGGGGGGTTGTGACGGCGGGCCCCCACGGGGCCCGCTACTAAACGTAAACGATGGGGTAAAAAAGTGGGGCCCCCATTCGCAAGATGGGGTAAAAAAGTGGGGTAAGGCAGGTGTGGTAAAAAACGTGAATAATTATTTGGTATAAATAAAGAATAGAGCGTACGTATTATCGGTTTTATTGAGGCTTTTGTTTTATATGATTTTGTATGAAAAATGGTAGTTTCGTTTGTCATAAGAGCCCTGTTTTATAGGTGAATTTTATTTTTTTAACTAAAAAAAGAGCGCAATTTTTCCCCACGCCCCCCATTTGCTTATAGCATATGCCAGATGACAGGTACGGGTATCATGCGTATTCGTAGATCCAAACTCTATTTCTGCTCCAATGCCAATATAAGGAGTAGCGTAGTAGGAGTCAAAGGTATATCCGAGAGCACCAAAAAATTTGTGAGACATATGGCTTTGTTTTGGATTAATAAGTATATCTGATGGGCTTAAAAAAATGGGGTCTAGCGAAAGCATAGTTTGGCGAAATCTTTGTCTCGCTGCTGATTGCTCATCGGGATCATTTGTATTAGAGAGCCAAGATGCTTTGCCGTCGGCAGCAATGGCGCTGGCAAATTGAGCATTGTCAGACCCTCCGTTCAGTTGGCCAACGAAAGGTGTTTGATCCGTTGTACCTGGTATCGGACTAGGAAAGCTTTCTAGTGCTCCTTTGCGTAGTGGTAGACCTTGAGCATGGATATTAGTACCAGTATGAACTGTTGCATCTGATTGAGATGCTGCTATTGCAAGAGCTTGTTCTCTTGATGTAAGATCTATATCCTGAAAATCAGTCGGAAAGTAACTAAAAACAAGTGCATCGCCATGAGATGCCCAATATGGTTCAGTTTCTAGCCGGGATTTACCGCAGCAGGTAATTTTTTCAGCGGTCTGTAGCCAGAGATTGTAACCAAGATCAACAGTGAATCCGTGGGCCACATAATTAAGCCATATGGTCGCATCTATTTGAGCATTGATAGAGACCGATACCTGTTGTTCAGTTAGATTGCCGATAGGGGCGAATGTATTATCGAATTGAAAACCAGCTTTATGAGGGCCGACTTTGAAGGGGTTTTCTGTGGGAAAAGTTGTTATTATTGCCTGTCGTTGCACTGATCCAGAAAGCTCATTAAGGCCACCATCATCAATAGGCATATGTTTTGCGGCAAGCATATAGCGACTTAACGGCTTATTTTTTAAATCAAAACTGCGAAACTCTTTGGTGTTAAAAAGATGAGTGATTTGTGCATCGGCACAGATACTGAGTTGTTGGTTTTCATTAGTGCTCTGCCATACTTGGTAATGGCCAGAAAAGCCGGCTCCCATTTCAAGATGATCATTGTTGTCGGTTTGAGGGTGAAAAAGTGAGCATCGTCCGGTATTCATAAAAGAAGGAATAGCGCCGGCAAGATAAATTCCTAAGTGACTATTCTCAGCTTGCCAGCAATCATAACCGAGTTCATATCTTATTTCTGAAAGCGCTTGCATACTTTTGTTTTGGCAGTTAAATAGGGGGAATGAAAGTTCTTCTCTGGTAATTGGATAATACGCGCCGTGATCAGTTCCTATTACGCCGGTTTGGGGTGGTTCGATAGGTTGTGGGGCAAAACCGGCAAAAAATGAGAGAGCATTAGGTAGCAAATTTTCAGCGGGCATTTCAAGTGGGCTAAATCTTCCTGCAGCAACAGTACCATCAAGATCGCTTTTTTTTTTTCT
>Ga0207658_10000596_pt1 | contig 32369 bp, 32 predicted proteins | sample KBSS33metaG_FD_184322 | JGI IMG/M metagenome (GOLD analysis project Ga0207658, IMG submission 184322) | Switchgrass rhizosphere microbial communities from Kellogg Biological Station, Michigan, USA - KBS S3-3 metaG (SPAdes) (version 2) | ecosystem: Host-associated > Plants > Roots > Rhizosphere...
GCAGTCGAGGCGCCCGCGCCGAACGGCCGCGCGGGCCTGCGCATAGCTCGTCGCGCGCGTGGGCGTGCGCTCCTGCAGCGGGCGGCCACCGGCTTCGGCCAGCGCGCGGGCCAGGCCCAGGGGATCAGCGTGCGCGAGCCCGTAGCGCCAGCGCTCGCCGGTAGCCAGCCGCAACCAGACTCCGGGGCCGGGAATCGCCACGCGCCACGGCTCGACACCGACGATCTCGCGCAGCGCGAGGTCGAGACGTCGCGCGCCGCTCAACAGCACGAGCGTCCCGCTTTCGATCGAGGCCCGCGCGGCGAACGCGCGCAGCACGCACCACGCGGCCGCCTCGGGGACGAGAAAGAGCGCGGTGAAAGTGCGGATCTGCACGAGCGTATTCGCCTGCAAGGCGCCCTCACCCAGCACGACCGCGGCGGCCATCACGAGGAGGCTGGCGCGCGCGAAGGTACGCAGCACGCCGGCGGCGAGGCGGGCCGCGGGCGGCAGAACGGCAACATCGGCGGGGACGGCTGGCGCCTCGGGCGATGCCGACCCTTCGTCCGCGCCTCGATGGCCCCACCTGCGCAAGCCCACCGTCGCGGCCAGCAGCACGAGGAAGGCAGTGCCTGCGCGCCCGACCCAATCGCCCCAGGCCACCACCAACGTGCGCGGCGGCTCCCGCACGGGTACGTCGCCGATCACCAGCGTGCGTTCGCCGATGCGCGCCGCGGCGATCACGTTGCCGGTGGCGTCGATCACGGCGCTGTAGCCGTTCGTCGTGACGCGGAACTGCGGCAGACGCGTTTCGATGCTGCGAAATGCCGCCGCGGCCTGGTGCAGTTCAGCACCCTGAGGGTGCTCGGTGAACCAGGAGTCGTTCGACATCGTCAGGATCACCTGCGCGCCCAGTCGCGCGCCGTCGATGGCCAGGCCCGCATCCACGTCGTCGAGACAGATCAACGGCAACACCGGGACCTCGCGGCCGTCGGCCAGGCGCAGCGGGAACACGCGCGCGCCGCTGCCCGGCTGCCAGCTGCCGGCCCACGGCAGCCAACGGCGCAGCAGCGGCCCGTCGAGCCACGCCGGCACGTATTCGGTGAGCGGGAAGACGCGCGTCTTGCGATACAGGCCGAGCAGTCCCGTGCCGGGCACCACGAACGCGGCCGCGTTGTATTCGCCGGCGGCATCGCGATCGTAGGTGCCGAACACGAACGGCACCCGCGCGGCGTCGACGATGCCGAGGATCTCGCGGTCGAGCTCGGCGCCGGCCTCGCTTTTCGGGTGCCCGAAGGTCGTCGGGTACACCGTCTCCGACCACAGCACCGCGTCGGCGTGCCGGTGCTCGATGGCGTCGTAGCTCATCGCGTAGTGCGTGTCGAGCACCTCGCGAACGACCGCACCTGCGCCCCGCTCGCGGCGCAGGCGCTCGTAGTCCACGATGTTCGACTGCACCAGCGCCACGCGCAGCGGTTTGCCGGCGGGCGCAGGCGCAGCCGCGAGCCTCGCGAAGCCGTAGCCCGCCAGCAGCAGCGGCACCAGCGCGGCAAGTGCCAGTGGCTTCGCGATCGCGAGCGCGCCGTCGGCCCGGCGTGCGAGCGCCGCCGCTACAGCTTCGTTCGCCAGCAGCAGCAGGACTGTCAGGCCCGCCGCACCACCGAGATCGGCGGCCTGGCGCAGCAGGCGCGATGGGTAGAGCCCATAGCCGAACGTGTCGCCGAGAAGCCTGGGCACGAGCCACTCGGTCGCCACCCAGGCCGCGGCACCCGCGAGCGCGCGCAGGAGCGGGCCGTGCCGGCGACCGGCGAGATGACGCACGACCGCGAAAGCGAAGAACTGCGGCTGGAACAGGGGCGCGGCGAGGAGCAGCACGGCCAGTCCGGTGGCGGCGCCGAGCTGTGTGTAGTGGCCGATCGCGGCACCGAACCAGGCGAAGACCGCCGCCGTGTACGCCACCGACATCGCGCAGGCGCCGAGCAGCGCGCCCGCGAGCGTTCGGTTCGCATCGAGCGTGCGTAACCACGGCACCAGGGCCACAAAGCCGAGCAGCCAGCCGGTGCCGCCGCGCGTGTACAGGAACGACAGCACCGCACTGGCGAGGATGCCAGCCAGCATGCGAGCGCTGGACCGGGACGACGGGACGGCGGTGTTCAGCTCCCGGGTCTCCCCGGTTCGACCGGCGCGGGGATCACGACGCGCCGTATCGGCAACCCGGGCGGCGCGAGTTCCGGTGGCACGACGCGGTTCTCCGGGATCGCGATCGGCTGGTGAGCCGCGTCGAAGAACTGGCGGTCGGGCGCGTACATCAGGATCGGCTCGATGCGCTGGCCGTCGTCGGTTGCCTGGTAGTGGCGCACGTAGCCCTCGGGGAGCGCGAAGTCTTCGGGCACCGCGAGCCCCACCAGCGGCGGCCGGGTGCCGGGCGGCGAGAACGCGCCGAGGCCGGCATGCACGCCGGCCTGGTGCAGGCGGTCGATCACCTCGCCCATCGTCGGTTTCTCGCCGTTGTTGATGTAGTCCGAGAGGTCAGGCGTCAGGTCGCCGTTCGGATCGCGCGAGCGCGCGATGCGTTGCGCGCCGGCAGCAAATGCGCCGCTCGCCGCAGCGGGCACCGCGCCTGATGGCGCCGCGGGCACGGAGCCACTCGCCACGATCGTCGCGGGCACGGCGGCGGCGCCGGTCGAGTTGCTTGCCGAGCTTGCCGGCATCGAGGGGGCCGCGGTGTCGGCGGCGGCGGGCTCCGGGGTCGAAGGCGTCATCGACATCAACCCGTAGGCGAGCCCGGCCAAGATGATCCCCAGCGCGATGGCAAGGTATCCCAGCGACGGGCGCCACGTCCGACCTGCGTCGCCCGGATCGGTCGGCCTCGGGCCAGAACGACGCGGCCCGTCCATCGGAACGCCCGCCGGGCCTCAGGGCGCCGCCGGGTTGGAGGTCGACACCGCCCAGCCCATGCGTTCGTGCCCGTACTGGTTCCAGATCGGGCTCTTGCCGCCCGTGAACGAGGTGTAGCGCGGCGAGCCCGAGCCGGTGGTGCCACCGAACAGACCGGCGGTCACGGTGGCGCCGGTGTAGGTCGGATGCGTGTTGTCGGACTGGATGTAGTCGTAGCTGGTGCCCGCGGACGCGAAATGCGTGTTCGCGTCCCGCAGCGTCGAGCGCATCGTCGACGTGATGCGGGTGACGTAGCTCGCCTCGGTCTCGCCCAGCACGTAGGCCAGGCCCACCGAGTCGACCATCCCATCGCCGTTGCTGTCGTAGTCGGCACCCATGTATTGGGCGAAGTTATCCGCGCACTGGAAGCCCTTCTGCCGGGCGAAGTCGCACATCGACCAGTTCATCGAGGCGAGCCTGGGCAGGAAGGTGCTCTGCAGGTTCACCGTCGCGCCGGTCGTGGCGTCCTTGCAGGAGCTCCGCACGTTGTCGGCGGCGTAGCCCGGGTAGTGAAGGTTCGAGACGATCTTCAGCTTGGTGCCTGCGTAGGCATTGGCGTTGATGAAGCCCATCGCGGCCGCGACGTAGGTCCGGCAGCTGTTGACTGCCGCGTCCATCCCGGCGTAGTTGCAGGTGCCGGTCTGGCTCTTGAAGCTCGAACGCGCCTGCAGCCCGTCATTGCCGCACATCTCGAAGGTGACCACGCGGGTCGTGCTGGCCTGCATGTACGACTTCTCGGCCACGATCTTGTTGTTGTAGACGTCCGAGGCGACCGCGCCGGACTTCGCGCGGCGCACGCTCTCGATGTCGCTGTTCCACAGCGCCGATAGGTACTCCGCGTCGACGGTGGGCGCCGCGTACTTCGCGGCGCTGGTGACTGAGCCGTTGTAGCCCGCGTAGATCGAATCCCCGTAGGCCACGAGGCGGTACTTGGTCGTGGTCCCGGCCCGGTCGATGGTCCACGACACATTCTGGGTCAGCGTGTTGGCCGTTGCCGGCGCACCGAAGCCCAACAGGGCCAGCGCGAACAACACGATGCGCAAGGCGGCACTGTGCAGTTGTGATCCACGCGGCGCGCGAATACAAGTCCTCATGTGCGTCTCCCCGGTCTTGTGATTTGCTTTGGAACCGAGCGCCCAGAATCCGTGGGATTCCAGGGTGCAGAAGCAGTGTGGACCAAAACCGCTGCGCGCCAAAGGGGGCGCTCTCCGGAGTATCCCTAACTGCGCGCCGAGAGACTGCCGTCAGGCGTTAGGCAAGAGCACTGCGGCGACCTGACGGCCGCGGGTCACTTGCCGATCTGCTCGCCCGCCGCCTTGGCCTTCGCATCGTGCTTCATTGCCTTGGCCTTGTGCGCCTTCGCCTTGGCCTTGTGCATCGCCTTCTTCGGCTCGCTCGCCACAGCGCCCTGGACTGTCTCCTTGGCCTCCTTGGCGGTCTCAGCGACTGCCTTGCCGGATTCCTTGACGGCCGTTCCCGTCTGGGCGTTGACCGCGCCGCTGGCAAAGACGATCGCCAGCGCGATGAGTAGCTTGTTCATTCCCGTCACTCCTCAGATGTTTGACATGCGGCGTCCGCGAATCGGTCACAGCACCGAGGATGATATCGGGCGGCATCGGCCCGAACTCACTCGCCCGGAGATGGCTTGTCGTCGTCGTGATTGGCCAGGGCGGTCTGAATTTCGACGTACAGCCTGCAGCCTTCATTGACCGGCTCGGAGGCGCTGGCGCAATCCGCCTGCAGGCCAACCCTGTGCGCCTCGGCCCATTCGTAGCCGGCTTCACCGTCCGAACAGGCGCCGGCGCAGGCCCCGGCCCCGTCGGTCGACGTTTCGAGGCTCGAAACGACGGTGGCATCCGAAGTCTCGGCCGGCTCCTGCACGATGGGCAGGGCCTGCGCCGGCGAGGTCGCGGCAACGGGGTCGTCTGGCGCGAGCTGGTCGTCCGTGAAGTCGCCCGAGGTGCTGGCGACCATCGCCACGAGCAATGCCGCGATGCAGCCCATCATGATCCAAGGGGATCGCATACAGCCTCCGATGATCGAGATTGCGCACGCAAGAAGAATTTGCAGATTATGCGGAGGTCGTCGATGTTCATCCCGGGCGGCAGGCCGTGTCACTTCGTGTGGCATGCTTTGGCATCCGGGAGCAACCGAGAGCTTCGTATGCGCCACAGATCAATGACCGCTGCCCTGATCCTGATCGTGTTGGGTGTTCTGTTTCTGCTGTCCAATTTTGGGTGGCTGCCACGCCTTGGCCCGCTGTTCGCCCAATGGTGGCCGCTCATCCTGGTCATCGTCGGCGTTTCCCTGCTCGTTCGACGCATGTAGTGTTCGCCGAACAGGAGCGCTGACCTTGGCGGGCGGGCCTTGCGGCACGGCACACACGCACCGCGCCTTGACTTTGCGCATCGGTCTGGCGCCCACTACGAAGCGCACGCGCGCCGGTGCGGCCGCTGCGACCCGTAGAACGAAGTTGGTGCCAGGCGGAACGGGCCGGCAGCGGCGGCTTTGAACACAGCCTTCTGGAGGACCAAGATGTCGAAATCGAAATCCTTGTTTGCGGTGTCTGCACTCGAGAGCGCCCTCGTGATCGCGGTGCTCGGCTTTGTCGGATCGGCGGCTCATGCGGCAAAGCCGTCCAGAGCGGTTGCCAACGTCGTTCCCTTTGCCAGCGGATTGCAGTACCCGCGCGGTCTCAAGTTCGGGCCGGATGGCTATCTCTACGTTGCCGAGGCCGGCGAGGGCCCGGCCAGCGTCCCGGCACCGGCTGACTGCGAACTGGCAGGCCCTGTCGTGCGGCCCTACATGTCCTCGCCGACCGGCGGGCGCATCTCCAGGATCGACGCCGCGGGCAACCGCACCACCGTGACCGACACGTTCCCGCGCGCGGTCAACGGGCTCGGCGACACGCTGGGCGTGGCAGACGTCGAGTTCATCGGCAGCACGATGTATGCGCTGGTGGCCAGCGGCGGCTGCTCGCACGCGGTGACGACGATTCCTTCGGGCGTGGCGAAAGTCGAGCCGGACGGAACGTGGTCGATGATCGCCGACTTCAGCAGCTACCAGCGCAACCACCCGGTCAAGACACCGGAGCCGGGCGACTTCGAGCCCGATGGAACCTGGTACAGCATGGTCGCCGTGCGGGGCGCGCTCTACGCCGTGGAGCCGAATCACGGCGAGCTGGTCAAGGTCACGACCGATGGGAAGGTCAGCCGGGTTGTGGACATCTCCGCCACCCAAGGTCACGTCGTGCCCACGGCGATCGCCTATCACGGCGTGTTCTATGTCGGCAACCTCGGCGAGTTCGATCCCGACCAGATCAACCGACAGAACGTCTTTCAGATCACCCCGAGCGGGGAACTGCGCTTGGCCGCCAGCGGCATGAGTAAGGTGCTGGCAGTCGCCTTCGACAGCGAGCATCGCATGTACGTTTTGGAGATGACCACGGATCAGCAGTTTCCCGCGCCGGGCCTCGGGCGGGTCGTGCGCGTTGCCCGGGACGGCGGGCTGAAGGTCATCGCATCCGGTCTCGCGCTCCCGACCGGCATGACGTTCGGACCGGATGGCAACCTCTATGTCTCGAACTGGGGGTTCGGGCCGCCGGGAATGGGCGCGGTCCTGAAAATCGAGCTGCCTGACGCGGACTGAAACGGCGCTGGGTCCAGGCCCTCCGCGGCAAGAACGATGCAAGCGCCCGCCCCTGAGACGACCGCGTCGGATCGGGTTCCGCTGGCCGACGTTCGAGACCTGCTCAAGGTCGGCGAACCCTTGCCGTTCCGCGTCCTGGACTCACTGGAGCGGCTGCTGCTGAACGCAGGCCAGGTGCTCGCCGACGAGGCCCAGTTCGCCGGTCTGGTCGAGCGCGGCGCGTGGGCCGAGCGTCACCTCGTCGAAGCCGAGCGCACGGCGCGCGCCGCGGCGGGGGGCGGCGCCCGGGCGGCCCAATCGCTGTCGCTGTTCGACCGCTGGGAGCGCGTGCTCTGGCAGTTCGACAAGCTCAGCCGCGCGTTGGTGCGCCGCCAGGCCCAGGGCGCAGAGGTGCCCGCGCTGTTCGCGACGCTGCGCGAGCTGGTCGATGTCGACGCCGATGTGGCCCTGTTCCTGAGCGTGCGGCAGGACGACCGCCGCTTCGCCCTGTACCCGCTGACGCACGCGCTGCATTGCGCAGTGCTGGCGCTGTTGACCGCCCGCTACCTCGGCTGGCCGCAGGCGCGTGTCACCGCGCTGGGTTGCAGTGCCTTGACGATGAACCTGGCGATCCTCGAGCTGCAGGCCACGATGGCCGAGCAGCACGATCCGCCGACCCCACGGCAGCTGAAGGACATCCGCGCCCACCCCCAGGCATCGGTGAAGCTGCTGCAGGACGTGGGTGTCGTCGATGAAGCCTGGCTGGCGGCGATTGCGGAGCACCACGAGCAGCCCGGTGGTGGCGGGTACCCGCACAACCTGACCGAGGTCTGCGAGGCCGCTCAGCTGCTGCGCGCGGCCGATGTGCTGATGGCCAAGATCAGCCCGCGCGCGCAACGCCCGGCGATGGCGCCGCAGGCCGCGGTGCGCCAGTTGTTCCAGCAGCGGCCCGGCGATCCGCTCGCGATGGCGCTGATCCGCACCCTCGGCGTCTACCCGCCGGGCAGCCTGCTGAAGCTGCGCTCGGGCGAAGTCGCCGTGGCGATCCGCCGGCCGGCCGCCGGCACGCACCCGCTCGTCGCCACGCTGAGCGACGCGAACGGGCGACCCAGTGCGCAGACACATCGCCGCGACTCGGCGCAGCCGGAGTTCAACGTTCAAGGCGCGCTCGTCGATGCGCCGGGTTTCGCGCGCGTGCTGCCGGAGCGCGTCTACGGCATCGTCGGCGCGTGATGCGGCACATGCGCTGAAGCGCGTCTTCACGACGTTCGCGAGGTGGCGACGCGCACCACCCCGTTCCGAGGCGAAAGCGGGATGTTGTCTGACATCGGCCACCGCGCGAATTGTTCATACTGCACTGCAGCAAAGGAGCGCTGTATGGACCTCGAGCAATTGATGGGGCGGTACTTTCGGTTGAAGCAGGAACTCGCGATCGCGTACAAGGCGCAGCCTTGGCAGACCGGCCGCATCGACCGCCTCGCCGACGACCTCGCCGCGACCGAACGCGAGATCGCCGCACTGCAGCCTGTCGACGAGCAATGCAGTGAACTGATGATGAGCCTCGCGCGCTGACGCGGCTCGCTGCTGCGGCTTCAGCGCCGCGCTGTGACAATGGCCGAATGCCTTCGGCCGACGCCCCCGCTTCCGCAACCCTCATCCCCCGGTTCGCCGTGCCGGCCCTGGCGCTGGCGGCGTTCGGCAGCGGCGTGTCGCTGCGCCTGACCGACGCGCTGCTGCCGCTGTTCGCACGCCAGTTCGACATCGGCCTGGGCCACGCGGCTGGCGTCGTGACGGCGTTCTCGGTCGCCTACGGGCTGTCGCAGCTGTTCTTCGGCCCGGTCGGGGACCGCTTCGGCAAGTACCGCGTGATTGCCTGGGCCTGCGCGGCCTGCGCGCTGACGGCGTCGCTCTGCGGCCTCGCCCAGGGCTTCGCGCAGCTCGTGCTCGCGCGGCTGCTCGCAGGCGCCACGGCTGCGGCGATCATCCCGCTGTCCATGGCCTGGATCGGTGACGTCGTGCCCTACGAGGACCGCCAGCCGGTGCTCGCACGCTTCCTGATCGGGCAGATTCTGGGTCTGTCGGCGGGTGTGTTCGTCGGCGGCTTCGCGGCCGACCACCTGAACTGGCGCGTGCCCTTCTTCGCGATCGGCCTCGGCTTCGCGGCGATCAGCGCGATGCTGCTGGTGTTCGACCGCCGCCTGCCCGCCCGAGCGCGCGAGCGGCGCCGCGCGGATGGCCACGCGCTGGCGCGCATGGTCAACGAGTTCTCGCAGGTGCTGGCGAAACCATGGGCGCGTGTCGTGCTGGTCGCGGTCTTCCTCGAAGGCGGCTTCGTCTACGGCGCGTTCGCGTTCATCGCGACCCATCTGCATCACACCTTTGGCATCGCGCTGGCGACCGCCGGCTCGACGGTGATGCTGTTCGGCTTCGGCGGCCTGCTGTTCGCGCTAGCGTCGGCACCGCTGGTGCGGCGTCTCGGCGAGGTCGGCCTGACCGGCGTCGGCGGCGTCGTGCTCGCCGGCGCACTGCTTGCGGTCGGTCTCGCGCCGGCGTGGTGGTGGGCGATGCCCGGTTGCTTCGTCGCCGGGCTGGGCTTCTACATGCTGCACAACACGCTGCAGATCAACGCCACGCAGATGGCGCCGCAGCGGCGCGGCGCCGCGGTGTCGGCGTTCGCGTCGTGCTTCTTTCTCGGCCAGGCTGTCGGAGTCGCGGCGGCCGGCGTGCTGGTCGCGCACCTCGGCACCGGCAGCGTGATCGCGCTCGGCGCGGCCGGAGTGCTGGTGGTCGCGCTGTGCTTCAGCCGCTTGCGCTCACTGCGACGCGCGACGGACGGCGGGCTCGGCGCCGCGGCCTGATCGAGGCGGGCCCCCTCGCGCGCTGAAAGATTCAGCGCGGGCGGCGCGGCGGCGCGCCGCTGCTCGGGCCGCCGGGCCGCCGCTGCCGATCGAAGGGCGGCGCCTGGCGCGGCGGCGGCGCGAGGCGCGCACGCTCCTGCGCCTCGCCGCGCGCGATCTCGAGCAGGCCGTCGAGCTCGTCGATCGGCACGCCCTTCAGGGCGCAGAAGTTCGCCTTCGTCAAGGTCGTGATCTCGAAGTCATGCAGCAGCCCGGCACGGTTGCGGCGCTGCTGCTCCTCGAGTTCGCGACGCGAGTCCTGATTCGCGCGGCGCCGGGCGAGTTCGTCGAGCGCGACCTGGCGGTGCTCGTCGCTGATCTCGCCGCTGGGCTGACCATCGAGGTCGAAGCGGTGCGCCGACTTCGACACCGCGATCAGGTACGAGGTGCTGCCGGTGTGGCGCCGGAAGAACGCCGACAGCGCCTGCTTCGTGAAGACGCCCGGCGCGCGCTCCTGGATGTCGATCTGGATGCGCAGCTTCAGCGGCTTGACCGCACCGCCGAACAGCGCCGGGAAGCGCAGCTTGAGTTGCTGCGCGCAGTCGGCCGGGTTCATCGTCGCGACGGGCGTCGGCGTTGCGGCGACAGAAGCGGGCGGAGCGTCGTCGGCAACCGGCGGTGGAGAGGTCTCGGACATGAAATTGGCAGGCAACGTGAAAGGGCTGGATTGTGCTTGCAAATCCGTCTGCCGGCCTTACCTCCGAACCCTGTGAGGAGATCACTTTTGGGTGCAACGGATGCTTTTCTGCTCGACGCGTATTCGCAGACCGTCAGCGGCGTGGTCGATCGGGTCGGGCCGGCGGTGGCCGCGGTGCAGGTCGGCGAGGCCGGCGCGAGCGGTGCCGGCGGCGGCTCCGGCTTCCTGTTCACGCCCGACGGCTACCTGCTGACCAATTCGCACGTGGTGCGCGCCGGCAAGCCGGCCTTCCCTGCCGGCGAGCCCAAACCAGCCTATCGCGTGTCGCTCGCCGACGTCCGCGCGTACCACGCACGCTGGGTCGGCGACGACCCCGACACCGACCTCGCGCTGCTGCACATCGACGGCCTGTCGCAAGGCCCGCTGACGCATGCGCCGCTGGGCAGTTCGTCCGGCCTGAAGCGCGGCGAGATCGCGATCGCGATCGGCAACCCGCTCGGATTCGAGCACACCGTGACCTCGGGCATCGTCAGCGCGCTCGGTCGCAGCATGCGCACCCAGACCGGCCGGCTGATCCCGGACGTGATTCAGACCGACGCAGCGCTCAACCCCGGCAACTCCGGCGGCCCGCTGCTGAACGCGCGCGGCGAGGTGATCGGCGTCAACACCGCGATCATCCGAGGCGCGAACTCGATCTGCTTCGCGGTCGCGATCGACATCGCGACCTGGGTCATTCCGCAACTGCTGCAGCACGGCCGCGTCAAGCGCGGCCACCTCGGCGTCGGCGGCGGCACCGTGCCGCTGCACCGGCGCGTCGTGCTCGCGCATGGCCTGGAGCAGAACAGCGGCGTGCGCGTGCTGCAGGTCGAGAAAGACAGCCCGGCCGACCGCGCCGGTGTGCGCGAGGGCGACGTGATCGTCGGGCTGGACGGCGTCGCGATCGACTCGGTCGACCGCCTGCACCAGACGCTGGACGCGAGCCGGATCCAGCGCGACTGCGCGCTCAAGCTGCTTCGGGGCACACTGTCGCCGCAGCCGCTGTACCTGCGCCTGCGGCCGACCGAGCGCCTCGCTGCGGGATGACCCGAGAGACTTCGCCATGAGCATCACAGTTCGCCGCGACGGCAGCACCGGCATGCGGCACACCGTCAACATCCGCAACCACGCGTTCACCGTCGACGAACCACCGGCGAACGGGGGCGAGGACGCCGGCCCGACCCCGCACGAGGTCTACGACGCCGCCCTTGGCGCGTGCAAGGCGCTGACGGTGCTCTGGTACGCGAACCGCAAAGGCATCGCGCTGCGCGACATCGAGGTCGTGATCGACCGCGACGACAGCGCCGAGCGCCAGGGCACCTACCGGCTGAAGGCATCGCTGCGCCTGAGCGGCGACTTGAGCGATGCCCAGCGCGACGAGCTGCTGAAGGTCGCCGGCAAGTGCCCGGTACATCGCCTGATGACGAGCGTGACGACCGAGATCGAGACCGTGCTGCTCTGATCAGCCCGGCGTGCGCAGCCGGAAGCGCTGCAGCTTGCCGGTCTCGGTGCGCGGCAGGCTGCTGCGGAACTCGATCGCGCGCGGGTACTTGTAGGGTGCGATCGCGGCCTTGACGAAGTCCTGCAGCGCGCGCGCTGTTGCGTCTTCCGCCGCGTGCGCCTCGCGCAGCACGACGAAGGCCTTGACGATCTGGCCGCGCTCGGCGTCGGGCACGCCGATCACCGCGCATTCGGCCACCGCCGGATGCGTCAGCAGCACCTCCTCCACTTCCGGTGCGGCGATGTTGTAGCCGGCCGAGATGATCATGTCGTCGGTGCGCGACTGGTAGTGAAAGTAGCCGTCGGCGTCCTGCAGGTAGGCGTCGCCGGTGTAGTTCCAGCCGTCGCGAACGTAGCTCGCCTGGCGCGCATCGTCGAGGTACCGGCAACCGGTCGGGCCCTTGACCGCGAGCCGGCCGACCGTGCCCGGTGGCACCGGCCGGCCCTGCGCGTCCATCACGCTCGCGCGGTAGCCGGGCACCGCGACGCCGGTCGCACCGGGGCGCGCGTGCGCCTCGTCGGCCGAGATGAAGATGTGCAGCATCTCGGTCGCGCCGATGCCGTCGATGATCTGCAGCCCGGTGGCGGCGCGCCAGAGCTCGCGCGTCGCGGCCGGCAAGGCCTCGCCGGCCGCAACGCATTTGCGCAGCAGCCCGCCGTGCGGCGCCGACAGGCGCCTCTCCTTCGCTTCGGCCGCCATCGCGCGATACGAGGTCGGCGCGGTGAACAGCACGGTTGCGCCGAAGCGGCCGATCGCATCGAGCAGGTCCGGTGGCGCGGCCTTCTCGAGCAGCACGGTCGACGCGCCGACGCTCATCGGGAACAGCGTCAGCCCGCCCAGGCCGAACGTGAACGCGAGCGGCGGGCTGCCGATGAACACATCGTCGGCCGTCGCGCGCAGCACGTGCGGCGGGAAGCACGCGCAACTCGCCATCACGTCGCGATGAAAGTGCATCGTCGCCTTCGGCTGCCCGGTGGTGCCGGAGGTGAACGCGAGCAGGCACGTGTCGTCGGCTGCCGTGGCGACGTTGTCGTGCGAACTGGGCTGCGCGGCCATGCGTGCGTCGAGACCGTCGGCGGCGTCGTCGCCGAAACAGACGACGTGCGCAAGCAGCGGCTGCTGCGCCGCGGCGACGTCGAGTTCGGCGCGCAGCGCGACATCGCACAGCGCGTGCGTGACCTGAGCCTTCTCGATGATCTGGCCAAGTTCCTTCGCGCGCAGCAGCGGCATCGTCGCCACCGCGATCGCACCGACCTTCATCACCGCGAACCAGCAGGCCACCAGCATCGGCTTGTTCGCGGCGCGCAGCAGCACGCGGTTGCCGGGCACGACGCCGAGCTCGTCGACGAGCACGCGGGCGATGCGGTTCGCCTGGCGCTGCAGCTCGGCGTAGGTCCAGGTCAGACCGTCGGGCGCACGCAGACAGGTGCGCTCACCGCGGCCCTCGGCGACATGCCGATCGAGCAGCTCGGTCGCGCAGTTCAGCCGCTCGGGAAACTGCAGTTCAGGCAGCTCGAACAGGAACTCGGGTTGCTGCTGCGCCGGCGGCAGGTGATCGCGCGCGAAAGTGTCGACGTGGGCGCTGGCAGCCATCCGCAAGCTCCGTCGTTCGCAGCGCGCGTCAGAACGCGGCGATGCCGGTGATCGCCCGCCCCAGGATCAACGCATGCACGTCGTGCGTGCCCTCGTAGGTGTTGACCACCTCGAGGTTGACCAGGTGGCGCGCGACACCGAACTCGTCGCTGATGCCGTTGCCGCCCATCATGTCGCGCGCGGTGCGGGCGATGTCCAGCGCCTTGCCGCAGGAATTGCGCTTCATGATCGAGGTGATCTCCACCGACGCGGTGCCTTCGTCCTTCATGCGCCCGAGCCGCAGGCAGCCTTGCAGCGCCAGCGTGATCTCGGTCTGCATGTCGGCCAGCTTCTTCTGGATCAGCTGGTTCGCCGCCAGCGGCTTGCCGAACTGCTTGCGGTCCAGCGTGTACTGGCGCGCGCGGTGGAAGCAGTCCTCGGCCGCCCCCATCGCGCCCCAGGCGATGCCGTAGCGCGCCGAGTTCAGGCAGGTGAACGGGCCCTTCAGGCCGCGCACCTCGGGGAACGCGTTCTCCTCGGGGCAGAACACGTTGTCCATCACGATCTCGCCGGTCAGGCTGGCGCGCAGCCCGACCTTGCCGTGGATCGCCGGCGCACTCAGGCCCTTTGCGCCCTTGTCGAGGATGAAGCCGCGGATCGCACCCTCGTCGTCCTTGGCCCAGACCACGAACACGTCGGCGAACGGCGAATTGGTGATCCACATCTTCGCGCCGCTGAGCGCGTAGCCGCCGGGCACCTTCTTCGCGCGCGTGACCATGCTGCCGGGGTCGGAGCCGTGGTCGGGTTCGGTCAGGCCGAAGCAGCCGATCAGCTCGCCGCTGGCGAGCTTCGGCAGGTACTTCTGCTTCTGCGCCTCGGTGCCGAACTCAAAGATCGGCACCATCACCAGCGAGCTCTGCACACTCATCATCGAGCGGTAGCCGGAGTCAATGCGCTCGACCTCGCGCGCGACCAGGCCGTAGCAGACGTAGTTCAGCCCGGCGCCGCCGTAGGCCTCGGGAATGGTCGCGCCGAGCAGGCCGAGCTCGCCCATCTCTCGGAAGATGGCCGGGTCGGTCGTGCCCTCGCGGAACGCCATCAGCACGCGCGGCGCGAGGCGGTCGCGGCAGTACGCCGCGGCGGCGTCGCGCACCGCGCGTTCGTCATCATCGAGTTGCTGTTCGAGCAGCAGCGGGTCGCCCCAGTGGAAGGAGGCTTTGGACTTGGCCATGGTGGAAAACTCCTGACGGTGCGTTGGATGGCGAAAGAATACGCGAGCGGCTTCAAGCCAGCGGAATGACGGCGGTCGCCTCGATCTCGACCTTGGCGCGGTCTTCCATCAGCGCCCTCACCTCGACCGCGCTCATCGCGGCGTTGTACGAGCCGATGACCTCGCGGTAGGCCTGCCCCACCGCGCGCCCGGCAGCGAGGTATTCGCGCTTGTCGGTCACGTACCAGGTCATGCGCACGATGTGCTCGGGCTTGCCGCCGGCCTCGGCCAGCACGGCGACGACGTGTTCGAGCGCCTGGCGCGCCTGCGCGGCGAAATCGTCGCTGTGGAACACGCCCTGCGCATCCCAGCCGATCATGCCGGCGATGAACACCTGGCGGCCGCTGGCGGCCACGCCATTGGCGTAGCCCTTGGGGCGCGGCCAGCCCGCGGGAAGAAGCACTTGCATGGTCGTCAGCCTTTCGCAGCAGAAGCGCGCGTGTCCTTCAGCAACTCGCGCGCGATGATCAGTTGCTGCACTTCGCTGGCCCCTTCGTAGATGCGCAGCGCGCGGATCTCGCGGTACAGCCGCTCGACCGGCTGGCCGCTCTCGACGCCCAAGCCGCCGAACATCTGCACCGCCGCGTCGATCACCTGTTGTGCACCCTCGGTCGCGGCGAGCTTGGCCATTGCTGCTTCGCGCGTCACGTTGCGACCCTGATCGCGCTGCCAGGCGGCGCGGTAGGTCAGCAGCGCCGCACTGTCGATCGCGAGCGCCATCTGCGCGAGCTTGGCCTGGGTGAGCTGGAAGTCGGCGAGCACGCCGCCGAACATCTTGCGCGTGGTCGCGCGCTGCAAGGCTTCGTCGAGCGCGCGGCGCGCGAAGCCGAGCGCCGCCGCCGCGACCGAGCTGCGGAACACGTCGAGCGTGCGCATCGCGACCTTGAAGCCCTCGCCTGCCGCGCCGATGCGATTCGCCAGCGGCACCCGGCAGTTCGTGAAGCGCAGCCGCGCCAGCGGGTGCGGCGCGATCACCGCGATGCGTTCGGCGATCTCCAGCCCGGGCGTGTCGGCGTCGACGATGAATGCGGAAATGCCGCGCGCGGCGGGCGCCTCGCCCGTGCGCGCGAACACGACGTAGAAGTCGGCGATGCCACCGTTCGAGATCCAGGTCTTCTCGCCGTCGAGAACGGCGTGATCGCCTTCGATGCGGGCCGCGCAACTCAACGCCGCCACGTCCGAGCCGGCGTCGGGTTCGGACAGCGCGAACGCGGCGATCGCTTTGCCGCTCGCCACCCTCGGCAGGTAATGCGTCCGCTGCGCCGCACTGCCGTCGAGGCTGATCGCGCCCGAGCCCAGACCCTGCATCGCGAACGCGAAGTCCGCCAGGCCGGCATGGCGCGCCAGCGTCTCGCGGATCAGGCAGATCGCGCGCGTGTCGATCTGCTCGGCCGTGCCACCGTTCGTGGTGCCGCCGATCGCGTGGCGCAGCCACCCGGCTCGCCCGAGCGCAGCGACCAGCGCGCGGCAGTGCGCGTCGACATCGGCACCGTGCTCGTCGCCGATGTTCGCGCTCGCCCACGCGTCGAGCTCGTGCGCGAGCGCGCGGTGCCGGTCCTCGAAGAACGGCCACTCCAGGTAGCGCGTGTCGGCCATGCTCAGTTGCCCTCGAAGCGCGGCTTGCTCTTCGCGACGAACGCGTGGTAGGCGCGCGAGAAGTCCTCGGTCAGCATGCAGATCGCCTGCGCCTGGGCTTCGGCCTCGATCGCCTGCTCGATCGTCATCGCCCACTCCTGATGCAGCATCGTCTTCGTGATGCCGTTCGCGAAGGTCGGGCCGCCAGCCAGGTCGCGCGCCAGCGCGAGCGCATCGGCCTGCAGCGCTTGGGGTGCGGCGAGGCGGTTGAAGAAGCCCCAGCGCTCCGCCTCTTCGCCGTTCATCGACCGCCCGGTGAACAGCAGTTCGCTGGCGCGGCCCTGGCCGATCAGCCGCGGCAGGATCGCGCAGGCGCCCATGTCGCAACCCGCCAGGCCGACGCGGTTGAACAGGAAGGCCGTCTTGCTGCGTGCGGTGCCCAGGCGCAGGTCGGACGCCATCGCCATGATCGCGCCAGCACCGGCGCACACGCCGTCGACCGCGGCGACGATCGGTTGCGGACAGGCGCGCATCGCCTTCACCAGGTCGCCGGTCATGCGCGTGAACGTCAGCAACTCGGGCGCGCGCAGCTTGACCAGCGGGCCGATGATCTCGTGCACGTCGCCGCCGGAGCAGAAGTTGTCGCCGGCGCCGATCAGCACGACGGCGTGGATGTCGTCGGCGTGCTTCAGCGCACCGAACAGGTCGCGCAACTCGGCATAGGACTCGAAGGTGAGCGGGTTCTTGCGCTCGGGACGGTTCAGCGTCAGCGTCGCGACGCCGTCGTGCGCCGTCCATTGGAAGTGCGAGGCGCGGTAGCCGGCCAGCGCGCGACGGTTGCCGGCCAGCAGCGCGGGGTCGACGCGCGACGCGGTTGCGGTGTTCATGCCTTCTCCTCGGGGGACGTGTCGGGTCGGACCAGCGCGACGCGCAGCGTGCCGAGCTGGGTGTAGAGCTGCTGCACGGTCTTGGCGTCCAGCCCGGCGAACAGCTCGACGATCCACTGCTCGTGCTGCTGCGCCATCGCCTCGAAGGCGCGCCGGCCCTTGGCCGTCAGGCGCACGATCCAGGCACGGCGGTCGTCTGGGTGCGCCTCGCGGGCGACCAGGCCATCGCGCTCGAGTTCGTCGGTCAGGCCGGTGACGTTGCCGCCGGTGACCATCAGGAAGCGCGACAGCGCGCGCATCTGCAGGCCCTGCTTGTAGCGATAGAGCTGTGCCATGTAGTCGAAGCGCGCGAGCGAGATGCCGAACTGCTCGCGCAGCCGGCGGCGGATCTCGGCCTCGATCTGTGTCGTGCTCGCGAGCATGCGCAACCACAGTCTCAGCGCCGCGTGGTCGCCGCTGCCGGCGCGTGCCTCAACGCCGAGTTCCTGGGCGTCGCGCAGCAGTGCGTGGGAGGCGTCGTCGTGCTTCATCGTCGTCAAACCCCCAAGGCCCGATTCGCCTGTTCGAGTGCCGACGCACCAGCGCCTTGCGCGGCCATGGCGCGCTCGCGCTCGAGGTTGCGTTCGAGCTGCGACTTCGCGGCGCGGTACTGCTTCGGCCACTCGATCTCGGTGTAGCCGATCTTCGCGGATTCGAGCAGCGTCCAGGCCGGGTTCGCGAGGTGCGGTCGCGCGATCGCGCACAGGTCGGCGCGGCCCGCGGCGATGATGCTGTTGACGTGGTCGGCCTCGGAGATCGCACCGACCGCGATCGTCGCGATGCCGGCCTCGTTGCGGATGCGGTCGGCAAATGGCGTCTGGAACATGCGGCCGAAGACCGGCTCCTCGCGCTTGCTGACCTGGCCCGACGAGCAGTCGATCAGGTCGGCGCCCGCAGCCTTGAAGGCGCGTGCGATTTCGACCGCGTCGTCGGGCGTGATGCCGCCCTCGACCCAGTCGTGCGCCGAGATGCGCACCGACATCGGCCGATCCTGCGGCCACGCCGCGCGCACCGCGGCGAACACCTCGAGCGGGTAGCGCAGCCGGTTCGCGAGCGAGCCGCCATAGGCGTCGGTGCGCTGGTTCGTCAGCGGCGAGATGAACGACGAGAGCAGGTAGCCGTGCGCGCAGTGCAGTTCCAGCCAGTCGAAGCCGGCCTCGACGGCATGGCCCGTGGCGCGCACGAAGTCGTCGCGCACGCGGTCCATGTCGGCGCGCGTCATCGCCCGCGACCAGTCGCTGACGCCGTCCAGGTACTGCCGAGGCGAGGCCGAGACCAGCGGCCAGTTGCCCGATTCGAGCGGCAGGTCGATGCCCTCCCAGGCGACGCGCGTCGAACCCTTCGCACCGGCGTGGCCGAGCTGGATCGCGATCTTCGCGTCGCTGTTGGCGTGCACGAAGTCGACGATGCGCTTCCAGCCGTCGCGCTGCGCCGCGTTCCACAGCCCCGGGCAGCCCGGCGTGATGCGCGCGTCGGGCGAGGTGCAGGTCATCTCGGCGACGACCATCCCGGCGCCGCCCATCGCGCGCGCACCCAGGTGGACGAGGTGGTAGTCGCCAGGCAGGCCGTCAACGCACGAGTATTGCGCCATCGGCGAGACGGCGATGCGATTCTTCAGCGTCACCCCGCGCGCACTGAACGGCGTGAACATCGGCGGCACCGGCGCGTGCCCTGCGCCGCGCGGCGCGCCGGCGGCCGCGGCGATCCAGTCCTCGAAGCCCTCGACATAGGCGCGGTCGCGCAGCCGCAGGTTCTCGTGGCTGATGCGCTGGCTGCGCGTCAGCAGCGAGTAGGCGAACTGCTCGGGCGGCAGGTTCACGTAGCGATTCACATGCTCGAACCACTCGGTCGAGTTGCGCGCCGCGTTCTGGATGCGCAGCACCTCGATGCCGCGCAAGTCCTCGTAGTGCTGCAGCGCCGCGGCCAGGTCGCCGGGGTGTTCACCAACGCTGCGCGCGAGTTCGATCGCATCCTCGAGCGCGAGCTTGGTGCCCGAGCCGATCGAGAAGTGCGCGGTGTGCGCGGCGTCGCCCATCAGCACCACCGGCGCGCTGCCGTTGTGGTGCACCCAGCGCTTGCAGACCACGCGCGGGAAGCGGATCCACTGCGCCGAGCCGCGCAGGTGGCTGGCGTTCGAGATCAGCGCGTGGCCGTCGAGGTGCTTGGCAAACAGCTTCTCGCAGAACGCGATCGATTCCTCCTTCTCCATCGTCTCCAGGCCAGCGGCACGCCAGACGTCTTCCGGTGCCTCGACGATGAAGGTCGAGGTCGTGTCGTCGAAGCGGTAGGCGTGGGCCTGGAACCAGCCGTGCTCGGTCTGTTCGAACGCGAAGGTGAAGGCCTCGAACAGCTTGTGCGTGCCGAGCCAGACGAAGCGGCACAGGCGCAGGTCGATGTCGGGCTCGTAGGTCGCCGCATGGCGGGCGCGGATGCGGCTGTTCAGGCCGTCGCTGGCGATGATCAGGTCGGCGTCGGGGTACTGCGCGTCGTCCTGCACGTCGGTCTCGAACACCAGCTTCACGCCGACCTGCTCGCAGCGCGCCTGCAGGATGTTCAGCAGCCGCTTTCGCCCGATGCCGCAGAAGCCGTGGCCGCCCGAGCGGACCTTGTGGCCGCGGATGTTGACCTCGATGTCGTCCCAGTGGTTGAACGCATCCAGGATCTGCGCCGCACTGGTCGGGTCGGCGGCCTGCAGGTTGGACAGCGTCTGGTCCGAGAACACCACGCCCCAGCCGAAGGTGTCGTAGGGCCGGTTGCGCTCGACCACCGTCACCTCGTGCGACGGATCCTGCTGCTTCATCAGCAGTGCGAAGTACAGGCCCGATGGGCCGCCGCCGATGCAGACGATGTTCATGCCATGCCAGAGTGCGTGATGACTGAATGGTTCACTTGTGAATTATTTTGGCGATGATGGCGACACCTGTCAAGCGCGCGTCTGGGCACCGCGGCGACGCGCGCCGTAGGACATCCGCCACACGCGGACGCGCCCGAGGCTCACAACGGCGCGCGCCGTCGGCGCATGCCGGCGGCCGGTGCGCCCGCGTAACGTGCTGTCACTACTACACCGAGGAGACTCCACATGACGCTTGGCACCATTCTTCTGATCGTGCTGATCCTGTTGCTGGTCGGTGCACTGCCGAGTTGGGGCCACAGCCGGTCCTGGGGCTACGGCCCGAGCGGCGGCCTGGGCCTCCTGCTCGTGATCGTGATCGTGCTGCTGGTGATGGGCAAGATCTGACCGGCGCGGGGCGCGGGGCAATGGTTCTTTACCCGCGCGCGCGCGCTGGCCCGCGCTATGCTTGGTGCGAGCGCATCCGCCGCCATGGCGGCGACGTCTTGCACCCAGCCCATGTCCCTGCACCCCGTTCTGCCCTCTCCCGCCAACGCGGCACACGATCTTGGCCATCGGGCTGACGAGGACTGCATCCTCGTGCTCCAGGGCGGCGGCGCGCTCGGTGCCTACCAGGCGGGCGTGTTCGAGTCGCTCGGCAAGGTCTACCGCGAGCCGACCTGGGTCGCGGGCATCTCGATCGGTGCGATCAATGCCGCGCTGATCGCCGGCAACCCGGCGCCGGCGCGGGTTTCGAAACTGCGCGAGTTCTGGAACCTCGTCAGCTCGGCACTGCCTGCGCCGTTGATCGCCACCGAGGCGAGCGCACGCGAGGGCCTGAACGAGGCAAGCGCGAACCAGGTGATGCTGTTCGGCGTGCCCGGGTTCTTCCGGCCGCGTTTCCCGCCCGCGCCGTTCCAGCCGCGCGGCTCGCTCGAAGCCATCAGCTACTACGACACTGCGCCGCTGCGCGAGACGCTGGAGCGGCTGGTCGACTTCGACCGAATCAACGCGGGCACCGTGCGACTGTCGGTCGGCGCGGTCAACGTGCGCACCGGCAACTTCGAGTACTTCGATTCCAGCAAGCAGAGCATCGACGCGCGCCACATCATGGCCAGCGGCGCGCTGCCGCCGGGCTTCGCGCCGGTCGAGATCGACGGCGAGCACTACTGGGACGGCGGCCTGGTCTCGAACACGCCGCTGCAGTACGTGCTCGACCAGCCGGGCAAGCGGCGGCGCGTGGTGTTCCAGGTCGACCTGTTCGCCGCCACCGGTGCGCTGCCGACGACACTGCCCGAGGTGACCGAACGCGAGAAGGACATCCGCTTCTCCAGCCGCACGCGGCTGAACACCACCAACGAGCTCGACCGGCAGGTGATCGCGCAGGCCGCCAAGCGGCTGCGGGCCAAGCTGCCGCCCGAATGGCACGACGATCCCGACCTGCGCGCGCTGTCGAGGCTGCGCTCCGAAAGCGCGGTCGACGTGGTGCACCTGATCTACCGCAGCAAGCACTACGAGAGCCAGTCGAAGGACTACGAGTTCTCGCGCCTGTCGATGCAGGAGCACTGGGACGCCGGCCGCGCCGACATGGCGCACACGCTGCACGACCCGCGCTGGGTCCACCACGAGCGCAATGCCAGTGGCGTGCATGTGTTCGACCTCACGTCCGACGGCCCCTCCGCTTCCAGGACCGCCCCATGAACATCGACGACGTGAAACGCAACGCCTTCGCGATGCCGCTGACGAGCCCGGCGTTCCCGCCCGGCCCGTACCGCTTCGTCAACCGCGAGTTTCTGATCGTCACCTACCGCACCGACATCGACGCATTGCGCGCCGTCGTCCCCGAGCCGCTGCAGATCACCGAGCCGATCGTCAAGTACGAGTTCATCCGCATGCCCGACTCGACCGGCTTCGGCGACTACACCGAATCGGGCCAGGTAATCCCGGTCACGTTCGAGGGCCGCGCCGGCGGCTATGTGCACGCGATGTACCTGAACGACGAGGCGCCGATCGCCGGCGGGCGCGAGCTGTGGGGTTTCCCGAAGAAGCTCGCGTCGCCGAAGCTCGCGGTCGAGACCGACACACTGGTGGGCACGCTCGACTACGGCTCGGTGCGCGTGGCCACCGCCACGCTGGGCTACAAGCATCGCGCGCTCGACACGGCCGGCGTGCTCATGGGCCTGCTGGCGCCGAACTACCTGCTCAAGATCATCCCGCACGTCGATGGCAGCGCACGCATCTGCGAGCTGGTGCAATACTCCCTGGAAGACGTGGCGGTCAAGGGCGCCTGGACCGGTCCGGCCGCGCTCGAACTCGCGCACCACGCGCTCGCGCCGGTCGCCCGGCTGCCGGTGCTGGAGGTGATCTCCGGGACGCACCTGCTGACCGACATGACGCTCGGGATGGGCAGCGTGATCCACGACTACCTCGCCTGACCTCCCACTTTCCTCAACTCCTACGGAAGAAGCTTATGAAACTCCAGGACAAGGTCTGCATCGTCACCGGCGCCGCCAGCGGCATCGGCAAGGAAATCGCACTGACCTACGCGCGCGAAGGCGGCAAGGTCGTGATCGCCGACCTGAACAAGGCGGCGGCGCAGGAGGCGGCCGACGAGATCGTCAAGGCCGGCGGCACCGCGATGGCGGTGGCGATGGACGTGACCAGCGAGGAGCAGGTCAATGCGGCCGTCGCCGAGGTCGTCGCGGCCTACGGCGGCGTCGATGTGCTGGTCAGCAACGCCGGCATCCAGATCGTGCACCCGATCGAGGAGTTCCCGTTCGCCGACTGGAAGAAGATGCTCGCGATCCACCTCGACGGCGCGTTCCTGACGACCAAGGCCTGCGTGCCGCACATGCAGAAGTCCGGCCGCGGCGGCAGCATCATCTACATGGGCTCGGTGCACTCGAAGGAGGCGTCGGTGCTGAAGTCGGCCTACGTCACCGCCAAGCACGGGCTGATCGGCCTGTGCAAGACGGTCTCGAAGGAAGGCGGCAAGTACGGCATCCGCGCCAACGTGATCTGCCCCGGCTTCGTGCGCACGCCGCTGGTCGAGAAGCAGATCCCCGAGCAGGCCAAGGCGCTGGGCATCAGCGAGGACGACGTGATCAAGAAGGTGATGCTGAAGGAAACGGTGGACGGCGAGTTCACGACCGTGCAGGACGTGGCCGAGGTCGCGCTGCTGTTCGCGGGTTTCAACTCCAATGCGCTGACCGGCCAGTCGCTGGTCGTCAGCCACGGCTGGTTCATGCAGTAGCCATTTACCAGAGCTTCGCCAGCGGGAACACGACGCCGGCGAACAGCGACGTCGTCGCCGGCGCCGGGCGCGGCGCGCGCGCGATGCCGAAGTCGATCGTCAGGAACTTGCTCGGGCTGTAGGCGAACGCCGCCAGCCCCTGCGCGCCATGGGCCACGCCCGTGCGGCGCGTGCCCGAGAGTTCGCCGGTCAGGCTCCAATGCTCCGCGAGCGCGGTCGAGAAAGATGCCGACGCGCCCACTTGCGTGCGCGAGGTGCCGGCATCGACTCGGCCGAGGCGCAGCGCGTTCAGGTTCGCGTCCATGTGCACCGGCCCGAAGTCGCGGCTGTAGATCGTGTTGATCGAATAGTCCGCCCGGCCGCTGCCGATCGTGTCGTTCGCGGTCGGCAGCTTCGCGCCGACCTCGACGCCGAAGGCCGAGCCCTCGTCGACGATCCAGGCGCGCTTGAGCACGACGCTCGTATCGCCCAGGCCCTGCGCGCGGCCGTTGTCGTCGTGCTGCCAGACCCGCGCGTCGCCGCCGAGCAGCAGGCCCCACGAGGCATCGAACGCGAGCTTGAAAAGGTAGGGCAGGCTGCTGCGCTGCGCGTCGTCCGAGCGCTGGCGCAGCCCGCCGAACTCGAGCTCGAGCTGCCCCGGCGCAGGCAACTGTGCAGGACTCGACACCGAGGGCCGGTACGGCGTGATCGGCGCGAACTCGTCTCCGGTTGCGGCCTGCGCCGCACTGGTCAGCGCCGCCAGCAAGGCGAGTGCGGCCGCAGCGCCGATCGAGCGAAATCGTGAGCCCATCAGAATCCCCGCAGCCAGACAAGGCACCGATTCTGACCTGCCGGCCGTGGCGCAAAAGCCATGACAATTGGCGCATGCAAATCGCTGCAGGCCTTCCGTCGTGATCCACTGGCTGCGCGGCCCGGACGATCCGCTGCCGGCCACCGGCGCGGCCTTGCCGCTCGGCAGCGATGCGCCGGGCCTGCTCGCCGCGGGTGGCCACCCGACGCCCCAGCGTCTGACCGAGGCCTATGCGAAGGGCGTGTTCCCCTGGTACAGCGAAGGCCAGCCGGTGCTGTGGTGGTCACCCGACCCGCGCATGGTGCTGTTCACCGACGAGTTTCGGCTCTCGCGCTCGCTGCGCAAGGCGGTGCGCCGCTTCGCCGCGAGCACGCGCTGCGAGCTGCGCATCGACTCTGCCTTCCGGCGCGTGATCACCGCCTGCGCGCGAACCCCGCGCGAAGGCCAGGACGGCACCTGGATCGTGCCCGAGATGATCGAGGCCTACTGCGACTGGCACGCGCTGGGCCGGGCGCACAGCTTCGAGACCTGGGTCGACGACGAGCTCGTCGGCGGCCTCTACGGCATCGGCCTGGGCCACATGTTCTTCGGCGAATCGATGTTCGCGCACCGCACCGACGCGTCGAAGATCGCGTTCGCCGCGCTAGTGTGCTTCTGCCGCGAGCACCGCGTACCAATGATCGACTGCCAGCAGCACACGCGCCATCTCGAGTCGATGGGCGCGCGCGAGTTGCGTCGGCCCGAGTTCGAGGCGCGCCTTGCCCTCAGTCTGGGGGAGCCGCCGATCACCGATTGGACCTATGATTTGCGCCTGTGGCGGCATCTGGGGCCCGCCGCCGAGGAACCCGGCCCGTGACGCACCCGAAAGAACTTCCGCTCGCCTCACTGCAGTTCTACGCGACCGCGCCCTACCCCTGCAGCTACATCGAAGGGCGGCAGGCGCGCTCGCAGGTCGCGACGCCCAGCCACCTGATCCACGCCGACGCGTACTCGGGGCTCGTGGCCAACGGCTTTCGGCGCAGCGGCATGTTCACCTACCGGCCCTACTGCGACGGCTGCAAGGCCTGCCTGCCGCTGCGCATCCCGGTGGCGCGCTTCGCGCCGACACGCAGCCAGCGCCGCGCCCAGCGCGCGCACGGCCACCTTGAGGCGCGCGTGCTGCGTCTGTGCTTCGTGCCCGAGCACTACCAGCTGTACCTGCGCTACCAGTCGGGCCGGCATCTGGGCGGCGGCATGGACCACGACAGCGTCGACCAGTACACCCAATTCCTGCTGCAAAGCCGGGTCAACTCGCGGCTGGTCGAGTTTCGCGAACCGTCGACGCCGGCCGGGCCGGGCAAGCTGAAGATGGTCTCGATCCTGGATGTGCTCAACGACGGCCTGTCGGCGGTCTACACCTTCTACGAGCCCGAGCCGCACACCAGCTACGGCACCTACAACGTGATGTGGCAGATCGAGCAGACGCGGCTGCTGAAGCTGCCGCACGTCTACCTCGGCTACTGGATCGGGCAGAGCGGCAAGATGGCCTACAAGGCCCAGTTCCGCCCGCACGAGTTGCTGATCGACGGCCACTGGCAAGTGCCCGCGACCAGCGACGCGGCCGGCGCTACACCCCCAGCCGGCTGAGCGCTTCGTCGGCGAGCGCCAGGCTCGCGGTCAGGCCGGGCGATTCGATGCCGTACAGGTTCAGCAGCCCCGCCACGCCGTGCTCGGCGGGGCCCTGCAGCACGAAGTCCTGGGCCGCCGCGCCTTCGCCCTGCAGCTTGGGCCGCACGCCGCTGTAGGCAGGCTGCAGCGCGCCGGCGGGCAGGCCCGGCCAGTAGCGGCGGATCTCGGCCTCAAAGGCCGCACCGCGTTGCGCGTCCACACGGTAGTCGATCGCCTCCGGCGTCGCGGGTGAGATCCATTCGACATCAGGGCCGAAGCGCGCCTGGCCCGCCAGATCGAGGGTCAGGTGCACGCCCAGGCCGGCCGCCTTGGGGATCGGGTAGATCAGGCGCGAGAACGGCGCGCGCGCGGCGAGCGCGAAGTAGTTGCCCTTGGCGTAGCGCGCCTGAGGCACGTGCACCGGCGCCAGGGCGGCGATCGACGCCGCGAAGCCGGGCGCCCACAACCCGGCCGCATTGACGACCAGGCGCGCGGCCAGCGCCATGGGCGTGTCACCGCCGACCTCGACGACGAACCCCTTGTCGTCGGTTGTGACCGAAAGCGCCGGCGACCGCAGCGCCAGCGCGCCACCCCCCGCCTCGAGATCACCTTGCAGCGCGAGCATCAGTCCGTGGCTGTCGATGATGCCGGTCGACGGCGAATGCAGTGACGCCACCGCCGCCAGTTGAGGTTCCAGCGCGCGCGTCTCGGCGGCGTCGAGCGCGCGCAGGTCGTGCACGCCGTTGCGAGCGGCCTGCGCCTGGATCTGCGCGAGCTTGGCGCGCTGGGCATCGTTCGTCGCCACCAGCAGCTTGCCGCAGCGGCGGTGCTCGACGCCATGCGATTCGCAGTAGCGGTACAGCAGCTGGCGCCCGGCCACGCACAACCGCGCCTTCAGCGAGCCCGTCGCATAGTAGATGCCGGCATGGATGACCTCGCTGTTGCGCGAACTGGTGCCGGTGCCGATCGCATCCGTGCGCTCGAGGACGACCGTCTCGAGCCCACGCAACGCCAGCGCGCGACCGATCGCGAGGCCGACGACACCGGCGCCGACGACGACCGCGTCGACCCGCTCCATCACGGTGCCGTGGGCCGAGCCGCGAGGCGTTCGATGTGGTCGGCGAACTGGGCAACGAAGCCGGCCAGGAACGCGCGGGTCTTGTCGTCCGTGATCGAGAAATCGTCGGCGATCAGGCCGGGCTTGGTCTGGAAATAGACCTCCGGCTGGCCGAGCAGGTTGACGCCGCAACTCGTCAGAATGGCGCGCAGCTGCGCCTGCGCGACGGCCGTGCCGATCGCGCCCGGGCTGGTGCCGACGACCGCGGCGGGCTTGCCGGCCCAGGAATTCTGGCCGCGGGGGCGCGAGCCCCAGTCGACCACGTTCTTGGTCACGGCCGGGATCGAACGGTTGTACTCGGGCGTGACGAACAGCACCGCATCGGCCGCATCGAGCTCACCCTTGAGACGCAGCACCCCGGCGGGCGGCTGTTGCCACAGGTCTTCGTTGTACAGCGGCACATCGCTGAACCCGGTGATGTCGAAGATCATCCGGCCCTCGGCGAGCCTGGACAGCGCCTTCGCGAACCTCAGGTTGATGGATTCGCGGCGCAGACTGCCGACAAGGACCGCGACCTTGCGCATGAACTTCGCTGTTCTGCCTCGCCGCGGCCGACTCTACGGCGACGGTGTGGCCGTGATCGTGATGACAAGGTCGTTGAAGTCGGGTTCGCCGGGGCCGCCGAAGCCGTCGTCGAAGGTCAGCGTCCAGCCGTTGGCGTAGTCGCCGGTGACGCGGATCGTCGGCGGGAACACCAGCCCCGTGGTCCCAGACAGGCCCGACAACACATCGACCTGGAGCGTGGTGTTGGCGGCGAACGCGCTACCCCCGTTGATCGGTATCACCGTGCCCAGCTGCGCCTGGTCGAAGCAGCCGTCGGTCAGGATCGTCTGTGTGATCGGCGCCGTGATGACGACCTGGTTGTTGTGCGCAGTGCAGGAGGTGCTCACGAAGGTGGCGGTGACCGTCGACTTCTGCGTGAGGGTGAGCAGCGCCGTCGACGCCGGCACCACCGGAATGCTCTGAATGCTCGTGCTGACCTTGCCCAAGGTGTCGGTGATGGTCAGCTTGACCGTGTACGTCGTCGGCGCCGTGGCGGTGTACGCGTGGACGGCCGGGTTCGTGGTGGCCGACGTACTGTCACCGAAATTCCAGGCCCGCGACTGGAGCGTCGCACCGCCACCGAAGGTGCTGGTGTCGTTGAAGGTGCAGGTCAGCGCGGCGCAACTGACGCTGAAGCTCGCGTGCGTCCCGGCCGGGCTCGGGGGTGCGGTCACGGTGACTTGAGCCGTCGCGGGATTCGGATTGCCGGGAACACCGTGGTTGTCGGTGGCCGACAGGCTGACGGTGTACGTTCCTGCGGCCGTGTAGGTGTGGCTGGCGTTGGCCGATGTGGCGGTGGCGCTCCCGTCGCCGAAATTCCAGACGTAGGTGAGCGTGTCGCCGGCGTCCTGGTCGCTGCTGGTACTCGTGAAGGTGCAGCTGAGATCGCTGCAGCTGAGCGCGAAGCTCACACTCGGCGCGGTATCGGTCGCAGCAGCTGACCCACCACCGCCGCCTCCGCCTCCGCATGCGGACAGGCCGAGGAACGGGAGCAGCATCAACGCGCGCAGCCAGCTGTGTGTCATGTCAGGGCACCGGTAGAAAGTAGGTGCTGGAAAAGAGTTGCCTCTCCAGCGAGTTCGTACTTTACCGGCTGCGTGACTGCGGCGGCCGCCAGGCGCGTACAAATTTCGCGCCGCGCGGACCTTCGTTGGTGGGCGGTGAGGGTTTCGAACCCCCGACCCCAACAGTGTGAATGTTGTGCTCTACCCCTGAGCTAACCGCCCGAAATCTTTCGCCGTTCGGCCGCGCGTCGGAGACGTGCCGAACAGCCTTGGATTATGTCACAGCGCCTGCTACCAATTGCCGCCAGATCGTCCGGCCGCCGCTCGCCTTGTCCAGTTCGGCCAGCACGAGCTCGTGGGCCGCGGCTTCGGCCTCGTCGGCGTGCACGACGCGCAGGTCCAGCCGGGCGAAATCGACCGCTTCGAGCGCGGCCTGCGCGGCATTCGTCTCTCCACCATCGATGACCAGTGAATTCTGGCCGCGCGTCATCCGGATGTAGACCTCGGCCAGCAGGCCGGCGTCGAGCAGCGCGCCGTGCAGCGTGCGGTTCGAGTTGTCGACCTCCAGGCGCCTGCACAGCGCGTCGAGCGAATTCGCCTTGCCCGGGAACATCTCGCGCGCCATCGACAGGCTGTCGGTGATGCGCGCGACGAAGCCTGGAAACCCAGGCCGGTCCAGACGCCGCAGTTCCTCGTTCAGGAAGCCGACGTCGAAGCTCGCGTTGTGGATGATGATCTCGGCGCCGTCAACGAACGCGAGCAACTCGTCGACAACGCTGGCGAACAGCGGCTTGTCTGCCAGGAATTCATCGGTCAGGCCGTGGACCTTGACCGCGTCTTCGTGGCTGCGCCGCTGCGGGTTCAGGTAGAAATGCAGGTCGCGGCCCGAAAGACGCCGGTTCAGCATCTCCACGCAACCGATTTCGATGATGCGGTCGCCCGATTCGGGACTCAGACCGGTGGTTTCGGTGTCGAGGAATATCTGGCGCATCGGGGAATTCTAGGAGGCCTGGGAGGCGGAACCGTCCGCGCTGCGGGGCTGACGGCCCCGGCCCCAGAGCCACATCGCGACGCCGGCGATGATCATCGGCACGCACAGCCACTGCCCCATGCTCAGGTTCAGCGCGAGCAGCCCCAGAAAGTCATCGGGCTCGCGGAAGTATTCGGCGGTGAAACGCAGGACGCCGTAGCCGACCAGGAACGCACCCGACACCTGGCCCAAGCCGCGCGCCTTGCGGGCATAGATCCACAGCAGCACGAACAGCAGCACGCCTTCCAGCGCGAACTGGTACAGCGACGACGGATGCCGCGGCAGCGGCCCGGCGTTCGGATACACCATCGCCCACGGCAGGCCCGGGTCCGCGAGCCGCCCCGGCAGTTCGCCGTTGATGAAATTACCGATGCGCCCCGAGGCCAGGCCCAGCGGTACGCAGGGCGCGATCAGGTCGGTCGCGTCGAGGAACTGGCGACCGCGACTGCGCGCGAACAGCGCGATCGCGACGAACACACCCAGCATCCCGCCGTGGAACGACATGCCGCCCTTCCAGACGGCGAAGATCTCGAGCGGATGCGCGCCGTAGTAGCCCGGCTTGTAGAACAGCACGTAGCCGAGCCGGCCACCGAGCACGACGCCAAGCACGCCGTAGAACAGCAGGTCTTCGATGTCGCGGCGCAACCAGCCGCGCGTGGCGAACTGGGCGAGCTGCACACGCTTCGCGCCGAGCCAGATGAACAGCACGAACGCGACCAGGTAGGTCAGCCCGTACCAGTGGATCGCAATCGGTCCGATCTGCAGCGCGACCGGGTTGAACTGGGGATAGGCAATCGTCATCGGGGTGTTCGTTGTTGGCGGCGTTGTTGCCGAACTAGCGCGAACGATAACGCAGCGGCCGCACCGGCAGCGCGCGCACGAACTCGACGAAGCGCGCGACCGCTGGCGCCGGTGCGTCGGGCCACAGCAGGCTGGTCTCGCAACGGGGTGCACCGTCCGCCAGCGCGGCCGGCACGGGCCGGTAGATCACGCCTGGCCGCTGCAGCTGCGTCACGACCTCGGGCACGAGCGCCAGCCCCAGGCCGGCCGACACGAGGTTGACGATGGTCTGCATCTGCGTCGCCTCCTGCGCGATCGCCGGCGTGACGCCATGCCGGTGGTAGAAGGCCAGCACCGCGTCGTACAGCGACGGCGTCGCGCTGCGCGGGAAGATCACCAGCGGCTGCGCCAGCACGGTCAGCGGCCGCAGTCGGTGCGGCGCGGCCCACGGTGCCGTGTCGGGCAGCGCCAGCACCAGCGGCTCGACCCCGAGCGACAGCCGCTGCAGCGGCATCGGCGCGGTCGGCGCGAGCCCGGGCGCGTGCAGCATGAAGCCGACGTCGATCTCGGCGCGCTCCAGCGCCTTCAGCTGCACATCGCTGGTCGCCTCGATGAGCTCGATCGCGATGCCAGGTTGCTGCTGCCGAAAGGCGCGCAACCACAGCGGCAGCGGCCCGAAGCCGACGGTCGAGATGAAGCCCACGCGCACCCGCCCGAGCTCGCCCGCCGCGGCGTCGCGGGCGCGCGCCTGCAGGGTCGCGGCCTGGCGCAGCAGCTGCCGCACCGGCTCGACCATCAGCGCGCCGGCCGGCGTCAGCGCGACACTGCGCCGGGTGCGCTCGAACAAGCGCGTGCCCAGGCGCCGTTCGAGCTGCTGGATCGCCTGCGTCAGCGGCGGCTGCGTGATGTGCAGCAACCCCGCGGCGCGACCGAAGTGCAGCGTGTCGGCGAGCGTCAGGAACTGGCGCCAGACGCGCAGTTCGATGCCCGCGTCGGCGTTCGCCGGGTCGGAATCTCTCATTCGCCAAGCATATCAATCCGCGCCGAGATATCTATTGGACGCAACCCGCGCCAGCCCGGATACTGTGCGTTCCCGCTCTGGAGACCGACCGTGACCGACGCCCTCAAGATCAACCGCCGTTCCGCCCACATCACCGAGGGCGTGGCGCGCGCGCCGAACCGCTCGATGTACTACGCGATGGGCTACGAAGAAGGCGACTTCCGCAAACCTATGATCGGTGTCGCCAATGGCCACTCGACCATCACGCCATGCAACTCCGGCCTGCAGAAGCTTGCCGACGCGGCCGTGGCCGGCGTCGAGGCCGCCGGTGGCAATGCGCAGATCTTCGGCACGCCGACGATCAGCGACGGCATGGCGATGGGCACCGAAGGCATGAAGTACAGCCTGGTGTCGCGCGAGGTGATCGCCGACTGCATCGAGACCTGCGTCGGCGGCCAGTGGATGGACGGCGTGCTCGTCGTCGGCGGCTGCGACAAGAACATGCCGGGCGGCATGATGGGCATGCTGCGCGCCAACGTGCCGGCGATCTACGTCTACGGCGGCACGATCCTGCCGGGTCGCTACAAGGGCCAGGACCTGAACATCGTCAGCGTGTTCGAGGCCGTCGGCCAGTTCAGCGCCGGCAACATGAGCGAGGAAGACTTCTGCCAGATCGAGCGCCGCGCGATTCCCGGCACCGGCTCGTGCGGCGGCATGTACACCGCGAACACGATGAGCTCGGCCTTCGAGGCGCTGGGCATGAGCCTGCCGTTCTCGAGCACGATGGCCAACCCGCACGACGAGATCGTCGCGCACACCAGCGAGGCCGCGCGCGTGCTCGTCGAGGCGGTGAAGAAGGATCTGAAGCCGCGCGACATCGTCACGCGCAAGAGCATCGAGAACGCCGTCGCGGTGATCATGGCCACAGGCGGCTCAACCAATGCGGTGCTGCACTTCCTCGCGATCGCGCACGCGGCGCAGGTCGAGTGGACCATCGACGACTTCGAGCGGGTGCGCCAGAAGGTGCCGGTGCTGTGCGACCTGAAACCGTCGGGTCGGTACCTGGCGGTCGACCTGCACAAGGCGGGCGGCATCCCGCAAGTGATGAAGGTGTTGCTGAAGGCTGACCTGCTGCACGGCGACTGCCTCACGATCACCGGCAAGACTGTGGCCGAGAACCTGGCGGCGATTCCCGACGCGCCACGCGCTGATCAGGACGTGATCCGCCCGATCGAAAAGCCGATGTACGCGCACGGCCACCTCGCGATCCTGAAGGGCAACCTGTCGCCCGAAGGCTGCGTCGCGAAGATCACCGGCCTGAAGAACCCGGTGATCACCGGCCCGGCGCGCGTGTTCGACGACGAGCAGTCGGCGCTGGCCGCGATCATGGCCAAGCGCATCGTCGCCGGCGACGTGAT
>Ga0207658_10000597_pt1 | contig 32314 bp, 25 predicted proteins | sample KBSS33metaG_FD_184322 | JGI IMG/M metagenome (GOLD analysis project Ga0207658, IMG submission 184322) | Switchgrass rhizosphere microbial communities from Kellogg Biological Station, Michigan, USA - KBS S3-3 metaG (SPAdes) (version 2) | ecosystem: Host-associated > Plants > Roots > Rhizosphere...
TGTGCGAGAACAACGGCTATGCGATCAGCACGCCGATCAGCACCACCGCGCAGGTGGCCAATATCGCCGATCGCGCGGCCGGCTATGGCATCCCTGGCATTGTGGTCGATGGTCAGGATGTGCTCGCCGTGTTCGACGTGGTCAGCAAAGCCGTGCACCGCGCCCGCGCCGGCGAGGGGCCGACCCTGGTTGAAGCGAAGACCTACCGCTATCTCGACCATGCTGCCAACCTGGGCAGGAACCTGGGCTATCGCACCGACGCGGAAGTTGCCGAATGGCGCGCCAATCGCGATCCCATCGCCCTGTTCGATGCGCGGATGACGACGGAAATGGGGATCGACGCGGCAGAGCTTCGCCAGATCGATGCCGAGGTGAAAGCCGAAGTCGAAGGCGCGCTGGAATTTGCCCGGTCCAGTCCGTTCCCCGATGCCCACGAGGCATTTACCGATGTGTACGGCGATCGTCTCGCCGCAGACGCCTGATATCCTGCGGAGCACGGACAATGGCAAGCAAGACTTTCCTGGAAGCGATCCGCGATGCCCAATATGAAGAGATGAAGCGCGACGAGAGCGTCTTCATCATGGGCGAGGACGTCGAATCCAACATGTTCGGCACGTTTAGCGGGCTGAAAGAGGAGTTCGGCGCGCATCGCGTTCGCAACACCCCGATTGCCGAAGCCGGCATGACCGGCGTTGCCGTCGGTGCTGCCATGGTCGGGATGCGTCCCGTGGTCGATTATACCATGGCGCCGTTCCTCTATCCCGCGTTCGACCAGATCATCTCGATGGCCTCGAAGACGCGCTATCTCTACGGCGGCCAGGGCGGCGTTCCGGTCGTGCTGCGGGCCAACATGATCTATGGCAATGCCAATGCTGCGCAGCACAGCGACCGGCCGTACAGCATGTTCATGAATATGCCCGGGCTCAACATCATGGTGCCATCCAGCGCTTATGAAATGAAGGGCCTGCTCAAGACGGCGATCCGCAACAATGATCCGGTGATATCGTTCGAGGATGCGGCGCTGTGGTCGTCCAGGTCGGAAATACCCGACGCGGAATATACGATCCCCTTCGGCGTGGCCGACATCAAGCGCGAAGGCGAGGATGTGACGATCTTCGCGATCGGCGCGATGGTCAATCTGGCGCTGGCCGCGGCCGAGGTGCTGGCGAAGGAGGGGGTAAGTTGCGAGATCATCGATCCGCGCACCGTGTCTCCGCTGGATCGCGCGGCAATCCTGAAATCGGTGCGCAAGACCGGGCGCTTTGTGGCCGTCGACAGTTCGTTCGAGATGTGCAGTGCCGCAAGCGAAGTGTGTGCGCTGGTGGCCGAACAGGCCTTTTGGGACCTGCGTGGGCCGGTCAAGCGGGTTTGCACGCCCAACACGCACATCCCGTACAGCCCATCGATGGAAAAGCAGCTCTATCCGACCACGGAGAAGGTGGTCGACGCCGTCCGTGCGGTGATGGCATAACTGGCGGAGACGCATCATGCTGATCGAATTCCGGTTGCCCCAGTTTGGCATGGGCATGACCGATGGGACGATTCTGGGCTGGCGCAAGCAACCCGGCGATGCAGTGGCCAAGGACGAACCCCTGCTCGACGTGGAAGCGGCCAAGACCGACATCGAAATCGGCTCGCCCGTCGATGGCGTGCTGGCGCAGATCCTGGTGGCTGCCAAGGAAAATGTGCCGGTCCAAACCGTTATCGCGATGATCGAGACGCAGGACGCGCTGGCCCCTGGCGCATCGCCGCCGGCTGGGGATGCCCAAACGGCACCCGCTGTCGACGGTATGCGCAGCAAGGCGACCCCGCTTGCCCGCCGCGCAGCGGATATCAATGGCGTCGACCTTGATTCTCTCCAGGGTTCAGGCCCTGGCGGCCGCATCTGCCGCAACGATGTGCATGCCGCCGCCGAGGCCGGCATGCCCCAACAAGCCGGGGCGGCAGACGCTGTCCAAGTGGAACCGCGCGCGCGGCGCGCTGCAAAGGAATTGGGCATGGACTTGAAGATGGTGAAGGGCACCGGTCCTGCCGGCCGGATCGTGGAAGCAGACGTGCGGTCTTCGACCAAGGCTGCACCGCCCCCGGCCCCACCGTCGGCACCGCCATCGGCCCCGGCGCCTGCGCAACAACAGGCCGCAGCAGCGACGCCGCAGGCTGTTCCACACAGCAAGATGCGCCAGATCATCGCGCAGCGGCTGACGCAATCCAAGCAGACCGTTCCGCACTTCTATCTGACCGCGCATTGCGAGATCGATGCGTTGCTGGCCGCACGGGCGCGGATCAATGCCGCATTCCCCGGCGAGAATGTCTCGGTCAACGCCTTCGTCATCAAGGCCGTGGCATGCGCGCTCGACAAAGTGCCAGCGGCCAATGTCAGTTGGACCGAAGCGGAAATGCTGCATCATTCGACGGTCGACATCGCGATGGCGGTGGCAACGGATGGCGGGCTGATTACGCCGATCGTGCGCGCAGCGCAGGCCAAGACGCTGCGCGCGATCGGCGCCGAAACCAAGGATCTTGCCGCGCGCGCGCGCAACGGCGGGTTGTCGCCGCGCGAATACAAGGGGGGCAGCGTTTCGGTGTCGAACCTCGGCATGTTCGGCGTCGAGGAATTCAGCGCGATCATCAACCCGCCGCACAGCTGCATTTTCGCGGTTGGCGCTGGGATGGAAAAGCCTGTCGCGCGCCACGGTGCGCTGGCCGTCGCGACGGTGATGACGGTCACCTTGTCGGTCGATCACCGCGCGGTAGACGGAAGCGTGGCGGGGCAGTTGTTGTCTGCCTTCAAATCCTTCATCGAGGAGCCCCTATCGCTGATGGCTTAGGCGGCGTGGCCAAGGACGGTGGTCTGGGCGACGCTGGACCGCATCGTTGGCGGCCGAACATGCCGCAGCGTCGGCATTGCGCGGTAACCTGATGCGCCAGGGCCGCGATTGACCGTGATAAAAAAGAAAGGCGCCCCGGCATGATGCCGGGGCGCCTTTAACTTTAGAACGAGTAGGTGAATTCCGCGCCGTAGATGCGCGGTTCGCCGACCGTTGCAGGCGCCAGATTGGCACTGATGATGCCGCTGGCGTAGTACTTCTTGTTGGTGACGTTTGTTGCGTAAAGCGCAATATTGTACTTGTCGCCGATCAGATAGCTCGCACGCAGGTTGAGCAGGCCATAACCCGAAAGCTTCGGATCGCTGATATTCTGCGCCATGTAGAACGAGGTGATGTGGTTGTAATCTGCACGGAGGCGCAGGATGGCGTCGTCGCCGAGACGAAGATCATACGTACCGGCCAGCGTATATTGCCATTCGGGCGAAAAACGCTGCACGGTGTTGGGGTTGTCGTACTTGACCTTCACATAGGCGACGTTGCCTTCCAGCGTCAGCGCCTTGAACGGCCGAGCAGTTGTTTCGACTTCGAACCCGTTGATCTTGGCATTGCCCAGGTTGGCGATCTGCGTCGTGGTGGTGGGAACGTCTGGCGGAGCAAGAATGATCTGCTGCTGCACGTTCTTGTAGTCCACGTGATAGCCGGACGCGTTGACGCGCAGGCGGCGATCGAACAGGTCAGCCTTGACGCCCGCCTCATAGTTGTAGGCCTTGTCGGGGTCAAAGGCAGTCGACGAAGCGAAGTTTACCGCGCGCGGCTGCTGCCCGCCCGAACGAACGCCGTTGTTCGCCTTGACATAGAGGAACAGGTCGTTGGCAAGCTTGTAGTTGATGCCGGTATCATACGTGAAATAGCTGAACTTATCGGTGCGATCGAGCAGGCAAGGGCCGTTCGGCGTGGTCGATGTGACAATGTTCGGGCCGTCCTGATAGACGCAAAGCCGGCTGAAAGTGCCACGGTTGCGACCCAGCAGCGACTTCGTATCCCAGGTGTAGCGCGCACCGAGCGTGATCGAGAGCCGGTCGGTCAGCGAGATATCGCCATAGCCGAACAGCGACTTCGATCGATTGTTCGCCTGCGCGTCGAAATCAACCGAAGTGCTGGGATCGCCGAACACCTTGGTGATGCCGGTGTTCACCTCGCTGCCCTTTTCCTGGAAATAATAGGCGCCCAAGATCCAGCTCAGCTTGTTGTCGAAGCTCTTGCCCTGCAGCTGGAATTCAGCCGTCTTCTGCGTCTGCCGCTGGATGTTCGTGGGCGTGAATTCGACCAGCGCGATCGAATCCGTGACCACGCCCGACGTATTCTGGTTGATCGCGTCGGCATCGGTCTTGAGGGCCGAAAGCGTGATCTTGGCAGTGATCTTGTCGGTCAGGTCGTATTCTGCCGTGCCCTGAACGTACTTGGTGACGTTACGGCCGGCGGGAACGCCGTTATTACGCGGCGTGACCGGGATGAGGGCCGAATAGAAGTCGCTCGCGCGCTGAGGCGAATTCCGGAAAGTCGGCGTCGTGAATCTGAAGGGGTCGAGCGAGATGATCGACGTTTCGGTAATGTCGCCCGAGACGTTGGTGACGAGCGCACCGTTGTCGCTGCTGTGGAAGAGATAGCCGCTCAAGTCCACGCGCAGCGTATCGGTCGGGCGCCAAGCGAGGCTGAGGCGATGCGATTCGCGCTCGACATCGTTCATCTTGATGCTGCCGACCGGCGTCAGGTCGGGCTCGTTCACAAGATAGCCGGTCGCGTAGCCGTCACGCTTGCGATAGGAACCGGCATAGCGGATCGCCAGCTTGTCCTCGATCACCGGAACAGTGATGGCGCCGGATATCGAGCGCCCGGCAAAATTGGAAACGCCGGCGTTGAAGAAACCGGTGTAGCCACTGGTCACGTCAGGCTTCTTGGGAATGATGCGGATCGCGCCGCCGATGGTATTGCGGCCGAACAGCGAGCCCTGCGGACCGCGCAGCACTTCGACGCGCTCCATGTCGAGCAGGTCACCCAGCACGCCGTATGCGCGCGCGACATACATGTCGCCGATATAGACGCCAACCGAAGGGTCGGTCGTGATGTTGGGTTCGCTCTGCACCTGGCCGCGAATGGTGATGACGGCGGCATTCGGCGTGTTCGACGCGCGACGAATGCCCAGGCCCGGCGTGCTGGAGGCCAGGTCGGCAACGTTGACGATATTCTTTTGAGTAAGTGCTTCTCCGCCCAGTGCGGTCACCGAGACCGGGGCCGTCTGGATCGATTCCGCGCGGCGACGTGCGGTGACGACGATATCGCCGATGCCCACCGAGTCCTGTGCCGCCTGGCCCTGTGGTGGAGTGGCCTGCTCTTGAGCCAGAGCCGGAACGGCGCTGCCGATCGCCGCAATGGCGACCAGACTCGAGCCAACGACGAAAATGTTTTTCTTCATGTTTTCCTCTCTGTCATATCATTGAAATTCTTTTTGGTCAGCGCTTTAGCAACTTCGAGCCTCACCATCGCAGATGCGCCGCATGGCGCCGGCAACCGTCGCGCACGAGTGGCAGCACCACAGGTTCCCCACCCACGAGGCGGGGGACGCCGCAATGGCATGATGCAAATGTAATACTTTCGAGAATCAGGGCGCGTGCAGTTCGTTGTCTGCTCTGCGGCCCAGCATATCTCTCCCTGAAAGTTTTTTATGACGCGACGGTAGAGGTATCTCAATGGCGCGGGGGATGCAATAGCTATTGCGCCACGCAATTGCCAACGCGAAGAACTGCCAGCAACGGTGGCGTGGGCGCGGGCGTGGCGTGCGTCCCTCGATGAGCAGCCCTGCTGCGGCGCCGGGAGACCCGCCAGAGACTCCATGAAGATAGCTCGGCAACAGCCGCAGGGAGACGAGAGTCGGTCTGCGGCCAACCTTTCCGGAAGGATTTGCCATGCCGGCACAATCCACCTTGCCGCCCGCCGAGATCCGAATCTTCCCGCTTGGTGATGACGCACATCATCCGACTGCGCCATGACGTGTTCAAGCAGGGCGCAAGCGCCTGACACAGCAGGGTAGAAGGCATTTTTCGCAGAAAAGAGCTTGCTCTTTCGGTTGCCTCTCGGTTAGAGATCGAAGAGTAATATATTATTATATTTCGGCGCCCCGCAGCCGGACACGGATAGAGTTGATTCCAGACGGTATCTGGGCACTTGACCGCGTCGGTGGATCGCTTTTCCGATCGTCATTCAAGGCCGCAAACGCCGTAGGGAGAAGAGGATTATGACGAAGATCTGTTTCAAGGAACACGATGGTACCGAGCATCTGGTGGACGCGAAGGACGGCCTGTCCGTAATGCGCGCTGCCATCGAGAATGGCGTGCCGGGGCTCAAGGCCGAATGCGGCGGCAATCTTTCCTGCTCGACCTGCCATGGCTATCTGGAGCAGAAGTTCTACGACCTGCTGCCCAAGCCCGACGAGAACGAGGAAATGCTGCTGGACGGGTCGATAGATCCCGAGCCGACCAGCCGCCTGACATGCCAGATCATCGTGACTCCCGAACTGGACGGCATGGTCGTCCGCTGGCCCGAATCCCAATACTGATCGTGATGGACGCGGGCCAGGGGTCGCGGGGCAGGGTATGCGGTTTTCCCTTCAATCCCAACGCCATCTGCGTCCCTGCCTGGTTTGAGCCGGTCCGTTGAAGATTTGATAAGATCATGTTCCCGAGAGGATGATGTAATGGCGACAATCGACAGTTTTCGCGCCGTCGCGACCAGTGACAAGGAGCTTGCGTACAAGCTGCGCGGGCTGGATGCCACGGTACGGATCGGCCCGGATGGCGGCGCGTTCGACCTGGAAGTCGTGGCAGGCGAGATCAAGGACGTGCGCGCCGCTTCAGGCAATGCCGATGTCGTCATTTCGGCCCCCGATGCCTTCTGGGCCGAAGCGCTTTCAAAGCCGCTGCCTGAGCCCGGCTATGAAACGGTGACGATGGGCTTGTCGAGCGGCGTCAAGATCGAGGGCGATTTTGCCGCGCATGTCGCCGCTTACCAAGCGGCCTGGCAGCGGCTCTACATCGTTTTCCGCCAGGCAGTCTGCGGCTTGGCCCCGCGCCGCCAGGAGCCCGCACCCTTCCGCGATACCGACACGGCCGTGGGCCGCTATGCCTATATCCAGGCGAACGGGGTGGAAGCGCGCGTCTATTACGAAACGGCCGGCACTGGCGCCGTGCCGCTTCTGCTCCAACACACCGCCGGCGCGGACAGCCGCCAATATCGCTACCTGCTCGCCCATCCGGAAATGCAGAAGCGGTTCACCATGATCGCCTATGACTTGCCCTATCATGGCAAGTCGCTGCCGCCGATCGGCGTGCGCTGGTGGGAGCAGCCCTACAAGACCACGCGCGACGAGCTGATGAACTGGGTTGTTGCCCTTGCCGATCATCTCGATCTCGACCAGCCCTTCTTCGCCGGCTGCTCTGTCGGCGGCCAGTTGGCGCTTGATCTTGCCGCCTATCACAAGGAGCGGTTCGGGGCGTTCATTTCGCTGAACGGCTGGTACGACAATCCGATGCCGTCCGATACCATCAACAACGACATCTTCCGCACGCCGTCGGTTTCGGAAGATTATCCGATGTCGATCATCCTGGGCGGCACGACGCCGGTGGCACCCGAGGCGCTCGCGCAGGAAGTCTACTGGATCTATCGCTCCAACTTCCCCGGCGTCTATGCCGGTGACAATGACTACTTCATGCACGAGCATGACCTCAAGCAGTGCGGCCACCTGATCGACGCCCATGCCAAGCCGCTGGTGGTGATCGAGGGCCACTATGACTCTGCCGCCTATGACGAGGTGCATGGCGGCCCGGCGATCGCGCGCAACGTGCCTGGGTCGGAAGTGATCATCGCCGATGGGCTGGGTCACTTCGCGCCGTCCGACGATCCAGTCGGCTTTGCCGATATGCTGATCCCGGTGCTGGACCGCGTGCTGGCACGCGTTCAGGGCAAGTAACCAGAGCAGGCGAGCATAGATCATGGCCGACCGGGCACCAATTATCGACTTGGATCACCATTCGACCGACTTCCGGGAAAACTGGGAAGATATCGCCCGCCATCTCCATGCCATGGACTTTCCCATGGCATGGACCGAGGCGCATGGCGGTTATTGGGTGCTCGCCGACTGGGAAGAGGCCAAGCGTGTCGCTTCGGACTATGAAAATTACTCGTCCGACAACGACATCAACAACGAACGCGAAGGCTATCGTGGCGTTGCCATTCCCCAGCAGCCCTACCAGTTGATGCTGAGCGAGAGCGACCCGCCGCTGTCCATCGCCCGGCGCCGGTTGGAAATGCCCTTTTTCACGCCCAAGTCGCTGCGCACCTGGGGGCCCAAGGCCGAGGAGTTCTTTCACGAGGCGCTGGCAAACTGCCGGGGCCGCGAGGAAGTCGATCTGGTGAATGACATCGTGATCCCCACGACAGCGCGCACGACGCTCAATCTCGTCGGGTTCGAGGCGGACAACTGGCAGGATGCGGCGATGTCTTCGCACCGGGCCATCTATCTGCCGCCCGAGCATCCCGACTATCCGCACGCCGAAATAGCCAATACCCGGCAGATGTTCACCCGTTATCTGGCCGACAGGCGCGCCAATCCTACAGGCGACATCATTTCCGCGCTGGCGCATGGCCAGGTCAACGGGCAGCCGCTCACCGACGCCGAGGCGGAAAGCATGATGTATGCGCTCGTCTTTGCCGGCTTCGACACCACGACCAGCGCCGTCGTCAATGCACTGATCTGGCTGGCGCGTCGGAAAGAAGCGCGCGCGACGCTGGCCGCCAGCCCGCAGGCGATGTCGCTCGGCATCGAGGAATTCCTGCGCTATTTCCCGCCGACGCCAGGCGTTGCCCGCAATGCGCGGCACGATGTCGAGATCGGCGGCCGCAAGGTGCGCGCGGGCGACCGCGTCTGGTGCTGGCTCGGTGGCGCCAACCGCGATCCCAAGAAATTCCCCGAACCCGACACTCTCGATGTGTCGCGCGCCAATGCCGGCGAGCATCTTTCCTTCAGTGCCGGCCCGCACCGCTGCCTGGGCGCACCGCTCGCCAAGCTGGAGATTACCGCCATGCTGGAAACGTTCATCCGGGAGATGCCCGATTACACCATCGACGAAGAGCGGATCCTGTCGTTCCCGCGCGTCGGCACGATCCTGGGATATTCGAGCGTACCTGTCCGCCTCAATGCGGCGGTGAACGCATGAGCACGCTTGCCGCAACGCAGCGCCTGCGCGCCGCGCGCGATCGTGCGCGCGCCTGGCTGGTTGACCGGGTCGGTGCCGATGGCCGCCCGGCAGACTTTGCCAAGGGCAATGGCTGGTCGCGCTTTCCCTGGACGTTCGCCTTGTTGGGCGAAACGGAAAAGGGTGCTGCGGTGCTGGACTGGGCCGATCGGGAAGGGCTGGGCGACAACGGTGATTTCCAGGCAGGCCCGGCCTATGGCAAAGGGCGTTTCGGTGCCTATCCGGTGGGCCATCTTACCATGGGTGCCCTATTGCTGGAGCGGCACGATGTGGCGAGCCGGCTGTTCGATCGCATCGGCGCGCTGGAGCAGCACGGCGGGATGCCCGTCGATCCGCCCGGCGGGCCTTATGCCGAACTGACCGACCTGCTGTCGACCGCGCAAGTCGGCATGGCCGCCGTGCTGGGCGGTCGCATGGACCTGGCCAAGCGTATTCGGGACTGGGTGCTTGCCTGCCTTGCCGAACAGCCCGCTCTGCCCGACACGCTCTACACGCTACGCTCGCCGCAAGGGCTGGTGACGGATGTGCCGGGCGATCTCGCCTGGGTCGGCGCGATCCAGTTTCAGGAGGCGCGCCAGGCCTATTTCTATCCCGGCATTGCCGCTGCATTCCTTGCCATCTATGCGATGCGGACGGGCGACACGGATGCGCTGGCTGCCGGCCACGCCTATCTCTCGATCAATCTGGCCGGGACGCAGGCCCAGTTCGACGATCTTGCCTCGGTCCAGGCCTGCAAGTTCGGCTGGGGCGTTGCCCTGATGCAGATCGCCGATCCGGCCCGCGACTATTCCGACACGCTGGTGCGAATGGCCGACTGGTTCATCGCCCGCCAGCGCGAGGATGGAAGCTGGGGACCGTCCACGTTCGTCTCGCCCGAACCCTTGCAGATCGAACTCATGACCAAGACGGCCGAGCACGTCATGGAAGTGACCGCGATCCTCGCCGCACTTGCCGTGGTTCAGGCGCGGAACCTGGGATAGCGCGCCGGCACCACCGGGCCCCATAAACGATTTGCGAGGTTGCCGATGTCGGTAGAATTGCTGTGCTTTACCTGCGGTTCGTTTCGCGCCCCGCTGACCTTCTTTCTCGGCGGCAGCGACAACAGCTTGCTCACGTCGCCCATCCCGGCCTACCTGATCCGGCACGCGACGAAGGGGTTGGCCCTGTTCGATACGGGCCTGGGCCTGCGTTATCGCCGCGAGATCGATGACGTGCTGGATTCGGACGAGGCCGGCTACAACTTCCACGAAAGCGACGAGTTCGCGGCCCGCCTGCGCGCGGCCGACATCGATCCGGCAGAGGTGAACTGGATCATCAATTCCCACCTTCATGCCGATCATTGCGGCGGCAACGCATCCTTTCCCAACGCAACGGTGGTGGTGCAGAAGCAGGAGCTGGACTTCGCGCGCGACCGTATGGACGGAAACCTCTACAGCGCCGAGGATTTCGACACGGGACAACCCTTCCTGCGCGTGAACGGAGAGCATGATCTGTTCGGCGACGGCACGCTGATCCTGTTCCCCACTTATGGCCACACGCCGGGGCACCAGTCAGCGCGGGTGCGGCTGGCATCGGGTGATGTCGTGCTGACGTCGGACTGTTGCTACCTTGCACGCAACATTGACCAGATGGCCGTATCGCCAAGCAATTTCGACAAGGAAGCGAGCCTTGACGTGTTGCGCCGGCTCAAAGCCATCCGCGACGGGGGCGCCCGCATGTTTTTCGGCCACGATCCCGATCAGTGGCACGATATTCCGCAAGGTACGATCCTGCGCTGAAGGCGGCCCAGGCCGGCCTTGCCGGCCTTACATTTTGGCCAGCACCCGCTGGAACAGGGCGATCGCCGGCAATGGCCCATCCAGCTTGGCTGTCAGTTCGTCCAGCTTCGCGCGTACCGGGGCGGCATGGGCGGGGCGAGCGCGTTCCCGGCCAAGCTGCCGGCGACATGCCTCAGCCAGTACCGCCGGATCGGGAGACACGACCAGCAGTCCACTGCGGCCGCCGCGTCCCACTTCGATCACGCCAAGCTGCTCCAGCGACCGCAATGCCTCGCGCAAGACCCAGCGCCCCACCCGGAAGCGCGCAGCCAGTTCCTTTTCCGAACCAAGGCTCGTGCCAGCCGGCCTTTCCTCTTCGAAGATCATCTCGCGGATGGCGCGTTCCACGTGGTCCGCTTTTTTCGTGGGCCGGGCGGGGGGGAAAAAGTCGTAGGCACGCTGGGGCGTGGTCATCGCCACGGGCTTGCGCTGATAGAAGGCCGAAGTTTCGATGAACCTTCGGCAGATTGCCGTGAAATCATCCGATGCTGCGCGTGCCTTGGCGATATCGCTTTCGATAACGCCCAAGGCCATGGCGCGAATGATGGCGATCATTGCACGAAAAGAGCCATGCCATGCATCATCGTCCAATTCGGAGTAGATGCAGGCATCGAACGTCATTCGGTTCAGGGCTCCCTGAAACAGGACGATGATCGGATTGCCCGATGCCGCGATAAGCGCCTGCTGAACACTGCCCAGCGCTTCGAGTTCCTTGGCGAGCGGCAAATTCGATGCGGCATCGAGCCGGGCCTGCCATGCGGCCGCCTGGCCGGGCGTCAGCGTGGCAATTGTCCGTTCGAGTGCCATGTGGCCGAACGCCATGTCGATCTCGGCAAATTCCTGGCCGCTCACCTGGACGAACTCGAAATAGTTGCTCAGCATCTTGCAGGCGAAGTCATGCGGGCTGGATGCAACGAACAGTCCGCCCTTTGCCCCCTTGCGTGCCTCGACAAACCCGTAGGATTCAAGAATGCGCACGGCCTCGCGAAGCGTCCAGCGTGAGACGCCCATGCCGGCCGCAAGATCGGCTTCCCGGCCAATCTGGTATCCGATCGGCCATTTTGCGGCCAGGATCCTGTCCTCCAGTTCGCGTGCCACCTGGGCAGCAAGCCGGGGTGGACGTGCTTCCCGGCTGTTGGACGACACGGCCAAAGAACGAGATGGTTTCATTGCCACAAAGGATTTCCTGAATGCTTCATTGGCGTGGAGACTGCTCCGGCCGTCCGATCATGAATTGCTTGGGGCGACCGTAGAGGATGCCGGCCGGCGATGCGAGTGCCGCTTGCGATGCCATGGCCCTCTGCCAGTGGGCAAAGCGCAAGCGCTGGCGCACAAACATTCATGGTATTGTCCTCGCGCTCGGCACATCCGGGCCAGAAAGTGAAAAATCGCTTGCATGCAACGCCAATTGGATTCAGTTAATTGAAGAGTATCATATTATGACATAACTATGGAAGAGGTTCGGAATGGAGGCTCTCGATTTTGCTGACAGCGCCCACCAGGCGTTCTTCTGTGTGGACGGCGCGTCCAGCGCGTTCCATCCATGGCGGCAGCCACGCTTTGCACCGCTTGCCCGTGCAACTGGCGCGAAGCGTGACGAAATTGGAGTGCATCTAGTATGAGCAGGCATCCTGCACTGGAACCGGGGCGTACGGCGGTGATCACCGGGGGAGCAAGCGGCATCGGGCTGGCAACCGCGCTGGAATTGGCGGGCAGGGGCCTGCAGATTTGCCTGGTGGACCTGGGGGAAGGGCTGGACGAAGCGGCCGAGGCTGTTTCGCGCGCGGGTGCGGCAGGCGTGATGACCGCCGCACTCGACATCAGCGATGGGCCTGCCGTCGATGCGCTGGCACAGGATGTTCGCCGCAAACTGGGTGTCCCGGCGTTTCTCATGAACAATGCCGCTTGTGGCGGCGGCGGGCGTCCGTTCGAAAACCCCGATGAATGGCGCCGCATTCTTGACGTCAATCTGATGGGCGCACTGAACGGCGTTCAGTCTTTCGTGCCAGCGATGATCGAACAGGGTGAGCCCGCCATTGTGGTCAACACCGGCTCCAAGCAGGGCTTGACCTGCCCACCGGGCAACATTGCCTACAATGTCAGCAAGGCAGCGCTCAAGACCATGACAGAGGGGCTTGCCCATTCTCTCCGGACGATCGACGGTTGCCAGGTGACAGCCCACCTGCTGATTCCGGGGTTTACCTATACCGGCATGATGAAAGGCTATTTCCCCACCAAGCCAGCAGGAGCCTGGGAACCGGAACAGGTTGTCGAGGAATTGTTCAAGGGACTGGAGGCAGGCCGCTTTTATATCCTGTGCGAGGACAACGAAACGCCGCGCAGCCTCGACGAAAAGCGTATCCTCTGGGCAGCGCAGGATATCATCGAAGACCGGCCGGCCCTTTCGCGCTGGCACCCCGATTTCCAGCAGGCCTTCGAGGCATTCGTGCAGAGCTGACGGGCCAGGGCCGGGCTTGCCGGTGGGCGAGTGCTGGTGATGACGATCCATGCGCCCCCACCAGCACCAGGCAACTACTGCTGGAACGAAAATACAGGTCGCGTCACATAGGCCGCGTCCAGCGCATCGCGCTCCTCGTCGGTCAGCGTTATGGCGCAGGCCGCGATCGAGTCTTCCAACTGCTCGACCCGCGTGACACCGATGATCGGGATCACACGCACGGGGCGCGAACGGAACCAGGCCAATGCGATCTGCATCGGTGACATCCCGCGCTTTTGCGCGATGTCCGCCAGAAGCGTCTGCACGGCAAAATCCTGGTCGCGGAAGTAGATAACCTGGGCCAGCTTGTCGGCCTGAGCGCGAGCGGTATCTCCGCCACCCTCGCGCTTGCGGTTGCCCGCCAGGAAACCGCGCGCCAGGGCCGACCAGGCGAGCACGCCCAATCCCTGATCCTGGCACAGCGGGATCATCTCGCGCTCTTCCTCGCGGTAGATGAGATTATACTGCACCTGCATCGTGGCAAAACGCGTCCAGCCGTTGAGCGCCTGGATTTGCAGCGCCTTGGCCAGTTGCCATGCCGTGTAGTTGGACGCGCCGATGTGCAGCACCTTGCCCGCGCGGACCAGATCCTCCAGCGCCCGGAGGGTCTCTTCCAACGGCGTGGTCTTGTCCCAGACATGCTGCTGGTAAAGATCGATGTAGTCCGTGCCGAGCCGCTTCAGGCTGTTCTCGACAGCGTGGACGATATGCTTGCGCGATCCGCCATGCTCGTTGGCGCCCGGACCGGTCGGGCCGAAGAACTTGGTGGCGATGACCAGGTTCTCGCGGCGGCCGAACTCCTTGATGGCGCGGCCGACGACCAGTTCGCTCTGTCCTTCGGCATAGCCGTCCGAGGTGTCGAGGAAATTGATCCCCGCCTCGAATGCGCGACGGAAAAACGGCATGCTGTCGTCCGCGCTCAGGGTCCAGCCGCTGTGGAACTGGCCTTGGCCAAAGCTCATGCAGCCCAGTGCGATCGGCGAGACCTTGAGGCCGGTATTGCCAAGATTTGCATAGTCCAAGGGATTATTCCTTTGCGTCTGTCGTCGTGGCGTAGGCCGCCATGCGGGCGTCGAGCCGGTCGAAAGCCAGTTCCACTTCCCGCTGCCGCCGCTCTGCGATGTCGCGGATGGCCGGGTCGGTTATGATGAGGAATTCGCCTGCCTCCACGCCGTCGAGGCAGATGCGGGCGGTGAGGGCGGGGTCCTGGCCGGCCGAATTGAGAAAGTTTTTCAATTCTTCGGCTTGTTCGGCCGGCAATTCCAGCGGACCGCCATAGCGTGGCTGTCGCGCCGCCCGGCCATTCCACAAGCGCGTCGCCGTCAAGCCGGGGCAAAGGATGGAGACGCCAATGCCCTCGTCCGCCAAGTCGCGGCGCAGTGCGTCCGCAATGGCGAGTACGGCGTGCTTGGTCGAGGTGTAGATCGTCGATGGCGCCATGAGCGGCAGCCCGAGCGAATTTTCCGACCCGGTGATGACGATGTGCGCCTGGCCTTTTTCGGCCTTTCGCTCCGTCAACAGCGGATGAAAGGCCTGCACAGTGGCGATCACGCCAAGGACATTGACGTCATAAAGCCATTGCGCCTCGCGCGGGTCGGTTTCCACCAGCGTCGCGCCGATCACCACGCCGGCATTGGCGAAGACGATATCCACCCCGCCGAAATCGCGCTTCACAGCCTGCGCGAGGGACGCAAGCGCAGCAGCGTCGGTCACGTCGCAGCCGTACCCGCGCGCGCCTTCGCCCAGTTGGGCTGCCGCTTCTACAGCGCGTGCGCCATCGATGTCGGTCACGGCAACGCGCGCGCCACGCTTGATCAGCCCAGCGGCCAGCGCCAACCCGATGCCGTTTCCGCCACCGGTTATGAGGGCGACCGTGCCACGTTCCAGCTTCATCGCATCGAACCCGGCTGGGGGAGCCTTGTCCCGCGCATGGCGACGGCATTGGTTGGCCGCAGATCGAACATGGGATCCTCTCCACTATTGAAGTGTATCATATTAACCGCGCGCGCGGCGGTCAAGGCGATAGAGGGGCACTTGGCCAAGCAATCGTCATGATTTCGTGCTTATGAGATAACGCAATAAGGCGTGCATCCGCGCGTCGGGTTGGCGGATCGCCGCGCTTGGGAGGAAGACCGCCGCGATTATTGAATGGGCACCGACTGCGGGATCGTTTTCCAGAATTCGCGGTCGTGGCCGTAGAAGATTCGCGTGCCGCCGTCGCGCAGCCGGCGCAGGTTGCGCAACGTGTCCAGGGCCTGTTCCTTGTCGTGCGTAAGGTCGGGAATGACGAGCGCGTCAAGATTGTATTTGAGATAGCAGCAATCAGCGGTCAGCACGACATCGCCGCTCGCCAGCGATACGCGCGCGCTTTGATGCCCCGGTGTATGGCCAAAGGTCGGAAAGATCACGACCGATCCGTCGCCATAGAGATCGTGCTCGCCATCGATCGCCAACACCGGATGGCCCAGATCGTAGTCGCGCGGATCATAAAGCAGCGTGTTCGTCGCGTTGCGGGCCGCAGCGCGCTCGCGATCCTGGATCACGAGCGTGGCGTTGGGAATGGAGCCATTGCCACCGCAATGATCGGCATGGAAATGCGAGTTGATGATCCATTTGATGTCGGCCGGATCGACATCGATCGCCCGCAGGCGCGCCGCGATTTCCGCGCTTTCATCAATGTCGAATCCCCAGTCGGTCGGCCCCAGCCGGGCATCAGCCTCGCGGCGATAGCGCAAGTTCAGGCCGGTATCGAACAGGGCCAGGCCCTTGGGGTGTACGATCAGGTAGGCGGGAACCGGCGAGCTGACGATCTCCTGGTCGTCGGTGCCGAAAAAGCTCTGCGGAGATTGGAATGTCCCGCAGGTGAAGGCAAAAAGTTTGAGTCCTTCCACGCTTCGATCTCTCCCGGTGTCAGGCCCCGTTGCCCTGCACTCCGTCGGCCGATCATTCTCGGCCGCGCTCCTGGCTCTCCTTCATAGATATGACTCTATAGCCATTCAAGTAACGAAATCACGATCCCGGCATGAACTGGCTGCTGGGGGCCAATTGGCAATGCGGCCTTCAGCGCCGCACCCGCGACAGCACGCGCGCTGCCACATTGTTGCGCACGGCAAGCTTGCGGCCATAACGCAATGCGGTCGTCGGCGAATTCCAGCGCAGCGCCTGCGCGATGCCGGTGCCGTCTTCGCCGGCCGCGAAAAGATCCTGCGTCAGGCCGACACGCAGCGAATGCGATGACAGCGCCTGGATGGCGGCCGAAAGCTGGCCCGCCGGCAGACTGACCAGGCCCATCTCGAAAGCAGCCAGTGCCACGCGCCGATAGATGCCGTTGATGCCCTGCCGGCTCAGCGCCTGCGTGCCAATGGTGTAGGTCGTGCGCGCCAAGGCCGTTTCCGAACCGGCTTGCAGCGCACGCCGCCGATCGACGCCGACGCGGCGAAACAGCAAGCCATCCACGATCGCGCTCTGGCCCTGCCATGCCGCCACCCGCCGCACGGTCTCGACCGAAAGCCAGGCCCAGGCACCTTCCTGCTCCTGGTCGGTCTTGGAAAAGGGGATGAACAAGGTGGCCGACCCGTCCGGCTGGAGATCGATATGGCCACACTCCACGCGGGTCAGTTCGCTGACGCGCAATCCTGCGTCATAGCCCAGCGACAGCAGCGCCGCGTCTCTCAGGCCCTGCAAGTCCCCGCCGCAGGCCTCAAGCAGCGCGGTGATGGTAAAGCCTTTTACGTCCTCGTTCAGTGCGCCACCGAAACGCAGCGGCGCCGCCTGTTTCTGCGTGGCGCCCTTGCGCCGCCGGTTGGCGCGCAAGGCATTGCGGACCATCGGATGATCTGTGGGCAGGCCATCCTTCTCGCCATGGCCGATCAGCCGGTGGATGCTGGCCAGGCTCGCCATGCGGCGCGCCAGGGTCGCGGGCTTCTTGCCATCGGCCTCCAGCTGGCGGAGATAGAGCACCAAGCCTTCCGGATCGGCAGGCAGCGGCACGCGTCGTTCCTGCGCGCACCATTGGACATAGCAATCGAGATCCGCCGCCAGCGCGGCCTTGGTCGCTGGCGCCATGGCTTCCAGCGCGGTCTCGACGCCAAGCTGGCTGACCGCCCGATGATCGGGTGCAAGCGCGGAAGAAACCGTCCTCAGCAACCGTGCGTCGACCGGTTCGCCGCTGCCGCGCCGCCGCCGTGGCAGCGTGCCGGCGTCGGTGCGGTGGATGACGATCTCAGCCATGGATGCAGGAGCCCTTCCCTTTCATTTTCGACCCTATACTTACCATAACGATCAATTATGGTAAGTGTTAAAATGAGGCGGGAAGGGGGAAATCATGCCCAGTTTTCGTTGCCCGGCAATTGCAACAAAGGCGCGGTTTTATCGGTCGCGCCTTTGTTGGTGGTCGTGATCACTGGGCGGCGATGGCGTAGATGGAGCCGTCGGGGTGGTGGTATTCGCCGGTGGAATAGCTTTTGCCCATGATGGACATGAGCAGTTCGTTGCCGCGGAAGGCGAGCATGGTGGACGAGCCCTGGAAGTTGTCGGCAAAGACGTGGGTCTGGCCGGCCTTGTCGGTGCGCAGCAGGCGGGCCTTGTAGGGCACCGGTTCGTCCCAGGTGGTGACGTGGTTGAGATCGACGCCGCCTTCGTCCACCCAGAACAGATCACCGGCAAAGCGGCCGAAGCTGGCAGGCGCCTTGACCGCGTCGATGAGCGCGGGAACCTTGGCGAGCGGGATCGGGGTGGGATCGATCCGGCCCTGGCGGTCCATGTGGTAGTGCAGCCACTGCGGCTTGTCGGTCGCCTTGAAATCGACATCGTCGATGTAGGAGGCGCCCATCTTGCCCAGCACGATGTATTCGCCGGCATATTCGCCCCACCAGGCCGGCGCGACCTGGATGTCGAGGGGCATCATCGGCGCTGGCGTGACGGGTGGTGCCAGCGTTACCCAGGGTTCGATATGGCCCTTGTTGTCAACGGTATAGATCGTGCAGTTCATCATCGACATGCAGAAGAACTTGCCTTCCTGCGGGCTGCCGAAAGGGCCGAACCCGCCGGTCAGGCCGGCGCCGGGAATGCCATCGTTGAGCGTGCCGGCATGGGGGATCTCGGCAAAGACCTCCATCCGGTCGGTGCCCTGCGCATACTTGAACACATAGTGCTGGTTGCGCGCCCCGGTGCGGCCCGGGCCGGCCTGGCCCACCAGCATGACCTGGTCCTTGTAGGCCCCGAACTCGGGCGGAATGCGGATCGGGCAGAGCGGCATGTAGGTGCCCATGTTCTCGGGTCGCACTAGGTATTCCACGCTGTTGTCGGCGTGCAGCTTCATGATCGAGCCGTGGCCCTTGCGCTCGTCCCAGCCATAGCTCGCCTGCCCGCCGATATCGCCGTAGATGATCGAGCCATCGGGCTCCAGCCAGTCCTGGTTGGGGCAGAAGATCAGCTGCGGATCATAAGTCTGTTCCCCCACAGCCACGATCTCGCGCGCGCTGTAGCCTGCCTCCTTGACGTCCATCCTGAACGCCCGCTCTTCCTTCAGCCAGCCATAGTCCACTGCACCTGCCATCTCGTCTGCCACGTTCTTCTCTCCAAATCTTCCCTCTTGGACCAGCATTGCGGAACAGGGCCGGCCACGGGCACGGGCTTGCTCCAGGCACACCGGCCAAATTGCGTTTACCCGGCCCGGCCAGCCCACCCTTCTGGATACAGGCCCTCCAGCGTCCCTGCTTCCCACTCCTCGTCGTTCTGGGCCATGCGATGCGCGACCAGGGCAAAGCTATCGCCGGTGCCATCGAGCCTGAGCGGCGGAGGGCCGGCATCGATCGCATCGGCAATCCGCACGGCCACCTGCTCGGCCGTGGCCGGCGCCTTGCGGCTCACCGCGATCCGCACGCGCACGCGCTCTTCCAGCAAGGCGTAGGCGTCCATGGGGGCATCGGTGCGATTTTCCCCGAAATTGCTTTCCACCGCGCCCAGCACCACGGTGCACGCGGCAATGCCCAGCGGCGCCAGCTCGATCCGCAGCGCATCGGTATAGGCATCGAGCGCGGCCTTGGTGGCCGCATAATGGCCAAGCAGACCGGTCGAACGCTTGGCCGCAGCCGAGGAGACATTGTAGATCGCCCCGTGTCCGCGCGCCCGCATTCCCGGCAACACCGCCTTGGCCATGCGCACCGGGCCCAGCACATTGGTGGAGAACAGCCGTTCCAGATCGGCGATCGCGGGCGCTTCCACCGCGCCCCAGATGCTGAAACCGGCGTTGTTGATCAGGATATCGACATCGCCTGCCGCCTGCGCAGCCGCGGCCACCGAGGCATCGTCGGTCACATCGAGCGCCAGGCACAGCGCCGCCGGCAACCCGGCGAGCGTTTCCACCCGCCGCGCGGTAGCGATCACATCGTGGCCGCGTTTGCCCAGTTCGGCAACCAGCGCCCGGCCAATCCCACTCGAGCAACCGGTGATCAGAATGCGTGCCATTGCCTCAATCCTTCACATAGAGCGTGACGACACCGGCCGAGCCCATGCCGATGTTGTGCTGGAGCGCGACGCGCGCACCCTCGACCTGGCGTGCGCCGGCCTCGCCGCGCAGCTGCTGCACCAGCTCGGTGCACTGCGCCAAGCCCGTCGCGCCCAGCGGATGGCCCTTGGACATGAGCCCGCCCGAGGGGTTCACCACCACTTTGCCGCCATAGGTGTTGTCGCCGTCGGCAATGAACCGGGAAGCCTCGCCCTCCCCGCACAGGCCCAGTGCCTCGTAGTTGATCACCTCGTTGGTGGTGAAGCAATCGTGCAACTCCACCACGTCCACGTCCTGCGCGCCCAAGCCCGCCTGCGCAAACGCCCTTGCGGCAGCGCGCTGCGTGATGCCGCGGCCGACCAGGTCGATCGCGCTGTCGAATGCCTCGGGGCCGTCCGTCCCCATCGCCTGCCCCGCGATCCGCACCGTGCGCGTCAGCCCGCGCCGGGCCGCGAATGCCTCGCTCACCACGATCGCCGCCGCTGCCCCGCATGTGGGCGGGCAAGCCATCAGCCGGGTCAGGTAGTCTCCCCAGATCACCGGCGATTCCATGACCTCTTCCACGGTGATCGGCTTGGTGAACAGCGCCATGGGATTGTTGCCGGCATGGCGGCGCGTCTTGACCGCCACCTTGGCGAAAATGTCTGCCTGCGCGTCATACCGGTTCAAGTAATCCTGCCCCGCCGCTCCAAAGAAGCCGGGCGCCGACATGGCCTCGTCCACCTTGTAGCCCAGTTCGTTGAACCGCGTCACGATCCGGTCCACCGGCGAAACCCGGAAATCCTCATTGACCAGCGCGCCGGGCTTCATTTCCTCGAAACCGAACGCCAGCGCCACATCGACCGCGCCCGAGGCAACCGCCTGATTTGCCAGCATCAGTGCGGAGGATCCCGTGGCGCACGCATTGCGCACGTTGACCACCGGGATTCCCGTCATCCCCACTTCGTACAGCGCACGCTGCCCGCACGTCGTCGCGCCATAGCAATAGCCGGCATAGGCCTGCGCCACGTCCTCCAGCCCAAGCCCGGCATCCTTCAACGCCCCACGGATCGCCGCCGAAGCCATCACCGGATAGGGTTCCTGCGCTCCAGGCTTGCTGAAACGAACCATACCCACACCACCTACCAACGCAGACATCGCTCGCTCCCAACTCGCCCGCACCCATCCAGCGCGGACATCCAATATGGGCGATATAGCTATCTCTATTCACAACGTCCAGTCACAGCGGTGCGGAACGGAAGCCAACAGTTCGGCAAGCTCGCCAAGGACGGAGACGTGGCGCTGCGCCGGCCTTAGGCGAACCCAAGGCGCCAAAGGTCGAGCCCCGGTGATGAATTCACGCCCGCATTCAGCGATTCTTCCAGACGGGCTGGCGCTTTTGCGCGAACGCGCTCAACCCCTCGACCATGTCCTCGCTGATCGAGAGGTCATCGATGGCAGTGGAATGCAACGTGGCGGCCGATGCCTTGATATCGTCGGGCTCCTGATCGCCTTCGTGGACGATCTGCATGGTGAGCCGGACCGAGGTGGGTGAAACGGATGCGATCTCTGCGGCAAGCGCGCGGGCCTCGCCCAGCGCGTCTCCAGGGGCGGAGATGCGGTTGACCAAGCCCCAGCGCTCAGCCTCTTGCGCTGTCATGTGACGGCCAGTCAGCAGCATTTCGAGCGCGATCTTGCGCGGAATCTGGCGCGGCAGGCGAATCGCGCCGCCAGCCGCGGCCACCAGCCCGACCTTGACTTCGGTCAGGCCGAACCGGGCCGCAGGATCGGCGACGATCATGTCGCACGACAGGCTGATTTCCAGTCCGCCACCAAAAGCGATGCCGTTTACCGCCGCAATGAGGGGCTTGGTCCGCCGCCGCGCAACAAGGCCGGCGAAGCCGCTGAGCGGGATCGCCATGCCGCCGCCCGCTGCATTCTTGAGGTCCGCGCCCGCGCAAAAGGCCTTGTCTCCCGCGCCGGTCAGGATCGCCACCCATAGATCGGGATCGGCTTCGTAGGCATTGAACACCGCATCGAGATCGAGATGGGCCTGGGCCGAGATACTGTTGCGCTGTTCGGGCCGGTTGATCGTGACTTCCAGCACCCGGCCGCGCCGCTCGACCAGAAGCGTTTCGTAGGAATCGCTGAAGGCCGGCTTGACCGGTGGATAGACGGCTTCCAGCCGCACCGGATCGAAAGCGAAGCGATTTCCTTCCGGCCGGTGGATAACGGTGATCTCGCGCCCCAGCGGATCCTTCTCCACCGCTTCGGCCAGTGTCTCGGGATCGGCCTGGTTGGCCAGAAACCGCGTGCCGTCCGCCAGTTCGCCCACCACGATCGCCTGGGCAGGCACGCCCTTGGCGTAATGGATCGTGTAGGAAAGGATCGTGGCGCGTCCCTCCGCCACGCGGGCGATCCGGGGCCGGGGTGCGGCGTCGAGCCGGCGCTGGATGCTTTCCTTTTCGCAGGGTGACCACGCTGCGGGCACTGTCGACAGGACGGCTGCGCCGTATTTGGAGAGGAAGCCGCCATTCACCGCGACCAAGCCGAACGTGCCGGGATCGGCGCGCAGCTTTTCGGTCATGGTGGCAAAAGCGTGCATTGAATAGTTGTTGCCCGGCCCGCCGAAATAGCAAAGGCCGCCCGTCACGGTCAGGCCGCGCGGATCGTCGGGCGCCAGCCCCAGTGCATCCACCGCCCCGGCAAAGACGGCAATCGGGAAGCAGCTGTAGAAATCGAAATGGGCAATGTCTTCCTTGCCCAAGCCCGCGCTCGCCAGTGCACTGTCCAGCGTGGCCTTGGCTGCCGGGGATGCGCCCATGTCGGCACGTTCGATGATGTCGGGCTCGCTGGCGAGCGCGGATCCGTGGAAATAGACCCACTTCTCTTGCGGAATGCCAAGCGCGCGCGCCTTGGCAACAGAGGTGATGAGCACGGCCGCCCCCTGGTTCACCTGATCGCGCGAGACCATCTTGAGGGGATAGGGGTCTGCAATCAGGCGGTTGCGCTCGCTCACCTGGGCAAGGTCGGCGGCTTGCATCGGTTCGGTCGCGGCACTGGACCAGGGATTGGCGGCAGCGACAGCCGTGAAAGGCGCGAACAGCTTCGCCATTTCCTGCCGATATGCCTCACGGCCGAGTCCCAGCCGCGCCCGCCGCGCATTTTCCAGGATGCCATAGGCCGGCGGCGCCGCGGCGATGCCGTGTGCCATATTGTAGCGAGTCACGATCCCGGCAATGCCGAGGCCATGGTCCTCCACCTCGCCCTCGTCGACCTCGGCCCATTCGCGATGCTCGCCGGCAGACTTGAGGTGGCGCACGGTGGAAATCGCTTCAGACCCGAAAGCGAGTGCCGCCTGCGCCTCCCCCCTGGCGATGCGGTTCGCCATGTCTGTCAAGAGCGCGAGCGGCGACTGGCCGCCAGCCTGTTCTAGTATCGCGACCCGAGGCGCCAACGACAGGCGCCGCGCAACCGCCCGAGGATATTTGTCAGGCTTGCCGAATACCGCAGGCATCGGCGTGGAGTCCTCGAAAGTCCGGATGCCGCCGACCATGTCGATCGCCGCTGCCACGTCGTTGGCTGCACAGGCATCGGCAATCGCCGCGCGCGCTGCCGCTGCGGCCATGTCCGCCGGCGATAGCCCCAGGTAATCCGCGCTGCCGAGCCGATCGACAGCCTGGCCAACGCCAACGATGACAGGCGTGTTGTCAGGGACGTCCATTTTCTAAGTCTCTCCCAATCCCTGGCCCGCGATGCGCGGCGGACGAGCGCGGCAGATCAACCGTTCGCTTGAATGGCTGTCAAGGGAATTGCGCGTGCGCCACGCTTGCATCTGCCGTGCGGCGCTGGCGCAGATGGGCATGGGCCCTGCCGAAGTGCGCCGCTGCCCACAACATGGTGAACATCATGCAGACCAAGGCGTAGCGCAGCGATTGTTCACCGGCCATTGGCCGCAGCGCGTCGCTCAAGATGCCGGTAAGCTGCGAACCCAGGCCATAGCCGATCGCCGTGGCACCCATCGACATCAAAGCGGCAGTGCGCCCCCGGATTCCTGGGCCGGCAAGCCCCATGGCCAGCGTATAAACCGGCGTGAATATGATGAAATACGACGCCATCTGGAAGAACAGCGCAACAATCACGATCACCAGGTTGTCGCTGATCAACGCAGTCAGGCTGAACGGGAAATACAGGAGAGCACCGACAACGCCGATCAGCGCCAGCCGGTCCTGCCGCGCCTGTGCAACGCGTTCCGACAACAGGCCGGCGGCGAAATTGCCGAGAATGCCGCCAAAGCCCGCCGTCCCCGCCATGATCATGCCAACATAGGCGATTGGAACGCCATGGCTGCGGATCAGGAAGGACGCCCACCAGGCCGAGGAACTGGACGTGCACAGCCACAGGACAATTGCGCCCGTCACCACGTGCAGCAGCGCCTTGTCGCGCCAGATGGCCTGGAAGAAATCGCCCATCGAGAGCGAATTGTCCTGGCCTGCGGGGTTTTCGCGCACGGGTTCGCGCAGGGTGAGCAGCACGATCACTGCCAGCACCAGGCCGGGTACGCCAGCCAGCAGCAACGCGGATCGCCAGCCCATATGCCCTGCCACCCAGCCGCCGCCGACAAATCCGATCAGCGTGCCAAGCGGCGTGCCGAGATGGACCATGGCCATCGCCCTGGCACGCTGCCGCGCCGACACCTCATCGGCAACCATCGACAGTGCAGTCGGCTGCAGGCCGGCCTCCGCCGCCCCGACACCGAAGCGCAGGGCGAGCAGGCTGGCATAGCTCCACGCAGTGCCACATAGCAGCGTCATCCCGCTCCAGACGGCGATACAAATGCCCAATATCGTCTTGCGCGAGCGGCGGTCGGCCAGCGTACCGAGCGGCAATGCCGCCGCAACCGTGCCCAATGCAAACACCACGCCAGAAAACAGGCCGAGTTTCGTATCGCTGAGCCCATATTCGTGCTTGATCGGATCGAGCAGCACCAACACGATCGTGCGATCGATCAAGTGGCACGCATAGACGAGCATCAGGATAAACAGCATGTATCGCTGCCTGCCCGTCAGGTGGTCCGCTTCCGGCATCACGGCGTCTCCTCTCCAGAAAATCCGCCCTCGTTGTGGCGCCGCCACGCCGGGGCTTGAGCCGGGCTCCGGGCGATGTCAATTCTTTAAGCGGAATTAGATTTCGTCGTTTTCCGGCGGGGGCATGGCCCAATTCGGGCGCCGCTTTTCACGAAAGGCGCGAATGCCTTCGCGGCGCTCCGGTCCCTCCAGCATGGCACGAACGGCGAGCAGATCCGCCTGCGCCGCCAAGGCATGGGGCAAAGACGCGTAACGCAGGCCGGCCTGGACAGCCTGCTTCGACGCCCGGATGGCGGCCGGGCTGTGGCCCGCGATCCGTTCCGCCACGGCCAACGCCTCGCGCAGCACTTCGCCGCGCGGCGCGATGCGGTAAACCAGGCCCAGCCGATAGGCCTCGGCCGCGTCGATCAGGTCGGCGGTGAGGATCAGGCCGAGCGCCGCCTGCTCACCGATCAGCCGGGGCAGACGCTGCAACCCGCCGGCCAGCGCGGCCAGGCCCACGCTCGGTTCGGGCAGCCCGAAATGCGCGCCTTCATCGGCCACGATGATGTCGCAGGCCAGCGCCAGCTCGAATCCCCCGCCCAGCGCAAGCCCGTTGACTGCGGCGATGACCGGCTTGGCCATGTCGAACCGGCTGGTCAGGCCGCCAAAGCCGGTGGGTGGCAGCGCGGCCTCGCGATCCGTGTCTGACAGGTCTCCACCGGCGCAAAAGGCCCGGTCCCCCTGCCCGGTCAGGATCGCCACGCGCGCGGCATCGTCCTGCTCGAACCTATCGATCAGGGTTGCCATTTCGGCGCTCTCGCGCCGGCTGAGCGCATTGCGCCGCCTGGCCTTGCACAGCGTGAAGACGCGGACCGCGCCAATATCCTCGACCGTGATCGTCATCGCGCCACCCGTGCGGGGTGCGGGCCGGCAACGATATGCCGGCCCTCCCTCCATTGCCGTCGGCGGCTCACGCCTTGTAAACGTAATCCACAGGCGTGTAGACCAGCGGCAGGTTGACCGGGATCGTCTTGCCTTGCCCGCCCACGAAAGTCACCGGTTCGGCGGTTTCGTCGATCCGGTAATCCGTGATGACCTTGTGGACTTCATCAAGGGCGACACGCAGTTGCAGGGTTGCAAGGTGCGAGCCGATGCAGCGGTGGATGCCGGCGCCGAATGTCAGGTGGCTGTGGGCATCGGGGCGGTGGAAATCGACCTTGGTGGGATCGGGGAAGCGCGCGGGGTCGCGGTTGGCAGCGCCGGTCGACATCACGATGCGATCGCCTGCCTTGATCTTCACGCCGGCGATTTCGACATCCTTGGCGGCCTGGCGCGAGCTCATGTGGAACCCGTGGACGCGCAGCAGTTCTTCCGATGCCTTCTTGATGTCGGCCTTGCCCTGAACCAGCTGGTCGCGCAGTTCGGGATGCTGGGCCAGGTGCAGGAACGCATACGTGATGGCCGCACGGGTGGAATCCGTGCCCGCAAAGAAGAGCAGCGTGGTCATCGTGATGATGTCTTCATCGGTCAGCGGCTGACCGTCGACACGGCCTTCCAGCAGGATCGAGACGATGTCTTCGCCCGGATTCTTGCGGCGCTCCGGAATCAGCTTGGCGATGAAGTCATCGATCTCGGCGTTGACTTTTACACGGAATGCCCGCGCATCATCGGGCGATCCGCCTTCGCGCAGCACTTTGGCCGGGCCAAAGATCAGGTCATGGGCCAGGCCGGAAAAACGCGGGTAATCGGGTTCGGGCAGGCCCAGCTGGAAGCAGAACATGCGGCCGGGGATGACATCGGCAAACTCGCTCACCAGTTCGCAGCGGCCCAGCGGCGCGATCTTGGCAAGCTGCGTGCGGGTGAGTTCGCGCACGAATTCCTCATAGCGCATCATCTGACGCGGCGAGAAGATCGGGGTCAACACACGGCGCCAGGCGATATGCTCGGGCGGGTTGAGGTACAGCGGCTTGTACAGCTTGGAAAAGGGATTGGGCGGGAAGCCCTGCGACCATTGGACGAACGCATCGGGATTCTGGTAGATCGCGCGGATGTCTTCATAGCGCGTGAAGACCCAGAAGCCGCCGTAATAGCTGGAGAAGAAGACCGGTTTTTCCGCACCGATGCCAAGCGCCGCCGTTGGCGGGAAGTGCATCACTTCGGGGCCATTCAACTGGTCGAACGGCACCACGAGTTCAGGCGGCACATGCTCGGGCGCGTCAATCGTCAACGTAACCATCATCAACTCCTCTAACTCTTCTTGCCCGCGCTCGCGCCCCGGCATCGGGTGCTATCGGGCCGGAAAGGCTCCGGGCTGGCCGGCATCAAGGGTCGGATATGCGGGAGCATCATCGCGCATTCGCCAATTCCCAACGCCGCCGCGTGCTGCATCATCACCTGATGGCCCCGTGTCGATTCCGCCGAAACGGTCCATTCATCCTCGCCTTCGCGCCCATGATGCTCCCAGCAAGCCATCAGGTCAATAGAGAGCCCTCAATTGACCTGATGGCTTGTGCCGCCGCGCATGCGCATGCGCGGCGCGCGGCATGCTGGAAAAAATGCGAATAGCTGTTAATGTCCGGCCATGTCGGGATTACAACAAAAGGCGGGAAACGGCGCAAAAAAGCGGGCGCCCTATGGTTCTTCGTCCAACCTGCGGTCGCTGCGCAAGGCAGACACGATGCGGCGCCTGATGAGCGCGGGTTGCGCACTGTTCAACGAATTCGGGTACGAGGCCACGACGATCGACCAGATCGCTTCGGCTGCGGGCATCAGCCGGGCTGCATTCTACCTGCATTTCGAAAACAAGGCCGACGTCATTCGCGCGCTGACGGCCAATGTCAGCGACAGGTTGCGCAAACACTACGTCAAACTGGCACAGCTCGGCCCGGCGTCCAGTGTCGACACCGTAAGCGCGTGGCTGGGCGAATTGCTCGATACCTGCCGCAGCGATGGATCGATCGTCCTCCTGATGCAGCGCACGCTCCAGCCCGACAGCCAGCTGTTCGACGAAATCCGCTTTTACGACGAGATCATGACCACGCTCGGCAAGGGCTTCTCCCGTTTCGCCGCAGCCGCAACGGACGAGGACATCCGGGCCGAGGCAATGCTGTTCTTTTTCGAACTTCAGGCATGTATCCGCCTGATATGCACGACCGACAGCGCGCTCGACTGGCAATTGATCCGCCGTGCATGGGCCAGGCGGTTCCTGTCGTTCGTCCAGGAAGACAAGCCCGCCTGACCGGCACCCGGCTTTGCCCCATCTGTCAGGAAGAGGGCAGCAGCACCCCGCCTTCGGGATGGGGATCGGCCGGGTCGACAAAGATGTCGACGGTCAGTTCTTGCGCGGGGTCATGGCGATAGCCGCTGAAATCGGTAACGCCTTCTTCCTGCAGGACGGCGTCGTCGATCGTGAAATGACCGGTGAATTCGCGCGAGGGCCGATTGAAGATCGCATAAGCGGCGTCCGCCATGATCTCGGGCCGGCGTGACGTGCGCATCATCTCCTCGCCGCCCAGTGAAAATTCGACCGCCGCCGTGGCGATCGTGGTGCGCGGCCACAAGGCGTTGCAGGCGATACCGTCGGCGCGGAATTCCTCGGCCATGCCCAGCATCACCATCGACATGCCGTACTTGCTCATGGTGTACGGCAGGTGCTGCGCGAACCATTCGGGGCGCAGGTCGAGCGGCGGCGAAAGCGAAAGAATATGCGGATTGGCTGCCTTGCGCAGATAAGGGATGGCGCTGCGGCTGGTCAGAAAAGTTCCACGCATGTTGATCGACTGGATCAAGTCGAAGCGCTTCATTTCCATCTCGGTCGAGCCGGAAAGATTGATCGCCGACGCATTGTTGACCACGATATCGATGCCGCCGAACGTGTCGGCCGTTTGGGCAAGCGCATCGACGACGCGAGCCTCGTCCCGCACATCCACCAGCAGCGGCAGGGCCTTTCCGCCCGCCTTCTCGATCTCCTCGGCAGCGGTATAGATCGTTCCGGGCAGCTTGGGATGCGCCTCGGCCGTCTTTGCGGCAATGGCGACATTGGCACCATCGCGCGCCGCGCGCACGGCGATGGCAAGGCCGATTCCCCTGCTTCCGCCCGTGATGAAGATGGTCTTGCCCGCAAGGCTCATGTCGATCCCCAAGATAGCTCTGCTGCCCGAAAGCGGCAAACGTATGCAAAATCAACGCGCGCCGCTAGTGCGGCACGCTTTCCATATATGGCCGGCGGTTATAGCCCGGTCAGATCGAGCAGCGACACACTGCTTTCGCCTGGCCCGCTGGTAACGGCCACATCGGGCACCAGCAGGGCGGGTTCGCCGCACAGCGCCTTGGGATAGCAGACATTGATATCTGCCGGCGAGCGCCAAGGCTTTGCACCATCCAGACGGATGAGCTTGTGCGCGCCATCGGCCGTGAACATGTGAATTTCCCCGGTTCGCGGGTTGGTCACCAGCAACGTACCGCGCTTGGTGAAAGTGACCCCGTCGAGCACACCCAGCCCCGTCACCGCCGGCTCGGGCAAAGCGCCGCTTTCGAATTCGGCGTCGGTCAGGCGATAGACCGCCCCGCCCGCATCATCGTGGGACGAACAGCTGACCATCCAGCATTCGCCATCGACCGGCGAAACGGTCAGGCCGTTGACGAAACCGGGAGTGAACACACGGCGTACCTTTGCCACAGCGTCCGGATCGCCGTCGACCACGCCGTCGATCGCTTCGTGCGGAATGCGGTAGACGGCCGAAGGCACCGGGGGCGGCAGGACACTGACACTGTTGCCGTGCGGAATATCGCCAAAGAACAGATCGCCCCGCGCGTTGATAGCAAGGCCGTTGGGCTGGTTGATCGCGTTGAACTGCCGTGCGAACTCGGTGCCTTCCCACAGGGGGACAGCGCCGGCCAGGCGGCGGCCTTCGACGTCGAAGATCAGCACTTGCGACCGCAACAGCCGGGGGTCTTCAATAAGCGTCTCGGCATCTTCCGAAGCCATCAGGGGGCAGCCGCCCCGCGCCTGGAACACGTATCCGGCGGCGAACTTGCCGGTCCCCACCGTCAACACGTCGCAGCCCAGTGTGCCGGTCAGACCGGTCACCATCTTTTCGTCGACCAGGCTGACATTGCCCTGCGGATCGATGCGACCGATGCTCACATAGGCTTGTCCATCGAGATAGACCGGCCCGCCGCCACCACGATAGGGTGCCACGCCAATCGTCATGGCGCAGTTGCCGAACAGGAAATGCTCGCCATCGGGCAGCAGTTCGGCGCTTTCGGGATGTGTGCAGCCATCGATCCGGCCGATCAGGCGCAGGTCATGCGTGGCCGGCTCTGCGCTCGCTGTCCATTGCGGCATGGGCATTTTGCTCTCCTGCTCCCGTCTCTTACCAACCAGCCAGCACCGCGGCACGCTCCCGATGCACGTTCACGCTGCCCAGCGCGCTGCGATCGGCCATGGCGCGCTTGAGAAACAGATGCGCGGGATGCTCCCAGGTATAGCCAATGCCGCCATGCGCTTCGATCGCGCCACGGGCAACCTGCACGGCGATGTCGGTAAGATGCGCCTTGGCAAGCGCCGCCGTGCGCGGTGCGTCATCCTGCCCCATGTCCCAGGCATGGGCGGCATACCAGACCAGCGGCCGGGCCGGCTCCAGCTCTACAGACATGTCGGCCAACTGGTGCTTGAGCGCCTGAAAACTGCCGATCAGTTGGCCATACTGCCGGCGCTCCTTGGCATAGTCGACCGCGCGCGCCTGAATGGCGCAGGCCGCGCCCAGCGCGTCTGCGGCCGTGGTGATGCAAAGCGCATCGAACAGCCTGCTTGCCAGCGCGGGATCCGTCGCCAGCACATCGGCGGCCGCCGCGTCGAAAGAAAGCGTGAAAAGTGGCCGCGTCCGGTCCAGCGTATCGACCGGCGTGGGCGTGGCATCGCCCGCCTCGACAATGGCCAGCAGGCCGTCCTTGCCGCCAACGATAAACAGGTCGGCACTGTCGGCGCGCTCGACATAGAGCTTGGTACCGGTCAATTGCGCACCGGCCAGCGTCCAGTCCGCCGGGCTCCAGCCGCCATCTTCGGCCAGTGCGAAGGCCGCCTGCGCGCCCTCTCCCAGCAGCCGGGGCAGCCACTTGCCCTTCTGTTCGGCATTGCCCGCCGCCGCTATCACCCAGGCGGCCAGGATCGAGGGCAGCACGGGCGCCGGTACTGCAAAATGGCCCAGAACTTCGGCAATCACCGTCGCGGTCAAAAGATCGAGACCAAGGCCGCCGTCCTCCTCGGGCACCATCGCGCCGGCCAGTCCCAGCTCCGTCACCGCAGACCATAATCCCGCATCGAGCGCTGGCTGCGCGATCGCTTCAACGCCCTGCGCGCCGCCGAAACGCTCGCCGAAAAACTCCCCCAGCATGTTGCGCAGCGACTTCTGTTCGTCGGTCAGATCGAAACGCATCGCTTAGTTCTCCGAACCCGAGCGCGGCAGCCCCAGGCCCCGCTCGGCAATGATATTGCGCTGGATGTTGGATGTTCCGCCGGAAATGGCCTGGCCCAGCGATCCCAGCATCTGGTTGACCCACCGTTCGTCCCCGCCCCGTTCGCGGCCCTGCTTGGGCGCCAGAAGCGTATCGTTGCCGATGATCTCGGTTGAAAGCTGCGCCACGCGGTGGAAGAAATTGGTCGTCGTCAGCTTGTTGACCAGGCCGAGCACGCCGGGACTCTCGCTGTTTGCCGCCAGCGTCTGCTGATAGTACCCTGCCCAGAGCTGGCTTTGCAGATAGCCGTCGATCTGGACGAGCGCGCTGCGGATTCGCGGGTCTTCTATCGCCGGCCGGCCATTGATCTGGCGCCGCTGCGCCAGCTTCACCAGGCTGCGGAACATCGGCACCGTGCGGGTCGAGGATCCGATGTGATTGCGCTCGTGCTTGAGCGTGGAACGCGACACGTTCCACCCCTCGCCACGCGGGCCCACGAGCCACGATGCAGGCGTGCGCACATCGTCCAGGAACACTTCGCAAAATTCGGTGTCGCCATTGATCTGCTGGATCGGCCGCACCGTTACGCCCGGCGCTTTCATGTCGAGCAGGATATACGAGATGCCCTTGTGCTTGGGCGCGTCCGGCTCGGTGCGCAGCAGCGCGAACATGTGCGTGGCATATTGCGCCAGCGTGGTCCAAATCTTGTGCCCGTTGATCACCCATTCATCGCCATCGAGCACCGCGCGCGACGTGAGCGAAGCAAGATCACTGCCGGAGCCGGGTTCCGAATAGCCCTGGGCCCAGCGATACTCGCCGGTCAGCGTCTTGCGGATGAACATGTCCTTCTGC
>Ga0207658_10000603_pt1 | contig 32015 bp, 21 predicted proteins | sample KBSS33metaG_FD_184322 | JGI IMG/M metagenome (GOLD analysis project Ga0207658, IMG submission 184322) | Switchgrass rhizosphere microbial communities from Kellogg Biological Station, Michigan, USA - KBS S3-3 metaG (SPAdes) (version 2) | ecosystem: Host-associated > Plants > Roots > Rhizosphere...
CCAAGATCAAGGTGAAGAACCCGATCGTCGAGCTCGACGGCGACGAGATGACCCGCATCATCTGGCAATGGATTCGCGAGCAGCTGATCCTCCCCTATCTCGACGTCGACCTGCTTTATTACGACCTATCGATCGAGCACCGCGACGCGACCGAGGACAAAATCACGGTCGAGGCCGCCAATGCGATCAAAAAGCATGGCGTCGGGGTCAAATGCGCGACGATTACGCCCGATGAGGCGCGGGTCGAGGAATTCAAGCTCAGGAAGATGTGGAAATCGCCTAACGGCACCATCCGCAACATCCTCGGCGGCGTCGTCTTCCGCGAGCCGATCGTCATGGCCAACGTCCCCAGGCTAATTCCTGGCTGGACCGACCCGATCGTGGTCGGCCGCCACGCCTTCGGCGATCAGTATAAGGCCACCGATTTCCTCGTCCCCGGCAAGGGCAAGCTGACCATGAAGTGGGTCGGCGAGAACGGCGAAACCCAGGAATATGAGGTGTTCGACTTCCCCGGCTCGGGCGTCGCCATGGGCATGTACAATCTCGACGAGAGCATTCGCGACTTCGCCCACGCCTGCCTGAACTACGGGCTTGATCGCGGCTGGCCGGTCTATCTGTCGACCAAGAACACCATCCTCAAGGCCTATGACGGGCGCTTCAAGGATATCTTCCAGGACATTTACGATAGCGAATACAAATCGAAATTCGAGAAAGCTGGAATCGAATATCAGCATCGCCTGATCGACGACATGGTCGCCTCCGCGCTCAAGTGGAGCGGCAAGTTCGTCTGGGCGTGCAAGAATTATGACGGCGACGTCCAGTCGGACCAGGTGGCGCAGGGCTTCGGTTCGCTGGGCCTAATGACCTCCGTGCTCACCACCCCCGACGGCAAGACGGTCGAGGCCGAGGCGGCGCATGGCACGGTCACCCGCCATTACCGCATGCATCAGCAGGGCAAGGCGACCTCGACCAACCCGATCGCGTCGATCTTCGCCTGGACCGGCGGCCTCAAGTACCGCGGCAAGTTCGACGGCACGCCCGATGTGGTCCGCTTCGCCGAGACGCTCGAGCGGGTCTGCGTCGAGACCGTCGAGGGCGGCCAGATGACCAAGGATCTCGCGATCCTCGTTGGGCCCGAGCAGCCGTGGATGACCACCGAGCAATTCTTCGCGGCGGTCGTGAAAAACCTCGAAGCGGCTATGGCTTCGGAGCAGCAGCCGGCGAGCGAACCCGCTCGCGCCTGACCCCGAGGCCGATGAAACGGCCCGGGATCCGCCGCAGCAGCGGGAAGCGATCGAACATCCGGATCACCAGCGGCGCCTTGGTAATCGGCGCCCGGGCCTGCAGCAGGCGGCCGATAATCCGGTCCTGGGCGAATTTCTGCGCGCCCTGGATGATCCGGGTCGGCAGCAAGCGGCGGTCCTCGACCTTGTGGAGCAACGGATCGACGTCGTCCCCGCGGGCCAGCGGCCCGGCGAGAAAGTTCGCCGCCGCGACTGCGTCCTGGATTGCCAGGTTGATGCCGATCCCGCCAATCGGCGACATGGCGTGCGCGGCGTCACCGATCGCCAGCAGCCCGGGCTGTTGCCAGCAGGTCAGCCGGTCCAGCTTGACGGTCAGCAGATGCAAATCGCCGATGTCATCGAGCTCGGCGAGATCGAGATCCGGCGGCGATGCCGCGGCGACCTCTTCGCGGATCGCGTCGATGCCGCGCGCCAGATAGGCTTCGGCGGCGCCCTTCGGGATAAGGAAGGCGCACTGCCAGTAAGTGTTGCGGTCGATCATTACGAGTAACCGCCCCGACTCAACATTACCACGCAAGCCACCGCGAGAGTTCGCCTTTTTGGCGACCCGGAACCACAACACGTCCATCGGCGCACCGAGGTCTTCGAGCGGCAGCGTACCCCGGACAATCGAGGCGCGGCCGTCGGCAGCGATCGTCAGCCGCGACCGCACTTCGCGCCCATCGGCTAGCTTCACGCCGCAGACCCCGCCCTCCTCCTCAATGAAGCTCGCGACCGGCGTCTTCATTGCGATGTGGAAGCCAGGGAACGCCTTTGCCTCCTCACGCAGGAAGTCGAGGAAATCCCACTGCGGCATCATCGCGATGAATGGCGCGGGCGTGTTGAGGTGGGACAGATCGCCGATGGTCCATTCGCGGCCGGCTATGCGCAGTTCCGCGCCGGCCACGCGGTCATGCGGGCGAGCCAGGAAGCGTTGCAGCATGCCCAGCTGGTCGAGAATTTCCATGGTCGACGGGTGGACGGTGTCGCCGCGGAAATCGCGGAGGAAGTCTGCGTGCTTTTCGAAAATACGCACGTCGCACCCGGCACGGGCGAAGAGCAGCCCGGCCATGACCCCGGCGGGCCCGCCGCCAACGATTATCAGGTCGCAATCCGACGCCATGACGTCAGACTTACAGGGGCGGATGCGAGCGTCAAACCCCGGTCACGGATGACAGTCCGGCCTCCGCCTGCTCTAAGGCCAGGATGGCGACTGGCGACGGCATCGGCGGACAAGGGTTGAGCGATGCGCTGACCATCCTCGGCGCGGCGGGGATCGTGATTCCAGCATTTGCGCGGCTAAAAATCTCGCCGGTCATCGGCTTCATCATCGTCGGCGTCATCGCCGGCCCCTTCGCGCTCGGCGCGCTGGCCGGCGAGCATCCGTGGCTAACGGCGGTATCGATCAGCGATCCGCACGCAATCGAGCCATTCGCCGAGCTTGGCATCATCCTGCTGTTGTTCTCCGCCGGCCTCCACATCAGCTTCCGGCGGCTGCGCACGATGGGCAGAATTGTGTTTGGGATCGGCAGCGCCGAACTCGCCGGATGCGCGGTCCTGATTTGTGCCGGGCTAATTGCCGCGGGGACGCCGCTATCGGCGGCGGTTGCCATCGGCCTTGCGCTGGCGTTGTCCTCGACCGCTTTGGTGCTGCCGATTTCAGGCATGGAGAGTCTGGTCGGCAAGACCGCCTTCGCCATGCTGCTGTTCGAGGATCTCGCGCTGGTGCCGATGATCTTCCTGATTGAATTGATCGGCGGCCATGCTGAGACGGGCGCACTGGTGCGCACTGCCCTCTTCGGCGTGCTCATCGTCGGCGTCATGCTGGCGTTCGGCCGGTTTGCGCTCAGCGGCCTCTTCGCTCAGGCGGCGCGAACCAAGAACCCCGAGTTGTTTCTGGCGATCAGCTTGCTGACCGTTATCCTCGCCAGCCTCGCGACCAGTGCCGTCGGCTTATCCCCAATTCTCGGGGCACTCGTCGCCGGCATCCTGATCGCCGAGACCGATTACCACGCTGAGGTCGAGGCGATCACCGCCCCGCTCACCGGGCTCGCTCTGGGCATCTTCCTGATCACCGTCGGGATGCGGATCGATCTGCGGGCATTGATTGACCACTGGCCGCTGATCCTGGGTGCTGCTGCGGCCGTGTTGCTGGCCAAGGCGGCGGTGACCGTGGCCTTATTGCGCGTCTCGGGCATCAGATCCGCGGTCGCGATCGAAGTCGGGTTAATGATGGCCAGCCCCTCCGAAACCAGCCTGATCGTGCTCGGGGTCGCGGCGGCGGCGGGGATTGTCTCGGCGGGCGATGCCGCCTTCTGGACGACGGTCACCGCGATCGGACTCACCGTTACACCCCTGCTCGCCATCGCCGGGCGGCGAATGGGACGCAGCGTCGAAGACCACGCGGAGAGCAAGGAAATCGGTATTTCGACCAAAGGCCGGACGGTCATCTTCGGGTTCGGACGCGTCGGCCGGATGGTCGCCGACATGCTGACGGAGCACCATAAGCCGTACCTCGCGGTCGACAGCGACATCGATTCGGTCCGTAAGGCACGCGAGGCGCGCTATGAGGTGCTGTTCGGTGACGTTTCGCGGCCCGAACTCGCCGACCAACTGAAGCTAGGCGAGGCATCCGCTTTGGTCTTGACGATGGACGATCCGGTGCTTGTGGCGCGAATCACACGCCGGGTCCGGGGGTGGATGCCGGACCTGCCGATCATCGCCCGCGCCCGCGACACCGACCACGCGGCCCAGCTTTACAAGGCGGGCGTCACCGACGCCGTGCCGGAAACACTTGAAGCCTCGCTCCAGCTGGCCGAGGCGGTGCTGGTCGATGTCGGCGCGGCGATGGGCCCGGTCATCGCCAGCATTCACGAGAAAAGATCGGAATTGCGCGCCGAGATCATGGCTGGAGCCCAACTGGCCGCAGAACCCAAGCTCGGCCGGCGGCGGGTCCGTGATGCCGCGCCGCAATAGTCGCTAGATTTCGACCTGGCTGCCGAGCTCGACCACCCGATTGGTCGGCAGCTTGAAGAATTCCATCGCGCTTTCGGCGTTGCGCAGCATCCACGCGAACAATTTCTCACGCCAGATCGCCATCCCCGGCCGCGACGAGGCCAGCAACGTCTGGCGCGCGAGGAAAAAACTGGTGTCCATCATCTTGCACGGGTCGCCGATGCCCTTGATCCGGGCAAGCGCGGTTGGAATGTTGATCTCCTCCATGAAGCCGTAGCGGATCAGCAGGCGGTAGAAGCCCGAGCCATATTCCTTGGTCTCGATGCGCTTCTCTTCGGGCACGTAGGGCACGTCCTCGATCCGAACAGTCAGCAAAATCACCCGCTCGTGCAGCACCTTGTTGTGCTTGAGGTTGTGCAGCAGCGCATGCGGAACCCCGGAGGCTGAGCTGGTCATAAACACCGCCGTGCCGGGCACGCGCGCCGCGCTGGTCGCCGCCGACTTGATGAAAATCTCCATCGGCAGGCTGGCTTCGTTCATCCGGTCGATCATCAGCTTGCGCCCCTTCGCCCAGGTGGTGAGGAGGGTGAACGCGATCGCGCCGACCAGCAGCGGGAACCAGCCGCCAGCGGGGATCTTGAGCAGGTTCGCCGACAGATAACCGAAGTCAACCGTGAAGAAGACTAGCAACAAGGCCGCCACGACCCACCTGTTCCAGTTCCACATCTCTCGCAGAACGACCGCGATTAACACCGTATCGATCAGCATCGCCCCGACCACGGCGATGCCATAGGCGCCGGTCAGGTTGGACGAACTGCGGAAAGTCACCACCAGCAGCAGGACCATGATCATCAGCGCCCAGTTGACCACCGGGATGTAGATCTGCCCGGCCGCGGCTTCACTGGTGTGAGTGATCCGGAGGCGCGGGACGAAGCCGAGCTGGATCGCCTGCTGGGTAACCGAGAACGCGCCCGAAATGACCGCTTGGCTGGCGATGATCGAGGCGGCGGTCGCAAGCAAGACCAGCGGCAGCCGCAACATGTCGGGCGCGAGATAGAAAAACGGATCCCTGACCTTGGCCAAGGCGTCGGCGTGGCTCGCCGACAGGATCATGGCACCCTGGCCGAGATAGTTCAGGAGCAAGGCCGGAAGGACAAAATACAACCACGAAGCGCGGATCGGCTTGCGGCCGAAATGGCCCATGTCGGCGTACAGCGCCTCGGCGCCGGTGACGGCGAGAACAACCGAGCCGAGCGCGACAAAGGCCCGGACGAAATCGGTGGCGAAAAAGGACACCGCGTTGAGCGGATTGAGCATCGCCGCGATGACTTGCGGATAATCGACGATGTGCATCACGCCGAGCGCCGCGATGGTTGCGAAATAAACCAGCATGACCGGGCCGAACAGCAAGCCGACGCGCGCGGTGCCGCGCGCCTGAATCGCGAAAAGTCCGATCAATATGCCGACCGCCAGCGGAATCACGAACGGCGCGAGGTTGGCGTTGACCGTGGTCAGGCCCTCGACCGCCGACAGCACGGTGACCGCAGGCGTGATCATCGAATCGCCGTAGAACAAGGCGGTAGCGAACACGCCGAGCATGACGATGCCGCTGGTCCAGCGTTTCTTGCTGCTCAGCGTTCGGTTGATCAACGCGAGCAGTGCGAGGCTCCCACCCTCCCCCTTGTTATCGGCACGCATGATGATGGTGACATATTTGAGCGTCACGATGATCATCATTGACCAGAAGATCAGGCTCAGAACCCCGAAAATGTGCAACTGGTCGACCCGAAGCTCGTGATGGCCGGCGAAGGTCTCGCGGAAGGCGTAGATCGGCGAGGTGCCGATGTCGCCGAACACGATGCCGATGGCGCCGATCGCCAGCTTGTACAAAGGTCCCTGGCCGTGGCCTTGCGCCGGGTCGTTGGGCGCACCGGTGACGGCGGCTCCGGTGGCAGTAATGTTCATGGGATCAAAACCGCCCGGACCCGCTGCAAACGCGCATTCTTCATGCCCCCGCCGCGGCTTGGACAACAGCGGCGCGCCGCACTAGCACCGCCACCCAAGCGCCGCAATCGGTGAGGACAGGGACGAAAACCCCGTCTATAGGCCCGCGCAATCGTCATGAACGGAGCGAACGAATAATGCGCGTCGGTGTGCCCAAAGAGATCAAGGTCCATGAATATCGCGTCGGCCTGACGCCGGCATCGGTCGCTGAACTGGTTGCTGCCGGACATGAAGTGGTGGTCGAAACCAAGGCCGGTAACGGGATCGATTGTCCCGACAGCGCCTACGCCAAGGTGGGCGCGCAGATTCTCCCCGACGCGGCGGCGGTGTTCAAGGCCGCGGATATGATCGTCAAGGTCAAGGAACCGCAGGTCCAAGAGATCGCGATGCTCGAGCCGCGGCATATCCTGTTCACTTACCTCCACCTCGCCGCCGACAAGGCCCAGGCCGAGGGTCTGATGAAATCCGGCGCGACCTGCATCGCCTATGAGACGGTCACCGGGCGCAACGGCTCGCTGCCGCTGCTCAAGCCGATGAGTGAGGTCGCCGGGCGGATGTCGGTTCAGGTCGGCGCCCATTATCTCGAAAAAGAGCAAGGCGGGCGCGGCGTGCTGCTCGGCGGTGTCCCCGGAGTCGCCCCGGCCAAGGTCGCGATCCTCGGCGGTGGGGTCGCCGGCGTGAACGCTGCCCAGATGGCCGTGGGCATGCGCGCCGACGTCACGATTTACGACATCAACATGGAGCGCCTGGCCGAGCTCGACATGTTTTTCTCGAGCCAGATCAAGACCGCTTATGCGTCGCGCGCGACGATCGCCAATGCGGTCGAAAAGTCGGAGCTGGTGATCGGCGCGGTGCTCGTGCCCGGCGCGGCGGCGCCGAAACTGGTCACGCGCGATATGCTGAAGACGATGAAGCGCGGATCGGTGCTGGTCGACATCGCCATCGATCAGGGCGGCTGTTTCGAAACCAGCCACGCCACTACCCATGCCGACCCGGTCTACGAAGTCGACGGAATTATCCATTATTGCGTCGCCAACATGCCCGGCGCGGTTGCGCGGACGAGCGCCTTCGCGCTCAACAACGCGACTTTGCCTTTCGCCCTCAAGATCGCCAATTTCGGCGCGGACGAAGCCATGCGCCGGGACCTGGACCTTGCCGCCGGACTCAATGTCTCGGACGGCAAGATCCGCCACCAGGCGGTCGCCGAAGCGCTGGACCTGGCTTACGAAGCGGCCTGAGCCGTCGCGCCAGAACTGGTGTCGAGCGAGGCTTCGATCCACTGCTGAATCTGGCTGCGCGGCGCGGCGCCGACCTTCTGCGCGACCGGCTGGCCGCCTTTGAACAGCAGCATCGTCGGAATCCCGCGGACGCCGTAACGACCGGGCGTGTCCGGGTTCTCGTCAATGTTAAGCTTTGCGACCGTCAGCTTGTCGCCGAGTTCGTTCGAGATTTCCTCGAGCGCCGGGGCAATCATCCGGCAAGGACCGCACCATTCGGCCCAGAAGTCGACCAGGACGGGTCCGTCGGCTCCCAAAACATCGGTTGCAAAGCTCTGATCGGTCACGGTTTTGGTGCCCATGGCGGGGAATCTCCTGCGGGAATCGTAAAAGTTAACGTGGATATGGGCATTCGCTGAGCGCCGCTCAAGCGGCAAGTTCAAATAGTCGCGGCGCCGTCGTGTAGAGCAACGCCGCCCTGACTTCGCGGCCAGGAAAAATCACCCGCAGCGCCTCTGCATAAGCGGTCATTTGGGCGCGGTGCGATGCAGGGATGCCGGCGTCATCTTCGGGCACCCGGCCGGTTTTGAAATCGACTACCAGAATGCGGTCTGCCTCGACCAGTAAACGGTCGGCGGTGCCGGCAATCACGCGTCCGTCGGGCAAAGTCGCAGCGAGCGGCGCCTCGCCAAGTGAACCCGGACCGAACAAAGCGGCGAAACTAACGTCGGACAAAACGGCGCAGACGCTGTCGGCGATCTCCGAACGCTCCTCGGCGTCGGCCACCCCGGCCGAATGTTCGAGCCAGCGCAAGGCGCAATTCAGCCGCTCCTCCCCCGCAACCGACGCCAGGCGTTCGAGCAATTGATGAATCAAGGAACCGCGGCGGGCACCGGCGCGCATCGCCTCGCTCGGCGGCGGGGCCGCGTCGGTGTCAACGCCCATCGCCGACGGCGCGAGCGGGCGCGGCGGGCGAGCTTCGGGCAACGGCGGCTGCAGCGCCCAGGCTGGAACCGAAACCGGCGGCAGCTCGACTCCGGCCTTGGGCCGCGCCTTGACCGTCGCCGCCGAGCCGTAGACCAGGCCCGCCCCCCATTCGCCGTGGTCGACCGGCGTTGCGCCTTGCGCCGCCATCGCCCGCTCGACGATCAAATGCCAGCTGTTAGGCGGCCGCGCATCCGACCCGTCCTTGCGGGGCTTAGGCGCGACCCCGCTGACGATCAGACGATCGGCGGCGCGGGTCAGCGCGACATAGAGCAAGCGCATATGCTCCTCGAGGTCGCGCTTCTCATCGCGCGCGATGATCTCGTCGAACGGTGGACGGCGTTCCTCCTTCCGCGGTCGCAGAATCGGGACGACCCGGTCCGGCGCGAGCTCATAATTCAAGGCCAGCGGGACCCGCCCGAGCCGGGCCGGATCGGCAGTCGCGTCGGCGAGGATCACGACCGGCGCTTCGAGACCCTTGGCGCCGTGAACGGTCATCACCCGCACTTCGTTGGCGGGTTGGCCAGGGTCGCGCTGGACGTCGACCATGCCACGCGAAAACCACGCGACGAAACGATCAAGCGAACCGGCCTCGTTGCGTTCGAACTCCAACGCACTGTTCATCAGTTCGTCGATCGCATCGCGCGCCGCCATGCCCAATCGCCCGTAAAGCTTGCGTCGGCCCTGCATCGGACCCGAGAGGATGATTTCGAGGAACCGCGACGGCGTGGTGAAATCGGCGATGGCGAGCAATCCGGAGAGCGCCTCGTGGGCCGCGCGGAAGGCGTCATTCTCGTCGGCGCGCTGGCGCAGCTCACGCCACAATCGGCGGGGCCGGTTCCAGGCCAGCGAGCGCAGCCGGTCCTGGTCCCAGCCGATCAGCGGCGAGACCAACAGACACGCCAGGCTGAGATCGTCGTTGGGCTGAACGACGAAACGGATCGCGGCGAGCAGATCCTGGACCGCGAGGGGCTCGTGAAGATGAAGGCGGTCGACTCCCGCGACCGGCACACCGGCGGCGAACAGCCGTGCGACGATCAGCAAAGCCAGCTCGGCACGGCTGCGGACTAGGATCAAGATATCACCGGGAGTCAGCGGACGTCCGGTCGAGGCAAGCACCGGCGCGTCTTCGATCATTGCGCGGACGCGTTCAGCGAGCGTCTCGGCATAAAAACGGTCGCGCAAGGTGACCCACCGCTCCTCGCCCTCGTCCGCTTCGTCGTCGGCATCCTCGGCGGCGAACGGCTGCCACAGCTCGACCTGGCCGGCGCGGTCCGCATGGTGGGCGCGGTGCGCCTCGGGCGGGTCGAGCAAGGCCAGGGCCTGGTGTCCAACGGTCGCGATCACCGAATCCACGACGTCGAGAATCGGCTGGGCCGAGCGGAAGCTGGCGGTGATCGACAGGTCGCGAAACTCCCGCGTGCGCCGCTGATAGCTGAACAGATCGTCGCCCGTGCTCAGCGAGGTCGCGCGACCGCGAAACAGGCGCCGCGCTTCGTCGAACCGCTTCGGGTCGGTCCCCTGGAAGCCGTAGATCGCTTGCTTGAAATCGCCGACCATGAATAAGGTCCGGTGCCGGCCATCGGTCTCGCTCGAGCCGGTAAAATATTCTTCGACAAGCCGTTCGATGATTTCCCATTGCGCGGCGTTGGTGTCCTGAGCTTCGTCGACCAACACGTGGTCGACCTGACGGTCGAGCTTGTAGCGCACCCAATCACCCATCCCGGGCCGCTTCAGCAGTTCGCGGGTCCATTCGATCAGATCGTTGAAATCGGCCACCCCGCTGGCCCGCTTGGCGTGCGTGTAGGCTTTGGCAAAAGCCTGGCCGGCGCGCAGCCCCGCCGCCATATCGGCAGCGAGCCGCGCGCCGTTTTGAATGAGCAGCAGTTCCCCGATCAGGTTCGCTAGCCGACCCGCATGAGTTTCATAATCAGGATCGGCTTTGGTCTGCCCAGCGTAGACGCGAGGTGTATTCTTTTCGGTCAAAACAACTTTGCGCAACTGAGGCAGCGCAGCGGCCCGCTCGACCAGCGTTAGCGCGAGCCAATCTTCGATGATCTCGGCGTGTCCGAGACCAGTTTGCGCGCCCCACTTGCGGTTCGCTTCGGCGACGGCATTGAGCAGGTCGCAATCGAAACCGTCATCGCCGCAGTTGGCGGCAATGTGTTCCTCGACCGACCCTGGCGGAAGGTCCATCCGCTCGCGGATCAGGGGCTCGATCGTGTCCCCAGGACCGAGCGCAGCAAGCGCGTCGGCCCGGCGCGCGCAGGCCTGGAGATATTCGATCGCGCCCATCTCGCCGAGCCGACGGCTGAGCGCCTGGACGTCGCGGATCAGGCCGGTGTCGCCCAGCGCTTCCGCGTCGGCGATGAGGTTAGCCAGGGTGCGCCGCACCAGTTCCTGCTCGGCACGGCCTTCGATCGGCTGGAAGCCGGGCACGATGCCGGCTTCGGCGGGGAACGCCGCGAGCAGCGATTGGGCGAAACTGTGGATGGTCTGGATCTTGAGGCCGCCGGGGCAATCGAGCACTCGAGCGAACAAGGTCCGCGCGCGCTCGAGCGCCGGCGGATCATTGGCCTCGCCGAGCGCGAACAAATCCTTCTTGAGATCCTTGTCCTTGAGCCGGACCCAGCCGACCAGCCGCGCGCCGATGCGGTTGGCCATTTCTGCCGCGGCGGCCTTGGTAAAGGTCAGGCACAAGATCGATTCTGGCCGCGCCTCGCGCAGCAGCAAGCGCAACACGCGTGCGGTTAGGACCTGCGTTTTACCGGTCCCCGCCGAAGCCGAAAGCGCGGCGTGCACGTCGGGGTCGGCAGCCTGCTGCTGCGCACCCTCAAGCTCGGGCAATGGCCTAAAGCGCTTGCTCATGCCCGCCTCGTCGCCATAGATACCATCGCATGAGCGACAACGACGACGACAATCTCGACCAGGCCAACAAGCAGCGCCGGGACAAATTGGTCAAAGCCGGAGTCGCGGTCGGCATCGGCTCCGCGGCGATCGTCGCAGCCCTGCTCTACGCCTCCAAGGTCAAGAAGAAGCCGCGCAAGTAACCCGCTCACTTGCGGCCGTACCATTCTTCCAGCCGCATTAGCTGATCGTAATCGCCGTACGGCGCGTAAGCGGGATTGAGTTTCGCGGTGAACGGCGCGCTGCCGATCAGCCATTTTTGCGCCGCTTCGGAGAAATGTTTCGAGGCATGGGCGAGGAAGCCTTCAGACCCCATGTCCTTGTCGGGGCACATCAACCGTCCGAACGTCCCCTTGTGGCGCATCAGCGACCAATATTCGAAGGCCTGCGGTTCGCCGCGAATGTCGTCGAAGCCGCCAGCGCGCCCGATCAGTCCGAGCAGCCCGAGCTGCAACGCAAAGCCGGCATCAACGGCCTTTTGGGTCGGCGGCGCGCCGGTCTTGTAATCGATGATGGCGATGCCGCCGCCGGCGAGGCGGTCAAGCCGGTCGGCGCGGCCGTAAACCGTGACCCCGGCAATCGCCGCTTCGCCGGTGATTTCCGCCGCGAGGGGAATTCTGCCCTCGGAGCGATTGTTACGCTCGAGGTTGGCGATCCAGTCGATCGCCTCGAGCAGGCGCGGCGCCCATAACGCGCGCAGCATCGGGTGGATGGCGTCGTCGCGCAGCAACAGCTCCGCCCGCGGCCGCAGCTTGTCGGGGTCACAGCCGTCATGTTCCTGCCAGTCCTGCAGCGCCTGGTGCACGGCCTCGCCCTTCCATCGGGCGGTGTGATCGGCATCAACCGGGTCGATCGAGCGAAGCTTGAGAATCGACTGCGCATAGAAAGCGAACGGATCCGCCTTGAGCCGGTCGACCGCGGTGACCGAGATCCGCGCCGGACGCTCGTCGGCGGATGGAACCGGTTCGGGCCGCGTCGCCGGGCGCGACGGCCCGGGATCGTCGAGCGCCCGCGTCAGTCGCTCGAGCGGGAGGTCACGGGGCAAGCCGCCGCTGATCGCGTCGAGCCGCAGGAGGAGGCGTGACGCCACCGTCGGCGATCGGCCGTCGCGCCGGGCTCGCGTGATCAGCACTTCGGGCGCCCCCAGGGCGCTGGCGAAATCGTGCGCGGCGAGCCCGATGCGGACGTCGAGCGTCGGCATGCCGAGGTTCGCGCGGACCTTGGGCGGCAACCACGGATCGGGTGCGGGCATGGCCGGCCAGACGCCCTCGTTGAGCCCACCAAGAATGACCAGATCGGCCCGCTGCAGCCGCGCCTCAAGCAAGCCCCAGATGAAAATCCGCGGATGTCCGCCGTAGGGCGGCCGCACGGCGTGCGCGTCGAATAACTGCTGGAGCAGCGGCACCGCGTCGTCGGCGCCAACGTTGAGCTTGCTCGCCGCCGGGGAAGCCTGCAACTCGCCCAACAGTTCGGCGGCCATCCGTCCCGCTGGACCGCGCCACGCCGCCTCGTCGGCAATTGCCTGCGCGGCCTCAACCAGCTGGTTGGCGAATCGATCCAGCGCAATCGGTTGTGCGAGCATGCCGTCGATCCCGGCCAGCCGCTTGCGGATCAGGCGCCAATCGCTTTCGCCGCCCTTGACCGCGAACCAGGCGTCGAGCCCGGCGAGCATCGCCGGCGGCCGTGGTCCACGGAGCTTGAAATCCACCTGCCGGACCGCATCGAGCCAGGCGAGGCGCTCGCCCCCCTCGCCGCCCGCCAGCGGATGCTTGGCCAGCGCCAGCAGCGGCACCGGCGCAAGCTCTTCGGCCGCGGCCGAGGCGATGCCGAGCAGCAGCGTCCCCGGCGCGCTTTGCGACATCAGCCAGCCGGCGCTGTCATCGGCCTCGATGCCCCAACGCGCGAGCAGCGCCGCCACGCGCCGCGCTAGCTGGCGATCGGGCGTGACCAGGGCTGCGGTCTTGCTCGGCGTTTCCAGCGCGCCGCGCAACGCCAGCGCAATCGCCTGGGCTTCCCCGGCGGCATCGGGCAGCGTCGCCAGGCGGATGCTGCTGAGCCGCCGGCTGGTGCTCGGCAGCGTTTCCCATTTGTGCGAGAAATCGGGCGCGGCCATCGCATTGGCGACCGAGCGTCCCCGGATCGGAGATGAAGCGGCACCGCCGGAATAGCGCCAACGCCGGACCTCCCCGCGGGCGATGCCCAAGCGGTCGAGCAGTTGTTTCAGATGGAATTGCGGATGGGTGGTTTCGGCGCGGCCCTCGTCGTCCGGACCCAATGCATCCCACTCCTCGTCCGGAAAGACATCGGCCAGCCACAGCGCCGGCAGGACGACCATCCCGTCAGGCAACCGGGCGACTCGCGCGACCAAATCGGCAACGGCGGGCGCCGCGGTGGTGATTCCGGCCGCGACGGTGAACCCGGGCGGCGGCTCGTTTTTCCACCGCTCGGCAAGCCGGTGAAGCAGCAGATTGCGGCGGTGGGCCAGATCGATCGCGCCCTGCCCCGCCAGAATTCCGGGCCAATGCTCGACGATCAATTCGAGCCGTGCCAGCGACTGGCGCCAATGCACCGCGAGTTCGTCGCTTTCGGCAACCGCCGTGCGCAGGGCGCGAGGGTCGATCTCCTCGATCGTCAGGGCATCCAGCGTCCGGGCGAGGTCCGCCGCGAGGCGGATGCCCTCCGCCGAACTCTCACCGCCGGCGCGGACGATCGAGGCCAGCTTCAGCAAACGCTCGGTCGGTTCGATCGCGGGCGCAACCGGCTCGGCTTCGACCGGGTCGAGCGCGCCGCCGATCCGTTCCTCGAGCTCCGGATCGCCAATCGGGATCAACCGCGGCAGCAACAGCCCGCCCCCGCTCGCCCGCACGAACGCTTCGGTTACGCTCCGCACGGCGCGGTTGTTAGGCAGCAGAATCCGGCCTTGGGCGAGCGCCAGCGGATCCTTGCCGTGACGCGCGATCAGCCCAATAACCAGCGAATCCGCGAACGACCGATGGCTGGGGATGGTGAAGACGTTCGGCCGCTCAGCGACCCCGTCAGGCATCCTGCAGCGCCGCTTCCGTCAGCTTGATCGATTTAGGCGTGCCGACGTCGAACCACAGGCCCTGGTGGACAGCGCCGAAGCAACGTCCGTCCGCGATCGCCCGGTCCCACAGGATATTGGTTGAGAATGGCCCTTCCGGCGCGCCGTTGAGCAAGCGCTTGGACATCATCTGAATGCCGGTGAAGACGAACGGCGCCACCCGGCTCCGCTCTCGACGGCTCAGCCGGCCCGTTCGGGTCATGTGGAAGTCGCCCATGCCCTGGTGGTTGCGGGCGCGGGCCAGCGGCACCAGCAACAGCAGCGCGTCCATCTTCGCGTCGTCCCAGTGCGAGGCAAGCAGCTTCAAAGTGTCCGCGGGCCCATCGACCCACAGATTGTCGCTGTTGACCGCGAGGAACGGGTCGCTGTCGATCAGGTCGATCGCATGGACCAGCCCGCCGCCGGTTTCGAGCAACAATTTGCGCTCGTCGGAAATGACCACTTCGAGCCCATGGTGGCGAGTGGCAAGGTGCGCTTCGACGGCATCGGCGAGATAGTGCACGTTGACCACGACTTGCTTGACGCCCGCCGCGCTCAGCCGGTCCAGGACGTGGTCGAGAAGCGTCTTGCCGGCAACCTCGATCAACGGCTTGGGTCGAGTCGCGGTGAGCGGGCGCATGCGCTTGCCGAGTCCGGCGGCCATGATCATCGCCGTGCGCGGAACATTGCCATGGACTTCGGCGCGCAGGCGCAGCGCCCGGCGAGCCTGGGTCACGCCGCTTCCAACCAAGGCTGGCGCCGGTATTCAGCCGCAACGTTCGCGTCGAACCAGTCGTGGACGGGCTGGAGGTGCGGCACGGCGAGGTCGCGTTCGAGCAGGCCCCACATGCGCGGCTGGAAGCGCCGGTAATGCGGTTTGTTGTCGCGTTTCCAGAGCCGGGTGAAGACGCCGAGGATGCGCGTGTTGCGCTGCGCCGCGAGCGCCCAATAGGCGCGCTCGAATGCCTCGCCGCGCCCACAGGCAGCGACGTAACGGTCGATCATCGCCCGCTCGATGTCCGGCGCAACGTCGCGCCGCGCATCTTCGAGTACCGAGGCGAGGTCGTAGGCCGGGTGGCCGGCCAGGGCGTCCTGGAAGTCCAGCAAACCGAAATGTTCAATGCCCTGGCGCTCCCCAACAAGCATGATGTTTTCGGCGTGATAGTCACGCAGCACCGTGACCGGCCCCAAGCCGTCAGCGGCGACTGGCCGAAGCACTTCCGTCCACGCCTTCCGATAAGACGCGGCGTCGACCTCGATCCCGACCGCCGGACAATACCAGTCAGTGAACAACGCCAGCTCGTCGAGCCACTGATCGAGCCCGTGAACCGGAAGGCCCGCCATCGCCGGATGGCGGTGGAGATGGATGAGGACGTCGGTCGCGCGCTCGTACAATTCACGCTCGCCGGCAGGATTGTCGTCGAGCCACTCGCGCAGCCGCCAGTCACCAAAATCGCCGAGCAACAACAGGCCCTTGTCGAGATCGCGGGCGAGAATTTCGGGCGCGCTAAGGCCGACCGAGGAGAGCCATTCGGCAACCGCGACGAACGGGCGCGGATCTTCGTGCGGCGGCGGCGCATCCATCAGCACCGCGCTGCGATTGCCGTCGACCACGCGGAAATAGCGGCGGAACGACGCATCGCCGGCGAGCGGCAGAATCTCGGCGCCGCGCCACCCGCACGAGGCAAGAAATTCAGGGGCATGCGGCGGCGGGATCATTGCGGAGGCCATCGCCCTTCCCATGCCGGGGGCACCTCGGCTGTCAAGCTCCTCTCGCCATCCCGAGTGAATGCCAGCGTCAATCGGAGGGCGTCGGGCCAGGCGTTGGCGCCGACGCGCTCGGGCCATTCGACCAGCAGCACCGCATCGGCCGCCGAATCCAAACCCAGCTCGTCGATTTCGGACGGGTCTTGAAGGCGATAGAGGTCGACGTGCCAGACCGGCGGGTCGAGTTCCTCATATGGCTGGACGATTGCGAAGCTGGGACTCGGCACTTCGCCCGAATGGCCGAGGGCGGCGACGAAGCCACGCGCGAGCGCGGTCTTGCCCACGCCGAGCGGCCCGCTCAGCGTAATCACATCGCCCGGTCTCGCGAGCCGGGCCAGCTTGCCGCCAAGGCCGGCGGTCGCCGCTTCATTCGCAAGGATCATTTCGACCCGCGCGGGATGACCAGGGTTACCGTCGTCCCCTTCCCTTTCTTCGATTCGAGCTCGACCGTGCCGCCGTGCGCCTCGACGAACTGTCGGGTCAGCGGCAGGCCGAGGCCGAGCGCCGCTTCGCCCCGCACTCCTGTCTCAACAACCCGGTCGAAACGGTTGAACACGCGCGGTAAATCCTTGGTAGCAATCCCCGAACCATTGTCGCTGATGCGGATTACGGCCTGGTCATCGTCACCGCTGGCGTCGAGCGCGACCCGGCCCTTCCGGTCGGTGTAGGCGATCGCATTGTTGAGCACATGTTCGATCGATTCCCGGAGGCGGCGGGCGTCACCAAACACGAAACCGGTGGATTGCGAAATCTGTGCTTCGAGCTTCTGGCCCTTCTCCTCGGCGCGCGGCCGAGCGGTCTCGATCGCAGCCTTGCACAAACCTCCAAGATCGACCCGTTCGCGCTCCAAAGCGACCCCGCGCGTATCGCCGGTGGTGAGATCGAGCACGTCGTCGATCAGCTTGGACAGGCGCGTCACCGATTCGAGGATCGCGTTCACATAGTCGGCCCCGGTCGGTGACAGCTCCCCCGCATAACCGGCGGCCAGCATTTCGCCGAACCCGCCGATCGAGGTCAGCGGCGTGCGTAGTTCGTAGCTCATGTTGGCGACGAAATCGGTCTTGACCCGGTCGGCCGCCTCAAGCGCCGCAGCTCGCTCGCGCAACGCGGCCTCAATCCTAGTGGAATCGGTGACGTCGACCATCGTGAGCAGGGCGTTGCCATCTGGCAGCGGGACCGCGGCGAACTGGAAATGGCGCCCGTCGGTCATCGAAATCCGCCCGTTCGAAGATTGCCGCTCGTTGGTCGTCTGGCGGACCATTTCGCGGATTTGCGCGGCGGTGGTCGGGTTGACGAGCTTCTTGGCCATCGCCGGGACCAGCTCGTCAACGCGCGGATGTTCGCTCAACCACTCCTCGTCGAGCTCCCAATCCTCAATGAAGCGGCGGTTCCACAAATACAGGCGGCCGTCGCTGGCGAACACGCTGATCGCCTCGAACAGATTGTCGAAGGTTGCGGCGCGGACCCGCAGCAGGGTGTCGCGGGCCGAGGCGAGCCGCAGCTGTTCGGTCCGATCCTCGACGAACAGCCGCAGGCCGCCATCGGGTAGCGGCTGGGCGACGACCCGCAAATGGTCGCCGTTGGGCAGCATCCATTCTTCCTCTACGACTTCGTCGGCGCTGGTGAACCATGCCCGCCGCTCCTCTTTCCACGCCGGGAAATCGCGCGTCTCGGGCAGCCGTTGATTTTCTCGCATGCGATCGATCAGGCGATCGAACTCGGGCTGTTCGGCAAGCCATTCGGGATCGAGCTGGGCCATCGCCGCGAACGGCCGGTTGAAGAAACTGAGGGCACGCTCGGCATCGAACTGCGCGGTGCCCGCGGTCATCCGGTCGGCGAGCTCGCGCTGCGATTCAATGTGGCGGGTCAGTTCGGCGCGGGCATCCTCAAGGTCCTGGACGTCGATCGCGAACCCGGCGACCGCGCCGGTCGCGAGCGGGACATTGACCAGGCGCAGCATGCGCCGCTCGCCGCCGATGATCGCCGGCTGCATGCTCGACTGAATGTGGCCGCTGTCGACCGCCTCGCGGGCCGTTTCGACCCCGCTGTTGGCGCCTTCCGCATCGATCAGTTCGGCCGAGCGGGCAATGACGTCGGCCGCGTCACGGCCCTCAACCGCATCGACGAACGCGGTGTTTACGAGGCCGAGCTTCAGATCGGGGCCGCGGTACCACATCGGGAACGGCGCGGCCTCGATCAGATGCGCGAGCGAATCGAGCGCGCTTTCGGTCTGGCGAAGCTTGAGCGCGAGATCGGCGCGGGCTTCCTCGCCCGTGCTGGTGTCGTAGAACCACAGCAACAGCGTCCCGGCCGGCTCGGGCGCCGGTGCCGGCCCGCCACGGACCTCGAACACCCGGCTCGATCCGCGCACGCGGACGGTTCGAGCGACGCGCTGGGCGGACAGCTGAGCCGCTTCGACATCTGCGGTCAGCAATTGGAGGTCGTCGGCTTCGATCCCGCCGTCGTTGGCAATCAGGTCGGACAGCCGCGGCGGGTGACGCGACAGCCCGAGGTCGCGCTGCAGCTGGCTATCGATTTCGAGGCGGTGATCGGGCCGGACAAGCAACGGCCGCGCCGGCGTCGTTTCGAGCAGCGCCGCGCTCGACCGGGCCGCGCCGAGGATCGCCTCCGCCAGCCGGAAACGACGCGCGGCGACGATCGCAATGGCAATCGCGACGGCGAGCCATAGCAAGGCGAGGGCGACAATTGCCGCAGGCATGCCCGTCAAGGCGTTCATAGCAGCCGAATGTTGCTCCCCATGGCTGGGTCATAGGGCGAACCCAGCGCCAAAAGAAAGGGTGGGAGACCAATGGCCTCCCACCCCAAATTTTCTCGCTTCGCCACAGTCCTAGAAGTGGACCCCCGCACCAAAGCGGAAGTAGCGCCCGAGAACGCCTGGGAAGTAAGTGACGACACCACCATTAGCCGGCACTGGAAACGGTGGCTTCTTGTCGAACACGTTGTCGACCAGGAACCGAAACGTCATCCGTTTCCCAACGTCGAAGCTTATGCCGGAATCCACGAACACCACGGAACTATAACGGTGGTGCTCATAAAAGTTGTTTGCCGTATCCGGATCGTTTTCAACCGAACCCGTGTAGTTGAACGTTGTCGTCAGTCCGACCGGTCCGTTCGTATAGTTCAAGTTCAGCACGGCCGAATGTTTCGGATAGCCGATGCTCCCGTTCAGATGCGTCGGAGCAGCATCCGCCGTCGCCTTCGTCGTCAGGCTCTTGAGGTATTGGTAGGACAGATTCACGCCGACCTTACTGTTGGCGCCGAGGAACGGCGTCGAACGATGATAGTCCAATGCGGCGAGGACGCCCTTGTATCGGAATTGGGCGGCATTGAAGAAGCTGGTTTCAACGAACGAAAGCTGATCCGCGCCGTCACGTTGGATGCGGTCGCAGAACGTATTGTTCGGGAAATCCGGCGCATCGTAGCAGGCGTTCGCGACCGCGGTGGCCGAGAAGCTGGAAATCGCATTCTTCAATTTGATGTCCAGGTAATCCGCCGAAATCGTCAGTCCGGGAATGAACCGAGGGTTCAGGACCGTGCCAATCGACCAAGCGTCTGATTTCTCATTCGCCAAATCCACGTTACCCACAAGCGACTGGTGGAATGAACGCTGGCTCGACAGCGACTGGAACGCCGGTGAGATGCCAGCTGCCAAACAGTTCGCCTGCCGGGTCGTGGGATCGGGCCCGGCAGTCAGGTTGTCCGCGTCGCACGGATCTGTAGCAAAGCCGAAGAACGTGCTGGAAGGGTTAAAGATTTCCGTAATTGCGGGCGCTCGAATTGCACGGGTGTAATTGCCGCGAACGGAAATATCCCGAATGATCCCCCAGCGGCCCTCACCGGTCCACGTCCAATCGCTTCCGGCGGTGCTGTGATCGACGTAGCGCGCTGCGCCGTGCACCTCTAGGCTGCGGATGGCGGGAATATTATTGGACGGTCCGACAATCGGCGCCCGAAGTTCGCCAAACACTTCCTTGGTCGAGAAATGTCCCTTGACCGGGAAGATCGGGATCGAACGTCCAAACTGAACGCGGTCGTTGGTCGGGTCGCCATCACCATTGTCATCGGTCAGCGGATCCGGATCATCGTCGCCAAAGAAGAACTGCCCCGGTTTGAAGTTCGTCGACTCCCGGCGAAACTCAGCGCCGAGCGCGAAGCCCAGGTCCCCGCCCGGGAGCGCAAACAACGGTCCGTTCACGGACGCCGTGATGACCCGTTGCTTATTCACTCCGCTCGGATCGGCAATGGCCGTGATGTAGTCCAAGGCGGCCTGCGAAAGCTGCCCCTGTCCGAACAGATTGAGCGGCGTGCAGGTCGAATTGAGCGTCGGCATCGCCGAATTCGCCAACCCAGCCAGGCACGGAACGCCACCCGGATTATCGGCTGTGATTTCGCCGACCGCGTTTTCAAAATTTTGCTCAACCAAAGCCGGTTCGTGGCCCTTGGTCTTTGACCGACCGAAATTGGCGACGATTTCCCAATTGAACTTGCGATCCCCGATCCCGAAGGATCCATCGAGCCCAAAGACGCCGCGCCACAGATTGGTCGCCGTGCTCGCGCGTCCGGAAATGATGTCGGTATTGGCGCGCGTCAGATAAAAATAGTCCTGCGTGCCGACGACCCCAACGTTCTGGTCGCTGAATGGGTTATTATCGATCGAATTCTGGATGATGGCACGCTGCTGAGCGGTCAGGAACGGGTTATCGATACTGAGAATGATGGGGCCATCCGGGGTGCCCGCCGCATCGAACAGACCAGAGTTGTAAACGGGCTGCTCGCGCAGATTCGTACCCTTGGAATAGGCATACCAGCCCTCGGCAAACAGCCGGATGTTATCGGTAATCTGGAATTGAGCGAGGATATTGGCGTTGTATCGCTTGGTGTCGGTTAGCAGCTGCTGGGTGTTGAACAGGTTGAACCCGTTGCCGCCGGAAAAATCGATGTTGAAATCGCCGCACGGAATGCAGCCCACCGGGTTGCCGAAATCGATCGGAATCAGCGATCCATTCGGTGCGAATTGAAGCTGATTGCCGCCAGCATCGGTCACCCCGAAGTTCAACGTCGGATCGCCGAAGATGAGAAATTCAGACTGCTCCGGGCTGAGCGGGAAATTCAGCCCGAAAACATCGCCGCCGACCGTAGGAATGCCACTTTCGCTGATCGCGGGAATGCGGCGATTGGCGAAAATGCACTGATTGAATGGCGATCCATCGGGGCAGTCGGCGTAGAACAAGCCCTGCCGGGTGACGCGGCGGTCGTTGTACACGAGGCCCTTACCCTCGTTGTACTCGCCACTGATCGTGACGTTTGCCCGGCCATCCAGGAAGTTATGACCGGCCAGGGCGCGCACCCGCCAGTTATGGGCGTCGCCGCGGCTGGAAATCCCGTTTTGTGCATCGATGTCGATGCCTTCGAAATTGCGCTTCAGGATCACATTGACTGTGCCGGCAATGGCGTCCGAGCCGTAAATCGGCGCACCACCGATCGCGATCGTTTCGACGCGGTCGATCAGCTTGGTGTTGATCGCGTTGAGATCGACCTGGGTGCCGGCCGCGGTGGGGCCGAAGATTGATGCCGTATTCGAGCTGACGAACCGGCGGCCGTTGACCAGGGTCAGCGTGCGCTGGTCGCCAAGGCCAAGGAAATTGACAAACGATTGGCCGGACCCGAACGAGCCGGCCTGTCCGCCGACGGGCGAAGCGCCCGGCACGCCAAATGAGGGCTGCTCGTTCAACGCCTGCCCGAGAGTCTCAAAACCTCGCGACTCAATCTGCGCGCTGTCGATGACGACTACCGGCTGGTCGGTTTCAAAATTCGGCCGCTTGATGCGCGAACCCGTGACCACGATCCTGTCCTCCGACGGCGCTCCGCCCTCGGGCAGCGCATTCGTGCCCTGGGTATCGAGGCACTTCTGATGCGCCGCGGGATCCGTGACGGTCGAACACTCGGCCGCAGTGTTCGTCTGCTGGGCCTCGGTCTGCTGACTTTCAGTCTGAGCCGACGCCGGCGCTGCGAACGCCGCGCCAACAGCGATCACCGAGGCGGAAAAAGAAAATCGAGCAAGGGTATTTATTTTACGCATCTGGGGTCCCCTCCAACAGAAGCTGAAGAGACTTAGCGCGATTGCGAGACGTGGCAACGCGCGCGGCTAATGCCCTCCGCAGAATCGCAGAGCCGTGTCACCTCTATGCAACATCTTGTTCGGAGAGCGTCCGGCCAGCCGCCACGCCCTGTGCAGCGCGGGTTCGACCGGCAAATTCCGCCTCGGCGAACGTGTCCGTGACATTAATGCTACATGAACTCCGAAAACGCGTTTCGACCAACACGCATTCGGTTGCGACGAACGAAGAAATGGGGAAGTCAGCACGGTTCATACCGAACGGAGGGGAACCTGTGACCAATCGAAAATTGCTGGGCGCGACTGCACTCCAGACCGGCGCATTCATCCTTTTTGCTTCGGCTGCGCCGGCTTATGCCCAGGCCACATCGGCTGCCGCCGCGACAGCGGCTCAGACTCCGCCTCCAGCGGAAGACCAAACGACCAACTCCACTGACCCGGCGCAAATTGCCGCGGCGCAGCAAGCCAACAAGCCGGCCGGCTCTGACAAGTCGATCGTCATCACCGGCTCGCGCATCCGCCGCCCGAACCTCGAATCGGCCGTTCCGGTCACTTCGATCCAGGGCGAGCAGTTCTTCCAGCGCGGCAACACCGACGTCGGCGAAGCACTCAACGACCTGCCACAGCTGCGCAGCACCTTCGCCCAGCAGAACCCGGGCCTCGGCATCGGCATCGCCGGCCTCAACCTGCTCGATTTGCGCGGCCTCGGCACGTCGCGCACTTTGGTACTGGTCAACGGCCGGCGTCACGTCGCGGCAGACATTCTCAACAACGCCGTGTCGCCGGACGTCAACACGATTCCGGCCGACCTGATCGACCGCGTCGACATCGTCACCGGCGCGAATTCTTCGGTGTACGGCTCGGACGCCATCGCCGGCGTCGTCAACTTCGTCCTCAAGCGCGACTTCGACGGCCTGCAGGTCCGCGCTCAAGGTTCTGAATCCGAAGCCGGCTTCGGCAAGACCTATTACGGCTCGGTGCTGTTCGGAAAGAATTTCGCTGACGGCAGGGGCAACATAACGCTTCATGGCGAATATAACCATGAGGACCGCGTTTTCGCGTCGGACATTCCGTGGCTTCGCCAGCAAAATGGGTTTGTGGTCGTCGATGTCGACTCTGGCGCCCCGCATAACGATGACGGCTTCCCGGATCGCACGTTCATGCGCGATATCCGCAGCTCGACGATCAACCGCTTCGGCCTGGTGCCGATTACGCAAAGGACGACTGTCGCGGCCTGCGGCACGGGCCTCGTGGGGACCAACGGCGCCCCCTCGACCGTAGGAGGAACGGCTTTCAATTGCACTTATGTATTCAATCCGGATGGAACGCTCGTTCCGCAAACCGGCACGCGAATGGGTACGGGACCGAACGCAACTGTCGTTGGCGGTAACGGCCAAACCGGGCGCGAAGACAAGTTGCTGTCGGTCTTCCCGGAGAACACCCGCTACAATTTCAACCTTCTTGCTCACTATGATGTCTCGGACGCATTCCAACCCTTCATTGAAGCCAAGTTTGTCCGGCTCGACACCAGCGGTAACAACGCCGGACCGAGCTTCATTCAGGGCACCGGCACGTTCGATTTCCGTGAGCGCACCAGGCTCGACAACCCGTTCCTGGATCCGGCGGCGCGTGCGACAATCGCCGCCCAGATCTTGGCATCGCAGTGTAACCCGAGCCTGAGCGCGACTTGCAACACCGCAATCGATACCGCCACGCAAAACGGACAGGGCACCGCCGGAAGACTGAGCGCAAACGACATCAACCTGATCAACAGCGGTGCTTATCGCTTCATCACTGCGCGATCCCTGCTCGACGTCGGCATCCGCGACGAAGGGTTCAAGCGTGACACCTATCGGGCAGTTGTGGGGGCCAAGGGCACCTTCAACACCGATTGGAGCTACGAAATCTCGGCCAATTACGGCGAGTTCGACCAGAAGACGCACACGGTCGGGTTTATCGACCGGCAGCGGTTCATGCTGGCGATGGACGCCGGTCGTAATCCGATCAGCGGGGCAATCCAGTGTCGTTCGCAGTTTGATCCGACCGCGGCTGTGCCTTACGTCTCGTCCAATCCGGGCTATGCGGCGAAACTGGCCGCAGACATCGCCGCGTGCGTGCCGTACAACCCGTTTGGATCGTCGGATAATTCGACGTCGGTGAATTACTTTACGACCGACGAGCACAAGACCGCCAAGATGACCCAACTCGACTTCCTGGGTTTCATCAACGGCGATTCGAGCCAACTGTTCGAACTACCCGGCGGGCCGGTCAGCTTCGTCCTCGGCGGCGAGTACCGCCGGGAGACGGCGGACTATCGCGAAGACGAATTCGTCAAGACCGATCTCACCAACGACGTTGACGTCGGCGACTTCGACCCGCCGGCGTTCCACGTTGCGGAGGCCTTCGGCGAATTGAGCGTTCCGATCCTGAAGGACGTTCCGTTCTTCCATGAACTGACCCTTAGCGCAGCGGGTCGCTATTCGCGCTACAAGTCGCCGATCAAGGGCGTGTGGACGTGGAATTACGGCGGCGAGTGGGCGCCGATCCAGGACATCCGCTTCCGCGGCAACTACGGTAAGTCAGTCCGCGCTCCGAACTCGTCGGAGACGGGTTTCCCCGTCGTTCCGAACTTCGCCCCTGGCTTCGTCGATCCGTGCAGCGCGAACGGCATGACGGCCAATACGAACCGGCCGTCGGCTTGCGCGGCGGAACTCGGCGCACTCCTGCCGTCGGTGCGGAACGTCGCCTACTCCTTGGGCGTCCTCAGCGGCAGCAATCCGGACCTGGTGCCGGAAGTGTCCCACTCCTTGACGCTCGGCGGCGTACTGACTCCCCGCTTCCTTCCGGGCTTCTCGCTTAGCGCCGACTATTACAACATCCAGGTAAAGGGCGTCATCGTATCCGTTTCCGCACAGACCGTCGTAAACAATTGTTACGACCTGCCGGCGGGCAACGTCTTCTGCGGCTTCTTTACCCGGTGGCAAGGGCCGGGTGCGGGCCCCAACGGCGAAAACCCCGGCGACGTGCTGTTTAATTCACTGATTCAGGGACCCCAGAACTTCGCCAAACGTGTCCGCCGCGGCATCGACTTCAATGCTAACTATCACGTGCGTCTGGCACCGAAGATCGGGCTCGATACCAGTTTGATCTGGGTGCACGGCTTCCAATCGAGCAACTTCGAGAACCCGACCACGCCGGGCTTCGAAAATCAGCTTCTCGGCGAACTCGGTGATCCCAAGGATGAGGCCCGGTTCTTCGCGGACCTGAAGTTTGGGAACGTCACCTTCGGCTATAACCTCCACTACATCGGCAAGCAGTTCATTAACCTGGCCGAAGATCAGATCACGCTGCCATCGGCCTGCACTGATACAACCCCGCCGATCGATCCCAACTCCTGCCCGCCCAACAACGCGGATTTTGCCGATGTCACGCATTATCCGCGGGTCTTCTATCATGGGCTGAGGGTTCAGTGGGACACCGGGCCGGTGTTCGGAACGGCCAAGAACCTGCAGATCTATGCCGGCGTGGACAACGTGTTCGACCGCCACGCGCCCTTCGGCTCGACCGCAACGGGCTCAGGAAGCGCGATCTTCGACGTGATGGGCCGCAAATACTACGGCGGCATCAAGGCGCGTTTCTAAGCCGATTGTCTGGGGCCGGGAGGGAACTTCCGGCCCCATTTTGTGCGCTGGAAAGCTGGGCCTCGGGCTGGCAAGACAAGGCCATGAGCGACGCCCTCGGTCAGGCCGATACATTGCTCCAACGCGGCGACGTGGTGGGTGCAATCACCATTTTGAGGCAGGCCGCACAGTCCGGAGATGCACTGGCCGCTCGCGAACTCGCGATCTGCTATTTGGCGGGCCAATTTGTGCGCCGCGACCTCGCCGCATCGCGGGCAATGTTCGAACGCGCTGCAGACCTGGGTGACCATCCCAGCGCCGTTGTCACCCGCGCATTCGTCGCCGGCGGCGTCGGCGGCGCTGCGGACTGGCCACGCGCGATACGCCTGCTCGAAGACGCCGCCGGGCGCGATATGCAGGCGGCGGCCCAATTGCAGCTGATCCAGGCGATGAACCTAGGCGCGAACGGGGAGCCGGCGGTTGATTATCCGTGCGAGACGCTCAGCGAGACGCCGACCGTAAAATCGTTTCCCCGCCTCTTCACGCACGCTGAGTGCGCCTATCTAGTCCAGACGGCTGCGCCCTTGCTCCAACCCAGCGTCGTGGTCGATCCGCGCACTGGCCAGCACGTCGCTAATCCAATTCGCACGTCCAGCGCCGCCGGCTTTCCCTTCACCGAGGAAAACCCGGCGATCCACGCACTCAACACGCGCCTCGCGGCGGCCAGCGGCACCGACGTGCGTGCGGGCGAGCCACTCCAGGTGCTTCATTATGCCCCGGGGGAACGGTACCATGAGCACAGCGACGCGCTACCTGGCGTGCCCCCCGAGCAACAGCGGGTGCTGACCTTTCTGGTCTACCTCAACGAGGATTACGACGGCGGAGAAACGAGTTTTCCGACGCTCGGACTCCAGGTTCGCGGCCGAACTGGCGACGGCTTGCTGTTCCGCAACGCGTCGCCCGACGGCCGCCCGGACGAGCGCGCGCTGCACGCCGGCTTGCCCGTCACGAACGGGATAAAGCACCTTGCATCGCGCTGGATTCGCGCGACGCCTCTCGTCTTCGACTAGTAGCGGTAGTGCTCGGGCTTGAACGGGCCTTCGGTTGACACGCCAATATAGGCCGCCTGCTTGTCGTTGAGCTTGGTCAGCTTGACGCCAAGCTTGTCGAGGTGGAGCCGGGCGACCTTCTCGTCGAGGTGCTTCGGGAGGACGTAGACGTCCTTCTTATACTTGTCGGCGCCTGTCCACAGCTCGATCTGGGCGAGGACCTGGTTGGTGAAGCTCGAGCTCATCACGAAGCTCGGGTGGCCGGTGGCGTTGCCGAGATTGACCAGGCGACCCTTGCTCAGGACGATGATCTTCTTGCCGTCGGGGAACTCGACCTCGTCGACCTGCGGCTTGATCTCGGTCCACTTCATGTTGGCCAGCGCGCCAATCTGGATCTCGCTGTCGAAGTGACCGATGTTGCAGACGATCGCCATGTTCTTCATCGCGCGCATGTGGTCGACCGTGATCACGTCCATGTTGCCGGTCGCGGTGCAGAAGATGTCGGCGCGGGTGACCGCTTCCTCCATCGTCACGACTTCATAGCCTTCCATCGCCGCCTGGAGCGCGCAGATCGGATCGACTTCGGTAACGATGACGCGGGCGCCGCCGTTGCGCAGCGACTGAGCGCTGCCCTTGCCGACATCGCCGAAGCCGGCGACGCAAGCAACCTTGCCGGCAAGCATCACGTCGGTCGCGCGGCGGATCGCGTCGACCAGGCTCTCGCGGCAGCCGTAAAGGTTGTCGAACTTCGACTTGGTCACGCTGTCGTTGACGTTGATCGCCGGGAACGGGAGCTTGCCCTGTTTGGCGAGGTCATAGAGGCGGTGGACGCCGGTGGTGGTCTCTTCGCTGACGCCTTTGATCGCCGCGACCGTCTTGGTCAGGTACCCGGGACGCTCGGCAAGGAAGCGCTTCAAGGTCGCGACGAAAATCTCTTCTTCCTCGTTCGACGGCGTGAACAGCTCCTCGCCCGCTTCGACTCGCGCGCCCCACAGCGCAAACATCGTTGCGTCGCCGCCGTCGTCGAGGATCAGGTTGCAGGTCAGGTCCTGGCCCCAATCGAAAATCCGCGCCGCATAATCCCAATATTCTTCAAGGGTTTCGCCCTTGATCGCGAACACCGGAATGTTGCGCGCGGCGATCGCCGCGGCGGCATGGTCCTGGGTCGAGAAGATGTTGCACGATGCCCAGCGGACTTCGGCGCCGAGCTCGACCAGCGTCTCGATCAACACCGCGGTCTGGATGGTCATGTGGAGCGAGCCGGTGATCCGCGCGCCCTTAAGCGGCTTCGACGCACCGAACTCTTGCCGCAGCGCCATCAGCCCAGGCATCTCGGTCTCGGCGATCTCGATTTCCTTGCGGCCAAAATCGGCCAGAGCGAGATCCTTCACGACATAGTCGTTGAAACGAGTTTCAGCCTGCGTCGCCACGTCAAGATTCTCCGAATGATGAATGGGTGGCGCAATCGCGCCAGTTCGCGGGTGCCCCTAGCCCCGCGCACGCTCCAAAGCAAATATAAAGAATTCTTTATATGTTGATTCTAGGCGGCGCCAGTCTCGCTCGCCAGTAGGCGCGGATCGATGCCTTCGGCCTTGAATGCGGCGCCCCAGCGCTCGTCGGTCGGCGTATCGAACAGGATTTTCGCGTCCGACCCCGCGGCGAACCAGCCGTGGCGGGTCATTTCCTCGTCGAGCTGGCCTTCGCCCCAGCCGGCGTAGCCGAGCGCGACGATCCACCGCGCCGGTCCGCGCCCTTCGGCGATCGCGCGCAGCACGTCGATCGTCCCGGTCATCGCGAACAGAGTGCCCTTGGTGCCGTTGATTTGCAGCGTGTCCTGCCCGCCCCAGTCGGTCGAATGAAGCACGAATCCCCTGCCCGGCTCGACCGGCCCGCCGTGATGGACCGCGCAATCGGGCGCCTCGCCGGCATCAATCTCGAGTTGCTTGAGCAAGCCGCGAAAACCGATCCCGGCGCGCTTGTGGCCGATGCCGATCCCGATCGCGCCGTTTTCGTCATGAACGCACATTGCGATGACCGCCCGCTCAAAGCGGGGGTCGGCCATTCCCGGCATGGCGAGGAGCAGCTTGCCGGACAGGAAGGTCGGTTGCTCAACCACGGTTCGACAATGGTCCGCGGCGCCCGGTCGAGCAAGCCTTGAGGCCACGTTCCGCCGAGCCTATCTCCCACTCCATCAGACACGAGGAGAACACCCATGACGATCCAAGTCGGCGAACGCTTGCCGGACGTGCCTTTGGCGATTGCCGGCGCGGAAGGTCCGCAGCCCACGACCAGCGGCGAATATTTTAAGGGCAAGAGGGTTGCCCTGTTCGCGGTGCCCGGGGCGTTCACGCCGACCTGCTCCGCGCGGCATTTGCCGTCCTATGTCGAGAAAGCCGCGGACGTTAAAGCCAAGGGCATCGATGAAATCGCCTGCATTTCGGTCAACGACCCGTTCGTCATGGGCGCGTGGAATGAACGCGACGGATCGAGCGACATCACCATGATCGCCGACGGCAACGGCGCGTTCGCGGAAGGCATCGGCCTCACGATGGACGGCAGCAAGTTCGGCATGGGCACCCGCTCGCAGCGCTACTCGATGATCGTCAACGATGGCGTGGTCGAACAGCTCAATGTCGAAGCGCCGGGCGAATATCGTGCGTCCAGCGCCGAACATATGCTCGATCAGATGGCCACCGCCTGACGCCCACCGCTGCCCTGTCTCTCCTCACCGCTGTTCGCCGGAACGACCAGAACAGCAAACGCTTTCAGTTGTTTAGTCTGATTGGAAGCGAAATGAATCCCTGAGGAGGAATGAATGGCGAAAACTAGCAGTCGTGGCGGCCGGAATAATAACCCGAGTGGCCGAAACCAGTATAGGGACTGGGGTATGTTGGACATGGTTCGCGGGCGCCCGATTGCGGCGGCCGCCACGGTCGCGGGCGCGGCAGCAGCCGGGCTGTTTCTGTGGTCCAAGCGTGCCCAGATCAGCGACCAATTGACCAATCTCAGCGACCAGATCGGTCAGTGGGGCGAAAACATGCGCTCCGGTGGCGGAGACGACTTGGATACGACGGATCTCACAAGCAGCGCCAGTCGGGCGGCCACAGGCTCCAGACGACCGGCGACAGCCCGGACCAGGCCGGTTGAAGCCGCTCAGATCGACGAAGTGTCCGCAACTTAAGCGGTATCCTGGGGGCGTCGTTACGGGCGCCCCTTTTGGTCACGCACGAAGAAACTCCGCGATTGCCGCACCGAACTCCGGCTTGGTGATGCTGCTCATGTGCGTGCCCGGGATTTCGCGGAACTCGCCATTGGGCAAGGCCGCCGCCAATTCTTCGGCCGAGCCGTTGTCGTCGTCCTCGCTCCCGCACACGACCAATGTCGGCATGGTGAACGCCTTCAGCCAGTCCATGAACGCGTCCTCGAAACTTTCGAGCAATTGCGCAGCAGCGATCCGGTCGATCTTCTGGCTCTTCATGAACTGGATCGACAGCCAATGGGGGTCGCCGCGCTGGACGGTGTCGAACAGCGTAATCGCCTCGACAAAGAAATTCTTGCGCCGCTCCCAGTTCTCGAGTCCCTCAAGCCCCGCGCCGCCGAGGATCGCGCGTCGCGGCTTCAAGCCCTCGCCCACGGCTTCGACCGTTGTCCGCGACCCGAGCGAGAAGCCGCCGAGATCGAAGTCATCGAGCGCCAGATGCGCGACGAGTTCCTTCAAATCTCGCGCCAAAATGCCCTTCGGGTAATATTGTACGCCGTGCGGCTTGCCGCTGAGGCCGTGGGCGCGAAGGTCGGGCATGATCACGCGGAAGCCCTCGGCCGCGATGAGGTCGGCGGCGCCGAACCTGATCCAGTTCATCCTGGCGTCCGAGAACAGGCCGTGGAGTAAGACCACCGGTCGCCCCTGCCCAACTTCGTGGTATGCTAGCTCGACCCCGTCGGACGCGGTCCAGCGAGCGACGGCCGCCTCAGGCATTGCGGACGGCGCCAAGCTCGCGTCGCGGATCCTGGATGTAGCCGGTCCGGCGGACCGCGCTGAGGAAGGCGCTGCCGAGCACATGCGCCATAAACCGGACCGGGCGGCGCACTTGCATCAGCAGGACCACGCGGCGCTCCGCGGTGTTGTTCCACACCTGGTGCGGGAAGGTATCGTCGAGAATGAGCAACTTGCCGTTTTGCCAGCCGCGAGTCTCGCCGCCGACTTCGATCCGGCAATCGCCGGCGGGCACCTCGAGCCCAAGGTGGCCGTTGAGCAGGGCCTTGCTCACGCCCTTGTGAAGCGGCACGTAGGTTCCGGGCTCCATGATCGAAAACATCGCCAGGACCAGCCCGGGCACCTGATCGAGCAGCTCGGACGTCCGCGGGCACAGCGCCCGGTTCCGTGGCACATGATAGCCGTACGCCTCGAATACGAAGCTCTTCCACTTGCCGTCGTTGGCCACCCGATGATGATCGGGAGAAACCCGGGCGAGCGGAAGAATTTCGCCGCCGTTGCCGGACAACGCATCAAGCTCGGCGCGAATGTCGCCCCAGTTACTCTCGAGCGAGGCACTCCACGGGAACAGCGCCGAATCGATATAGGGCGTAACCGGCACGTGCGATGATCGTGCGATCAGCCGATTGAACGACCCCCTGGCGCGCTTACCGAGTCGAATCACAAGGCCCCGTCTGGGCTTCGGTCCATTACCCATTCGACTTCGCCCGATCCCTGGTCTGCATTCGCTTGCGCTAGAACCTCCAGCGGTAGGGCGCCAGCATCTTTGCCAGGAATGCGCCAGTGCACCCGGCTACGGGCGCAGCCGGCGGTCATTCCATCGGCCATTCACGACCTCCCTTGGAGGCGGCCTCATTGCAAGGCTAAGGGGCGGCATGTCCAGCGCCCCGACCTCGGCCGACATTGCTCGCAACGCCATTTGGCTGGCCCAGGCGCTCGACCCGGCGGCGGGCAGGGCGCGGCTGATCGCGATGACCCGCGAGGCGTATCGCGCGGCGAGCTTTCTCGACGATCGCATGCTGCAGCAGCCGGTCGACG
>Ga0207658_10000609_pt1 | contig 31739 bp, 25 predicted proteins | sample KBSS33metaG_FD_184322 | JGI IMG/M metagenome (GOLD analysis project Ga0207658, IMG submission 184322) | Switchgrass rhizosphere microbial communities from Kellogg Biological Station, Michigan, USA - KBS S3-3 metaG (SPAdes) (version 2) | ecosystem: Host-associated > Plants > Roots > Rhizosphere...
CAGACCGCGTCGCGGATCGACCCGTCGTCCTTCCAGGACCACGTCTTGTACCGCGCAAAGTCCGCCTTCTGGTCGTGGCCCACGTTCGTCTGGAGCGTCGACGCCGCGGAGCAGGCGAGAGCGGAGGCGAGCGCGAAAGCAGCGAGTATTCTCTTCATGACGATGCTTCGAATCCCTGCCCGGCATTCTCTCACTGGAGGAGCCCGGCTGCTCGCCGCGGCGCTCGCGCTGTCCTCGGCGGCCGCGCCAGTGCGGGCCTTCGACAGCAAGGGCCACGTCGTGATCGAGGCGCTCGTGTATCGCTCCCTCGTCGAAGGGCACGACGGGCGCCCCCCGCGGCCCGAGATTCTCCGGGACCTCTTCAACGACGGCGACCTGACGCCGCCGCTCTGCTTCGGCTGGGGAGAGAGTCCCCCGGGATACTGCGTCGATGCCAAGATCGCGAACCCGCTCCTCGCCTGGCCGAGGCCGCTGACGGACCAGCCCGACGCGGCCTTCCGGCGCCAGTTCAGCGACGCCGGGCAGTGCTTCCACTTCATGGCGACGCTCGAGGACGCCGAGAGTCCGGCGATTCCCGGCACGAGCGTCCCGCGGGGTCTCGCGACCTCCGCGCTCGTCCGTTGCCGCGGCCTGCTCGACGACTTGATGCGTCAGGTCGTGATCGACGGCGGTCCCGGGACGCGCCGCAGCAGCTACGGGCTCTACGAGCTGATGCACGCGGCCGGCGACTCGTTTTCCGGCGCCCATACCGGGCGGCGGCCCGGTACGCACGACATCGACGAGCTGCGGGTCTGGAAGCCGCTGACACGGCTGCCCGGGCTGACCCCGGAGAGGGTCGCCGCGATTCCGGACTCCGCCTTCCACAAGTGGGACGACCGCCGCGACAAGACCTACGTCGTCGAGGATCGCGTGACGGCCTCCGGAAAGAAATGCGGATCCCTCACCGACACGCCTTACGCCGTGCCCTACGAGTGCCTCTCGGAGAACGGGGATCTCGCCCGGCAGGCCCTCGTCGATCTCCTCGTCACGGTCCACGATCTGCGCGAGGCGCGGCTCGCCGCGCCCGCGACGGCGCCGCCGCCCGTCCCGGAGACGGCCGAGGCGTGGCGGGCGTGGAAGGAGCGGTGGTTCGCGGCCGCGTATCCCTGCGAGGGCGAAGAGTGCAGCGCGCGGCAGCCCACGGACGTCGCCCCCGGGTCCTACGGCTTCGTCGGCCTCGACACGACTTACAACGGCTCTCGGAAGTTTTTCGACGTCGCGGCAAAGGGGACGCTCATGAAGTACAGCGTGACCCTCAACCCCTTCGTCTACGCGCTCGGCGCCGAGGTCGGTTACCGGCACTTCGACGACGGCGGCGGCTCCGCGCTCGTCGGTCTGGACCTCGACCTGATCCTTCCGATCGGCAAGCGTGCGTCGCTCGGCTTCGTCCCGGCCTCGTGGCGCGTCGCCTTCGGCGGCGAGAGGACCGGGACCGAGCTCACGACGGGATTCTTCCGTTTCGATTACCTGATGACGGACCGTCTCGCGCTGACGTTGCGCGGCCCGCTCGAGATCAACTGGCGGAGACCCGCCGCCGAATGGTCGGTGGGCGTGGGTCTCTCGTATGCGCTCAGCGCGGCGAAGCTCGCCGGCGGCTCACTGATCGAGCGGCACGAGGAGAAGGTCGACCGGCGAGACGAGACCTGGGTTCCGCCCGACGCTCCGTACGGCCGGCTCGAGGGGCGCCGTCCGACCTGGTATCTCGTGACCAACGCGACGGCCGTCGAGACTCCGGCCGACGCCGCCGAGGGGGTCCTCTACGGGGACGGCTCGATCGGCGGAGGGGTGATGTGGGACCGCGACCGCTGGGGCGGTCGGTTCGTCTGGGCGCCGGGGGCGTCGCTCTCGATCGGCGCGCGCCGGACGTCGGGGGAATCGGCGTACCTGACGGGCGTCTTCGACGCGAATCTGCGCTGGTACGCGCTGCGCGTCCTGGGGCTCTCGCTGACGCCCGTCCGCCTCGAGGGCGGGCCGAAGATCCGCGGCGACGGCGAGCTCGATCCCTCGCCCGACGTGCACGGCCCGCTCGGCGGCCAGTACTACTTCCAGGCCGGCTCGCGGCTCGGCGTCGCGTTCAACGCCGGGATCATCGACCTGCTCGTCGAGGCGCCGACGCTCGCCTGGAGCGCGAAACCGTTCGCGGCGCACGAGGTCCTGAGCGTCCACCTCGGGATCCGGCTGAATTAGAGTCGGTGCCGACATGCACGCCGAAGCGGATCCCTGGCTGACCGCCGTCCTCGTGGCCGCCCTGATGGCGGCCGCCTGGGGGATCGGTTGGCGGGCCGGAAGGGGCATCCGCGCCCGGGGGGAGAAGCCTCTCGAGACCAAGCTCGACGACGCCGCGCTCGCGCTGCTCGGCCTGCTCCTGGCGTTCACGTTTTCGATGGCGCTCAACAAGTACGAGAGGCGGCGCGAGGCGATCGTGACCGACAGCAACTCGATCGGCGACTTCTACACGTGCGCGAGTCTGATCCCCGATCCGCTCCGGCCGAGGCTCCAGGGCGTGATCCGGGATTACACGCGACTCCGCCTCGAAATCGGCACCATGCCCTCGCCCTCCCGCGAAGACGTGGCGCGGGCGCTCGCCCGGTTCGACGCGATGCACGGACGCATGACGGAGCTGGTCGACCAGGCGATCGTGGCCGGGACCCCGATCGCGGTCCCGCTCACCAACACTCTCAACGGGGTGACGAGCAGCCAGGCGTCGCGGCTCGCCGCGCTGCGCGACCGCGTTCCGCCGAGTGTGGTGTTTCTGCTCGCGATCACCGCGACGCTCGCGGCGGGACTGATGGGCCGCGAGCAGGGCTCGTCTCCCAACGCCTCGCTGGCCGGGACGGCGGCCTTCGTACTGATCGTCGCGCTGACCATTGGCGTCTCGCTCGACCTCAATCACCCCACGGCCGGAGTGATCCGCGTGAGCCAGGAGCCGATGGAGCGCCTTCTCGCCTCGATGGGGGGCTAGGAGGCCGCGCCGCCCTGGTTCACCCGGATCGTCAGCAGCGTGATGTCGTCGTCGTGTCCCTGGGCGGGCGAACGCGCGGTCCAGTCCTTCACCTTCACGAGGACGCGGTCGGCGAACGCGTCCGACGTCAGGTTCGGATCCGCCTCGACGAGCGCCTGAAGGTTGTCGAGGCCGAACTCCTCGGCCTTCGGGTTGCGGGCCTCGGAGATCCCGTCGGTGTAGACCACGCAGCGGTCGCCGGCGGCGAGCGGGATCTGGATCGCGGAGTACTTGGCCTGCGGAAACATCCCGAGGAAGAGCCCGTTCTGCTGGTGGGCGCGCGCGCCTCCTGCCGACCTCGAGTAGACGAGGATGGGCGGATGCCCGGCGCCCGCGTAGTCGATCGTCCCCTTCTCCGTGTCCACGAACAGGTACGCCGCGGTCACGAAGTGATCCTCGAGCTTGCCGCAGAGGGCGAGGTTCAGCCCGCGGAGCACTTCCGCGGGGTCGCGCGCGTGCGCGGCCTGCGCGGCGAACGCCATCTTGACCATCGACGCGACGAGCGCCGCGGGCACGCCGTGGCCCGAGACGTCCGAGACGAGGACGCCGAAGCGCTTCTCGTCGACGGGGAGGAAATCGTAGAAGTCCCCGGCCACCGACGTCATGGGGACGTAGCGCGCCGCGATCTCGAGGCCCGCGACGCTCGGGACCGAGTGGGGAAGGATCGAGAGCTGGATCTTGCGCGCCATCTCCAGCTCCTTCTGGATCTCGGCCAGCCGTTCGGCGATCTCTTCGCGGGCCGCGCGGAGCGCGAGGTGCGTGTGGACTCGCGCCTTCACGATCGCGGGCACGAACGGCTTGTGGATGTAGTCGACCGCGCCCGCCGCGAAACCGCGCGTCTCGTCCTCGGCCTCGGTCTTGCCCGTCAGGAAGATCACCGGGATGTCACGGGTCACCTCGTCCGCCTTCAGGCGCGCGCAGACCTCGTAGCCGTCCATCTCCGGCATCCCGATGTCGAGGAGGATCAGATCCGGCACCGGCCGCGTCTTGACGAGCTCGAGCGCCTTGGCGCCGCTCGTGGCGACGCGGACGCGGTAGTCGTCCTTCAGGATCGCGTTCGCGATCTGGATGTTCGCCGGCGCGTCATCCACCAGGAGCAGCAGCCTTCGGTTGTCGGTGTCGGTCACGCGGGTTCCTCGGTTGGGATCGCCCCGCATTCTCTCGCGATGGCGTCCAGCTTCGACAGGGCCCCTTCGAAATCGAACTCGTCGATGGACCGCTCCAGCTCGTCGAGGCGCGGACGTCCGACCGCCCCCGCCAACGCGCCCGAGAGGCCGGCGAACGCGCTCCCGGCATTCCCGTCGCTCGCCGCGAGGAGCTCCCGGAGCCGCCCGATCGCCGCGCGCGCGGCCTCGACGTCGAACGGGGCTGAAGAAGGCGGACGCGGCGGGGGACTTCCCGCTGCCGGGCGCGCCGCCCCGAGCGCGCGGCGGACCGCCTCGACCTGGCCGGCGAGCCGGGACGAGAACTCCGCGGCCGCCCCGGCCGGAACGGCGCCGGCGCTCCGCAGAGCGCGCTCCAGCGTCTCCGCCGAGGCGTGCAGCCCCCGCATGCCGAGGTTGCCGGCGACTCCCTTGACCGTATGCGCCGCGAGCGCGGCGGCTTCGCGGTCGCCCCGCTCGAGGGCGTGCGCGACCGCGGCGCCGGCGTCGCCCTGCTTCTGTGCGAACTGCGCGAGCAGGCTCCGGTAGAGGCGCGCGTTGCCGGCGACCCGGGCGAGACCGTCCGCGGCGTCCACGCCCTCGATCTCGGGCAGGCCCGTCTCGGCGCCCCCGGGAGCCGGAGCCGGAGCCGCGGGGGGCGCGGCCGGAGCCGCCGCCGCCGCGGACCGGGCGGATCCCGGGACGGCCGGCGCGGCGGGTCTCGCCCACCGCTCGACCGTCGCGAAGAGGATCTCCGGCTCGATGGGCTTCGCGACGTGGTCGTTCATCCCCGCATCGAGGCAGCGCTGGCGCTCCTCCATCGTGGCGTGCGCGGTCATCGCGACGATGGGAAGACGGGCGAAGCGCGCGTCCGACCGGATCCTCGCCGTCGCCTGGTAACCGTCCATCTCGGGCATCTGCAGGTCCATCAGCACGAGGTCGTACGGCGGCGGGAACGGGACGCCCAGGAGCTTGCGGACGGCCTCCGCGCCGTTCTCGGCCGTCTCGACGCGCGCGCCGGCCGACTCGAGCAGCTCGACCGCGATCTGCTGGTTGATCGGGTTGTCCTCCGCCAGCAGCGCGCGGACTCCTCTGAGCCGCTCCGGCTTCGAAATCTCGCTCGAGGGGCGCCTGTCCTCCGCCTCCTTCGGCGCGAAGATCGAGACGAGCGTATCCACGAGCATGGACTTCGTGACGGGCTTCAGGAGGAACCCCGAGACGTGGATCCTCTCCGCCTCCTCGCGCACCTCCTCGCGGCCGAAGGCGGTGACCATCACGACGTCCGGGATCTTCCTGAGCGTCGGATCCCCCTTGATCCGGCGCGCCGCCTCGAGCCCGTCCATCTCCGGCATGCGCCAGTCCATGAAGACCACGTCGTAGGGATCCTCGGCGTCGCTCCGCCGCACGGCCTCGAGCGCGTCGGGGCCCGACGGGACCGCGTCGACGCGCTCGGTCAGGTCGCGCAGCGCGTCGACCAGGATCTCGCGGGCCGCCGGGTTGTCGTCCACGACGAGCGCGGAGAGGCGCCGGAGGGTCGTCGGGTGGAACTTGCCCGTCGGCGCCTCGGCCCCCGGCCCCAGCCAGACGGTGAAGAAGAAGGTCGAGCCCCTGCCCGGCGTGCTCTCGAGCCAGATCTGGCCGCCCATCAGCTCGACGAGGCGCTTGCAGATCGTGAGGCCGAGTCCCGTCCCGCCGTGCTTGCGCGTCGTGGACATGTCGGCCTGGGTGAAGGGCTGGAAGAGCCGCGCCGCCTGCTCGGGCGTCATGCCGAGGCCCGTGTCGCTGACCGAGAAGCGCAGGTGCACCCGCTCGTGCGACTCCTCGAGGAGCTCCGCCTTCATGCGGATCTCGCCGCGCTCGGTGAACTTGACGGCGTTGTTGACGAGGTTCGTCAGGATCTGGCCGAGTCGCAGCGGGTCGCCCAGCAGCGACTGCGGGACGCTGCCGGGCACGTCCGCCAGGAACTCCAGTCCCTTCTCGTTCGCCTTCTGCGCGGTCACGGTCGTGACCGTCGAGATCACGTCGTCGAGACGGAAGGACGTCTTCTCCAAGTCGAGCCTGCCGGCCTCGATCTTCGAGAAGTCGAGGATGTCGTTGATGATCCCGAGGAGCGAGGTCCCCGCGGCGTGGACCTTCCCGACGTAGTCCCGCTGCTTGGGCGTGAGGTCGGTCTTCAGCGCGAGGTGCGACAGGCCGATGATCGCGTTCATCGGCGTGCGGATCTCGTGGCTCATGTTCGCGAGGAACATCGACTTGAGCTCCGTCGCCTCCTCGGCCTGGTGCTTGGCGGCGAGGATCTCGGCCTCCTGCTTGCGCTGGAGCGTGATGTCGCGGATCGACACGGCCACGCGGAGGCCCTCGTCCCCCCGCGCCGGCAGCGGGGAGAGCCCGATCTCGACGGGGAAGAGGGAGCCGTCGCGCCGGCGGGCGCTCAGCTTGCGGCCCGAGCCCATGCGGCGGGCTCCGGGCGAGCGGTAGTAGCCCTCCCGCAGCGACGGGTGCGCCGGGCGGACCTCGTCGGGGACCAGCATGTCGACGAGCTCTCCGACGAGCTCCTCGCGCGTGTATCCGAAGAGCTCCTCGCACTGGGCGTTCGCGAGCTGGATGGCGCCGCGCTCGTCCACGACCATGAGGCCGTCCGGCGCGAGCTCCAGCACGCTGCGGAAGAACTGCTCGGTCTCCTGCAGACGCCGCTCGGCCTGCTCGCGCGCCATGGCCCCCTGCTTGAGGACCTCGATCGCGCGGGCCAGCTCGCCGGTCTCGTCGGCCGCGTTCGTGAACGGAACCTGCTTCGCGTAGTCGCCCCCCGCGATCGCCTCGACGCTCGTCTGGAGGGCCTGGATGGGGCGGACGATCCTCCGGAAGGTCCAGTATCCGAGGAGGCCCGAGAGGAGAACGGCGGCGGCTGCCGCCAGAAGCGTGTCGCGCCTCGCCTTGTCGATGCTCGCGACGAGGCTCGCCCCGGCGCGCGTCGCGAGCTCCTCGTTGTGCCGGATCCATTCCTGGGAGATCCGGAAGACCTGGTCTCCCAGCTGGGTCGCCACGCCCCGGAGAAGGGCGCCCGCCTCTTCCGGTTTCCCGTCGTCCGCCAGCGACATGACCCTCCGGGCGGCGCCGTTCCATTCGCCGCTCGCCGCCCGATAGGCCGACAGGAGCTCTCCGTCGCGGACGTCCGAGATCAACGACGCCGCGTAGTCCTGGAGGCGGCGTGCCGAATCCGCGCTGCCGGCTTCGAAGGCGGCGCGCACCCTCGAGCGGCCCTCCGGATCGGCGCCCAGGAGGAGATAGTCGCGAAGGGCGATTCGAAGCTCTCCGTGGGTCCGGGTGATGTTCCCCAGGGCCGCGAGACTCCGAACCTGATACTCGGCGACGAAGCGGCTCCGGGACTCGATCCGCGAGAGCTCGAGCATCGAGAAGACGCCGAGCGCCCCGAGGACGAGGAGAGGGACGGCGACGAGGAGCGCGAGGCGGCGGGCAATGGTCATCGCGTCATGGCTTTCCGGACCCGAATCGCGCGAGGGCGGCCTCGAGATTGAAGTGCATGCGGTCCCGGCCCAGCGCCGCTCCCAGGGGGGAGCGCTGGACCACCGCCAGGACGTCCGGATTCAGGTCGACGAGCCACAGCTCGACGCCCTTCTCGCGAACCCGCTTCTCGCCTTCCGTCAGCATCTTGAGTGCGGTGTACTCGAGGTCGAAGACCGCGCTCATGTCGAGAACGACGACGCGCGGGTTGGCCTCGGCGACCAGCGCCTGCATCTTCGCGCCGATCCGCTCGGCGTTGGCGAAGAACACGCGCCCCTCGGTCTGCAGGATCAGGAGGCCCGGAAACGTCTCGTCGTCGGGATGCTCCTTCGAGCGCGGCCGGAAGACGTTCGTTCCGCGCTTGCGCACGAGCACGCGGACGGGCGGATCCGCGACCTGATGCGCGAGCGCCACGAGCGACAGGACGATCGCGACGAGGATGCCCTTGAGCGTGCCGAAGAGCATGACGCCCGCGAACGCGGCCAGCGCCCAGACGAACTCCATCCGCCGGATCTTCAGGATCGCGCGGAACTCCGCCGGCTTGATGAGCCCGACCGAGTAGACGACCACGACGGCGGCCAGCGTGGCCTGGGGCATGAGTCCGATCAGCGGGGCGAGGAAGAACATCGTCGCGAGGGTGGCGCCCGCCGTGACGATCTCGGCCACCTGCGAGCGGGCGCCGGCGAGCCGGTTGACGGCGGTCTGCGAGGTGCCGCCGCCCGACGCCATCGCGCCGAAGAAGGCGCCGGCGGCGTTCGCGACGCCGGTCGCGAACAGCTCCCGGTTGGCGTTCGGCGCCGGCTCCTCGCTCCGCGCGAACGCGCGCCCCGCCGCGACCGTCTCGGTGAACGACATCAGCGCGATGCCGATCGCGGCCGACCAGAGCGTCGCGGCGAGGGAGAGGTCCGGCCGCGTCAGCGGCGGCAGGCCGGTCGGGATGTGGCCCACGAGCTCGACGCCCCACTCCTTCAGGCCGAGCAGCGCGGCGCCCGCGATCCCGGCGGCGACCGCGACGAGCGGAGCCGGCACGCTCGGGACCACGCGCTCGAGGCCGACGAGGAGGGCGATCGTCGCGGCGGCGACCGCCAGCGTCGGCAACGAGGTCTCGGGCAGGTGCTGCAACGTCGCGGCGAGCTTCTTGAGGAACGAGCCGCCCGAGACGTGGAAGCCGAGCAGCTTCGGGATCTGGTCGCAGACGATGACGACGCCGATCCCCGCCTTGAAACCGATCAGGACCGGCTCCGAGATGAAGTTGGCGACGAAGCCGAGACGAAAGACCCAGGCGACGGCGAGGATCCCGCCGACGAGGAGCGTCAGCGTCGCGGAGGCGCGCAGGAGGGCCGCGGGATCGCCGGCCGCCACGGTCTCGGCGAGGGCCGCTCCGGTCAGGATCGCCATCGTGGTGGTGGTGCTGACGCTCAGCACCCGCGAGCTGCCGAGGAACGCGTAGACGAGCATCGGAGAGAACGCGGTGTAGAGGCCGACCTCGACCGGCAGGCCCGCGATCGTGGCGTAGGCCATCGCCTTGGGGATGACGATGGCGGCGGCGGTCAGGCCGGCGATGACGTCGGGCCTGAGCCAGTCCTTCCGATACGCCGAGATCCAATTCGGAAGGAGCGGCGCCCTCACGGCGAGGCGGCCGCGGGGGGCGCGGCGGCCCTCTGCGCGAAGCTGTCCATCCATTCGCGGAAGAGGTTGTACGCGACGGTCAGGAGCACGGGGCCGATGAAGAGTCCGAGGAATCCGAAGGCCAGCACGCCTCCGATCACGCCCAGGAAGATGATGGCCATCGGGGCCTCGGTTCCCTTGCCGATCAGGAGCGGTCGGACGAAGTTGTCGGAGCCGCCCACGACGATCAGCCCCCAGAGTCCCAGGAAGATCGCGTGCCCGCCGGAGCCCTTCGCGTTCAGCCACAGCGCCGCCGGGAGCCAGAGGACCGTCGGCCCTCCGGGAACGACCGACAGGAAGAAGGTCCCCATGCCGAACAAGAAGACGTGCGGGACTCCGGCGATCCAGAAGCCGATCATCGCCAGCACCGCCTGTACCGCGGCGGTCCCGAGCAGGCCCCGGAAGACGCTGCGCACGGTGGCGCGCACCACCGCGACCTGACGTTGCGCGAACGAACCGCCCAGGCGCTCCGCCACGCGATCCATGACCTGTGCGAATCGATCGCCGTTGACGTACAGGAGCGCGGCGACGAACAGCGAGAGCGCGAACTCGAGCACGCCGATGCCGATCCCGCCCGCGGCCGCGACCAGGAAGTCCTTCAAGGGTCCGAGGTACGGCCGCAGCTGCTCCCGGAGCCTCTCCGGATCGGCCGCCATCTCCCGCCACCAATTCGCCGCGCGGGAGCCGAGGAGCGGGATTCCGGTGATCCACGCGGGCGGCTCCTGCAATCCGCCGGCGAGCACGGCGTCGATCTTTTCCTTGACCAGGGGGACGGCGTCGGTCAGGTTTGCCGCGAGCGCGACGGCTGGAAGCAGCAGGAGCGCCACGAGGCACAGAGCCGTCAGGGCGGCCGCGATCTTGGAGCGTCCCCCAACGAGCCCGAGGCACCGGCGGTAGAGCCCGCGGGTCGAGAGCGAGATGATGCCGCCCCAGAGGAACGCGGTCAGAAAGGGCCGCACGATGAGGTAGCAGCCGAGCACCAGCAGGAGCACCGCGGCGAGCGCGGCGTAGCGCTCGAGCTTGAGGGATCGCCGGGGCGTCTCGACGACGGGGTTCATGGGCAGACTCTACTGCGGCGTCTCGGGTTTGCCCCGGCCGTTCTTCTTCGGGCGGCCAATCGCCTCGGCGATGGCCTTCAGGAGCGTCTCCCCGTCCACGGGCTTGCGGAAGTAGGCGAAGGCCCCGCCGTCGATCGCCAGTCGGTGGGCCTCGGGCGAATCCCAGCCGGTGAGGACGATGACCGGAATGTTCAGCCCCGCGCGCGCCAGCCACGCCTGGACCCGAAGCCCGTCGACCTTCGGCATGTGGAGGTCCAGGACGACGCAGTCCGGCCGGTGCTCCGTGACGGAGTCCAGGAACTCGTTGCCGCTCGGAAACGTCTCCGCGTCGAAGCTCGCGGACCGGACCAGGCGGTCCAGCGCGCGTCGAATCGGCTCTTCGTCGTCCACGATGGCAATCAGCGGCTGACGTGGCCCCACGACGAAACAGTCCCCCGCGGAGACGACTCGGCGCAATGGGACCTTGGGGCTAACGGCGAGCGATGAGAGGGAGCGGCGCGCGCCGCCGGCTCACGGCAAGATTCCCGCCCGTTGCGCGACGTGGACGAGAGCGGCCAGAGAGTCGACGCCCATCTTCTCCATGACTCGCCCGCGATGCACCTTGACCGTCTTCTCCGTGATCCCCAGCGCGCCGCCGATCTGCTTGTTCAGCCGGCCCGCGATGACGCCGTCCAGGACCTGGCGTTCGCGCTCGGTGAGCTTCCCGAGACGCCGGCGGATCTCGACGACCTCCGTCCTCACCGCCCGGCCGGCGCGATCCGCGTCGAGCGCCTGCCGGACCGACCGGATGAGCTGCTCCGCGTCGACCGGCTTCGTGAGGAAGTCCACGGCGCCGTCCTTCATGGCCCGGACGCTCTTCGGAACGTCGCCGCGTCCCGTGAGGAAGATGATCGGAAGCGAGATCCCTCGGGCGGCGAGCTCGCGCTGGACGTCGAGGCCGTCGAGCCCCGGCATGTGGACGTCGAGCGTCGCGCAGCCGGTGGCGTCGGGCGGCAGACGGCGGAGGAACTCCTCGGAGGACGCGAACTCGAACACCTCGAACCCCGCCGCCCGCAGGAGACGCGAGAGCGCCTTGCGCACGGCGGGCTCGTCGTCGACGACGAAAACGCGTTCTCCGGGAACGCTCACGCGCGCTCCTCCGCCGCGGGAAGGGTGAAGTGGAACGACGCGCCTCTCTGCGCGTTGTTGTCCGCCCAGATGCGCCCGCCGTGGGCGCCGACGATCGTCCGGCAGACGGCGAGGCCGAGTCCCAGGCCGTTGGGCTTGGTCGTGACGAAGGGCTGGAAGAGGCGCTCGACGGCCTCGGGCGGGATCCCGGCGCCGTCGTCGGCCACGGAGACCTGCACCGCGCCGTCGGGCTCCCGCCGGGCGCCGATCGCGAGGTGGCGTCCTGCCCCGTTGGCTCCCGCCATGGCGTCGCAGGCGTTCGTCGCGAGGTTCAGCAGGACCTGCACGATCTGAACGCGGTCTCCGCGGACGGACGGCAGGTCCGGAGCGAGGTCGGCCGAGAACGAGACGCCCTGGCGCACGAAGTCGCGGTGGAGGATCCTTCCGACCTCGTCCACGACGCCGGCGAGGTCCACGTTCTCGTCGCGCGCCGTGTCCTTCCGGAGGAGCCCGCGGGTCTTGCGCACCACCTCCGCGGCGTGTTTGCTCTCCGCGATGATCTCGGTGAGGATCTCCTGGATCTCCTCTCGGCTTCCGCCGCCCCGATCGATCGTCCGCGCCGCCGCCTGCGCGTTGCTCAGGATCGCCGTCAGGGGCTGGCTGAGCTCGTGGGCGAGCGAGCCCGAGAGCTCGCCCAGCATGGCCACTCGGGACAGGTGCGCGAGCTCGACCTCGCGCTCCCGCGTCTCGGCTTCAGCCTGTTTGCGGCGCGTGATGTCGATCGACACGCCGCGCACGTGCGCGCCGCCGCTCCCGTAGAGCTCGCCCGCTCCGCGCAGCGCGATCCAGCGGACCTCGCCGTCCGGGTTCACGACGCGGTACTCGAGCTCGAACGCATCGCCCTTCACGGCGGCGTCGCGGACGACGCGCCGCAGCGTGTCCCGGTCGTCGGGATGGACCGAGGCCATGAAGCGCTCGATGTCGAGACGCTCGCCGGGCGGGTAGCCGCGAAGCGCGCGCGCCCGCGACGACATCCAGAGGCGCCCCGTCTGCGAATCCCAGGACCAGAACCCCAGGTCCGCCGAGTCGGCCGCCAGCCCGAGCCGCTGGTCGGTCTCGTGCAGGACCTCCCCCTGCCGCCGGACCGTGCTCGCCAGCTCGTTCGCCCGCAGGACGTCCGACGTCAGCTCGAAGGACATTACCGCGATGACGCCGAGATAGCAGAGGCTGATCACGTAGGGCGCGGACACGATCTTCGCGTGGACGAGCATCGTGTGGCCGGCCGCGAGGAGGACGAAGAGGATCATGCTCCCGCCGACGAACAGGGCGCGCCGGTGCTCTCCCCGCCGCCAGACGGTGACCGACGCATCCACCAGGAAAGCCAGGAAGAGGAGGGAGCTCAGCTCCCCCAGCCGCGTCCAGCCGCTGACGGTGCCGACGGCCACCGACACGGTCTCACCGAGAAAGGGGACCTGCCGAAGCCCCGTGATGTCGACGAAGTTGAGGTTCGGGTTCGGAGAGACCACGAAGTTGAGGACCAGCGCGGCGGATCGCACGAGGAGCGTCGCGGCGGCGAGCCATGCCCGGCCGGCGCCGAGCTCGCGGCGGACGAAGAGAATCGTCGCCGCGACCAGCACCCAGATCGGCACGTGGATCCAGCGCGTGAGGACGCCGAACTCCCGAGGCATGGACGACCGCATGAGCGCGAGCTCGAAGCCGGCGATGGCGACGACCGCGAGGCTCGTCATCACGAAGAGGAGGTTCGCGGCCCGCCGCTGGCGGATGCCGATCATCAGGTGCAGGACCGAGAGCGTGAGGCACGCCGAGGCGACCAGCACCCAGACCCCGGTGACCCAGCTCATCGAGGCAAACCCGTGACACGCACGCGGAGAAGTTAAACCGGGTTCAGGAGCTCAAAAGTCCAAACCCAGAGAAAAAACGAAGGTCGGATCGGTCCAGCCGAAGTTGAAGACGTAAAGCCCAAGTGTCCAATTCTTTGCGAAGCCGCGGACGAGGATCCCCCGCTGGACGTCGAGCGGGGTCCGGTAGGCCCGGGTCCGCTGGGAGACCAGCCCCGCCTGGAGCCACTCGAACGGCGCGTAGGTCAGCTCGTTCCAGCTGTAGAAGAAGCTGTCGTCGTGATGGTTCGTGTCGAAGAGATACTCGCCCTCGCTGTAGAGCTCGAGGCGCTTCCACCGGACCGTGAGGTGATAGCCGGGGGCGACCCCCTCGGTATGCCCGACGACCCCGCCGACCATGGGCGTGACCTCGAAGGCGACGGCCTTCCCGAACGCGAAGTTCGCGCCGGCCCAGAAGGAGCCGGTGTCGAGGCCCTCGTAGTTGTAGCGAGCCTCGAGGTGCCAGATGCCGCGGTCCGCCGTGACGGTCGCGGAGCCGTAGTCGCGCTCCTCCGGCACGACGTAGCCGAACGCGGAGGCGGAGAATTCCCAGGTCGAAGGCTCCGCCGCCGGCGGCTCGATCGCCACGGCGCCTGGGGAGGGTTGCGCCAGCGCCGAGGCGGCTTTGAAAAGAAGCAGGACGGACGCGGCGCAGCCGGCCGCGAACCGGTTCATCCTCCGAGCGCCATCGTGGCCGCGACCAGCGCCGCGCCGATCGCCGCCATCGCGATCCCAGTCAAGAGCGGCCGCAGGCCGCTATAGCGGCCCATCGCCCAGCCGCAGCCGAAGAGCAGGGCGACGCCGATGGCGTTGGAGAGCCGCAGAGCCGACCCCGGGTCGGACTCGAAGAGGAACGGCAGAACCACGGGGAGCGTGGAGAAGAAGACGAGGAGGAAGACGCCGAACGCGCCGAGAAGGTCCGAGCCGGTGAGCCGCGGCCGACGGGGCTCCGGCATCTCGGCCAGCTTCGCTCGGACGAAGTCGAGGTCGGAGGGCCGGAGGACCGACGCGACGATCGGGGGAAGCTCGTTGGCCACGAGCGCGCGTGACGCCGCGGCGTCCGCGGCGCCCCGTTGCACAGCGAGCAGAATGGCGCGTCCGCGTCCGCGCGCGAACAGGGACCCGAGCAGGTACATCACCGCGTCGACCAGTCCCCACGCCGTATTGCAGCCGAGGGCGCCGATCAGCATCGTTCGGACCTCGGCGCGGCCCGCCTCCGCCACGCTGAGCGAGCCGGTGATGGTCAGGACCATGATGAGTCCGAAGACGCTCTCGCCGAAGCGCTCGGACGGACTCAGGACCGCACGCGGCGAATCGAGAAGTGGTCTCGGAGGAAGCTCCGACTCCTTCATCACGTCGGCTCCTACTGAGCCTTCTTGACCTCTTCCTTCGCCTTCCGTCGTTCCGCCATGTCCTCAGTGGCGAGCTTGTAGGCGATGTAGTACTTGTAGATGTTCGAGACGTACGTCACGGTCTCGCGGCCGATTCTCTGCGACGCAATGATCTCGACGTTGTTGAACCACTTGTTCGGATCGAGGCCCTTCTGCTCGGCCTCCTTGCGCAGCTTCTGGACGCGGCCGGGCCCGCAGTTGTAGGCGGCGAACGCGAAGAGCCCCTTGTTGAGCTTGTCCATCGGCTCCTTCTCGAAGAACTGGTCGACCATGAACCGCATGTACTTGACGCCGGCGTTGATGTTCGGCTCCGTCTGCGTAATGTCGCCGACCTTCATGTCCGCCCCCGTCGCCGGCATCACCTGCATGACGCCGACGGCCCCCACCTGGCTCTTCGCCTTCTGATCGAGCCGGGACTCCTGGTAGCCCTGCGCCGCCATCAGAAGGTAGTCCATGTCGTACTTGTCGCCGTAATTCTGAAAGAACTTGACGACGCCTTCATACTTCGCCATTTCCTCCCTGGACGCCGCGTTCTTCACGAACTTCGTGTTCTTCAGGTACTTCGCGAAGAGCATGTTCCGGGTGGCGTTGCCCTCCGGATACTTCGCGATGAACGCGTCGAGCTCGGCCTTCAAAAGCGGGCTGTTCTTGCGCATCGCCCACGCGATGTCCCCCTCCTTGCGGAGGACCGCGCCCGTGTTGAGCTGGATCTTCGGAAGCACCTTCGCCCAGAAGCTCGCGAGAAAGTCGTCGACGACGCAGTACTTCACGAGGCCGGCGTTCAGCATCTCGAGGAGGTCCTCGTCTTCGAGGTTGTCCGGGGCGAAGCGGACCCTGACCGGCGCCTTTCCGCTCTTCTTGAGCTCGTCGTTCAGCGCGTTGACGCTCTCCTCGAAGATCGAGCCCTTGCGCACGAAGACCTCGCGGCCCGACAGGTCCTGGGCCGTCGCGACCGGCTCGGACGCCGGGCCCGACACCACGATCTCGGACACGTTCTTCAGGGTCGGATTCGAGAAGTCGGCTTTCTCGAGGCGCTCCGGCGTGACCGTGATGTTCGCGGCGATGATGTCGCCCTTGCCCGACAGGAGCAGATCCGCGAGCGCGTCGCGGCGCACCGGGATCAGGACCACGTGGAGCTTGAGGTTCCCGGTCTTGTACTTCTTGTTGAGCTGGTCCTCGAGGAGCTGGAAGGCCTCGGTCGTGATGCCGCGGGGCGTGCCCTTGTCGATGAAGTAGTTGGTCTTGTTGTAGACGACGAGCACGCGGACCATGCGGCGCTTGCGCATACCGTCGAAGTCGCCCTTGAACTCGGCGTCCGGGAGGGGCAGCTGGTGGGTCTCCTTTGCGGCCTTGGGCGTCGCGTCGGCCTTGGGGGCGGCCTGGGTGGTCTTCTTGGGAGACTGAGCCGCCGTCGGGACTGCCCACGATCCCAGGATCAGGGCGAACGATGCCGGGGCGATCAGCCGGAATGCCCGTCTGGAGCGCATGAAACCTCCTCCATTCGAATTCGGGCGGGAATCTTAACTCGCCCGCGGCCCGCCGATGCCCGGGGCCGCCGGTCATCCTGGGGCCGGCACCTTGGTCCAATTGCCCGCCCGCCCCGAGCTGGGATACCTGTACCGCAGTGAGTTCGGTCGTCCGAGACCTGCGGACCAAGCCCATCTACTGGCTCCTCGCCTTCGTGCCGGCCGTCCTGATCGCCGAGCACGCGCGGCCCGAGGCGCATACCCTCCTCTTCGTCCTCTCGGTCCTCGCGATCGTCCCTCTCGCGGCGCTCCTGAGCACGGCGACCGAGAGCGTCGCGTCGAAGACCGGCGACGCCGTCGGCGGGCTGCTCAACGCGACGCTCGGCAACCTGACCGAGCTCGTGATCGCGATCACGGCGCTGCGGGCCGGGATGCTCGACCTGGTCAAGGCCTCCATCACGGGCGCCGTGGTGACCAACAGCCTCTTCATGCTGGGAGGCTCGTTCCTCCTCGGGGGCCTGAAGCACCACGTGCAGGAGTTCAATCCGCGGAATGCGCGGGTGCAGTCGGGGATGCTGCTGCTCGCGACGGTCGCGCTCGTGATCCCGTCGGGCGTGTCGCGGATCGAGTCGCTCAACGTGCCGTCCTTCATCCAGCCGCTCTCGCTCTGCCTGTCCGTGATCCTGCTCGTGACCTACTCGCTGAGCCTCCTCTTCTCGCTCAAGACGCATCGGGACCTCTTCGCGAGCGCGGAGGGAGGGGAGCACGACGAGCCGTGGCCCCTCGGGGCGGCTCTCGGCGCGCTCGTCGCCGCCACCGTCTGCATCGCGCTCGTCAGCGAGATCTTCGTCGGCGCGGTGCAGGAGGCCTCGAAGGCCTTCGGGATGTCCCGGGCCTTCGTGGGGTTCATCGTGGTGTCGCTGGTGGGCGCGGCCGCCGAGATGATGGCGGCGTTCTCCGGAGCCGCGAAGAACCGGCTCGACCTGAGCGTCGGGATCGCCATGGGGAGCTCCTCCCAGATTGCCCTGTTCGTGGCGCCGGTGCTCCTCGTCCTGAGCCGCTTCGTGTCTCCCACGCCGATGGACCTCAACTTCGGCGGCGGCCAGGTGCTGATGGTCCTGTTGACGACGCTGACGGTGTCTCTCGTCGTCGCGGGAGGACGCTCCGCCTGGTACTCGGGGGTGCAGCTGCTGGCCGTGTATGCCGTTTTTGCCGTGACCCTCTACCTGATTCCCGGATAGGATTCGCCGTGACGATTGTCGGATAGCAATTCGCGTCGAGGATTCTCCGAACTGGAGGTCGCGATGATTTCTCTGCAGGCGTTTCGTAATCGGTGGCGGGGCTTCTCCGGTGCGGGCCTCGCTGCGCTGCTGGCCGGGGTGCTCGCAGCGCCTGACAGCATCCTGCTGGCTCAGCAGCCGACGACGACGTCCACTTCGGCGCCGCAGGGCGGGGCCCCGGCCGGCGCCCCCCAGGAGTCGGCCAAGCTGACCGCCGACCAGCTCGACTCGATGGTCGCGCCGATCGCGCTGTACCCCGACCCGCTGCTCGCGCAGGTCCTGGTGGCGTCGACCTACCCGATCGACGTCATCGCGGCTCAGCAATGGCTGGCGAAGAACACGAACCTGAAGGGCGAGGAGCTCGAGAAGGCCGCGATGCAGCAGGACTGGGATCCCAGCGTCCAGGCGCTGGTGTCCCTGCCCGACGCGCTCAAGGTCCTGAGCGACAACGTCAAGTGGACCGAGGACCTCGGAGACGCGTTTTTGGCGCAGCAGAACGACGTCATGGAAGCCGTTCAGCGCATGCGCAAGAAGGCCAAGGACAACGGGAAGCTCGACTCGAGCGAGCAGCAGAAAGTCGAGACCAAGGTGATCGAGACGAAGGAAACCATCATCATCCAGCCGTCCAACCCCGAGGTCATCTACGTGCCGCAGTACAACCCGACGGTCGTGTATCCGCCGCCGGTGTACCCCTACCCGCCGATGTACTACCCGCCGTACTACGCGGGAGCGGCGTTCGTGAGCTTCGGCATCGGCATGGCGATCGGAGTCGGCATGGCCGGAGGCTGGGGCTGCGGCTGGGGCGGAGGCGGAAACAACACGATCAACATCAACAACAACAACAACTACGTCAAGAACAGCAACCTCAAGAACAATCAGGGCAACCGTACGGGCAACAGCAACTGGCAGCACAACGCCTCGCAGCGCGGCGGCGCGCCCTACAAGGACAAGGCGACGGCCAGCAAGTACGGCGGGTCCGCTCGCGGCGACTCGGCCTCGTCCCGGCAGGCCGGCGCGCAGAGCCGCCAGGCCCAGAGCCAGCAGCGCAGCGGGGGCGGAGATCGGAGCGCCGGGGGCGCGAGCCGCGGAGGAGCGAGCCCGAGCGCGAGCAGCCGCAGCAGCGGAGCCGGCGGCGGGAACTTCGGAGGCAGCAGCAGCGGCAATCGGGCCGGCAGCCGGGACGTCGGCGGCAGCGGCCGCAGCGGCGGCAGCAGCAGCGCGTTCGGCGGGTCCTCGCGCAGCGGCGGCGGCGGGTACAGCGGGAGCTCGGCGCGTTCGTCGAGCTCACGCGGCTCCGCGAGCCGCGGCGGTGGTGGCGGCGGCGGACGGCGGCGGTAGGGAGAAACGACAATGAACAAGAAAGCGATGCACGTTCTGTTCACGATCGCCGGGCTCGGTCTCTCCCTGGTCGCGTTCGCGTCGCCCGAAGCGGGCATGAAGACGTTCGACACGCCGAAGCAGGCGGCGGACGCGCTCATCCAGGCCGCGGCGGCCGGCGACCAGGCGGCCGTCATCGCGCTCTTCGGCGCCGACGGCAAGGACATCGTGACCTCGGGCGACGCGGTCGACGACAAGAACCGGATGATGAAGTTCGCCGAGCTCGCGAAGCAGAAGATGCAGATCAAGAACGAGGGCGCGAGCAAGGCCATCATCGACATCGGCCCCGAGGACTGGCCGGTGCCGGTTCCGCTGGTCCAGTCCGGCGGGAAGTGGCACTTCGACGCCAAGGCGGGCCGGGAGGAGATCCTGAACCGCCGCATCGGCGGCAACGAGCTCGACACCATCAACCTGCTGCGCGGCTATGTCGAGGCGCAGGAGGACTACGCGTCGGTGCCGCGCGACGAGAGCGGCCTGCGTCAGTACGCGCAGAAGATCGTGAGCACTCCGGGCAAGCACGACGGCCTCTCCTGGCGCGACGCGGACGGCAAGGCCGCCGGCCCGATGGGCGAGGAGCTCGCGAAGGCGCTAGCCGAGGGCTACACGGACAAGACGCAGCCTTACAACGGTTACTACGTTCGCCTGCTGACCAGCCAGGGCCCCTCGGCGCGGCTGGGCGCGCGCGACTACGTCTGGAAGGGCGCCATGATCGGGGGTTTCGCGGCGATCGCGTGGCCGGCGAACTACGGCGTCACCGGAATCCAGACCTTCCAGGTCAACAACGACGGCGTCGTCTATCAGAAGGACCTCGGTCCGAAGACGAGCGAGATCGCGCCGACGATCAAGGCGTACGACCCCGACAAGACGTGGGTCGTGACGAAGGACGAGGAGTAGGCTCGGGCGGCGGCGGCCGCCCGCGTGGCATGCCGCGCCGCATGGCATGATGGCGGCGTGCCCGAACGATCGAGCCGCTCCCGAGCCTGGCGCGCCGCGGAAATCGCGGCCTGGACGCTCGGCGTCCTCCTGATCGGCGCCTACTTCGTCATTCGCGCCCGCCAGGCCGCCGGCGCGCGCGAAGGCCTCCGCCGGTTCGAAGAGCAGCGCGAGCAGGCGCGCGCGACGGAGTCCGCCGCGCCTGCCGTTCCGGCCGCGCCGCCCGCGGTTCCCGCGGCGACGCCCGTTCCGCTCGCCTGGAGCGAGCCGGACCAGAAGCTCTGGTCCCACGAGCGCGTGAAGGCGTGGACCCTGGTCTCCTCCGTTCCGGAGGTGCGCTCGTCCGCGGGGCCCCTCGCGGTCCTCAAGATCCCCAAGATCCACCTGGAGGTTCCCGTCGTCGAGGGAACGGACGACCCGGCGCTCGACTACGGGGTCGGGCACGTCCAGGGAACGGCCCTCCCCGGCGAGCCCGGCAACGTCGCGCTCGCGGGACACCGGGACGGATTCTTCCGCGGCCTGAAGGACATCGCCGTCGGCGACACGATGGAGCTCGAGACCGTCCGCGGTTCCGAAGCCTTCGTCGTCGAAAACGTCTGGCTCGTCACTCCCAACGACGTCTGGGTCCTCGACCCGACGCCGAAGGAATCGCTCACGCTCGTGACGTGCTACCCGTTCTACTTCGTCGGTTCCGCACCGCAGCGCTACATCGTGCGCGCCACGCGATCTCCCGCGGCCGGCGGATAACTTCGCGTCCCGCTGCCCCAAGGTCCCATTGTCCGCTGCGGCCCTGTAGCGGAAGCTAAGAATGTCCCGATGACTCGCGGCGCCGGCTTCGCATAAGGTCTCGCCAAGAAAGAGGAGGAGAAACTCATGGCTCTGTCACGGAGGCTTCTCGCAGCACTGGTTCCCTGTGCGCTCGCGCTGTTCGCCGGCGTCGGGTCCGCGCAGACGTCACAGAAGACGACGGAGAATCGTCCTTTCGAGATCATCTCCGTCGATGGCAACAAGGTCGTCTATCGCAGCAACGGCGCAGTGAAGGAAGTCACTCTCCCTGACGACTTCAAGCTGAACATGAACGGCCAGACTCTCGGCGTGCGCGACCTGAAGTCGGGAATGAAGGGAACCGCGGTCATCACGACCACGACGACGACCGAGCCCGTCACGGTGACCGAGGTCCGCAACGCCAAGGTGCTCGCGACGGCGGGCAACGCGATCATCGTGCGCGGCCAGGACGGGCTCCGCAAGTTCACCCTCGACGACGTCAACGACAGGAACATCACTATCCTCCGCGAGGGGCAGCGCGTCGACCTCTCGGGTCTGAAGGTCGGCGACAACCTGACGGCGACGATCATCACGCGTCATCCGCCCAAGGTCGTGACGGAGCGCGAGGTCAAGGCGAGCGTCGAGGCTCCGCCCGCTCCGGCGGCCGCGGCGGCGGCTCCGGCTCCCGCGGCGGCGGCTCCCGCGCCCGCGCCGAAGCACGAGGTCTCTGCGGCTCCGGCGGCCGCTCACGCGAAGATGCCCAAGACCGGCAGCCAGCTTCCGCTGCTCCCGGCCGGCGGCGCGGCGGCGCTCCTGCTCGGCTCGGCCCTGACGCTCCGGCGCCGTCTGCGCAACGCGTCCTAGGGAACCCGGCTCGCCTTCAGGGAGGCCGCGCTCGCTTCGGGCGCGGCCTCTTTCTACCTGCGGTCCTCGCCGCTCCTTGCGTCGCGGGAGCCCGGCTTCACGCAGCGGAAGCCGACGTGCTCGGAGCCGGTGTCGGGCGGCGTGCCGCGCCGCGCGCTTGGGCGGTAGCTCTCGCAGTAGGAGACGTTGCACAGGAACGAGCCGCCCTTGATGACGCGTTTCTTCGGGTAGGGGTCGCCGGGATCGAAGCTCTCCTTCGGTCCCCGCGGGTTCGCCGCGACGCCCGCATGCGCGAGGTCCGCGAAATAGTCGATGCGGTACCAGTCGCCCGTCCACTGCCAGACGTTTCCGGCCATGTCGTACAGGCCGTAGCCGTTGGCGGGGAACGCCTTGACCGGCGAGCGGCGCGGATAGCCGTCCTCGGACACCGATTGGTCGGGGAAGTGCCCCTGGAAGGTGTTCGCCATGTACTTGCCGCCCGGACGGAACTCGTCGCCCCAGGCGAAGCGCTTGCCCTCGAGGCCGCCGCGTGCCGCGTACTCCCACTCGGCCTCGGTCGGGAGCCGCTTGCCCGCCCACTTCGCGTAGGCGGCGGCGTCGTCCCACGAGACCTGGACGACCGGCTCCGCCTCGCGCCCGTCGATCGTGCTCTGCGGTCCCTCAGGGTGACGCCAGCTCGCGCCCGGCACCCAGCGCCACCAGCCGGACATGTCGTCGAGGGGGACCGGCTGCGACGGAGGCGTGTAGACGAGCGAGCCCGGGACGAGCTGGCTCGCGTCGGGCTTCGGCGTTCCCGGCGGGAGCTGCTTTCGGAGCTCCTCCCACTTCGGCGCGCGCTCGGCGGTCGTCTCGTACCGGGTCGCCTTCACGAAACGCGCGAACTCGGCGTTGGTCACCGGAGTCTCGTCGATCCAGAACCCGTCGAGCCGGACGCGGTGGGCGGGCCGCTCGTTGGCCATGCTCTGGCCGCTGTCGGTGCCCATCGTGAACTCGCCGGGCGGGATCCAGCGCATCCCGGGCGGGGCCGTGGGAGGCGGCGCGGCGGCGGAGAGCAGGAGGAGAACGATCAGTCTCGCCGGCGCCATCGAGAGGCGCCGGCGAATTCGCCGTGGGTCCATGGTCTTCCTGCCGAGGCTTCCTGGAAGCCCTTTTGTTTCGGTCGGCGTCAGCTCTTGGGAGCCGGCGGGGTCACGGAGACTGCGACGGCCTCCTCGTAGATCAGCGTGATCTTGTCGCCCGGCTTGACGCCCTCGGCGCGTTTCGGATCCTGGATGTGGAACGTCTCGGTGCTCCCATCGGCCGTATGCACCTTGAGCAGGCGCTTGTCGAGATCGACCGAGTCGACGCCGACCGTGGCCTTGATCCGACGCGTGGCGACGCCGGCCGGACGCTCGCCGCCCTTCTTCGGCTCGAGCGTCTGCTCGACCGACATTCCCAGAGGCGTGGCCGACTCGGCCTTGGCGACGCTGATCAGGACCGCCTCCGTGTACGTGATGTTGAGCTTGTCCCCGGCCTTGATCTCGGAGAAGCGCTTCACGGCGGGGGAGACGCTGACGTCGACGACGTCCCCGTCTTCGCCCTTCAGACTGAGAATCCGGTTCGCGGAATCGACCTTCACGACGGTCGCCGTGACCATCGCCTTCGCGGCCGCTCCGACACCCCTGGCGCCCTCGGCCTGCGCGAGCAACGCCGCCGCGGACAGGACAGACGCGAGCGCGAAGGCGATTGCGACGTGACTCCTCTTCGACATTGACGCTCCTCCTAATACTTGACGATGTATTTCTTGCTCTCGAGACACGCGCTGAACGCCTTCTTGAAAGAGTCGATCTGCGCGGCCGTCGCGTTGTTCACGTTCTGGGTGTACTCCTCGGTCTGCGCGTCGTTTTTGCGCTTGCGGGCTCTCCCGGCGACGAAGCCCGTGGCCGCTCCGATGGCCGCGCCCTTGCCCGCGTCGCCCGCGATCCCGCCGATCAGCGCGCCGCCGGCCGCGCCCCGTGCCGCGCCGCCCATGCCCGCGCCAGCGTTGGCATTGGCTGCCTGCTGCTGCGCCGCGGCCGTCTTCTCCTGCGCCTGCTTTTGCGCCTGGAACGGATCCACGCCCGTGTTCTTGACGGCCCACTGATAGCACGCCGCCTCGTCCGAGGACTGAGTGGACGAGCCTTGACCGGCCGAGGGGAAGACCTGGACGCCGATCGAGGCGGCCAGCGACTTCGATTGCGCCTGCGCGTCCGAGGACGGCTGGAGGGCGACCACCAGAAGCCCGAGAGCCGCCGCGACGAGAATGCTCTTTGTTTTCATGGAGGACCTCCTATTTGCCCGAATTGAGGGGAGTACAGGCGCCGAAGACGGAGACGACCTTCGTATCGCGCGCCACGGCCACCGACAGCATGCCGGTCGACTCCGAGATCACGAAGCTGAACGCCCGGCCTTGCTCGATGCCTTGGATGAAGATGAGGCCATTCTCGCGCTCGAGGACCTTCATCGGGGTCGAGCGGTTCTCGCCGCTTGCCTTCGTCGTCGACATCATCTTGCCCTTGAAGTCCAATTCGAGGAACTGCGGGATGTTCAGCTCCCAGGGAGCATCGGTCTCGCAATCGCCATCGGTCGTGCAGACGTTCACCTGCACGGGCGTGCAGAGCACCGACTGCGCTGCGGTCAGGTCATCCGCCGAGGCCTTCGCCGGCGGCGCCAGGGCGGCGGCGGCCAGCAGGAGGCCGAGCATCAGGATCTTTCGCATGGGTCCCTCCTCCGTAAGGACGAGCTCCTCGCCCGCGTAATCGTCGATGGGGGCTCGCCGGAATTCAATACGACTTTGGTGCATCCGAGCGGTCGGCGGAGAGTCTATCCGAGAGGTTACGATTGCCAAATCCGGCCCGATGCGTCCGTCGATGAGGATCGGATCGGCGGGGCCGGGCTGGGGGCGAGAATTCTCACCGTCGGGTCGAGAGCGGGGTGGACGGCCATCGGCGCGGCTCTGCTTTTCGGGGCCACTCTGCACGCCCAAGAGCCGGGCGCACCCGCGACGCAAGGAGCGGCGGGGACCGCACCCGCGACGCAAGGAGCGGCGGGGACCGCACCCGCGACGCAAGGAGCGGCGGGGACCGCACCTTCAGCCCCGACGCCGGCGCCGACTCCGACTTCGGCTCCTCCCCGGGTCCAGATCGTTCCCTCGCACCCCGGCGAGGTCCCCGCCCCGCTGCCGCTCGATCCCAACTCCATCGCGCCCGTACCGCCGAAGCGCCCCGGAGAGCCGAAGCCGGAGGAGGAGAAGAAGGAGAGAAAGACGGAGTTCCTCGCCGCGCCGATCCCGCTCTCGAACCCGACGCTTGGAAGCGGCCTGGGCCTCGTCGGGGCCATGCTCTTCCCGCTCGAGAAGAGCGACACGGTCTCGCCGCCGAGCGTCGCCGGCGTCGGCGGCTTCTACACGAGCAACAAGAGCTACGCGTTCGGCGGCGCGATGCGCGCCTACTTCGACGAGGACCACTGGCGCCTGCTCGGCGGCGTCGCGCTCGCGAAGATCCACTACGACCTCTTCCCGATCGGCATCGGGCCGGGGCAGGCGCCGCCGTCGATCCCCATCGTCCAGGACGCGAAGGGCTTTTCGGTCGAGGGCCTCCGGCGCGTCTCGGGGGCGTTCCTCGTGGGTCTGCAGTACCTCTACGCCACCACGACGCTGCGGATCGACGCGGCGGACGACGACTCCGAGGCCGCCCCGCCGGAGCGGGACCGCTCGCTCTCGCTCGCGAGCCTGGGCGTGCACGTCGAGGCGGACACGCGCGACTCGACGACATATCCGGAGCGGGGACTCCTCTGGAACCTCAACGCCGACTTCTACGACAACGCGGTCGGCGGCGACCGGGACTTCCAGTCCTACAAATCGGCCCTCAACCTCTACTTCACCATGGGCGTGCGCCAGGTCCTCGCGGCGAGGGTCTCGGCGTGCGACGTCCGCGGCGACTCGCCGGTCTACACGCTCTGCCTCTTCGGGACTTCGAACGACCTGCGCGGCTACGCGGTCGGCCGCTACATCGGACGCGTGATGCTGACGACGCAGGTCGAGTACCGCTACAACCTGCCGGAGCGGCTCGGGTTCTTCAGCAAGTTCGGCTTCGTCGTCTTCGGGGGAGTCGGCGAGGTCGCGCAGACCTGGGGCGCGCTGAACTCGAGCGACCTGCTGCCGAGCGGCGGCCTCGGCGCCCGGTTCCTGCTGGCGCGGGAAAACCAGGTCAACTTCCGGGTCGACTACGCATGGGGCAAGGGGAGCCACGGCGTCTACGTGGGGGTCGGTGAGTCGTTCTGACGGCCTCGATTACTCGACACGCGCTGTCCCGGTCACCGGAATCGCGACGGCGGGTCGTCCGGCCGCACCGACCAGGATCATGCCGTCGAAGGAGCCCGCTTGACGCGGCAGGAATCGGAGCGAGACGGAGCATCGATCGCCAGGCTTCATCGGCTCTCCGCAATTGCTTCGTTCCCTGGTGAACGCCGAGCCACGGACTTCGACGCGCGCCTGAACGATCGAATCGCTGACGTTCGTCAGCTCCACTACCTTGAGGCCGAGCTTCTCGCGGATCTGGCGAACATCGAGAGAGCCGAAATCCACCCGCGGTGGAGTTGCCTGAATCCAGCTCTGCAAACGAATCGCGTACGACTGGGGGCTGTCCGGCGCGTTGTCGGAGATGAGGAGGCTCGCGTTTGGCACGTCGGACCGCAGAGGTTCTCCCATGGCGACCGAGATCGGACAGGAGTCTCCGGGTGGGATCTTCCTGCCCTTGCAAGGGTGCGAATCGACTTTCAGTGTGACTCCTGATGGAGCCCTCTCCGTCACGTCCCTGATGACGAGCCACCCGGGCCCGTCGTTCACCAGCCTGACGCCGTGGGGATTGGTGTCCGGAAGACTCAGGCTCGGAGGTTCGAATCGTACGTGCGCGACGAGGGGAGCCGCGGGCGTCGGCGAGGCCGTCGGCTCGGCTTGCGTCGGCGAAGCGGTCGGCTCCGCTTGCGTCGGCGTAGCGGTTGGCTCTTCGGGGGTCGGTGTGCGAGTCGGCTCGGCGATCGGAGATTCGGGCGGCAGCGCTTCACCCTCGACCTGAAGCCTGGCGGGCTCGGCGAGCGCCTCGCCATCGAGAAGCACCTGCGCCGTTTTTCTCCCCGGGGTCGTCGGCTGCCAGAGCAGGAGGGCCCGACACGTCTTGTTGGGAGCGAGTCTTCTCCCGGAGCAGCCGTCCTTCACGACGCTGAAATCCCCGGCTTCCGACCCTTCGAGACGCAGGCTTCCGACGAGAATCTCCGTCCCTCCGACGTTGGTTCCGGTGAGCGTTCGCGAGGCCCGCACTCCGACGCGCTGGGAATCGAACGTGATGCTCTCTTGATCCCAATGAACTCGACCGGGTTCCGGTGAAGAAGTCGTTCCCGCTCGCCCCAAAACCAGAGCGGCCGCGATCAGGCCGAGGACGAGGCTGAACGCGCGCGTCGGCGGCCGTCGCGATCGGCGCAGCCGTTCTTCCCGAATCGCGCCGGAGCCCGTGGCCTTGAATGTCAGCTCCATCGTTGATCCGCGTTTTCAGGAACCGCCGGCGCGCACGTGCTCGTCCGAGACGAGCTTCAGGGTTCCCTCGACCTTGATGGCCGCCTCGGCCGACTCGCGGGACCGATCCTTCGCGGACGAGCCGAGAAGCTCCGTGATCCGATCCGCGCCGCCCACGAGCACGAGCAGGGTGAACAGCATGTCGGGGAAGTCGGGAACCTGGAAGCCGAGCGCCTGGAGCAGAAGCGGCTTCGGCAATGCTCTGAGGATCAGGAATCCGATCGGGATCGCCAGAGCGAAGTACCGGACCTTCGCGGCGCGCTCGGCGTCGCTCCGCGCGGTCCCCTGAAGCGTCGCGGGATCCGGATGCCCACGCCGCCATCCCGGCGAGAGCTCGGGAAGGAAGAGCAGGATCGTGACGATCCGGTCGATGGCGAACGAGCCGATGAGGACCATGGCGACGACCGTGGTTCCATTGGGTGTCATGGGGTCTCTCCTCTTCTGTTGTGGAGCGTCGGGGGGCAGGGGGAGCGCATCCGTCGTCGTCGCGCCACCGCGCGACGCCCGACGGAGAAGTCCATCGGAGTCGACTCGAGACTCACGGGCGGGCCTTGAAGTGGGTCGATCCTACTCCCAATCGATGAGCCCAGTCGGGAACGACCGGGCTCAGCGCGTCCGGAGCCGAGCGGAACCGGTATCCGCGATTCGATCCCCGTCGGTTGCCCGAAGGTGCACCTTTCACGACGACTCCTCTCGGTAAACGATCTGACTGCATGATCGAGATCGCCCGCGAGTCGACGCGCGGCGAAGGAAGATGATTTCCCGCGATGGAGGGAGGCCGAAGTTGAGAAGCGACGTCGGCCGGCTGGCGCTGGCTTGCCTCGCCGCCCTCGCGGCGGCGGCGGTCTCGATCGCCCAGGCCCCCGCGGCGGCGCCCGCGCCGGCTCCGACCGAGAAGCCCCGGCGGCTCGCCATCGCCAACAAGAAGTGGACGGGGGACTTCGACAAGCTGCTCGAGCGGCGCATGATCCGGGTCTACGCGCCGTTCTCGCGGTCCCTCTTCTTCAGCGACAAAGGGAGGGAGCGCGGGCTCGCGGCGGAGCTGGTGCGGGACTGGGAGCGCTACCTCAACTTCAAGTATGCCAAGCAGCTCGGCAAGCGGCCGCTCACGATCTACATCGCGCCGGCGACGCGCGACAAGCTCCTCCCGGATCTCGCCGACGGCCTCGCCGACGTCGCGATCGGGAACCTCACCGTCACCGACGAGCGGCTCAAGCTGGTCGACTTCGTGCCGGGAGACGAGGGCCGCAAGACGATCAGCGAGGTTGTCGTCACGGGACCCAAGTCGCCCGAGCTGAAAACGGTCGACGACCTCTCCGGCAAGCGCGTCCACGTCCGGAAGGCCTCGAGCTACTTCGAGAGCCTCGAGAAATTGAACGAGAGGCTCCGGAAGGACAAGAAGCCGCCGGTCACGCTGATCACCGTCTCCGATTCGCTCGAGGACGAGGACCTCATGGAGATGCTCGACGCTGGGCTGATCGAGCTTCTCGTGGTCGACGATTGGAAGGCGCGGATGTGGGCGCAGGTCCTGCCGAAGATTACGGTGCGCGACGATCTCGTCCTCCGGGCGGACGCGAAGACCGGCTGGGCCATCCGCAAGGACAGCCCGAAGCTCAAGGCCGAGATCGACGACTTCTTCCGGAACTGGGCGATGAAGCAGGGCGTGATGGCCTACCGCATGGGTCAGTACATGCGGAAGGTCAAGGAGCTCAAGGATCCGACCGCGAGCGCCGAGTACCAGCGCTTCCGGGCAACGCTCGGGCTTTTCGAGAAATACGGCAAGAAGTACGGCTTCGACCCGCTGATGCTGGCCGCGCAGGGCTACCAGGAGTCGCAGCTCAACCAGCAGGCGAAGAGCCACGTCGGCGCGGTCGGGATCATGCAGCTCATGCCGGAGACCGGCGAGCAGATGAGGGTCGGCGACATCCACGTCGCGGAGGCCAACATCCACGCCGGCGCGAAGTACATGGACAAGCTCATGGAGGACTTCTTCCCGGACGCGCACTTCAGCGAGGGGAATCGCCCGCTGTTCGCCTTCGCGAGCTACAACTGCGGGCCCGGAAACGTCGCGAAGTGCCGCAGGGAGGCGGCGAAGCTGGGTCTCGATCCGGACAAGTGGTTCAACAACGTCGAGATCGTCGTCGCCAAGAAGATCGGGACCGAGACGACGACGTACGTTCGCAACATCTACAAGTACTACGTGGCCTACCGGCTGACGCTCGACGCGCAGGCGGAGCGCGAGCGGGCGAAGCAACAGGTTCAGGGGGCCCAGCCGAAGAGCTAGCGCGGACGAGCGGTGCCGGGCCCGAGGGCCGCGCCGATCGGATCTCGCGCAGAGTGGTCTAGGGAGTCCTTCCGGCGCCGAGAATCGTCGCGGCCCGGGCAAGCGCGTCGTCTAGGTCGGCCGGCAGGTTCTCCCGCCCGTAGCGGTCGAGCCGGCCGGATCGATCCAGCGCCGCCAGCGGCTGGGCGTTGAGCCCCGCGATCAGGAAGGCGACGCCGTGGCGCTTCGAGCTCTCGTACAGGTCGTCGAGCACGCGCATCCCGGTGGCGTCGATCGCGGGGACATTGCGCATGCGCAGAATGAAGACCTTCGGCTTCTTCGCGACGAAGTTGAGGGTGTCCTTGACCTTCTCGGCGGCGGCGAAGAAGAAGGGGCCGCTGATCTCGTAGACCTCGACGCCGGCGGGTATCCGCCTGCGCGCCACGCTGTCCGGGTCGCCGAGCATGGTGCCGTCCGGCGCCTCGGCGAACTCGCGTGTGATCATCTCGACGTTCGTGACCTCGGCCATGCGCCGGATGAAGAGGAGAGAGGCCAGGACGACGCCGACCTGCACCGCGACGGTCAGGTCGACGAGGATCGTCAGAAGGAAGGTCACGAGCAGCACGGCCACGTCGCTCTTCGGGCCCGCGAGAAGCGTTCGGAATGAGCGCCATTCGCTCATGTGGTAGGCGACGATCGCCAGGATCGCGCCGAGCGTCGCCAGGGGAACGAGGCTGACCCAGCGCCCGAGGAACAGGAGTACCAGCAGCACCGTCACGGCATGCGTCATTCCGGCGATGGGGGTCCGACCGCCATTCTTGACATTGGTCGCCGTGCGGGCGATCGCGCCGGTGGCGGGGATCCCTCCGAAGAGCGCCGAGGCGATGTTGGCGAAGCCCTGGCCGACCAGCTCCATGTTGGACTTGTGGCGGCTGCCGATCATTCCGTCCGCGACGACGGCCGAGAGCAGCGACTCGATGGCGCAGAGCAGCGCGACGGTGAGGGCGGGCGAGAAGAGCTCCCGGATCCGGTGAACGGAGAGGTCCGGCACGTGCATCGCCGGCAGGGCGGACGGGATGTTCCCGAAGCGCGACCCGATCGTCTCGACGGGAAGGCCGAACCAGGCGACCGCCGCGGTCGCGAGAAGGATCGCGACGATGGGAGCCGGCACACGCCGCGACACCCTCGGCCACAGCAGGAGCACCGCGAGGGAGGAGATCGAGAGGACCACGGACGCCGGTGAGACAGTGCTCGCCGCCCGCGCGAACGCCTGCCACTTCTCGAGGAACGGCGCTGGGACCGTTCCCATCCGCAGGCCGAGCAGGTCCTTGACCTCCGAGGAAAAGATGATCACCGCGATGCCGCTCGTGAATCCGGTGACGACCGGGTAGGGGATGAACTTGATCGCCCCGCCGAACCGCGCGAGTCCCATGCCGATCAGGAGCACGCCGGCCATCAGGGTGCAGATGGCCAGGCCGTCCACGCCGTGCTGCTGGACGATGCCGTACACGATCACGACGAACGCGCCGGTCGGGCCGCCGATCTGGACGCGGCTTCCCCCCAGGAACGAGACCAGGAACCCGGCGACGAACGCCGTGATCAGGCCCTTCTCCGGCGAGACCCCCGACGCGATCGCAAACGCCAGCGCGAGGGGGACGGCTACGACGCCGACGATCAATCCGGCGAGCAAATCGGCGGCGAGCTGGTACCTCGTGTAGCCCCGGAGGGCCGTGAAGGTCTTCGGCAGGAAGGGATGCGGAGAGGCGGGAGGCGGCTGCCAGGCGGCGCTCGCGGAATCGGGTGTCCTGGGCAAAGCGCGCGTCACTGTAGCACGAGAGCCGGCCGTCGTTGGCGGGGCTACGTTCGCGGGTACACGTCCGTGTTCAGGTACTTGAGGCCCGAGTCGGGCAGAAGGGTGACGACCGTCTTCCCGTCACCCAGCCGCCGCCCGACCTGGATCGCCGCGAGGACGTTGGCGCCCGAGGACGTCCCGGCGAAGAGTCCCTCTTCCCGGGCGAGCCGGCGGGTCATCGCCTTCGCGTCGTCGGCCGCGATCGGGACGATCTCGTCCACGAGCGAGGGCTCCCAGAGCGGGGGAACGAAGCCCACGCCGACGCCCTCGATCTTGTGCGGCCCCGGCTCGCCGCCCGAGAGGACCGGCGATTCCGCCGGCTCGACGCAGACGATGCGGATGCCGGGCTTCCTCTGCTTGAGGATCGTCGCGACGCCTCGCGAGGAGGCCGCGGTGCCGACGCTGTGGACGAACGCGTCGACCTCGCCGCCCGTCTGCCGCCAGATCTCCTCTCCGAGCGGGTAGTAGCCCGTGATCGTGTCCGCGTTGCGGAGCTGATCCGTCCAGAAGGTGTTCGGCTCGCGTG
>Ga0207658_10000611_pt1 | contig 31714 bp, 30 predicted proteins | sample KBSS33metaG_FD_184322 | JGI IMG/M metagenome (GOLD analysis project Ga0207658, IMG submission 184322) | Switchgrass rhizosphere microbial communities from Kellogg Biological Station, Michigan, USA - KBS S3-3 metaG (SPAdes) (version 2) | ecosystem: Host-associated > Plants > Roots > Rhizosphere...
TAACGGGCACTGCCGCAACACGCGGTTCAGGCACCCCGAAGGCGACACTATTTCGATAGTGTCTTTTTATGCACGAACGTACCGTCCGCGTGACCATCGACAGTGGAACCATCGAGGGCTTCACGCGCGACGGCGTGCATCGCTGGCGCTCTGTCCCCTACGCGCGGCCGCCGGTGGGTACGTGGCGCTACCGCGCCCCGCAACCCGTGCAACCCTGGCGCGGTGTGCGCTACTGCCACGGATTCACCTACTGCGCACCGCAGGAACGCAAGTACACCATGCTGAGCGTCGGCAAGTACCAGCCGATGGGCGAGGACTGCCTGACTCTCAATGTGGTCACGCCCGAGCAGTCCACCGGCGAGCCGCTGCCGGTGATGTTCTTCATCCATGGCGGCGGCTACATCATGGGCAGTTCTGCCACCCCGATCTACGACGGGGCCGCACTGGCCCGCCGCGGCTGCATCTTCGTGTCCGCCAACTACCGGCTCGGCGCGCTCGGCTGCTTCGATGTGTCCACGCTGGCCACCGCGGAACACCCCCTCGACGACAACCTGTTCCTGCGCGATCTGGTCGCAGCGCTGAAGTGGGTGCGGGCCAACATCGCGGTGTTCGGCGGCGATCCGGGCAACGTCACCATCTTCGGCGAGAGCGCCGGCGCGCACGCCGTCGCCACCCTGCTGGCGGTGCCGGAGGCGAAAGGCCTTTTCCACCAGGCGATTGCGGAGAGCCCGGCCAGCGGCATGGTGCGTTCATCCGAGGTCGCCGCGCAATTCGCCGAGCAGTTCGCCGCACAGCTGGGTGCGGCCAAGCGCGATGGTGCCGCGGCGGTGATGGCGGCCCGACCGGCAGAACTCCTGGCCGCGCTCGATCAGGTGATCCACGGTGCTGCGGTCGACATGCCGGGTGCTTTCCCGGCCGGCCCCGCGTGCGGCACCGAGTTTCTGCCGGAGGATCCGGTGATCGCCATGCACGAGGGGCGGGCCCACCAGGTGCCGCTGATCGTCGGCAGCAATGCAGACGAGGGCCGGCTGTTCACCAAGTTCATGCAACTGCTGCCCACCAACGAGGCCATGATCGAACGGGTCCTGGCGCACGTTCCGGCGGAGCGGCGCGCCCGGATCACCGGTGCCTATCCGGGTTACCCGCAGTCGGCTGACGCCTGTATCAAGCTCGGCGGCGACTTCGCGTTCGGCACCGCATCATGGGAGATCGCCGGTGCACACATGCGCCACGCTCCCACGTATGTGTACCGGTACGACTACGCGCCGCCGGCGCTGCAATTGACAGGTCTGGGGGCCACCCACGCCACCGAACTCCTCGCGGTCTTCGACGTCTACCGGACGCCGCTGGGTTCCGTATTGACCGCCGCCATGGACCGCAAGTCGGCGCTGCGGATCAGCAATGACGTGCAGAACCGCTGGCGGGGTTTCGCCCGGACGGGTGTTCCCGGCGAGGGGTGGCCGCAGCACGGCGCTGACGATCGTGCGGTGCTGGTGTTCGACCGCAAAACCCGTGTCGAATTCGATCCCCGGGCCGAGCAGCGTCGAGCCTGGGAAGGCTTTTCGCTGGTGCACGGCTGATCGATGGTGCTCAAATCGATCGCGCTGTTCGTGCTGGCCGCGGTTCTGGAGATCGGCGGGGCCTGGCTGGTCTGGCAGGGCGTGCGCGAACATCGGGGCTGGCTCTGGGTGGGCGCCGGTCTGGTGGCGCTCGGTGGCTACGGCTTTGTCGCTGCGTTCCAGCCGGATTCGCATTTCGGGAGGGTTCTGGCCGCCTACGGCGGGGTGTTCGTCGCCGGTTCGCTGTTGTGGGGTGTGGTGGCGGACGGCTTCCGGCCGGACCGCTGGGATGTGGCCGGCGCCGCCGTGTGCCTGCTCGGCGTCGGTCTCATCATGTACGCCCCGCGCTGAACTAGTTCTTGACCACCTGAGTGCCGCCGGCGAGTTCGTCGTGCCGGCCCTGCTTGCAGGGGCTCGAGCTGATGGTGACGGCGATGAAGATGTACGCGATGAACGCCAGCAGCCCGCCGACCCACGGGATGATCGTCAGCAGGGTGAACGAGTTGCGGATGGCCGACTGTTTGAAGTCCGGCTTCGGCATGCCATGGGGCCCACGGACACTCAGCCCCAGCAGCATCTTGCCGGGCGTCGCGCCGGCCAGCACCTCGAACAGCACGAAGTACAGGAAGGTGCCAAGCCCGGAGAACAGGCCGGTGACCATGATGTCGGACATCGACCCGATCGAGAAGGCGCCGAAGAAGGCCAGCACCCCGACGATCAGCCCGTCGATGAACCGCGCGAAGAAGCGGGGGAGCAGGTCGCCGGGATGCACCGGGGTGGGTGCGCCGTAAGCGCCTGAAGCAGGATAGTTCTCGCCGTAGGTCATGGCGCCAATCTACTGCCGACCGGCCAGCAATATCTGACTTAGCCGCGTAGTGGTGGCCTGGCCGTCCGCATTGCCGCCGGCGCCGTTCAAAGCATTCATGACGGCCAGCGTGAAACGTTGTCCCGGCCCGGCGAATCCGACGGTGTTCGTCACCCAGCCGCCCTGCTCGTCGGACCAGCCGTCCTTGTTGCCGGGTGCCATGTTCGGGCCGGCGCCCCAGACGCCCCACTGCTGGATCGGGTCGACGTTCTGCATGGCGTTCACGATCCAGGCAGTCTCGTTGGGTCGCAGCCGCGTCAGCATGTAGTTGACCATCTGGTCCAGGTCGTCGGTCGTGGACTTCTGAAAACCCCAGTAAGGGAACATGTCTCCGAATCCGCGCTGCGGCTGTACCCGCGTCATGCCGAACTGCGGGAAGTCGTTGTTGAAGATGGTGTGGTCGGGTCCGCCGTACCGCGTCCACAGGGCGTCGGCGGCGTCGTTGTCCGAGGTGTGCAGCATCTTGGCCATCAGGGCGATGTCGTTGTCAGTGAGCCGCAGCAGCCCGGCGCTCTGCCGGGCGAACAGGTCCACCACGATGCCGAGCTTGATGGTCGAGGCCGTCCAGATCATGTCGCCGGCGTGTGAATTGCGGTACACCGCACCGGTTTTGCGGTCGCGCAGTACGTAACCGACAGTGCCGGGCCGGGTCGCCAGGTAGGCGTCTGCCGCCGTGATGCGTTGTTGCGCGTCGCAGGCGCCGGTGCATTCGGCCCGAGCGGCCGGCGCTGCGAGCCCGGTCAGCAGTGTCGCGACCAGAGCCGCCTTGAGCAGTTTCACGCCGGTAGCCTCTCAGATTCCGGTGGGTGTCATTCGGCGCCGACGGCCTCAGGGCGTGGCCACGTCGGCAGCGGTACCGGCCCGTCGCCTGGTCGCAGCCGGTCCAGAACAGCCCGCAGGGGCGGCCAATTGGTGCGGCCCTTGCGCGTCACGGCGTAGGCGGTGTGGATCACCGTCGGTCCGGCGAGCGGCACCACCTTGATGCCCGCGCTGGTGGGCCGCTCGAGCGGGAGCAGCCCGACACCGTAGCCGGCGACGATCAGATCTTCGACCAGTTCCAGGCTGTCGATCTGATGGGCGATGCGCGGGGTGAACCCGCTCAGCGCACCCAGCGTGCGCACGGCATCCTCGTCAGCGGTGTTGCGTGAGTTGACGATCCACGTTCGGTCCGCGTATTCGGACAGGTCGGCGGGTCCGTTCGCTTCGTCGGCCGGCAGGCCCAGCCCCCACGGAATCGACCACAGTGCAAAGCCTTCCAGCAGCGGGCTGGGCGACGCCGGCGCCAGGTTGTAGTCGTACGTCAGGGCCAGGTCCAGGTCGTCGTCGGTCAGCAATGCGAACGCTTCGATGGGTTCGTATTCGCTGATGGCAAAGTCGATTCCGGGATGCTCATGTGTCAGTTCCCTCAGGATCGGCAGCAGCGAGACGCGGATGCCGGTGGCGAAACCACCGATCCGCAGGGTGCCGACGGGTTCGGCGCCGGAATCGAGATCCAGGCGCGCGGCGTCGACGGCTGCCAGAATGGTCACCGCGTGGTCGGCCAGGCGCTGTCCTGCCGGCGTCAGCCTGACCCGGCGGCCTTCCGGCTCGATCAGCTGGGTGCCGGTTTCCTTGGCCAGTGCCGCGATCTGTTGTGACACCGTCGACGTCGTCAGGTTGAGGTTCTCGGCGACCGCCCGCATCGACCCCAGACGCGACAGCGCCAGCAGCAGGCGCAGTCGGCGGGTGTCCATCTGACTATTGTCCAGGAAATCTGCACGGTTCTGCGCAATCTGGCCCGAAGTTATGAATATTTAGCCAATGTGCCACGATCCGAAAATGACCGCACGTCCTGCCCACTTCGTCCCGATCGAGGCTGATCGGGTGCAGCCGACCCGATTCGCCCAAAGCCTCTGGGGTGAGGACCACCTCAACGGGCCGGCGGTGGTGGGGCTGGCCGCCCACGCGCTGGAGGCAGCGTTCGGATTGCCCGACTTCCTGCCTGCCCGGTTGACGGTCGACCTGTTCCGCGCCGCCCGTGGGGTACCGACGACGACCGAGGTGAAGTTGGTCCGCGACGGACGACGGGTGCGCAACTCGGAGTGCGAGGTGGTCCAGGACGGCGTCACGGTGGCGCGGGCCACGCTGGTGCAGTACCGGCTCGCCGAGCCTCCGCCGGGCGAAGAGTGGTTCCGCGCAACCGATTTCCCGAGGCCGGAGGTGATCGATGACGGGCTGGCGCCCCACGTGGACAGCGATGGCGTCGGCTGGACGCGGGCCATCGCCGATCACCAGAACACGAGCCGCAAGCGGTACGTAAACCGGTCCATCGACGTCATCGAGGGCCGGCCGAACTCTCCGTTCGTGCGGGCGGCCGTGACGGCCGAGGGCACCAGCATGGTGACCAATCTGGGGACGGCGGGCATCGGCTACATCAATGGCGACCTCACGGTGGCGTTGTCCCGGCTGCCCCAGGGTGACTGGGTCGGCGCCGAGGCTGATACGCACTGGGCAGCCCAGGGCATCGCGGTCGGTACGGCTACGCTCTACGACAGTGTCGGGCCGTTCGGAACGGGCTTGACCACGGCGATCAGCAACTCCGCGGCGCAGATCGATTTCAACCATGCGCGTTTCCCTGATCGGGTCCGGCGGGACGGTTCGTCGGCCTTCTAGCGGAGAGCCGGTGCCCGTTGCGCACGTCGCGGCAGCCATGGATTCATTCATGAATTACGAACGATATGTCCATGATTATCACGTGGACATGAACGTTCTGGTTCCCGTTCAATACAACGATGACCACCGCAGCGGCGCGCAACGGCGCACTCATGACCGTCGCGTCCATGATGTCGGTGCAGCTCGGTGCTGCCCTCGCCGTGAAGCTGATGGACGGTATTGGCCCCGCCGGGGTGGCCTGGCTCCGTCTGGCGTGGGCCGGCGCGTTGATGTTGCTGTTCGTCAGGCCGCGGCCGGCGTCGTTCACCCGCTCGGCGTTCCTGTCCTGCGTATTGCTGGGCATCACCACCGCCGGGTTCACGCTGCTGTTCATGGTGGCGGTGTCCCGAATTCCGCTCGGGACCGCAAGTGCCCTGGAATACCTTGGCCCCCTTGCCATTGCGGTGACCAAGGGGCGCGGACGGGGACGGCTGCTGTTTCCGGCCATGGCCGGCACCGGCGTGGTGCTGTTGACCGAGCCGTGGGCCGCTGCCGTCGATCCCGTGGGTGTGCTGGCGGCGCTGGCTTCGGCGGTCTGCCTCGCGGCCTACATCCTGTTGACCCAGCGGGTTGGTGACGAGGTCACCGGCATCACCGGGCTCGCCGTGTCCATGCCGGTCGCCGGGCTGGTCGTCACGATGGTGGCCGGGCCGTCGGTCATCGGTCACCTGACGCCACACCTGCTGCTGGCCGGCCTCGGCCTGGCCATCCTCCTGCCGGCAATCCCGTTCACCCTGGAGATGCTGGCGCTGCGCCGCCTGACCGCCGCGGCGTTCGGCACACTGATGAGCCTCGAGCCGGCGTTCGCCATGACGCTCGGACTGCTCATCCTGCATCAGGTGCCGGGCCTGCCCGCCGTTGCCGGTATCGCACTCGTGGTGCTGGCCGGTATCGGCGCCGCGCGTGCCGGGGCCCGACCCGCGGCCGCGACTGGTCAACGGGAACCGGTCCTCGTGGTCGAATAGGGGGATGACGCCACCGTCCACCGCGCTCACCGCCGCACCGTTCACCGGCCGCACCCCCAGCGGGGCCGGGGACATGTCGGTGGAAACCCATGGCATCGCGCCCGTTCCGGCAGATCGCCGGTACGGGACGCCGGGCCGGCTGTTCACAGTGTGGTTCGCGCCGCAGATCAATATGACGTGCGTCTTCACCGGCGCGATGATCGGCGCACTGGGACTGGGCTTCTGGCTGTCGATGCTGGCGATGATCATCGGCACCGTGCTCGGGTCGCTGGTGGTCGGCTACCTGTCCACCCTCGGCCCCCGCACCGGCACCGCGCAACTGCCCGGTGCGCGAATGGCTTTCGGTGGTTCGATCGTGGTTCCCGCTGTCCTGCAATGGCTCTCGTCGGTGGCGTGGGACGCGTTGGTCGGCCTGTTCGGCGGTGAAGCGCTGGCTGTGCTGCTCGGTATCCCATTCTGGGTGGCCGTGCTGATCGTGCTGGGTGTGCAGGGCGCGGTCGGCTTCATCGGCTACGAGCTGATCCATCGGTTGCAGGCCGTGCTCACCGTGGTGTTGTTCGTGACGTTCGTCGTCTTCGCCGTCAAACTCGTCGGCGGCCACCAGGTCGTGACGCCGGCCAGCGCGCACGGTGCCGACCTCGCAGGCGCATTCGTGCTGGCGGTGACCATTGCGCTGAGCCTGGCCGTGTCCTGGGCCAGCTACGCTGCCGACTTCAGCCGCTACCTTCCGGCGAATTCCGCGCCACGCAGGGTGTTCGCCTTCAGCTTCGCCGGCCTGGCCGCCGCGTACGTGTTCGTCGAGACCATCGGTATCGCCGCGGGGAGCCTGATCACCGACCAGACCGCCGAGGGGGTCCGGTCGGTGATGGGCGGGGGAGTGCTTGGCGCTGTCGCACTGGCGATCATCGCGCTGGCCTCGGTCGGCTCGGGCGTGATGAACGACTACAGCGGTTCCCTGGCTCTGCAGACACTCGGCGTACGCGTGCGACGGCCGGTGTCCTCACTGGTGGTGACGGCACTGGCGTTCGGGCTGATCCTCTGGCTCCACACCGGCGACACCGCAACGCGATTCACCAATGTGCTGCTGCTGATCAGCTACTGGATTCCGGCGTTCGCGGCCATCGTGATCGTCGACTGGCGCCGCCGCAGCCGCGGTCGGCAGACCGTGGACCCGGCGGCGGAGACGACGCCGCGGCGGGACGCCGTCGCCGCGCTGGCCGCGTTTGCCGTGGCATACGGCGCCGCGATCCCGTTCATGAATACCACGCTGCTGCAGGGTCCTGTCGCCGTTGCCTGGCATGGCGCCGACCTTGCGTATTTCGTGAACTTCTTTGTCGCACTCGTGGTCTACGGCGGCTACCGGCGACAACGGGCAGCGTGACTCAGCGCACCGTCGCGAAGAACGTCCGCACGTCGTCGACGAACAACTCGGGCTGCTCGAATGCGGCGAAATGACCGCCGTGCGGCATCGTGGTCCAGTGCGTGATGTTGTAGCCGGCCTCGCACCAGGAACGCGGCGGATGCCCGATCTCCTTCGGGAACGACGCGATGCCCGTGGGCAATTCGACCTTGGCCGCCCCGCCGCCGAAGACCCGGAAGCTCTCCCAATAGATCCGGGCAGACGACGCACCCGTCGCGGTGGCCCAGTAAATCATCACGTCGTCGAGCATCTCGTCGCGACTCAGCGCGCTCTCCACATCGCCGTGGTGGTCGGTCCAGGACCAGAATTTCTCGACGATCCAGGCCAGCAGCGCCGCCGGTGAATCGACCAGGCCGTACCCGATGGTCTGTGGGCGGGTGGACTGCTGCTTGGCATAGCCGGAGTCCCGGTCTTGATAACGCTGCAACGCCGCCAGTGCCGCCTGCTCTTCGGCGGTGAACTCCGTCGCGCCCTTCGGCGGACGGCCCATCGGCATATTGGTGTGAATCGCGATGCAGTGTCCGATGTTTCGTCCGATCTGCGTCGTCACCGCACCGCCCCAGTCGCCGCCCTGAGCGCCGTAGCGGGTGTAGCCGAGTCGCGCCATCAGCTCGTCCCACGCCCGGGCGATGCGCTCGACACCCCAGCCGGTCGTAGCTGGCTTGCCCGAGAACCCGAACCCGGGCAGTGACGGGCACACCACGTGGAAGGCGTCCTCGGCGCGTCCGCCATGGGCCGTCGGATTCGTCAGTGGCTCGATGATCTTCTGGAACTCGGCGATCGACCCCGGCCACCCGTGCGTGACGATCAACGGTAGTGCGTCGGGATGCGGTGACCGCTGATGAATGAAATGGATGTCGAGTCCGTCGATTTCGGTGACGTACTGGTCGAACCGGTTGAGCGCGGCCTCGCGTGCCCGCCAGTCGTAGCCGGTGGCCCAGTAGTCCGCGAGGGCGCGGGTGTAGCTCAGCGGGATGCCCTGGCTCCAGTCATCGACGCACTCGGCCTCGGGCCAGCGCGTCTCGGTCAGCCGTCGTCGGAGGTCGTCGAGGACCTCGTCCGGCACAGCGATCTGAAAAGGTGCAATTTCGGTCACAACCAACCATCCTTACCGACGGACCCCGACGATCACCACGTCCAGCGTGCGCGGACCGTGCACACCTTCCACGCGCTGCAGCTCGATATCGCTTGTGGCGCTCGGACCGGAGATGAAAGTCAGTGGACGGGACGGGTCGAGCGCGGAAAAGGCCTGTGGCACTGTGTCGACGATCTGGTCGACGCGGATGACGCAGATGTGGTGGTCGGGCACCAGCGTCAGCGCGCGTCGGCCCTGTGCCGCACCGGCATCCAACACGATGGTGCCCGTCGCGGCGATCCCGAGTGCGCAGCCGGTCACCACCGCATCCACGCTGTCCAACACGTCGATCCCGACAACTGGGTAGTCGACCACGGTGCGTACGCCGGCTACCCAGTCCGGCGGTAGGTCGGCCGGGATCACCGCGGACCCGGTGCCGACAAGCGCCTCGATCGCCGTGGCGACCTCGCTCGCGCCCACGCGGTGGACCTGCGCCCGGTAGTCAGCCACCGTCTCGGCGAACCGCGCGATGTCGCCGCTGCCGGTCAACGGCCGACGCTCGTAGTCGCGTGGCACCTCGACCACAGCCGGAGTCGCCGACCCCAGTGCGGCGTGAATACGGTTGAGCACAACCGCCCGGCTGTCACTCATCGGTCGCCGCCGCGGTTGCGGGCCCACCGCTGCCGGAACGTCTCCGCGGGTGGTTCCGGAATGTCGCGACTGTCAGTCCATTTCGACGCCGGCCAGGGCAGCCTGCTGATGCGATGGTCACCACCGGCGAGCAGCCGCCCCGCGCCGAGGGCTTTCTCGGCCAGCCCGAACCGTGACGCTGACCCCATGACCCAGCCGGCGGCCTTCATCGCCAGATCCTGCCCGCTCGGCAGCCCGCCACGTTCTGAATCGACCTGCGTTGCCCGCAGATGCACCAGGATCGACGGGATGTCGATCAGCACCGGGCAGGCGTCGAAACAGGCGCCGCACAATGACGAGGCGTACGGCAGACTCGCATTCGGATCGTCGTGGCCGGTGGTGCCCGTGAGCTGCGGGCTCAAGATCGCGCCGATGGGGCCGGGATAGACAGAGCCGTAGGCATGCCCGCCCGTGCGTTCGTAGACAGGACAGACATTCAGGCAAGCGCTGCACCGAATGCAGTGCAGCGCAGCACGTCCCACCTCGTCGGCGAGCACCCGGGTCCGGCCGTTGTCGAGCAGCACCAGGTGGAACTGCTGGGGTCCGTCGCCGGGATGCACGCCGGTCCACATCGAGGTGTACGGGTTCATCCGCTCCGCGGTCGACGACCTGGGCAGCAGTTGCATGAACACCTCGAGGTCGGTGAACCGCGGGATCACCTTCTCGATGCCCATCACGGTGATCAGGGTTTCGGGCAGGGTCAGGCACATGCGGCCGTTGCCCTCGGATTCGACCACTGCCAGGGTTCCGGTCTCCGCGATCCCGAAGTTGGCACCGCTGACGGCAACCTTGGCGGACAGGAACTTTCGCCGCAGATGTGCTCGGGCCGCCATCGCCAGCACTCGGGGGTCGTCGGTGAGCGCGTCGGCCCCGGGCATCTCGCGTTCGAAGATCGCCCGGATCTCCGTACGGTTGCGGTGGATTGCCGGAACCAGGATGTGACTGGGTTTGTCGTGTCCGAGTTGCACGATAAGCTCGGCCAGATCGGTCTCGATGGGCGAGATGCCCTCGGCTTCCAGGTACTCGTTGAGCCCGATCTCCTGGGTCGCCATCGACTTGACCTTCACCACCTCGTCGCTGCCGGTGGCCCGGATCAGCTCGGCGACAATGCGATTGGCTTCGTCCCCGTCGCGCGCCCAGTGCACCTGGCCGCCGCGGGCCTGCACGTTTGCCTCGAGTTGTTCCAGCAGTTCTGGCAGTCGGGCCAGCACATCCTGTTTGAGCGCGCTGCCGGCGGCACGCAGCTGTTGCCAGTCGTCGCATTCGGCAACGGCGGCAAGGCGTTTGGTGCGGATGGTGCCGGTGGCGCGACCGATATTGCGGCGCAGTTGGGCATCGGCGACCGCGCTCCGGGCCGCCGCCGGGAAACTCTGGTCGCCACGCAGATTGCCCACGCCGGGCTGGCCGAGGAACACCGCGGTCATGGTGTGGCCGCCAAGATTTCGGCCAGATGCACGGTGCGGACGCCACTGCCGATCCTGCTGAGCCCACCGCCGATGTGCATGAGGCACGACGCGTCACCCGCGGTGCACACCTCGGCGCCCGTCGTCGCGATGTTCGTCATCTTGTCTTGCAGCATCGCCGTCGAAACGTCGGCGTTCTTCAAGGCGAAGGTGCCACCGAAGCCGCAACAGGATTCGGCTTGCGGCAGCTCGACGAGGGTCAGGCCCCGGACGTTGCGCAGCAATCGCAATGGCTTGTCACCGACGCCCAGCATCCGCAGCGAATGGCACGTCGGGTGGTAGGTGACGCGGTGTGGGTAGTAGGCGCCGACGTCGTCGACGCCGAGCACGTCGACGAGGAACTCGGAGAGCTCGAAGGTGCGTGCCGCAACCGATTCGGCGCGGGCCGCCAGGGTGGTGTCCCCGGCGCGCCGGGCCACCATCGCATGCTGGTGACGCACCGAGCCGACGCAGGAGCCGGAGGGCGCCACGACGGCGTCGAAATCGCTGAAATTCTCGACGTGGTTGCGCACCAGCGGCAGGGCCTCGCGCAGGTAACCGGTGTTGACGTGCATCTGCCCGCAACAGGTCTGCCCCGCGGGAAACTCCACGCGATGGCCGAGGCGTTCCAGCAACCGCACCGTCGCGATCGCGGCAGCCGGAAACATGGCATCGGCCAGGCAGGTCGCGAACAGGGCTATCCGCACCGGCCGACAGTACCGCTGATGTCGGCCGGTGCGGCGCAAAGACCCTTACTGCGCGTAGCGGTCCGCCACGTCGAGGGCGCGGTCCAGGATCTCGAGCCCGGCGCGCACCTCGTCGTCGCCGGCGTTGCACGGCGGCACGACGTGGACGCGGTTGAAGTTGGTGAACGGCATCAGGCCGTTCTCCTTGCAGAATGCGACGACGGCGTTCATCGCTTCGCTGGTGCCGCCGTAGGGCGCCAACGGTTCCCGCGTGGCCCGGTCCGTGACCAGTTCGATGGCCCAGAACACGCCTGCGCCACGGACCTCACCGACGCTGGGGTGCTGATGCGCGAACTCGCGCAGGGCCGGTCCGATGATCTCCTCGCCGAGGCGGGCCGCGTTCTCGACCATGCCTTCTTCACGCATGGCGTTGATCGTCGCGACCGCGGCTGCGGTGGCCAACGGGTGCCCGGAGTAAGTCAGACCGCCCGGGTAGGCGCGCTCGGCGAAGGTGGCGGCGATGGCGTCACTGATCGCGACGCCGCCGAGCGGCACGTAGCCGGAGTTGACGCCCTTGGCGAACGTCAGCAGGTCGGGGACGACGTCGAAGTGGTTGATGGCGAACCACTTTCCGGACCGGCCGAAGCCGGACATGACCTCGTCGGCGATCAGCATGATGCCGTACTGGTCGCACAGCGTGCGGACGCCGGCCAGGTAGCCGGGCGGCGGCACCATGATCCCGGCGGTGCCGGGGATGGACTCCAGGATGATCGCCGCGATGGTCGCCGCTCCTTCGAGCTCGATGACGCGCTGCAACTCATCGAGGGCCCGTGCGGATTCCTGCTCCTCGGTCTCGGCGTGGAATACCGAGCGATACAGGAACGGTCCGTTGAAGTGGACGACGCCGGCCGCACCACGATCGTTGGCGAACCGCCGGGGGTCGCCGGTCAGGTTGATCGCCAGGTCTGTGCCGCCGTGGTACGAGCGGTAGCGGGCGAGCACCTTGTGCTTGCCGGTGTGCAGCCGGGCCATGCGCACTGCGTGCTCGTTGGCGTCGGCGCCGCCGTTGGTGAAGAAGATGTGGTTCAGGTCGCCGGGGGTCAGCTCGGCGATGAGCCGGGCCGCCTCGGACCGTGCGGCGTTGGCGTGCTGCGGCGCGACGGTGCACAGCTTGGCGGCCTGCTCCTGAATCGCCGCAACGACTTTCGGGTGCTGGTGGCCGATGTTGGTGTTGACCAGCTGTGACGAGAAGTCCAGCAGGCGGTTGCCGGCTCCGTCCCAGAAGTAGCTGCCGTCGGCAGCGGTGATGGTCATGGGGTTGAGCGCGGCCTGGGCCGACCAGGAGTGGAAGACGTGGGCGCGGTCCAGCGCGTAGGCGCGCTCGGCCTCGGCACGCATCGAGTCGATGGTGTGGCCGGCGGGCAGGACGTGGTCTGCGGCGAGGGTCATGTCGGGTCCTTGTCCGGGTCGGCGGTCAGTTGTTCTCGGGGAAGCCCAGGTTGATGCCGCCGTGGCTGGGGTCGGCCCAGCGCTGCGTGACAGCCTTGGCGCGGGTGTAGAACTGCACGCCTTCGGGGCCGTAGGCGTGGGTGTCGCCGAACAGCGAGGCCTTCCAGCCGCCGAAGCTGAAGAACGCCATGGGAACCGGGATCGGCACGTTGATGCCGACCATGCCGACCTCCACCTCGTTCTGGAACCGCCGGGCCGCGCCACCGTCGTTGGTGAAGATCGCGGTGCCGTTGCCGTAGGGGTTGCTGTTGATGAGGTTCAGTGCCTCGTCGTACGTCTCGACGCGGACGACCGACAGCACGGGGCCGAAGATCTCGTCGGTGTAGACGCTCATCTCGGGGGTGACGTTGTCGAGGAGGGTGGGGCCCAGCCAGAAGCCGTCTGCAAGATCACCAGTGCCGTCGTCGATACCGACATTGCGGCCGTCGAGCACGACTTTGGCGCCCGCGGCCTCGCCGGCATCGATGTAGGAGGCCACCTTGTCGCGGTGCACCTTGGTGATCAGCGGGCCCATGTCCGAGCCCTTGGCGCCGTCACCGGTCTTGATGGATGCGGCGCGCGCGACGATCTTGGCGACCAGGTCGTCGGCGATCGGGCCGACCGCGACGCAGGCCGAGATGGCCATGCAGCGCTCGCCGGCCGAGCCGAAGCCAGCGTTCACCATGCTGTCAGCAGCCAGGTCCAGGTCGGCGTCGGGCAGGATGACCGCGTGGTTCTTGGCGCCGCCGAGGGCCTGCACACGTTTGCCGGAGGCGGTGGCGGTCCGGTAGACGTACTGCGCGATCGGGGTGGAGCCGACGAACGAGACCGCCTTGATGGCGGGGTTGGTCAGCAGCTCGTCGACGGCGGTCTTGTCACCCTGCAGGACGTTGAAGACGCCGTCGGGCAGGCCGGCTTCCTTCCACAGTTCGGCCATCCACAGCGAGGACGACGGGTCCTTCTCGGACGGCTTGACGACGACGGTGTTGCCGGCGGCGATGGCGATGGGGAAGAACCACATCGGCACCATGGCCGGGAAGTTGAACGGCGCGATGATGGCGACCGGGCCGAGCGCCTGCCGGATGTTGTAGACGTCGACGTTGGTGGAGGCATTCTCTGCGTAGCCGCCTTTGAGCAGATGCGGAATGCCACAGGCGAATTCGACGACCTCGATGCCGCGGGCGACCTCGCCCATGGCGTCGGAGAGCACCTTGCCGTGCTCGGCGGTGATGATCGCGGCCAGTTCCTCGCGGCGGGCGTTGAGCAGCTCGCGGTACGCGAACAGGGTCTGCGCGCGCTTGGTGATCGAGGTGTCGCGCCAAGCCGGGAAGGCGGCCGCGGCGGCGTTGATGACGGCCTGCGCGTCCTCGACGCTGGCGAGCGCGACCTGACCGGTGACCTGGCCGGTGGCCGGGTTCGTGACCGGCGCGGACTGTCCCGAGGATCCGGTGAAGATGTCGTTGTTGATCCAGTGGGAGATGGTCTGAGTCATCGTCTCGATAGGCCTTCCTGGTCGGTGCGGGTGTGCACTCAGCTTGCTCCGGCCGGCCGTCTTCATCGCCCGACAACCTGTATTAAGTTCTCATCATCGATTTACACTTTGTAAATGCCGACCGTCGCCGAGATCGTCGCCCTCCCGGTCATCCAGCAGGGCGAGCCCGAGATTCTCTGTGCGCACGGGTTCGATCGCCCGATTCGGTGGGTGCACGTCAGTGACGTCCCGGACCTGTCGGACGTCCTGCAGGGCGGCGAACTCGTGCTGACGACCGGCGCCGCGCTGCGGGCCGCGCCCCTGGACTATCTGCGGTCGGTCGCCGCCGCGCACGCCGTCGGCGTGATCGTCGAGCTGGGGGCGGGTGCCGTACCGCTGCCGGTCAATGTCGGTGTCATCGCCGAGGAACTCGGGCTGGCCCTGGTCGCGGTCCGCCGGGTGATCAAATTCGTCGAGGTGACCGAACAGGTGCACCGCGTGATCGTCGCCGACCAGTATCAGGAGGTCGACTTCGCGCGCCAGACGCACGAGGCGTTCACCGATCTCAGCATGCGCCGGGCGACGCCCGCCGGGATCGCCGAAGCCGCGGCCAGTCTGCTTGGTGCGCCCGTCGTCCTCGAGGACCTCACGCACCAAGCGATTGCGGTGGCGACGGCCGGACATCCGACCTCAGATGTGTTGCGGGACTGGCAACGTCGGTCCCGTCAACACGAGACGGGGGCGGAACGGACCGACGACTGGGTGATCAGCGAGGTGGGCCGCGGCGACGATGCGTGGGGCCGGCTGATTGCCCTGAGTGCCGCCGAGGATGTGGCGGCGAGGTTCACGATGGTGCTGGAGCGGGCGTCCCAGGCGTTGGTGCTGCACCGGATGGCCGAGCGCGGCCGCACCGACATCGAACACCAGGCGCAGGCAGGGCTGTTGGAAGACGTTGCACGCGAGCGTATCCGATTCGAGGACGAAGCGACCGCACGCGCGTTCGCGCTGGGCCTGCGCCCGGCGCCGCAGTATCAGCCCGCTACGCTGCGGATCGCCGGCTGGGCCCCGAAACTCGGCTCTGACGCCGACCCGGTCTCCGAACAACGCCGCAACGCACGCCTCCTCGACGTCGTCACCCGCTCGGTAAAAGCTCTGGGACACACCGGGTTGTTCTCGTTGCGGGGACCCGGCGAGATCGCCATGGTGCTGTCGCTCAACACGCGCCCGGGCAGTGCGCTCGAGCCGCTGGGCCGTGCACTGCGCCGCGACGCCGAACGCGCCGTCGACGCCCACGGCCTCGTGCTCGGCATCGGCACGCCCGCGCCGGGGTTGATCGACGCGATCCTCCGCATCACGGACGCCGCCCACGTCGCCGAGGCCGCGCTGTCACTGCCTGCCTCGCAGCGGGTCTGCTTCCGGGTCGCCGACATCCGGCTGCGCGGGCTGCTGTCGATGTTGCGGACCGATCCGCGGGTGCAGCGCTTCGCGGAAGGGGAGTTGCGCGCGCTGATCCTGCACGACATGGAGTCCGGCGCCGGCCTTCTCGACGTCCTGCGCGGCTATCTCGAGCTCGGCGGCAACAAGTCGGCCCTGGCCTCCCGACTGCATCTGAGTCGTCCGTCGCTCTACGCGAAGCTGCACCGCATCGAGCAGATTCTCGGCGTCGATCTCGCCGACGGCGAGTCTGCGACCTCGCTACACGTGGCGCTACTGATCCTGGAGACACGAAACGCTTTCAGTGGCGGCAGCGCACCGCTGTGACATGCTTCTGACCGTGTCGGGCACATCGCAAAACCGCCAGGGCAATGCCACCCGCGCCAAGTTGGTGAAGACGGCCGAGAAGCTGTTCGCCGAGCAGGGCGTGGACGCCGTCTCGGTGCGCTCGGTCAACGCCGCGGCGGGCCTCGGCGCCGCGTCGGTGCACTACCACTTCGGTTCCAAGGACGAGTTGCTGCGCGCGGTCGTGCTGGATCTCGGTGCGGCGGTGGGTACCGCCATTCAGGCCAATGTGGATGTGCTGGCTGCCAATTCGACTGCCGCGACACCCGACGAGTTGGTCCGTGCCGTCACGGCGCCCTACCTGGAGCTGCTGCGCCGCCAGCGCACCCGGGGAATGCGCTGGATCAAGATCATGGCCCAGATCACCCAGGCCGGCCCCGCAGACGAGAACATCGAGCCCAAGCTGCGCGTCGCGCTGCTGGCGGAGGTCCGGCGGACCTTCCCGAACGCCGCCGAGGACCGCCTGGAGGCGCGGTGGGCGGTGTCGATCATGGGCTTCGTGCAGGGCCTGAGCCGTGCCGACGAATGGGACCGCGCCAAACTGTCGGCGCCTGCCCTGGAGGCGTTCTACGAAGACCTCGTGACGTTCGTCGTCGGCGGCACCGAGCGGCTCTTGAACTCTTAGCCGCGTCACGACTGTGCGCACAGATCGCAGAACCCGGCTTTCCGGCGCACTGGCCGCACATTCGAGGGCTTCGGGCCGGAGACGTACCCAGCTTCAATCACGACGGGTTCGCCGCCGGCCTGATTGATGCCAGGCACTTTTCCGCGACCTCAAACGTCCCTGAGTTCAATTACCAGGGGCAGATCGCCATCGCGATTGAAGACAGGCACCTTTGCAACCGCGTTCGCAGTCTGCACTCGCCCGCCTGCCCGCAACACCGGCCATATTTATGGATCATTTGATCCAATCATGTGATCGGATTACAGTCGGCCGGGCAAGCCGACACATCCTCACCGAGAACCAGGAGACCACCGTGAGCAGCGTTGCCCCGTGGAGCCCTACGTCCATGAAATTCGGGGCGTTCCTCGCCCCGTACCATCCGCTCGATGCCGACCCGGCGCTGCAGTTGCGCCGTGACATCGACCTGATGACGTACCTGGACCACCTCGGTTTCGAAGAAGCGTGGATGGGGGAGCATCACTCGACCGGCGCCGAGATCGTCCCGGCCCCAGACGTTTTCATCGCCGCCGCGGCCGAGCGGACCGAGCGCATCCGCTTCGGCACCGGTGTGATGTCGCTGCCGTACCACCACCAGCTGATCACCGCGGACCGCATCACCCAGCTCGATCTGCAGACCCGCGGCCGGCTGATCGTCGGCACCGGCCCCGGCAAGATTCCGCTCGACGCGCACATGATGGGCATCACCACCACCAACCAGCGCCGTATGCAGGGCGAGGCCCTCGAGGCCGTGTTGCGTCTGCTGCGCGGTGAGGTGGTCAATATGGAGACCGACTGGTTCGCCCTGCGCGACGCCCGCGCTCAGCTGCCCACCTACAACCCGGCCGGTATCGAGGTGGCCACCGCCTCGACCATCTCGCCCAACGGCTCGGTGCTGGCCGGTAAGCACGGTCTTTCGCTGCTGTCGCTTGCTGCCAGCTCGCAGGCGGGCTACGAGTCGCTGGACCGCAACTGGGGTGTGTACGAGCAGGTTTCGGCCGAGAACGGCTACGTGGCCGACCGGTCGACGTGGCGTCTGGTCAATCCGATGTTCATCGCCGAGACGCGTGAGGAAGCCGAGCGCGCCGTCAGCCGCCGGATTCATGCCATCGCCGAGTACGTCAACCGGCAGCAGAACATCAACCCGGAGTGGGCGCAGACCCCGGCCGGCATCATCGACTACTGGCGCAATGAGTCGCTCGGCGAGTTCGGCCAGGCGATCATCGGTACGCCGGAGGACGCCATCGCTCAGATCGACCGCCTCATCGAGAAGACCGGCGGCTTCGGCACCCTGCTGATCATGCACGTCGACCTCGCCGACTGGGAGAACACCAAGCGCAGCTACGAGCTGTTCGCCTCGGAGGTCATCCCGCACTTCCGCCGTCGCAACGTCGCCCGGCAGGCCAGCCTGCAGTTCGCGCAGGACAACTCCGAAGTGCTGATCGGCAACCTCGTCGGCGCGATCACCAAGGCCTACACCGATTACTACGGGCAGCCGACCGACCTGCCCGCCACCCCGGCGCCCGCCGTTGAACTGACCATCACAGGAGCGCAGGCATGAAGGCCGCACAGTTCATCGACGGCCAGTTCACCGTGACCGATGTGCCGGAGCCGCCGGCCACCGGTCCCGGCCAGCTGCGGATCAAAGTCGCTGCGTGCGGCATCTGCGGCAGTGACCTCAGCATGTCCAAGGACCCCTGCCGGTTCGTGTCCGTCGCCGCCGGCGCGGGCTTCCCGTTCGCGGTCTTCGATGCCACCCGTCCGGTGGTGTTGGGCCATGAATGGTCGGGCGTCGTCGTCGAAACCGGTGCGGGTGTCGAGGATTTCAAGGTTGACGACCGCGTCACCGGTCTCGGTATCGCCACCGAGCAGAACGGGATGCCGACGATCATCGGCTACTCGAACGACTACCACGGGGCCTTTGGCGAGTACATCGTCGTCGACGCGTTCTGGGTGCGGCACGTGCCCGACGGCCTCTCGCTCGAGCACGCGGCCCTGGCCGAGCCGCTGCACGTCGGTGAGATGCACATGCAGCAGTCGGGGCTGACGCCCGCGGACACCGCGCTGGTGATCGGCTGCGGCTCGATCGGTCTCGGCACAATCCTGGCTGCCAAGGCCGCGGGCGCATATCTCGTCATCGCGTCCGAACCGTCGCCGAAGCGGCGCGAGCTCGCCGCGAAGATGGGTGCCGACATCGTCGTCGACCCCGATGAGCAGGACCCGATCGAGGTCTATGACGAATTGCTGGGCACCGGCAAGACCGGGGGCGGACTCCTGATCGCCTACGAGTGCAGCGGCCGGGTCGGAACCCTCAACACACTGACCCACACGCTGCCGTGGGGATCGCGGATTCAAGTGGTGGCCTCGCCGTTTGCCGAGGAGACCATCATCCCGGTGGTGGCGCAGATGCGGCAGATCGCGATCAACTTCGGGCACGGTCAGTATGAGCAGGCCTATGAGAAGGTGCTGGCCCGGCTGGCTGCCGGAGAGATCGACGCCGAGGCGCTGATCACCGGACGGACCGGGCTCGATGGCATCGCGGATGCGTTCACCGCGCTGCGGAATCCCGACGAGCACGTCAAGATCCTGGTACTGCCGTCTTGACATCGTGAGCAGCGTTACCGACGTGTAGCCGTGTCGATCGCGGGACAGGCGGGCCTGGGTGCGGCACAGTTAACTGTATGGCCGGTCAAATGATTCCGAAGCCCAGCGATTTGAAGGCCGCGGCTCAGTCCGCGGTCGATGCCGCCCAGTCCGCCGTCGAGATGACGCAGGCGGTGGCCAGCGGTGCCTTGCGCATTCCGCCGGCCTCCGTTCAACTCGCCGCCCAGGTCCCCGATCTCATCGAGAACCTGGCGGTGGCCACCGAGCGGCTCAACACGACGATCGATCGCACCGAGCGGTTCATGGCCATGGCTGATCCCATGTTTCGCACGCTCGACGCACTGCTGCCGCAGCTCGAAGCCTTGGTGAATACCGGCAACGAGGTGTTCCGGCTGCTGTCGAACATTCCGGGGGTGTCGCGGCTGAACCCCTTCGGCGCACCCAAGCCGCCGCCTGAGAGGTAGTCACTGGAAGGCGGCGAAGCGGATAGCCAATCCGTCGATGAACGACGTCAGGGCCAGTTCGAAACCGGCAGCGTCGATTTGGTCGGCCTTGCCGCGCAACAGGTGCGCTTGACCCATGTGCGGGTAGCGGTCGCGGTAGACCTGTACGTCGTCGGTGAATCCGCGAGAGAAGGAGCCGACGGTCGAGCCCAGTACCAGTGACCGGGTGGCGGCGCCGATCAACGTCGCTTCCCGGGGTGGCCAGCCGGCGCCGACGAGGCCGCCGTGCACGGCGTCGGCGATCCGCAGACTGACGTCGCGACGTCCCGGTCCGGTCGCGAGGTAGGGCACGAGATTCGGGTGGGCCGCCAGTGCTGCGCGGTGGGAGCGGGCCCACGCCGCCAGCGCGTCCTGCCAGTCGTCGCCGCGGTCGAACCCCGACGTGTCGATCTCCCCGGCAACCCGGCTCGCGACGGCGTCCAGCACGTCGTCCTTGGTGGGGTAGTGCTTGTAGAGCGACGATGCCTGCACACCGAGTTCGGCGGCGAGTTTGCGCATCGACATTTCGGCGAGGCCGTCGCGATCGATCAATTCCAGCGCGGTGTCACGGATGAGTTCGCGGTTGAGCAGCGGCACGCGGGGCCTACCCATCTGCTTCTCCCTTGAATTAGCGAACGTCGTTAGCTTATGGTGACAGCAACAAGCTAACACTGTTCACCACTGTTGAGGAGTTGTCTGTGAAACGCGAGGTCTACAGCGAAGAACACGAGGATTACCGGGCCATGATCCGGGCCTTCGTCGAGGCCGAGGTGACCCCGGTCTACGACGAGTGGTTCGAGAAGGGCATCGTGCCGCGCGAGTTCTACTACAAGCTCGGCGAACTCGGCATCTTCGGCGCGGAGATCCCGACCGAGTACGGCGGCGAGGGCCTGAGCTCGTACAAGTTCCAGGCGATCCTCACCGAGGAACTGTCGCGTGCCGCCGTTTCCTTCGGTGGCTCCAGCGTGCACGTCGGCCTGTGTCTGCCCTACATCCGCGACATCGGCAACGAAGAGCAGAAGAAGCGCTGGTTCCCCGGCATGCTCAGCGGCGAGATCATGTTCGCGATCGCGATGACCGAGCCCGGGACCGGTTCCGACCTGGCCGGAATGCGCACCACCGCAAAGCTATCCGAGGACGGCACCCACTACGTCCTCAATGGATCCAAGACCTTCATCACCGGTGGCGTGCACGCCGACCGGGTGATCGTCTGTGCCCGCACCTCGGCCCCCAAGGAAGACGACCGCCGCTTCGGTATCTCGCTGCTCGTGGTCGACACCAAGCTCGAGGGCTACTCGGTCGGCCGCAAGCTCGACAAGCTCGGCCTGCGTTGCTCGGACACCGCCGAGCTGAACTTCACGGACGTCAAGGTGCCGGTCGAGGACATCCTCGGTGAGGCCGACAAGGGCTTCAACTACCTCGGGCAGAACCTGCCCCGCGAGCGGCTCGGCATCGCCGTCAGCGCCTACGCGCAGGCCAAGGCCGCGGTCCGGTTCGCCGTGCAGTACACCAAGGACCGCACCGTGTTCGGCAAGCCCGTCGCCTCGTTCCAGAACACCAAGTTCGAGCTCGCCGCCTGCCAGGCCGACGTCGACGCGATGGAGGCCGTCGTCGACCGCGCCATGGAGGCCCACGACCTCGACGCGCTGTCCGCGGCCGATGCCGCCAAGGCCAAGTTGTTCTGCACCGATGCGGCGGCCCGCGTGATCGACCGCTGCCTGCAGCTGCACGGCGGCTATGGCTACATCAACGAGTACCCGATCGCCCGGCTGTACGCCGACAACCGGGTCGGCCGCATCTACGGCGGCACCAGTGAGGTCATGAAGATGATCATCGCCAAGGACATGGGCCTCTAAATCTGCTGTCGCAGTGTGCGAAGGCGCCCGTCGGAGTAACTTTGCTCTCGGGCGCCTTCCGCATTTTTCCGGCTCGGGCAAGGCGCCCGAATCGAGGGAATGACGCAAGTGGCAGCCCCGCGACACCACGTGCACGTGTGCGACCACCCGCTCACGCGAGGGCAGGCGCGCCGACTCAGTCGGCGCTTCGCCGTCGCTGGAGTGCAGATCGAACCCGGACGCCTGCAGGAGATCGCGGCGGGCGCGGCCACCGTCGGGGACGAACATATCGACGTCGCATTCGCGATGGTCGCCGTTGGCTACGTCGACGAACGCCACCACGCAAAATTGACGCGTATTCGCCGCCGGATGGGCCGCTGGCTCCTGGTGGGTGCAATGATCGTGTTGAGTCTTAGTCTGCTCATCAGTTTGGCGATGGCCATGTTGACGCTGATGCAGCCCACGTTCACGGGGGTATGAGGAGTCGAGATCGAGAACGTACTGACGCGCTGGGCGATCGGGGTCATCGCTTTCGCGATGATTGTCGTCGCCGCCGTCCTGCCGTGGTACACGGCGCACAACGACCATGGCCACGGTGCCATGAGCGGTTGGGGAATCTGGGACATCACGGGGAATCTCGGCGCGGAGCTGCGGCCGTTGCCCTTCGCGGTGCTGATCGTGCTCGCGGCCGGCACGATGATCTTCGCGGCGGCGCGCGCGATGTTCGGCACCGCGTCGACCGCAGCCATCGCCTGCTTCGTCGTGAGCCTGTTGCCGTTGATGACGGGTGGCGCGGTCGACCGGCGGTTGGCCGGAAGTGATTCTGTCGCAGTGGTTCTCGGTCAGGCGGTGACGCCCATGATCGCCATCGGGCTCGTGGCCTGCGCGGTCACCTGGATCGGCTACGCGCGGTGCGTGCTGCGGGCGGCGCCGAAAGCCGAGGTCGAGGTCCAGCCGGCCTGACCGGCATTCCACTCATCGGACGTTCCGTGTGTTCGGGACGGCGCCCTGCGATTTACTTCGGCCATGGGTGCACGGGAACTGTTCGGTGGTGGAGTCGCGGTCATCACGGGTGCGGGCTCGGGGATCGGGGCCGGCTTGGCCCGGTACGCGGCCCAGCTCGGGATGACGACGGTGCTGGCCGACGTCGACGCCCAGGCGATCGCCGCCCTGCGGGACGAGCTGACCGCCGCCGGCGCGACCGCCGTCGACGTGATGTGCGACGTGCGCGACGCCGAGGCCGTGCGGGCCCTGGCCGACCGGGTCAATGGTGAGATCGGGCCGGTGCGGCTACTCGTGAACAACGCCGGCATCGAACAGTTCGGCTACCTGTGGGATACCCCGGTCGCCAATTGGGACCGTGTCATGGACATCAACGTCAGCGGCGTCTTCCACGGCGTGCGGGCCTTCCTGCCCGCCATGCTGGCGTCGCACGAACCGGCGTGGGTGTGGAACATGTCGTCCGTCGGCGGTGTGTCGACCGTACAACTGCAGGCGCCGTACATCGTCAGCAAGCACGCTGTGCTGGCGCTGACCGAGTGCCTGCGCGTCGAGGTCGAACTGGCCGGTCACGACGACCACGTCTGTGTGCAGGCGGTGCTGCCCGGCCCGGTGCGGTCGAACATCTTCACCGCGGCCGGTGGAGTCGATGGCGATAGCGGTGGCGCGACTGACGCCTCAGAATCCGAGCGCACAGCGATGCACCAGCTCTCCGCGATGGATCCGCTCACGGCCGCCGAGGCCATCTTCGATCAGTCGGCGGCAGGTGGGTTCTACCTGACGACGCATCCTGATGCCGTAGCCGGCGCCATGACCGAACGGGCGCGGGTGCTCAGCGAGCAGGCGATCCCCAAGCTACGGACCCGACGGTTCGGCACGAAGTGACAAGTCAGACCAGCGAAGCGAGGAGCGCGGCAAGTCCGTACTCGAACACCGCGTCATAGTCGGTGGGCGAGCGCAGGGCCTCGACCAGTTTCTGGTCGGGCCAGTCGTCGCCCCACAAGGACGCGTCCTCCTCGTCGTGTTCACCGCTGCGAATGGCCGAAAACTGCATCAGCGCAGACGAAATGACGTGCACCTCGATGGAGCGCAGGGCCAGGGCCGCCCGATTTCCGGTGATGCCGAGTGCGGCCAGTTCCGCGGCGAGGGTCTGCTGCACCGGCTGGAACAGTGAAGGGGTCCGGTCACGTTCGTGCGCGATCGCCATCAGGTGCTGGCGTTCGATGAGCGCTATGCGCTGCGCGCGGGCCAGTGCGGCGATGCGGTCCGTCGGAGTGTCGCCGCTGGCGGGCAGGCTGGCCATCACGTCGATGAGGCGGTCGATCAGGTGGTCGAACAGCTTGTCCCGGCCGCCGACGTGCCAGTAGATGGACGTCACGGCGACACCGAGATGCTCGGACAGGCTGCGCATGGAGAATCCTGCGACGCCGTCGCGCTCCAGCAAGGCTGCCGCCGTATCCAGGATCATTTGAGCGTCAACAGTTTTCGGCGATCCACCGAGTCCACGCTGGTTCAATTCAACCATGAGCACCGCCCTCCGCTTTCGTGGATCACCCTAACCGCACTCGCCCGGGTTCAGTTGGCCGAACCCCCCTTCGTCCGCCTGTAACGGTGTTACAGTACTGCCACTGATGGACGTCGCGCTAGCAATGAGGGAGCAGATGCGTTCGATCTGAAGATCACCGGCGGCACTGTCGTCGACGGCACCGGCGCCGACCGGTTCACCGCCGACGTCGCGATCAAGGATGGCAAGATCGTCGAGGTTCATCGGCGCGGCCCGAATGACCCTGTGTTGTCCGGTGATTCGGCCGAGACCATCGATGCCGGCGGCAAGATCGTCGCGCCGGGGTTTGTGGACATCCACACCCACTACGACGGCCAGGTCAGCTGGGACAGCGTGCTTGAACCGTCGAGCAACCACGGGGTGACGACGGTGGTCGCGGGTAACTGTGGCGTCGGCTTCGCGCCCGTGCGCCCCGGCCAGGAGGAATGGCTGATCGCGCTGATGGAGGGCGTCGAGGACATTCCCGGTACCGCCCTGACCGAGGGCATCACCTGGGGTTGGGAGACTTTCGGCGAGTACCTCGACATCGTCGGTCAGCGTGAACTGGCCGTGGACATGGGCACCCAGATCGCCCACGGCGCGGTCCGCGCGTACGCGATGGGGGAGCGCGGCGCCCGCAACGAACCCGCCAACCCTGATGACATCAAGGCCATGGCACGACTGGTCCAGGAGGCGATCGAGGCTGGGGCCCTTGGCTTTTCGTCATCGCGCACTGTGGCGCACCGGGCCATGGACGGTGAGCCCGTGCCCGGCACCTTTGCCGCCGAGGACGAGCTGTTCGCTCTGGGACGCGCCGCCTCCGCCGGCGGAGCGGCGGTCTTCGAGCTGGCTCCGCAAGGTGCTGCCGGCGAGGACATCGTCGCGCCGCGCAAGGAACTCGAGTGGATGCGGCGGCTCGGCGAGGAGATCGACTGCGCGTTGAGCTTCGCGCTCATCCAGGTCGATGCCGATCCGGATCTGTGGCGCGAGCAGCTCGATTTGTCCGCTGCGGCGCATCAGGCGGGCAGTCGATTGTTCCCGCAGGTTGCGGCGCGGCCGTTCGGCATGCTGCTGGGCTTCCCCGGCCATCACGCCTTCACGCACCGCCCGACCTACCGCCGGCTGGCCGCCGAATGCACGCGCGAAGAACTGGCCGAGAAACTGGCTGAACCCGCGGTGCGGGCCGCGATCCTGGTGGAAGACGACCTGCCGATCGATCCCACGAAGCTGTTCGACGGCATGTTCATGCTGGCGCAGAATGCGGCAAATCGCCTGTACCACATCGGTGAACCGCCGGACTACGAGCCGACCGTCGAGCGCACCGTCGCGGCCATCGCGCAGCGACGCGGCCTGGATCCGTTGGCCGCGATGTACGACCTGATGCTCGAGGCCAGCGATGGTTCCCCCGCCGGCGCCATGCTCATGTACCCGATGTTCAACTACTCCGACGGCAACCATGACGCCATCCGCGAGATGCTCACCCACCCGGCCGGTGTGCTCGGGCTGTCCGATGGCGGCGCCCACTGCAGCATGATCTGCGACGCGTCGTACCCGACGTTCCTGCTCACACATTGGGCGCGGGACCGCCATCGCGGCGAGAAGCTGCCGCTGGAGTACGTCATCCGGAAGCAGTCGCACGACACCGCACAGCTCTACGGCATGTCCGACCGCGGCGTCATCACGGTTGGTAAGAAGGCGGACCTCAACGTCATCGACCTGGATGCGCTGACTCTGCACGCGCCGAAGATGGTGCACGACCTGCCCGCCGGTGGAAAACGCTTGGTGCAGGGCGCAAGTGGCTACGACGCGACCATCGTCAGCGGTACCGTCACCCGCAGGCACGGCGTCGACACCGGCGCGCGTCCCGGCCGTCTGGTCCGCGGCATCCGATAGACCGGGTTGGAATCCTGATGATTTCAGGCGCGCCGCGCGGCCGCCGGCACGGCACCGACGCCCCAGGGTCTTAGCTGGAAGCCGCGCCGAAGAGACACGCGCCGGGTACCCGACACGACCTGCTGACCGCCGCGAGGTGTGTCAGCTGCGTGCCGACATGCTTTGTCAAAAGCATTGGCAGAAGCCATTTTTGACGGTGTTGGTCCCGCCGGCTGCCGGCCCGCGGGAGCATCCGCCGATTCGATCGGTATGGCTACGTGGGTGGCAGCGCCGCCGGCACGTGTGAGCCAGACCGGACCTGCCGCACAGTCGGCCGACTATTCCCTGCCCTGGCACTGACGGGCTGCGCAGCCGCTGCGATCTGCGCGCGGCTCGGCAGAGTGGTCGTATCCCGTCAGGAAGGCAGGTCGCGTGATGCCTGATTCGTCGAGTCGATTACATGTCGCCGTGGCCTTGGACGGCGCCGGCTGGCACCCCGCTGCGTGGCGCGAATCCGACGCGCGACCCGCCGACCTCTTCGGCGCCGACTACTGGACCGACCTGACCGTAGAGGCGGAACGCGGCGGGCTCGACTTCGTGACCATCGAGGACTCGCTGGCGGTGCAATCCGACGATCCCTTCGCACCGGACCGTCGCGCCGATCGTGTGCGGGGCAGGTTGGACGCGGTGTTGATCGCGGCGCGCATCGCACCGCGCACCCAGCGGATCGGCCTGGTACCGACGGCCGTCGTCACCCATACCGAGCCGTTCCATGTGTCGAAGTCCATCGCGACCCTCGATTACGTGAGCGCAGGCCGGGCCGGCGTGCGCGTCCAGATCGCCGGTCGTCCGGACGTGGCGGCGCACTTCGGGCGACGTGCGCCCGCTGCGCGCTCTCGTGCCCAGGAATACCTCACCGAGACTGCGGATTACGTCGAAGTGCTGCGCCGCTTGTGGGACAGCTGGGAGGACGACGCCGAGATCCGTGACGCTGCCACCGGGCGGTTCATCGACAGGGACAAACTGCACTACATCGACTTCACCGGCCGCTGGTTCTCGGTCAAGGGTCCGTCCATCACCCCGCGCCCACCGCAGGGCCAGCCGATCGTCGCGGCATTGGGCCACGGCGGAGCCGCCCACGAGTTGATCGCCGGGAGCGCGGACGTCGGGTTCGTCACCCCTCGCGATGCCACACAAGCCGCGGACATCGTCCAGGAGATCCGCGCGCTGCCGCATGCCGCGCACCGCGGGTCCGAGCACCTGCACATTTTCGGCGATGTGGTGGTGTTTCTCGACGACAGCGCATCGGCAGCCCAGGCCCGCCGGCGCCGGCTCGATGACCTTGCTGGCGCCGAATACCGCAGCGATGCAGCAATTTTCGCCGGAAATGCCGCTGCATTGGCCGACCTGCTGTCGGCGTGGCACAGCGCCGGGTTGACGGGATTTCGCCTGCGGCCCGCGGCCTTGCCGCACGACCTGCTCCAGATCACCGAGCAATTGGTGCCGGAACTCCGGCGGCGGGGACTCTTCCGGACCGCGTACGAATCGGACACGCTACGTGGCCTGCTCGGGCTGCCGCGCCCGGCCAACCGTTACGCAAGGATCAGCCAATGAGCAAGCCAATCAAGCAGATTCACCTCGCGGCGCACTTCCCCGGCGTCAACAACACCACGGTGTGGAGTGACCCGGCGGCCGGCAGCCACATCGACTTCCGTTCTTTCGCGCACTTCGCGCGGACGGCCGAGCGCGGGAAATTCGATTTCCTGTTCTTGGCCGAGGGACTGCGCCTCCGCGAACAGAACGGTCAGATTTACGACCTCGACGTGGTCGGCCGGCCGGATACCTTCACCGTGCTGGCCGCACTGGCCGCCGTGACAGAGCGAATCGGGTTGACCGGCACCATCAACTCCACCTTCAACGAACCCTACGAGGTGGCTCGGCAGTTCGCTTCGCTCGATCATCTCTCCGCCGGCCGCGCCGCATGGAACGTCGTGACATCGTGGGATGCGTTCACGGGGGAGAACTTTCGCCGCGGCGGATTCTTGGCGGAGGATCAGCGCTACGAACGGGCCAAGACGTTCCTGCAGACGGCGCTGAAATTGTTCGACTCGTGGCGCGGTGATGAGATCGTGGCAGACAAGACCGGCGGGGTGTTCCTGTCCGATCCCGATGCCGGCGAGTTCGCGCACACGGACAGCCACTTCGACATCCATGGCCGGTTCAACGTGCCACGTAGCCCCCAGGGCCGCCCGGTGATCTTCCAAGCGGGCGACTCGGACGAGGGGCGCGAGTTCGCAGCATCCGCTGCCGACGCGATCTTCTCCAGACACAGCACGCTGGAGGCCGGACAGGCGTTCTATACCGACGTCAAGGGCAGGTTGGCACGCTACGGGCGGCGCCCTGACGAGCTGCTCATCCTGCCGGCCGCGACGTTCGTGATAGGTGACACCGATGCCGAGGCGGCCGACCTCGCACACGAGGTCCGGCTTGCCCAGGTGTCTCCGCAGACCGCGATCAGATTCCTCGAGCAGCTCTGGAATCGCGACCTTTCCGGCCACGACCCGGACGGACCGCTGCCGGCGGTGGACCCGGTCGTGGGGGAGAACACCATCGCGCGGGGCCGGGCCAGCGTGCGCATGTTCCGTGACCCGCTCGCGATCGCAGCCGAGTGGCGAGCCAGGGCCGAGGCACAGAAGCTCAGTACTCGGGAGCTGATCATCGAAGTCACCGGGCGGCAATCGTTCATCGGGTCGCCCCAGACGATCGCGGCGACGATCGACGCCTTCGTTCAGGCCGATGCCAGTGACGGATTCATCCTCGTCCCGCACATCACACCCGGCGGGCTCGATCGCTTCGTCGACCAGGTAGTGCCCTTGTTGCAGGAGCGCGGCACGTATCGCGCCGACTACCTGGGTACCACGTTGCGCGACCACTTGGGACTGGCGCCGCAGCCGCGGCCGGCGGCGCGCACGAATTTCTCGGCCGAAGTGGCGTCCTAGATCATGGCTACTCCACTGACAGTGCTCGACCTGGTACCGATCTCGTCGGGTTCGACTGCGCCGCAAGCACTACGCAACAGCATCGACCTCGCCAAGCGCGCGGAGACCCTGGGTTATGCGCGCTACTGGTTCGCCGAACACCACCTCAATCCCGGTATTGCCGGCACCTCACCGGCGGTGCTTCTCGCGCTCACCGCTGCGGAGACCTCCACGATCCGACTGGGCTCGGGCGCCGTGCAGATGGGCCACCGGACCGCGGTGGCGACGGTGGAGGAGTTCGGTCTGCTCGACGCGCTTCATCCGGGCCGGTTCGATCTCGGCCTGGGGCGCTCTGGAGGCAAACCGCGGGAACCCAGAGTCCCGGTCAGCACCTCGGTGGGCGCCGGGGCCAACGGTGATGGCACACACGGGTTGTTGATTCCCGCCAAGTTCGATCCCCGGCCGCTGCTGCAGTCTCCGCGATTCGCGCTCCAACGGGCGCTGCTCCAGCAGCCAGGCGCGCAATCGCAGGACTACACCGACCAGATCCACGATATCGTGGCGCTGATCGCCGGGGTCTACCGCGACGCGGACGGCCTGGCGGCGCAGGTCGTGCCCGGGGAAGGCGCCGACCTCCAGATCTGGATCCTGGGCAGCAGCGGCGGTGAGAGCGCCGACGTTGCCGGCACCAGAGGACTGCGGTTCGCAAGCAACTATCACGTGGCGCCGTCATCGGTCCTCGAGGCGACCGACGCCTACCGGGCGGCGTTTCGCCCGTCAACCGAACTGAGCGAGCCCTATGTCGCCGTGTCGGCCGATGTCGTCGTCGCCGACAGTGAGGCCGCCGCCCGCGAGCTCGCCGCCGGATACGGCCTGTGGGTACGCAGCATCCGCACCGCCGAAGGCGCCATCCCGTTCCCGACCCCGGACGAGGCGCGGGCTCACACCTGGACGACCGCCGAACGTGAGCTCGTCGCGGACCGGGTGGACACCCAGTTCGTCGGGTCGGCCGCGCAAGTCGCCGACAAGCTGGAGCGGTTGCGCGACGCCACCGGGGCCGACGAGCTGATCATCACGACCATCACCCACGACCACCGGGACCGGGTGCGCTCCTACGAGCTGCTGGCCGAAGAATGGTCCCGACGGTGAACATGGGTAGATGCGCAGCGGTGCAGCCGTTTTCAATCGGGCCCTGAACGGGCTGCGCGAGTCGTGGTGAGAGCCACAGCCGGTGACCGGTGTTCATGCCTAGGCTGGACCCATGACTCCGGGCAGCGGCCTTTTCCAGATCGAGGACTGCATCGATGAATCGGGGACGGTGACGCTGCCGCCCGGCGCGACGCTGATCGCCTTGATCGACGGGAATGTGACACATCTGCCCGACACCGTGGCGTACCGCTACCTGGACTACTCCGGTGCCGATGCGCGGACCTCTGAATTGACCTGGTCCGAACTTGGGGTGCGCCTGGCCGCCATCGCGGCCCGGGTGCAGGCCGTCACCGAGCGCGGCGATCGGGTTGCCATCATGGCGCCGCAGGGACTCGACTACGTGGCCGGCTTCTTCGCGGCCATCAAGGCCGGTGCCATTGCGGTGCCGCTGTTCGCGCCCGAATTGCCGGGGCACGCCGAACGTTTGGACACCGCGCTCCATGACGCGCGCCCGGCCGCGATCTTGACGACGTCGGCAGCGCGGTCGGCCGTCACCGAATTTCTGTCCACGCACCCGGACCTGGGCACACCGGCCGTCATCGCCGTCGACGAAGTGCCGGACGACGAGGGCGCTGCGTTCAATCACGTCCACCTCGAGATCGACGACGTCTCGCACCTGCAGTACACCTCGGGCGCAACCCGGCCGCCCGTCGGCGTCGAGATCACCCATAAAGCAGTGGGCACCAACCTCATTCAGATGATCCTGTCCATCGACATGCTGGACCGCAATACGCACGGCGTCAGTTGGCTGCCGCTGTATCACGACATGGGGCTGTCCATGATCGGGTTTCCCACGGTGTACGGCGGTCACTCGACGTTGATGTCGCCCACCGCATTCATCCGCCGGCCGCTGCGGTGGATCCAGGCGCTGTCGGACGGCTCGAAGGTCGGCCGAGTGGTCACCGCTGCACCGAACTTCGCCTACGAATGGGCGGCGCAGCGTGGTGCGCCGAGTCCGGACGACAACATCGACCTGGCCAATGTGGTGATGATCGTCGGCTCCGAGCCGGTCAGCATGGACGCTATCAAAACGTTCAACTCCGTGTTCGAATCGCATGGACTCCCGAAGACGGCGATCAAGCCGTCCTACGGCATCGCCGAGGCAACGCTATTCGTGTCCAACATCGCGCCCGACGCGGAGGCGACGGTACGATACTTCGACCGCGAGCAGCTGGCGTCCGGCGTCGCGGTGCCGGTGCCCGAGGACGCGCCGTGCGCCGTTGCGCAGGTGTCGTGCGGCCAGCCGGCCAGCAGCCTCTGGGCAGTGCTGGTGGACCCCGCCACCGAGACCGAAGTGCCCGACGGCCGCACCGGTGAAATCTGGCTGCAGGGCAACAACATCGGCCGCGGATACTGGGGTCTGCCGGAGGAGACTCAAGCGGTTTTCCACGCTCGACTAC